>WNFQ01000074.1_pt1 | contig 60668 bp, 59 predicted proteins | sample 5400171 | NCBI WGS metagenome assembly WNFQ01 (sample SAMN13153356, study PRJNA577476) | soil metagenome | isolation source: 20 cm soil under Madrone tree | place: USA:California | collected 2016-06-14
TAGATACGACGAAGGGCAATCGCATCCTCAACCACCGAGGATTTGCAATCTCGCCGACCGTGAAGGAAGGCTACATTCTGCGCGTGGCGGACGATCTCGTGCGCATCATGGAGACGACGACCGGACGTCCGGCCGTCACGTTCCCGATCACCATGCAGGACATTACCCCCTACGGCAACAACATCTATCACATCAACAGCATATTGCAGCCCTCGATCGCAACTGACGCGCCGGTCGTCGGCGTGGCGATCTCGGCCGAAACGGTGGTACCGGGCTCGGCAACCGGCGCAAGCCACGAGATCGACATTGCGGCCGTGGTCAAGTTTGCGGTCGAGGTCGCGAAGGAATTCGGTCGAGCGACGGCGGAGTTCTACGACGCCAAGGAGTTCGCGCGGCTCAATGAGCTGTACGGTTCGATGCACCGCCTGCGCCATCGCGCTCCGCGCGCCGAGTGAACGGCGATGGCGGGCACGATCCTTGGAACGCTCACCATCGGCCAAGCGCCGCGACCCGACGTCACGCCGATCCTCGATCGATATATTCCACCGAGCCTCGAGCGTATTCACCGCGGGTTGCTCGACGGCCTCTCGCGCGACGAGATTGCCGGCGCGTACGCCGCCAAGCCCGGAGCGGCCGTGCTGGTGACGCGGCTTTGCGATGGAAGCTCGGTGCAGTTGAGTGCCCAAAAGGTCCACTGTGCCCTGCAAGGAAGACTCGACGCACTCGAGGCAGACGGTTGCAACATCGTACTGCTGTTGTGCACTGGCGCATTCGAGGGGCTTCGTCTCAGCCGCGGCTTTCTGCTCGAGCCCGACCGGATCATCCCGCCGGCGGTCGCCGGTCTCATACGCGATCGCCAGCTCGGCATCATCGTTCCGGTCGCCTCGCAGATCACGTCCGAGAGCGGCAAATGGAAAGCGCTCGAGCGCCCACCCATCTTTGCGGCGTCGAGTCCCTATACGGACACACTGGACGCCGTCGCTGCGGCTGGCGTTTCGCTTGCACGCAGGGGCGCGCAAGCGCTGCTGCTCGACTGCATCGGTTTCGTGGAAGCGCATCGCCGGCAACTGGCGCACGCGTGTGGCCTTCCGGTGATCCTGTCGAATGCCCTGATGGCGAAAATCGTCGGCGAGATAGTCGCGGAATGATAGGGCTATTTCGCTCGATGTTTGCGATGTTGCCTCTTGGCAGGCGAAATCGATACGGACTTCGCAAACTGGTTGTCCACCAAGGACTGCCGACGCATTCTTCGAACTGTTTGCGGACCGCCGGGATCGCTGTGCCGGGACCCAAGGGAGAGCGCGATGAAATCTTCAATCGTCCTGCTCGTCATGATAGTTGCGGGAGCCTTCATCGCGGCGCCGGCCGAGGCCCAACCCTATCCGACCAAGCCCGTGCGGATCATCACCGCCAACAGCGCGGGCGGCACCAGCGACATTTTTGTCCGCGCGCTGGGAGACGAGCTGCAGAAGCGCTGGGCGCAGCCGGTGATCATCGAGAATCGGTCCGGGGGAGGGATGAACATCGCCGGTCGCGCCTGTGCCGACGCGCCAAGCGACGGCTATACGATCTGCATTTTGCCGAATGAAACGCTGACGCTGAACCAATTCACCTATAAGTCGATTCCCTTTGATCCCGTGAAGGATTTCGAGTCCATCACCAACGCCTTCATCAATACCCAGGTGCTGGTGGTGAGCGCGGCGCTCAATGTCGGTTCGCTCGATGAGCTCGCGGCGCTGTCCAAGGCCAAGCCCGGCACGCTGAGTTACAGTGCGCTGGCGATTCCCATGCAGATCACCATTGAGAAATGGAAGGAGAAAACCGGGGCCGACCTCGTCAGCGTTCCCTCCCGCGGCGGCGGCGATATCGTCACCGGCCTTTTGACTGGAACGACGCCGGTGGCGATCGTCGGCTTGCCCAACTTCATCGCGCACATCCGCAGCGGCGCGGTCAAGGCGCTGGCCGTGGATTCCGACGCCCGCTCGCCGCTCTTTCCCGACGTGCCGACGCTCGCCGAGCTCGGCTTTCCCAATCTCGCGCCGGTTTACTTCGGGTTCGTTGCCCCGGCCGGCACGCCCAAGCCCATTATCGAGAAGCTGCACGAGGACATCAGTCGCATCGGCAACGAGCCATCGTTCCGTCAAGCGCGGCTGATCGACATCGGTATTCAACCTGTTTTCGACACGCCGGAGCACTTTGCCCGCTACTTGCAGGAGCAACGAACCAACGCCGCGCGCTTGATCAAGGAATCCGGCTTCCAGGCGCGGTGAGTACCGGTGGCGAGCCGCCAGCACGGCCCTCCTAGGGCGCAATAAGCAAAGCGCATTGCGCCATTGCGCAGCCAGGTCGCGAAGACTGCACCTGCAAATCTGCATGCGAGCTCATCGCCGCAAGATAGGGCCAGTCGCAGCAAAACCGCCAAAGCCATTTCCAAGCAAACCGATACATCTGCCCCGTGTCCGGCAGCTTCAGGGGCGACGCGCTGTTGGGATCTCGACCGCTTGCATACACGAGGAATTTCATGGCTAAGCGCCCCACGCTGACCACCACCAGCGGCATGCCTGTCGCCGACAATCAGAACACCATCACCGCCGGCCCACGCGGCCCGGTGCTGATGCAGGACTTTGTCTTATTCGAGAAGCTCGCCCATCAGAACCGCGAGCGCATCCCGGAACGCACCGTTCACGCGAAGGGCTCCGGCGCCTTTGGCACGCTGACCGTCAGCGGGGACGTGACGAGGTACACTAAGGTCAAGGCGCTCTCCCGCATCGGCAAGAAGACCGAGGCGTTCTTGCGCTTCTCCACCGTCGCCGGCGAGCGCGGTGCCGCCGACGCCGAGCGCGACGTGCGCGGGTTTGCGCTGCGTTTCTATACCGAAGAGGGCAATTGGGACATCGTCGGCAACAACACGCCGGTATTCTTTGTCCGCGACCCGCTCAAATTCCCGGACTTCATCCATACGCAGAAGCGCCATCCCAGGACGAACCTGCGCTCCAACACCGCGATGTGGGATTTCTGGTCGCTGTCGCCGGAGAGCCTGCACCAGGTGACGATCCTCATGTCGGATCGCGGCCTACCCCAGAGCTATCGCCACATCAACGGCTTCGGGTCGCACACCTATTCGTTCATCAACGCCAAGAACGAGCGGCACTGGGTCAAGTTCCACTTCAAGACCCTGCAGGGCATCAAGAACTGGACCAACGCCGAAGCCGCCCAGAAAGTGGCGCATGACCGCGAAACCCATCAGCGCGACCTCTACGAGGCGATCGAGCGCGCCGATTTCCCCAGGTGGAGATTCTGCGTGCAGATCATGCCGGAGGGCGACATCGGCAAGCACTGGTACAATCCATTCGACCTCACGAAAGTATGGCCGCACAAGGACTATCCATTGATCGAGGTCGGCATCCTCGAGCTCAACCGCAACCCGGAGAATTATTTCGCCGAGGTCGAGCAGGCCACGCTCGCCCCCTCCAACATCGTCCCGGGGGTGAGCTTCTCGCCCGATAAAATGCTGCAAGCGCGCATCTTCTCCTATGCCGATGCGCATCGCTACCGCGTCGGCGTCAACGCGGACCAACTTGCGGTCAACAAGCCGCGCGCTCCGGTCAACCACTACCACATGGACGGCGCGATGCGGCTTGCCGGCAACGCCAATCCGGACGCCTACTACGAGCCGAACTCGTTCGACGGTCCGTTGCAGGACGGGCGCTTCCGCGAGCCGCCGCTCAAAATCTCCGGCGATGCCGATCGCTATGATCACCGCGACGGCAACGACGATTATCGCCAACCCGGCGATCTCTTCCGCCTGATGTCGCCAGCCCAGAAGGAGCAGCTGTTCCAGAACTACAAGGCGGCGATGGAGGGCGTGCCGGTCGAGATCGTCACGCGGCAGATCACCCACTGCTACAGGGCCGACCCCGCATACGGAGCTGGCATCGCCAAGGCGCTGGGCATCAAATTCGCGCCGCAAGCGATCGCTGCGGAGTGACGTCGTTCGCCGACGGCTGCCGCTCTTGAGCGTCGCCGGCGGGTCGAGCCAAATAGGCAAATCCGCAACAAACGGCTGAACTGCGACAGCCATAGAGGTTACATCGGAGCGGGCGAGTTGCCCGAACAATAGAGCTAGCCAATGCGCCTACTTAAACTCTTTGCGCGGTCAGTCCTCGCGATTACGCTGGCGGGCATCGCTGCCAAGGCTAACGCTCAATCCATCGACGAACTCTACCAGGCAGCAAAAAAGGAAGGCACGTTGTCCTTGAACGGCGGCGGCCCCGCCGGCCTTTATGAGCCGTGGGTCCAGGAGTTTGAGCGGCGCTTTCCCGGCATCAAGGTCAAGTTGACCGCAGATTTCAGCAACATTCTCGCCTCGATCATCGATCGCGAGTTTGCCGAAAAGAAACTGAGCGTTGATCTAACAATATTTCAGACGCTCCAGGACTACGACCGCTGGAAGAAGCAGGGCGTGCTGATGTCTTTCAAGCCGGAAGGCTGGGATGAAATCCATCAAAGTTTCAAGGACCCTGACGGCCAGTATGTCGGCGTGGCGGTTTATGCATTGTCGTACGCCTACAACACTCGCGCTATTCCTAAGACTGATGTTCCCACGTCGGCCCGGGATTTCCTGAGGCCGGAATTCAACGGCAAGGTCATCACGACATATCCGAACGACGACGACGTCACGCTCTATCTATTTTATACGATTGCTCAGAAATATGGCTGGGAGTTTATGGACAAGTACATGGCGAACAACCCCCAGTGGGTTCGCGGCCACTTGGGAGCCGCTCGCGCCGTGGCCAGCGGCCAAGCCGCGGCGACCTTCGACACCATGACCAACGTTACGCTTGGCTTGAAGAAGAACAATCAGCCAACCGACGCCGCTTTTTCCACCGTTGATCCGCTGCCGATCTGGCCACAAACGACTGCGATTTTCAAAGACGCCCCACACCCGAACGCGGCCAAGCTCTACATCACCTGGTTCCTGGCGAAAGAACAGCAAAGCCGAACCGGAACTTGGTCGACGCGCCTGGATGTTCCCCCACCTTCAGGTCTCAAGCCGATTTTCGAATATCAGCTTGCTAATGAGTTTCGCGGCTTCATCACTAACGAGAAGCGCACCGAGGAGCTGCGCAAGCGGTTCGAGAGTTATATCGGCAAGCCGAAAGGCGAGCCCGTGATTCGCTGAATACCGCAACGATGGCGCGGGCTAGATATTAGTTCCACAGCGCGCGACGGAAGGGGGTGTCCCTAAGACTCGGGCAACTCGCCTCGCCTAATGAGCGTTGCTCCGTCGAACGCTCCGCACCAAATAGTAGAGTAATGCGGTTCTTACGGTTCTTACCATGACGATGTCCGCGTCAAAAACGCTGATCCGCCATCTTGGACCAAGTGAAGCCTATTTTTGGCTTAGTAATCAGAATAGCGAGGGCTTCGCGGGGCGGGGGCGCACACGGAGTACGCGGGCGCGATGATGCGCCAAGCAGAAAGGAATATGCCCTCACCGCCGCCCGAACAGACGCTCGATGTCGGTGAGCTTCAGCTCCACGTAAGTCGGACGGCCGTGGTTGCATTGGCCGGAATTGGGCGTTCCTTCCATTTCCCGCAGCAGCGCGTTCATCTCCTCGCCCTTGAGCCTGCGCCCGGCGCGCACCGAGCCGTAGCAGGCCATGGTGGCGGCCACATGCATGAGGCGGCGCTCGAGCGGCAGCGCCTCGTCCCACTCCGCCATGTGCTCGGCGAGATCGCGCACGAGTGCGCAGGCGTCGATCTCGCCAAGGAGCGCGGGGGTCTCGCGCACGGCGACCGCGCCGGGCCCGAACGGCTCGATGGCAAGCCCGTAGCGCGCGAGCTCGTCGGCGCGCGCAACGAGCCGCTCGACGTCGGCTGGGTCGAGCTCGACGATCTCCGGAATGAGCAGGATCTGGCGCGGGATACCGGTTGTTGCGAGCGCCGCCTTCAAGCGCTCGTAGACGATGCGCTCGTGCGCCGCGTGCTGGTCGACGATCACGATCCCATCGCGGGTCTGCGCCACGATATAGGTCTCGTGCACCTGCGCGCGCGCGGCCCCGAGCGGTTTCTCGATGAGGTCGGGCTCGGCGGCCTCGGTGACGCGCGCGTCGGCGGAAGGCGCGCCGACGTCGAACGCCGCTTGCGCCGCCTGCGCGAAGCCTCCCGCGGCGCCCCCGCGCGCCGGCATACCGCGCGGATCGATCGGCCGCGCCGGCGAGCGCCGCCAGTCCCAGCCGCGCCGGCCCAGCGCGGCCGGACGCAAGGCGGCCACCGTCGCGCTGCCGCCGGTCGTCGCGGCGCGCTGGCCTTCGCGCGCGAGCGCCTCCTGCAGCGCGTGGATGAGGAGACTGCGCACCAAGCCGCCGTCGCGAAAGCGCACCTCGGCCTTGGCCGGATGCACGTTGACGTCGACCTCGCGCGGATCGAGCGTGACGAACAGCGCGACGATGGGGTGCCGGTCGCGCGGCAGATAATCGGCATAAGCCGCGCGCACGACGCCGATGAGGAGCTTGTCGCGCACCGCTCGGCCGTTGACGAAGAGATATTGGCCGAGCGAATTGGCGCGAGTAAGCGTGGGCAGCGCGGCACAGCCTTCCACCGCAACCGCGCCGCCTGCGCGGAGCACCTCGACCGCATTGGCGCGAAACTCCGCGCCCAGAATATCGGCGAGCCGGGCCAAGCGGCCACTTGCGCCAGGGAGCGCCGCGGCCCAGGTGACCGGCGCGCGCTCCTCCCCGGCGAGCGTGAAGGCGACGTCGGGCCGGCTCATCGCCAGCCGCCGCACCACCTCGCGAATCGCTTCGCCCTCGCTGCGATCGCTCTTTAAAAATTTGAGCCGCGCCGGCGTGGCATAGAACAGCTCGCGCACCTCGACGCGCGTGCCGTCGCCGAGCGCGGCCGGCTTGACCTCGCCCTTGCGGCCGGCATCGACGGCGATCGCCCAGCCATGCGGCTCGCTTGCGTGCCGCGTCGTGATGGCAAGCTGCGCGACCGCCCCGATCGAGGGCAACGCCTCGCCGCGGAAGCCTAGCGTGCGGATGTCGAGGAGGTCATCATCGGGCAGTTTCGAGGTGGCGTGGCGCTCGACCGAAAGCGCGAGATCCGCGCGCGTCATGCCGGCGCCGTCGTCGGTCACGCGGATCAGCCGCCGCCCGCCGCCGTCGGTGACGATCTCGATGCGCGTTGCGCCGGCATCGAGCGCGTTCTCGACCAATTCCTTGACCACGCTCGCCGGCCGCTCCACCACCTCGCCCGCCGCGATGCGGTTGACGATCGCTTCGGAGAGTTGGCGTACGGGCATCGATTGGTCCGGACGAATCGGCCGATTTCCGCGTCTAGTCTACTCAGCCGGCGATGGCGCGGGGAGGGAGTGCGGACTCCGCACGATGGGTTGAGCGTCAGCGAAACCCATCATCCGCTAGCAGTAGTAGCGCCGAACATACGCGGGATACAATATGAGCTCTGAAATGACTACATAGAAATTTTCCATACAAAGCGCATTTTCTCGTTGACGACGAGATGAGATCGTTCTACATACGTTCCCAGCTCAACGAGGCGTCTCCGGAGGGCGATTATCCCTTATGTCAAGTGCGGGATAATCGCCCTCCGGAGGCGATCCTGAGGACGGAGCGAGGCGTGGCGTCCTGCGGCGGCGGCTTGGAACCGCTGTCCCGGGAGGCACGGGACCCCGCCAGCCGGGCACTACGACCCGGCCGCGAGGAGCTCGCACCGATCCGGACGCAAGTCCGGTGAGGCAAGCGCGGGACCGGAGCCCAAAATCGCCACGGTGAGAGCGCCGGGAGGCGGGCGTCCCGCGTTATGGGACGCAAGGCGCCTCGGTAGGTGCCTGGCCTGCCGCGTCACGTGCAGGCCCCGGGTGTCCGAGCACCCGTACGTCTCTCGGCGCTCCGCCACCCCTCGATTGGGGTGAGTGAAGCGAAGAAACAAAAACCCGGGCGCAGAAAACGCGCCGCGGGAACGAGATGGGCTGTTTGAAAAGTGAATATGACTTACGAGCGCGTCCGAGGCACCTACTCGAGCGGCGGCTCGGTCCGGCGCAAGCCTTTGATCGCCGCGCGGTGCTTCTTCGATTGCAGGCGGCGCTCGCGCGCGGGCGCGCTCGGCTTGGTCGGGCGGCGCGGACGAGGCGCGACCGCGGCGCGCCGGATCAGCTCCACCAGACGCGCGCGCGCGTCATCGCGGTTGCGCTCCTGCGTGCGATGGCGTTGCGCGTTGATCACCAGCACGCCCTCGCGGGTGAGCCGCCGGCCGGCGAGCCGCTCGAGCCGCGCGCGCACGGGCTCGGGCAGGCTCGGCGAACGGCGCACGTCGAAGCGCAACTGCACCGCGCTCGCAAGCTTGTTGACGTTCTGCCCGCCCGGCCCCGAGGCGCGGATGAAGTGCTCCTCGAGCTCGCCCTCGCCGATGCTGATCGATGGGGTGATGCGGATCATGGCTGGGGCTGTCGCGCCACGAATCGATTTATATCGTCGTCTCGTCATGCCCGGCCTTGTGCCGGGCATCCACGTCTTTTTTCTTGGCCAAGGTTGCCCCGGATATCGACGCCGTCGTCCGAGGCTACACAAAGACGTGGATGCCCGCGACTAGCGCGGGCATGACGGAGCGAAGTGATTCGACCTGTTCGGGATGTGCACTAGCGCTGTTCGGGTTCCCGACCCGCCGCGGGCGTTTCCCGGGGCTTGGCGAGCTGCGATGCTCCGCCGGCGCTCTCGCTCGAGCTGACGCCTTGCGGGCGGCCGACGACGGTGATGAGGAGACCGCCTGCGAGCAGCCGTTTGGCCACGCGCTTGGCGTCAGCGAGCGTGACGGCCTCGATGAGACCGGCGCGGCGCTCCATATAGTCGATGCCGAGATTGTCGAGCTGCATCTGCAGGAGCTGGCTCGCAATCCGGTTCGAGGTATCGAGCCCGAGCGCAAAGGCCCCCTTGAGATAGCTCTTGGCCTTGACGAATTCGGCTTCGGTCGGGCCGTCCTCGGCGAGCCGGTTGATCTCGCGCTCGATGAGCTCGATGGTTTCGCCCGTCGCGTCGGCCCGCGTCGCGGTATGGCCGAGCAACAGCGCGGTGCGGTCGAGCCAGAGGAGGCTGTCGGAGATGCCGTAAGCGAGGCCGCGCTTCTCCCGGACCTCGATATAAAGCCGCGAGGAGAACGCGCCGCCGCCGAGAATGTGATTGACGATATAGGCGGCCATGAAATCGGGATCGCTGCGGGCTATTCCCGGCCCGCCGAAATTCACTACCGCTTGCGGCACATCGAGATGGATGACGATCCGGCGGCCCAGCTCTTGCGGGACGACCGGCGCGACCGGCTTGAGCTCGGCCTTGGCCGGCAGCGCGCCGAAGGTGCGGTCGATGAGCTGAGCGGCGGTCGCCGCATCGATGTCGCCGACGACGGCGATCTTGAGATTGTCGCGCGCGAACGCGCGCCGGGTGTAGGATCTCAAGTCGTCGATGGTGATCTTGGGCACGGATTCGAACGTGCCGTCCACCGGCTGGCCGTAGGGATGGTCGGGGAAGGCCGTTGCCCACCAGTTGCGGCTCGCCATGTCGTTGGGGCTGAGTATCTCGCGCCGCAGCCGCGAGATGACCTGCGCGCGCATGCGCTCGACCGCCGCAGCGTCGAAGCGCGGCTCGGTGAGCGCGAGCCGCAGATCGTCGAAGGCTTCGTCGCGGTTTTCGGCGAGTGTGCGCAAGGTGCCGCGCAGATAGTCGCGTCCGGCGCGGAAGCTGAGCTCGATCGCCTTGCGCTCCAGCCGGTCGTGAAAGGCATTGGCATCGAAGGGCCCGGCGCCGTCGTCGAGCAAACTCGTCGCCATATTGGCAATGCCGGGTTTGTCCGGCGGGTCTTGATCGGCGCTGCCGCGGAAGGCGAATTCGACGGCGATCAGCGGCAGCGTGCGGTCGCTCACCAACCAAGCCTCGATGCCGAGCGGGCTGACCACGCGCTCGATAGTCATCGCTCGCGCCGGCAGGGCGGCAAGCGCGATGGCGGCGCCTGCCACGAGCGTGACCAGGCAGCGCGCGGCCGCGCGGCGGAGGGAGGCATTCACGAGCGCTTCTCCTGGGCGTGGGTGTCCTTGACGAGGAAGCCGGTGACCGAGCGGCGCTTGTCGAGCCAGCGGCGGGCGGCATCGTGCACGGCCTGTGCGCTGACCAGCCGGATGCGGTCGGGCCAGGTGCGCACTTGCTCGACGCTCGCGCCGGTCGCGAGCGCGGCGCCATACCACTGCGCCAGCGCCCGCTGGTTGTCGTTGGCGTAGACCGCGTCGGCGATCATCCGATTCTTGGAGCGCTCGAGCTCATCGGCGGTGACGCCGTTCTCGACGACATCGGCGAGCACCGCGTCGATCGCCTGTTCGAGCTGCGGCAGGCTCACTTCGGGTTTGGGCGTTGCGTAGATGCTCAGGTGCGTGTTGTCGACGGCGATGCCGTCGTAGCCCGCGCCGGCGTTGACCGCGAGGCCCTTGTCGATCACCAGCGCCTGATAGAGACGGCTGTTCTCCCCGCGGCCGAGAATGTGCGTGAGCACATCGAGGGCTTCGCTCTCGCCCGGCCGCGCGCTCGTGCTCGAGGGAACGAGGTAATAGCGGCTCAGACTCGGCTGGGTGACGCGCGGATCGGCGAGCGTGACGGTGCGGGCGGCCTCCTGCACAGGCTCCTGCGGACGAATGCGCGGCTTCACTTCGGCAACGCGGGGGACCTTGCCGAAGGTCTCTTGCGCGAGCGTGCGGGCGTCCTCGGGCGTCACATCTCCGGCTATGACGACGGTTGCGTTGTTGGGCGTGTAGAAGCGCCGATAGAAGTCCAGAGCGCCCTCGCGGTCGAGCTGTTCGATTTCCTGCCGCCAGCCGATCACCGGCCGGCCGTAGGGATGGTTGAGATAGAGCGCGGCGTCCATCTGTTCGCCGAGCCGCGTGGCGGGATTGTTGCCGACCCGCATGTTCCATTCTTCCAGCACGACGTTGAGCTCGGGCCGCACCACGTCGTCGGTGAGGACCAAGCCGGTCATGCGGTCGGCCTCGAACTCCATCATACTCTTGAGCTGGTCGCGCGGCACGCGCTGGAAATAGCCGGTATAGTCGGCGGCGGTGAACGCGTTCTCCTGCCCGCCGATCGTGGCAACGACCTGCGAGAAGCGTCCCAGGGGCAAGCCCCGACTTGCCGGGCGTCTCATCGGCCGAGCCGACCTTGTACCAGACCATGTGCGTGACGACCGGCGCGCGATGATCGGGAATCACCACGACCTCGAGACCGTTCGACAGCGTGAAATGGGTGACCTGGGGGCCGATGCCGGCTTGCGCGGGAGGCGCGAGCACTGCGGCGGTGAGCGCGGCAATGGACAGGATCAGTCGATAGGGCACGAGCTTGCTTTCGTGGGATTGTCGCCCCCACGATGCACGTTCCGGCGAGGGAACGCGAGAGCCAACCTCGACTGGCTTGGCCCAAAAGTGGATGGGGCGTCTTGTCGCGGAAAGTTACGTCTCGTGCCACCGCGCATTGAGGTTGACCTATCTAAGCCGTCATGGCCGGACCTGTCCTGGCCATCCACGTCTTTGACACATCAGGAAAAAGAAGACGTGGATGCCCGGCACAAGGCCGGGCATGACGAGCCAAGGATTTTATAAGAAGGTTGCTATTTACTGCCGGCCACGAGCCGGTCCTCGAACGTCATGGCTTTGCGATTGTCCTGGATGCCGACCCCGTACGGGTAATTCGGCGAGGGGGTCTGATAGCCGGTGGGCGGCGCAGTCATCGCCTCGCGCGGAGGCTCGCCGGTGAACGGCGCCTCCTCCGGCTTCGTTGAACCGAAGGTCGAGAGCACCGAGTCCCACATCTTTTTGGTTTTGGTGCCCAGGTCCGAGGGCATCATGGGACGCTGGGCTTCCTCGACGGTGCCTTTCTCGTTGCTCCCTTTCGCTGGGCGGCCCGGCTTGTCGAGTTCGTCCGGCCGCAGCGCGCGCATGTCCTCTTCCACGGAGAAATTGCCCTTGAGCCGCGCCTTCTCGGCCGCGGTTGCTTCCTTGCGGCGTCTGACGTCCGGATCCTTTGGCCAGGCCGGGGTTTTGTCCGCGACCTCCCCCTCGCTGCGCGGCGGCGGCAGATCGCGGCTGGGTGGCACCACCAGCGGCGCGCGCTCGCGGTAATCGATGCCTTCCCGGCCGTCCCTTTGCAGGCCCAGATCCTTCATGAACTGGCGAATGAGCTTGGTGTCGAGGGGAACGTCCTCCTCGTCGTCATCCGCCGCGCGTGCGCAGCCTGCGCTCCACGCGATTGCGATGGCCAGCGTGATGGCCGCGGCGGCGGCAACGCGCCGCAGCCTCCCCGATTGTCGCTCCCGCATAGCTATCCCCTTCAAATGACGGCGAAATGTGCCGTCTCCCCATGGGGCATTGTGGCGAGGATCAGGGCGCTTTTGCGGCGCCGGTGCCGATCAGGGTCTCGAATAGGAGCCCGATCACCCCGGCGACGATCGCGACGTCCGCCAGGTTAAAAACGTACCAGTTGAAGCTGAAAGTCGCCGTGGTGACGTGAAACAGCACGAAATCGGCGACCGCCCCATAGGCGAGGCGGTCGATGGCGTTGCCGATCGCCCCGCCGATGATGAGCCCGAGGCTGAGCGCCGCGAGCCGCGAAGAGGTGCGCGCCAGCCAAATCCACAGCAAAACCACCGCGACTGCTTTGAGCGCCAGCAACACCCCTTGCCCGAACGGTCCCTGCTGCCGGAACAGCCCATAGCTGATGCCGGTATTCCAGGTGAGCACCAGATCGAGAAACGGGGTGAGCCGCACGATGCCGCGCGCAGGCAGATCGAGGCCGAAGAGGAGCCAGATCTTGGCCGCCTGATCGACAGCCGCCGTGACTGCGGCGACGGCGAGCGCGAATCGGGTAAGCGGCCCCCACACGAAGGAGCCGCGCGATTGCATCTGCGCGCCCAAGGGTTCCATCACCGTTTCACTCCGCCGCTTTGCGCATCGCCTCCCACTCGCGCAACGCCTGGGCGTCGCGCGGGGAGACGTCGGGATAAGCGGGATCGGAGCCGACGCTCGGCAGGATCTTCCACGATCGCGCGCACTTTTTTCCCTGCGCGAGCTGAACTGCGACGGCGACGCCCTTGACGTCCTCGAGCCGGAACGCCTCGGGCGGGCCCTCGCCCTGCACCAGCGTCGCCGCCGAGGTGATCGCGACCTCTGCCAGGTCGACATCGACGAGCGCCGCGAACAGGTCGGCATCCGAAACGAAGATGACGGGCGCGGCCTCCAGGGAAGAGCCGATGCGCTTATGCGCGCGCTCGATCTCGAGCGCGCCGGTGACGACGCGACGCACGTTACGCACCCGCCGCCATCTCTCCGCCAGCGCGTCATCGCGCCACTCCGACGGCACCTCGGGGAAGCGCTCGAGGTGCACGGAGCCTTCCGCGGCGGGATGTCGCGCAAGCCACGCCTCCTCGGCGGTGAACGGCAGCATCGGCGCGAGCCACGTGACGGTGGCGCGGAATAGATGGTCGAGCACTGTCAGGCACGCCTTACGCGTGGTCGAGGAGATCGGGTCGCAATAGAGCGCGTCCTTGCGGATGTCGAAGTAGAAAGCGGAGAGCTCGCTGGTCATGAAGGCGTTGAGAGCGGCGAAAATGCGCTTGTAGTCGAAATCGGCGTAGGCCTGGCACACGAGGCGATCGAGTTCGACGAGCCGGTGCAGCATGAGCCGCTCGAGCTCGGGCATTTGTGCGAGCGCGACGCGATCCTCTTCGCGCAAGTGCGTGAGCGAGCCGAGCATCCAACGGATGGTGTTGCGCAGCTTGCGGTAGGTTTCGACCGTGGTCTTGAGGATTTCCGGCCCAATGCGCAGATCGTCGGCATAGTCGGACGCGCAAACCCACAGCCGCAGGATGTCGGCCCCGGATTGCCTGATGACGTCTTGCGGCGCGGTCACGTTGCCGAGCGATTTCGACATCTTGCGCCCGTCCTCGTCGAGCACGAAGCCGTGCGTGAGCACCACGTCGAAGGGGGCGCGAGCGCGAGTGCCGCAGGATTCGAGCAGCGAAGACTGGAACCAGCCGCGGTGTTGGTCCGAGCCTTCGAGATACATGACGGTGTCGGGACCGCCGTCCCGCTTGCGGTTGATTCCCGCAAGTGAAGGGAAGTGCGCGGGATCCTCCAAGACGAAGGCGTGGGTCGAGCCCGAATCGAACCAGACGTCGAGGATGTCGTCGACCTTCTGCCAATCCTCGTTGGCGCGTTCGCCGAGGAAGCGCTCGCGCGCGCCCGGCTGATACCAGGCGTCGGCGCCTTCGCGTTCGAAGGCCTCGGCAATGCGCGCGTTGACCCGCGCGTCATTGAGGATCTCGACGTCGCCGTCGCCCTTCTCGCGCACGAAGATCGTGATCGGAACGCCCCAGGCGCGCTGGCGCGAGATGACCCAGTCCGGCCGGCTCTCGACCATGCCGGTGATGCGGTTCTCGCCAGCGGCCGGCACCCAGCGCGTGACCGCGATGGCGGCGAGCGCACGATTGCGCAGCGTGTCGCGCGAAGCGACACCGGAATATTCCGACCACCTAATGAGTTCGCGTGTAATGGGCTTGTCCATCGCAATGAACCATTGCGGCGTGTTGCGGAAGATCACCGGCTTCTTCGAGCGCCAGGAATGCGGGTACTGGTGTTTGAGCCGGCCGCGTGCGATCAGCATGCCGGCGTCGATCAGCGCCTTGATCACGGCCTCGTTGGCGTCGCCTTTCTCCCCCTCGTCGGTGATCACGCGCTTGCCGGCAAAGCCCGGCGCGTGATCGGTGAACGCACCGTTCTCGTCGACCGTATAGGGCACCGTTGTGTTAATGTGCCCGGCGTCTAGTAATCCTCGGTTCTCCGTCCAAACTTCGAAGTCTTCTCGGCCATGACCTGGCGCGGTATGGACAAACCCGGTCCCTGCATCCTCAGTGACATGATCGCCTTCAAGCAGCGGTACGACGAACTCGTAGCCGCCACCAAACCCCTTGAGAGGATGTGAACAGAGGATCGTATTGACGACCTCAGTCGGCAGGTTGGCGATGTGGTTGAATGTTTTCACGCGGGCGTGTCGAAACACTTCCTCGGCAAGCTTTTCTGATAGTACGAACGTGTCACCGACCTTGGCCCAATTGTCCGGCGGCGCGTCTGTGACTTCATAAAGGCCGTACCTGATTCTCGGCGAGAAACTGATGGCCCGGTTGCCGGGTATCGTCCACGGGGTCGTCGTCCAGATGAGGACCGCAGCCGCCTTAAGCCTGCGATCGATCTCCGGTTTTTCGGTGATGGCGAAACGTCGCACCGGAAATTTCACCCACACCTGATCCGAGACATAGTCCTCGTACTCGATCTCTGCCTCGGCCAGCGCGGTCTTCTCGACCACCGACCACATCACCGGTTTCGAGCCGCGATAGAGCGTGCCGTTCTGCGCGAATTTCATGATTTCGCGCGCGATCTGTGCCTCGGCGGCAAAATCCATGGTGGTGTACGGATGATCCCAATCGCCCTCGACGCCGAGCCGCTCGAATTCCTCGCGCTGCACCTCGAGCCAGTGCTGAGCGTAGGCGCGGCACTCCTTGCGGAACTCGATCATCGCTTGTGGATGCGAGAGGTTCGGCTTCTCTTTTTTCTTGGAGCGGTAATTTTCCTCTTCGATCTTCCACTCGATCGGCAAGCCGTGGCAGTCCCAGCCCGGCACGTAATTCGAATCGAAACCGAGCATCTGCTGGCTTCGCGTCACCACGTCCTTGAGGATCTTATTGAGGGCGTGACCGATGTGGATGTTCCCGTTGGCGTAGGGCGGCCCGTCATGGAGGATGAATTTCGCGCGCCCGCGCGCAGCTGCGCGCAGGCGGTGATAGAGGTCGAGCTTCTGCCAGCGCGCCAGGATCTCGGGCTCCTTCTGCGGCAGCCCCGCGCGCATGGGAAAATCGGTCTTGGGCAGAAATAGAGTCTCGCTGTAATCGCGGGCGGCGTCGGTCATGATCGTATGGGCGCTCTAGCCGGAATTGGATGGCAACAAGGACACGCGAGCGCAAGTCCCGCCGACGGAATCAAGGGCAGGGCGGGCCTTGGGGCTTATAGCCATGACGCTCGATTATATCCCCTACATCGGCGCCGCGTGCACGACGCTGATCCTGCTCGGCGTCGGGCTCGTGAGTTTTCCCTCGCTCGGTTATGCGCTCGTGCCGCCGGCGGCATTCGTCGGCGGCGACGATCGAAGGCCAATTTATCAGTCCGACCGTGTTGGGCCATCGGCTCACGCTCAATCCGCTGGCAATCCTGCTGGCGCTCGCGTTTTGGGCGTGGCTGTGGGGTCCGATGGGGGCATTCCTCGCCGTGCCGTTGACCATCGTGATCCTGGTCACGATGACGCATCTTTTTCCGCCGGACGAGAGTAAGCTGCCGGACTGACCAGCCCGCGCCGAGGCGGAACTTTTTCCCTTGCGCCCGGTTGGCGGCACGGCGAATATTTCTCAGGTGAGAGTGGAGGACGTAAATGTCGAGCCCTTCCAGCACGATCAGGGACACGGTTCGGGAGACAGCGCGGGACGCCAAGGACGCGGCGCGCGAGAGCGGCAAAGCCGCCTCCGCTGCGAGCGGCGACATCCAGGCGGATCTGCAAGCGTTGCGTGATGATGTAACGCGGCTTGCTTCGCAGATCACCGACATCTTCGCGGCCAAGGGCACCGCGGCCTGGACCCGCGCGAAGTCCAACGTCGAGGACGTCGTTTCCGACGTCAGCGCCAAGGGCCAAGAAGCGGTCGACGCAGTGCAAGAGGCTGGCGACAGGGTGGTCGATGCGATCGACGAATCGCTCAGGACGCGACCTTACACGACGCTCGCCGTTGCGCTCGGCATCGGATTCCTGTTCGGCGCGATGTGGCGCAGGTAGCTCGGCTGCCGGTGCCTCGCCGCTTGCGGCGTCGATGAGGGGAACGTATGCGCGGTTGGCTGCGGTACTTCGCGCTGAACGCCCAACTTCGCACCGGGCTCAGCGCCGCGGTCCTGATCTCGGCCATTATCGCAGCAGTCGCCGCCGTCGGCGCGGCGACCTTTCTCCTGGTCGCGCTCTTCGTCTGGCTCGCGGACCTCTATGACGGCGTGATCGCCGGCGTGGTGATCGGTTGCGCGTTCGCGCTGATCGCGCTGATCGCGTTGCTCGCCGCTCTCATGACCCGTCGCCGCAACATGGAGCGCGCACGCGTCGAGCTCGCGGCGCGCCGCAGCAACTTGTTCGACCCCAAGCTGGCGGCGGTTGCGATGCAGATCGGGCAGGCGATCGGCTGGCGCCGGCTCGCCTCGCTCGTCGCTCTCGCCGTGCTCGCGGCCGGAGTCAGCAAGGAGTGGTCCGGCCGTGCACAGGCGTCGGGAGACGACGACGGCGCGCCATCCGAAGATTAGCCGGACACCGGTCCGAGGCGAGGGAAGGCGTCCGGCACAGCCGCGAGCGCGGCGCGTGCGAGCTTCGCATCCTCGTTCATGCGGCGCACGAGGTCCTCGACGCGGTCGAACTTGAGCTCTGGCCTGATCCAATCGACGAAGGCGACGTCGATCTCCTCGCCGTAAAGGTCGCCGGAAAAATCGAACAGGAAGGGTTCGAGCAGCACCGTGCCCTGATCGAACATCGGTCGCCGTCCGAAGCTTGCTACCCCATCATAGCGGCGCTCGCCCACCCCCACCCGCACCGCGTAGATGCCATGCTTGAGCCCGCAACTAGGGTCGAGCCGCAGATTGGCGGTGGGAAAGCCTAGCTCGCGCCCGCGCTTGTCGCCGTGCACGACCTTGGCGCTGACGAACCAGGGATAGCCGAGCAGCGCGTTTGCTTCCGCAATCCGCCCGGCAGCGAGCGCCGCGCGGATCGGGCCGGAACGCACCGGCCGTCCCTCGGCCTCGAAGCGCGGCACGATATCGACTGCAAAGCCGAACTTTGCGCCCTGCGCTGCGAGATAGTCGGGGGAGCCCGCACGATTGAGACCAAAATGAAAATCGAAGCCGATCACGACGCCAGCGACGCGAAAGCGCGCGAGCAGAACGCGCTCAATGAAGTCCTGCGCGGAAAGGCTGGCGAGCGCCGCATCGAAGCGCAGCACAATCGCGCCCGTAAGTCCGGTCCCCGCCAAGAGCCGCAGCTTCGCGCGTTCGTCGGTGAGGCGGAACAGTGGCTCCTCGGGTCGGAAGAAACGGCGCGGATGCGGCTCGAAGGTGAGCGCCGCGGCGGGCCGGGAGAGCGCTTTGGCGCGCGCCAGCGCTGCCGCGATCACCGCGCGATGCCCGCGATGTACGCCGTCGAAATTACCGATGGCGACGACCGCGCCGCCGAGGGCATGGTCCGCGGGCGCTTCGCCGCGGACGACGATAAGCGGCTCGGGCTGCTGCGGATGGTCCGTCATCGTCGTTGGGGCCGCCTCGCGGCGTTGGACGCAAGCTTGATCACCCTGTCATCGCAAGGCTGCTGCGCCTATTCAAGCGATGCCCGCGCGGACAGGGGATCTGCCGCTTTATGATCTACCAGCTCAGGTGGCGCATCACCGCCTTTGGCGTCACGCCCGCAGCGGCGAAAATGCCCGCAAGCGCCGCACCGTCGGGATCGCTGCGAGCGCCGAGCTCCTCGGCATGAATGCCGGCAGTCACGAACAGGCAGTCAATACCGAAAGTCGCCGCGCCCTTGAGATCGGTGCGTACCGAATCGCCGATCGCCAGCACACGATGATGCTCCACGCGTTCCCCGCGCGCGGCCTCGGCAAGAGCCAGTGCCTGCTCGTAGATGGGGCGGTATGGTTTGCCGGCGAAGATGACCTCGCCGCCCGCGGCCACGTAGAGATCGGCAATCGCGCCCGCGCAATAGACGAGCTTGTCACCGCGCTCGACCACGACGTCGGGATTGGCGCAGATCATCGGGAGAGCGCGCGCGCGCATTCGCGCGACGAGATCCTGGTAATCCTGGGGCGTCTCCACCGTATCGTCGAAGAGTCCCGAGCAGACCGCATAATCGGCGTCCTCCAATGGCGCGAGCGGCGCATGGAGCTCCTCGAACAGTCCCAAATCCCGCTCCGGGCCGATATGAAACACCCGCGCGCCGGCGCGCGCGGCGATCAGCGCGCGGGTGACGTCGCCCGAGCTCACGATGCCGTCGTAAGCCGCGTGCGGCACGCCGAGCCGCTCGAGCGTCGTCCGCGCAACGATTTCGCCCGGGCGGGGCGCGTTGGTGATCAGCACCACGGTGCCGCCCTGATTGCGGAAACACGCGAGCGCATCACAGGCCTCGGCCGTGGCGGCGACCCCGTTGTGCACGACGCCCCAGACGTCGCACAGCGCGACATCGTAGCCTCGGGCGAGGCTTGCGAAGTGAGACGTGAATGGGGGGAGCACGACCGGCATGGGATGCAGTTCGTCTTCCGTCGCCGCCCGTACGATGTCAACCGCGGCCGACCGGTTTGGCCCTATGCCGGCGCGGCCCTGTGTCGTTATAACGTGGAACCGGAAGTGGGCCGGCCACTCCACGAATCTCGCGCAAAACCGAGGACACCTGCCGCAGTCGATGTCGGGATTGATCGCCATCATCGAGCGCCGCCCGGAGGCCGCCTTTGCCGCCTTCCTCGCGCTCCATCTCCTCGTCTGGACGGCGCTGCCGGCGCTGCTCTATCCCAATCTGCCGCTCGATCTGATCGAGGCGCTGACCTATGGCCGCGAATGGCAGCTTGGCTATGACAAGCTGCCGCCATTGCCGTGGTGGCTGGTCGACCTCGTCTACCGAACGGTGGGGCATGACGTCGCGTATTATGCGCTGGCGCAGGTCGCGGTGGTGTTGGCCTTTGCCGCGGTTTGGCTGACCGCCCGAGAACTGGTCGGGGCCGTCGGCGCGCTGGTCGCCGTGCTCGTTCTCGACGGATTGCACTACTTCCATTTCACCGCCGCCAAGTTCAACCACGACGTGATCCAATTACCGCTGTGGGCGCTTGCCGGCTATGCTTTCCATGCCGCCTTGCGGCGCGGCCGCATGATCCAGTGGTTGCTGCTCGGCTGCGCCATCGGGCTATCGCTATGGGCGAAGTATTTCGTGATCGTCCTTGCGGCACCGTTGGCATTGTTCCTGCTCTTCGACCGGCAAGCGCGTGCGGCGCTGGCGACACCTGGGCCTTACATCGCGCTTGCGCTCGCGCTGCTGATCATGGCGCCGCACCTCGTCTGGCTGGTGCGCAACGACTTTCTTCCCTTCGCCTATGCCAGCGTGCGCGCGGCGCCTTCGCGCGGCGTGCTCGATCATGTCCTGCATCCGCTGGTCTTTGCGCTGGGGCAGGTGGCGTTCTTGCTGCCGGCGTTCGTGATCGCCGCCGCCGTCGTTTGGCCGCGGCCCAAAGGCCCAGACGCGGCGGTGCCGGTTTCGGCGAAGGCCGATGCCTTCGACCGGCGCATCGTGACGCTCTTGGCCTTCGGCCCGGCGGCGGCCACGGTCGCCATCTCGGCGCTCAGCGGCCGCGGCGCCATCGCCATGTGGGGCTATCCGCTGTGGCTCTTTCTCGGCCTTTGGATCGTGCTTTACGCCCGCACCGCGATCGAGCCGGCGCGCCTTGGACGGGTCGCGGCGGCGTGGGCAGGCATTTTCGTCCTGTTCGCCGTCGTGTTTGCCGCGAGCTATTCGATCCTGCCCGCCATCGACCACCGCTACCGCGCCGTCTTTTATCCCGGCGACCGGCTCGCCGACGAGCTCGCGCGCCGCTTTCGTGCCGCGACCGGCCGACCGCTGACCTATGTCATCGGCACCATGTGGGAGGGCGGCAATGTCGCCCATTACGCGCCGGAGCAGCCGCGGGTGCTCATCGACGGCGATTGGCGTCGCGCGCCTTGGATCGATCTCGGCGACCTGCGCAGCAAAGGCGCGGTGGTGGTGTGGACCGGCAGCGCCGATCCCTCACACAAAGAGGGCGGCATCGATCCGACGGTGATGCCGGTCGGCTTGCGCGCGGTCGCCGGCGATGCCCAGATCCAGCAGCCGTTCACCTTGCCCTTCCGCCGCGGCGATCGCGTGCTCACCGTCGGCTGGGCGATCCTGCGGCCGCAGCCCGCGTTCGCCAGCCACTGAGCCCGCCGCCGATTAGGCCACCGCTTTGATGACGCGCGCGGCCTTGGCGAACATCTCCTCGATCTCGCGTTCACTCACGATCAGCGGCGGGGTGAGCACGAGCGTCTCGCCGGCCGCGCGGATTACTAGATCATGCTCGTGGAACGCCTTGTCCATCGCATCAAAGGCGCGCTTGCCAACCTCGCCCGGCCGCGAGGCGAGATCGATCCCGGCGGTCAACCCGACGCAGCGGATATCGAGCACGTTGGGCAAGCCCTTGAGCGACATCGCCGCTTCGGCCCAGACCGGCTCGAGCTTACTCGCGCGCTCGAAAGTGCCTTCCTCGCGGTAGAGCTCGAGCGTGGCGAGCCCGGCCGCGCAAGCGAGCGGATGCGCCGAATAGGTATAGCCGTGAAACAGCTCGACCGCGTGCATGGGCCCGCGCATGAAAGCGTCGTAGATCCCCTTGCGCACGATCACTCCGCCCATCGGCACGCTGCCCGAGGTAATGCCCTTGGCAAACGTGATCATGTCGGGATTGACGCCGTAGCGCTCAGCGGCAAACGCGTGGCCGAGCCGGCCGAAGGCGGTGATGACCTCGTCGAAGATGAGGAGGATGCCGTGCTTGTCGCAGATCGCGCGCAGCCGGGGCAAGTAACCCTTCGGCGCCGGCAGCACGCCGGTAGAGCCGGCCATGGGCTCGACGATCACCGCGGCGATGGTCGAAGCGTCGTGCAGCGTCACGATGCGCTCGAGCTCGTCGGCGAGGTGTGCGCCCCAGTCCGGCTCGCCCTTGCTGAAGGCCTGGTGCTCCCGGTTATAAGTCGTGGGCAGGTGGTCGACCCCGGCAAGCAATGCGCCGAAGAATTTGCGGTTGTTGACCATGCCGCCGACTGAAATGCCGCCGAAGCCGACGCCGTGATAGCCGCGCTCGCGCCCGATCAGGCGGGTGCGGGCGCCCTCGCCGCGCACATTGTGATAGGCGAGTGCGATCTTCAGCGCGGTGTCGACCGCCTCCGAGCCCGAATTGCAGAAGAAGACGTGATCGAGGTCGCCGGGTGCGAGGGCGGCGACGCGGCTCGCGAGTTCGAACGCCTTGGGATGGGAGAACTGGAACGCCGGCGCGTAATCGAGCGTCGCCGCCTCGGCGCGAATCGCCGCCACGATCGGATCGCGATTGTGTCCGGCATTGGTGCACCACATCCCGGCGGTGCCGTCCAGCACCGCGCGGCCCTCCGGCGTGTAGTAGTGCATGTCCTTGGCGCGCGCGATGAGGCGCGGCGCCGCTTTGAACGCGCGGTTCGCGGTGAACGGAAGCCAAAAGGCTTCGAGGTCGTTGGGGATGGCGGTCGCTCGCTGTGCTCCTACCGATGGCATGGCGCTCTCTCCATTCTTTGCGCTCGCTCGATGCTGTGCGCGATGGCGTTCCTTTGCTAGCACCCCGTCCTTTGCTAGCACCCCGTCTCTTGCCGCTGCGCGAGGTGGCTGCTACCACGCGCGGGCCGGCAATGCAGGACAATAATGGCCGACAAGCCCGACAAAACCAATAAGCTCAAGGCACGTTTGCCGCGCGGATTCGCCGACCGCGGCGGCGCCGAAATCGCGGCGATGCGGCGCATGCTCGACAAGATCCGCGCGGTCTACGAGCGCTACGGCTTCGAGCCGTTAGAGACGCCGGCCGTCGAATATACGGATGCGTTGGGAAAATTTCTCCCCGATCAGGATCGGCCGAACGAGGGCGTGTTCTCGCTCCAGGACGATGACGAGCAGTGGCTGTCGCTGCGCTACGACCTGACCGCGCCGCTCGCGCGCTACGTGGCGGAGAACTTCGAGTCTCTTCCCAAGCCTTATCGCAGCTATCGCGAAGGCTGGGTTTTTCGCAACGAGAAGCCGGGGCCGGGGCGCTTTCGCCAATTCATGCAGTTTGACGCCGATACCGTTAGCTCCGCCTCGATGGCCGCCGATGCCGAGATGTGCATGATGGCTGCCGACACGATGGAGGCGCTGGGACTTCAAGGTCAGTACATCGTCAAAGTGAATAATCGCAAGGTGCTCGACGGAGTGCTGGAGTCGATTGGGCTCAGCGGAGAAGCCAATGCAGGAAAACGGCTCACGGTGCTGCGCGCGATCGATAAATACGATCGACTTGAGCGTCGCGGGGTTGAGCAACTGCTTGGCGCCGGGCGCAAGGACGAATCTGGAGACTTCACGCCGGGTGCGAAACTAGATCCGCCGCAAATCAAAAGCGTGCTCGACTATGTCGAAGCGCGGCTCGATGAGCAGATCGGTGATGTAGAGACCATTTTCAATGATTGGTCGCGCGCCGTTGGCTCGAGCTCCGTCGGAGCCAGAGGTATCACGGAGCTAGCCGAAATAGCCGGCATCTGCGGCTCTGCCGGTTATGGACCGACGCGCGTCAGCTTTGACTCCTCGGTTGTGCGCGGTCTCGAGTATTACACCGGACCTGTCTATGAAGTGGACCTCACCTTCGAGACGAAGGACGAGCACGGGCGTCCGGTCCGCTTCGGCTCGATCGGCGGCGGCGGGCGCTACGACGGACTGATTGCGCGCTTTCGCGGCGAAGCAGTGCCGGCGACCGGCTTCTCCATCGGCGTGTCGCGGCTGATGGCGGCGCTGCAGCATCTGGGCAAGGTCGAGAGCAAGCCCGAGCCCGGGCCCGTGGTGGTGACAGTCTTCGACAAGGAACGCATTGCTGACTATCAGCGGATGGTTACGAAGCTCCGCAACGCCGAATACGCACCGGGGCAAAAAATTCGTGCCGAGCTTTATCTGGGCGAAGGCAAGTTTGCGGCGCAAATGAAATATGCCGACAAACGCGGCAGTCCCTGCGTGGTGATCCAGGGCGGCAACGAAAAGGCAAAAGGTGAAATCCAAGTCAAAGATCTCATCCTCGGCGCCGAGACCGCGGGAATGAGCAAGGACCGCGAAGATTACCTCAAGAAGCAGGCGCAGGCGCAGTTCGCGGTCCCCGAGGACAAGCTTATCGAAGCAGTGCGCGAGGTGCTTGCCCGGCACGATGTGAAATGGAGCTGAGTCTCGTAGGATACGGCACGCGAGGAACGTGCCGTCAGCGCGCGATCACTTCGTGATGATCACGGGGAGCGGACGCGGATAGTAGCACGTCGTGCGAGTCCGCACGGCCGGCAACGCGTAGGGATTGATATAGGGCGACCACAGGCAGCTGAAGGCGATGAAGTCGCCGTATTGCCGATGCACGCTGGTGATGCGGTGATACTTGTCCCAGCGCGCGCAATAGGCGGCGGCGACCTGTTGCGCGATCGCCTCGTTCTCGCACGACCAGGGAATGATGCCGCCGGTGTCGTTGGCGTGATAGATGTAAATCTCCGCGCGGGCGGCAGCGCCCAGCAGCAGAACGCCGATCAGGGACAAGAATGCCCTGCGTAGCATTTGCGACTCCCCTTTCGGCAAAGCTTAGAGACGGCAACCGCCCCTGCAAAGGCGGCACGCCGAGGAAACCGACAAAGCGTGGCCACAAAGCCACAGTCGCCGCTTTCTTGGATCGCGAGCAGGCCGACACCTTGATTTCGCCGCCGTTCGCGGATCACCGTCCACGTCACGCGATCGCTGTGGGGGAGCTTGATCCATGTTCGGCCGTGCGCGGGTGCTCGCTTTCGCGTTTGCCGCGGCGCTGGCGCTGCCGGCGGCGCCGGCCGGCGCCGCCAATTGGCTCGAGATGGATTTCTATATGTCGGGCCCCGAATACGAGGGCAAGCTGCCGCCGTGCGACTACCGCGACGCGCTGGTGCGGATCGCCTCGCGCTTCAACCAGAAGGAAAACATGTACTGGGCGACTGATCTGCGCATCCTCAATTTCGAGCACATCCGGGAGACCGCGTTCCGCCCGTGGGCCGCGCAGACCATTCCACGCCGCTACTGCAGCGGCATCGTCGAGATCTCGGACGGCCGCAGGCACGTCATCCATTATTCCATCATCGAGGATGCCAGCATGATCGGCGCGAGCTGGGGCGTCGAGTGGTGCATTGACGGGCTCGACCGCAACTGGGCCTACAACCCCACCTGCAAGATGGCGCGCCCGTAAGCGGGTGGATAAGGGGCGCTATTTCTTCCTTTCGTCGGACAGCGCCGCAGCCGCGATCCTGCTCTATTTCCGTTTTGTTCTTGAAATGTTCGCGCCTCTATGGTATTCTTGCGCATTGTCCCTACGGTTTTGACGGGAGTGTTCCCCATGGTTGGCAATGTCGGTCGCGTGGGGCTCGCCGCGGTCGCGGTGTGGCTCACAGTCGGAATGGGTGTCGTTGCTGCGCAGGATCGGCGCCAGAACGAATCCGGTCAGTTCGATTACTACGTGCTCTCGCTCTCCTGGTCCCCGACGTTCTGCGAAGCCTCGGGCGAACGCGGCACACCACCCCAGCAGCAATGCGGCGCGCGACCTTACTCCTTCGTGGTGCACGGGCTTTGGCCGCAATACGAGAAGGGATTCCCGGAATTCTGCCAGCAGCCGGCGCCGCGGCTCGACCGCAATATCATCTCCTCGATGCTCGATCTGATGCCGGCACCACGCCTGATCTTCAACGAATGGGACCGGCATGGCACCTGCTCGGGGCTTTCCGCAAACGCCTACTTCGAAACGGTGCGCAAGGCGCGCGCGCTGGTGAAGATTCCGGACCCCTATATCGCGCCGAGCACGACTCTCACCGTGACGCCGGACGAGGTCGAGGAGGCCTTCGTCAAAGCCAATCCCGGGCTTACCCGCGATGCGATCGCGGTGACTTGCGACAGCCGGCGCTTGGGCGAGGTTCGGATTTGCCTCGGCAAAGATCTGCGCTTCCGCGCCTGCCCCGAGATCGATGCGCGCGCCTGCCGTCGCGAGCAGGTCGTGATGCCCCCGGTGCGCGGTGGAAGCGCTGCGGAGGTGCGCTAGCGTGTCTGGCCCGGCGCGAGACAATTGCGCGCGTAGCGGGTGAAGCGGTCCGGGACCCGCGCCGTTCAGCGCGGTCCTGGATCAGAGTGCACCGAGACGTTCTACACGCGCGCTGTGCCGCTCTTCCAACCGAGCGCCCACTTAGCCGCTCGCACGGCTCGACCCTCCACACCTTTACAGCAATGCATTTGCGCGCATGACTGCGCGCCATGAACTATCGGCACGCCTTTCACGCCGGAAATTTCGCCGACGTGCTCAAGCACGCGGTGCTCACGCGCATCCTCGTGCATCTGCGTAGCAAGCCGGCGCCGTTCCGCGTCCTCGACATCCATGCCGGCGCCGGGCACTACGACCTCACCGGCAAGGAGGCGCAGCGCAGCGGCGAATGGCGCGATGGCATCGCCCGGCTTGCTGGCGCGTCGATTGCCGCGCCGGCTCGTGCACTCCTTGCGCCCTATCTCGATGCGGTGGCGGCCTGCAATCCTGAGGGACGGCTGACCACTTACCCGGGTTCGCCGGCGCTCGTCAGGACCTTCCTGCGCCTACAAGATCGGCTTATCGCTTGCGAGCTCGAGCCGAGCGCCGCGGCGGCACTTGCCCGCCATGTCGCAGGAGACCGGTGCAGCAAGGCGCTGACCATCGACGGCTGGACCGCGCTCAACGCCTACGTGCCCCCGAAGGAGCGACGCGGCCTGGTGCTCGTCGATCCGGCCTATGAAGACGCCGGGGATTTCGCGCGGCTTCCAGCAACGCTCGCGGCCGCATACCGCAAATGGGCGAGCGGCACTTATCTCGTCTGGTACCCGATCAAGGACCGCACCGCGCCCGATGCGCTGGCGCGGCGCCTGCGCAACAGCGCAATTCCAAAGATTTTGCGCGCCGAGCTCAGCATCACCGCGCGCGAGCCGGGCCGGCTCGCCGCGTGCGGACTCATCGCGATCAATCCGCCGTGGACACTCGCCGCTGAGCTTGCGATCCTGCTGCCGGAGCTTGCCGCTGTCCTCTCCGCGCCGGCCGGCGGCGCTCATCGCCTCGACTGGCTCGCCCGCGAAAGGTAGTTTCGCTACTTTTCCACAGCGCTGGATTGGCCTATTTTTATCGGGCTGGCTTTGACGTTCCGCCTCCTGTGGGGGCCGGCGGAGTAACGGAGGCCGTAAGGCCGCTGCTTTCCCCGTTTGAGAATGTCCGGCCGAGCCGCCGCGCCGTTCTGGTCGGCGGCGGAGCAACCACGGGGAAAGGAGTTTCCCGATGGCCATGGCAGGTACGGTCAAGTTTTTCAACGCCGAGCGCGGCTACGGCTTCATCAAGCCCGACGACGGCGGCCGCGACGTGTTCGTGCACGTTACTGCAGTCGAGCAGGCCGGGCTCAAATCGTTGAGCGAGGGGCAGCGCCTCTCCTTCGACGTCGAGCCCGACAAGAAGGGCAAGGGCCCGAAAGCCGTCAACCTCGTCATCACCGGCTGACCGGCGAAACGACCCGTCACTGCTCGAGCGCCAGCGGCGCAAGCCGCCATCCGCGCATTCTTAACCCCTCAGCAATGTCCCAGGACTTGATGCTACCGTGTTGACGCTGCGCAGCTCTCCCACGTCGCCGTTCGTCCGGAAAGTGCGGATCGCCGCGAGCGTGCTCGGGCTCGAGCGAGAGATCGCGATCGAGCCTGCCGACACAATGAACGCCAGTGACACCGTGCGCCAGCAGAATCCGCTGGGAAAGATCCCGGCCCTCGTGCTCGAGGATGGCACGGTGCTGTTCGATTCGCGGGTGATCCTCGACTATCTCGATCATCGCGCCGGCGGCGGCCGCATCGTGCCGAGCGATGCCGGCGCGCGGTTCGCCGCCTTGCGCCTGCAGGCGCTGGCCGACGGGCTGATGGATGCCTCGGTCCTGTCGGTCTACGAGGGCCGCTTTCGCCCGGCGGAGCGGCACGAGCCGAAATGGCTCGATCATCAGTCCGGCAAGGTCAACCGCGCGCTCGCCGCTCTCGAGGCCGCCCCGCCGGCGCTCTCGGCGCCGCCGGATGTAGGACAGATCGCGCTCGCTTGCGCACTCGGCTATCGCGATTTGCGTTTCGAAGGAAAATGGCGGCACGATCATCCGCGTCTCGTCGCCTGGCTCGACCGCTTCGCCGCGTGCGTGCCAGCGTTCGCCGCGACCGCGCCGCCGGCATAGCGAAAAATTCTGGCTCGTCACGAGAGGCAGCTTGGCTCGAGCATTGCGCGGCTCACGCAGACGGACACGCGCGCGTTGTCGGCTCTTACCGGGGATCGCCGGCGCATCGCGCCGCCGCCTGGACCCTCGCCCGGATGCAAACGAAAGCCCCGGCCGAGACGTCCGGGGCTCGTTCAGGCTGCGTGTAATTGCACGTCAGAATCGTACGTTCGCCCCGGCGCGAAAGATGCTCGTGGTGAAGGATACGTTGCCGCCGGGCGCGAGCGCGCAGTTGAGCCCGCAATTGAAGGTGCCGAGATCAACGTAGAGGTACTCGGCCTTTAAGCTCACATTGCTAACCAGGCCGACTTCGAGGCCGGCACCGACGGTCCAGCCGGCATTGGTGATGCTGCCGCCCGGAAAGCCCGGCCGGTTAGCATTGATGTCGCCGAGCGCGAGCCCGCCGGTGAGGTAAGGCAGGAAGCGGTCGAAAGCATAGCCCACGCGCCCGCGCGCAGTGGCAAGCCAATTGTTGCGCGTCTCGCAACCGGGCGCGCACAGCACCGTCGTCGTCCCTTTGATGCCGGACCAGTCGATGTCGCCTTCCGCGCCGATGACGGCACCGGCGAACTGCCAGTTGTAGCCGATGGTACCGCCGATGAGGCCGCCCGAGAGGTCGAACGTATCTACGGCGTCCCACTGAGAGCGACCCCAGCCGCCGCCGCCGTTGATGCCGACATAGAAGCCGGTCCAGGTATAGATCGGATTGTAGGCCGGTCCCGGCTGGTAATACTGCGGCAGATCGGCGGCGGCGGCCGACCCTCCCGCCAGCGCCAATAGGCCAACGCACCCCATCACAACGCGATTCATGATCTGCCTCCAGTTGCAGCAGTTGGGCGAAACAGTAGTCCTAATCTTTCTTTCGTCTAGTGTAGGAACGACACACTCAAGCTTTCAGCAGAATTGAATCGAATTATCTCGTACATGACTTATCAATACAGTGAACAAATGCTTTACGACTACTCGAGATGGTAAACAAAGCTTAAAAAGTACTTACTCCTGCAGCTATCGAGCACCTGTCCTCAGCAGGCACATGGTCGCTCTGCCGGAAGAATGCACTGACCTGTCCGGGTGGCCTGCGCATTGGGGCGGCTCATCGCGGCACGGCGCGCGCGAAGGCCACGTTGCGGGCGAGAGGTCGTTCGGGCCGGGTGGCCGTCGCGGCGCCAAGACCTTACCTTCGCACCATGAACGGCGCCAAAAACGATACCGATCCCGTCACCGAACTGAGCGAGGAGGACGAGGAATCGGCGCTGCCCGAGCTCGAAGCGGAGATCGACCTTGCCGCTGCCGCCGGCCCGCTCGCAATGGGCCGCGCGGTGATACTCAGTCATGCCAAGCTCGCGCCCGCCTCGCCCGGCGTCTATCGCATGATCGATGCCAACGGCGACGTGCTCTATGTCGGCAAAGCGAAAAACATCCGCAAACGGATCATCGCCTATGCCCGTCCGACCGGCTACGAGCCACGCATCGAACGCATGATCGCGGCAACGGCGGCGCTCGAATTCGTTTCCACAGCGACCGAGACCGAGGCGCTGCTGCTGGAAGCCAATCTGATCAAGCGGCTGCGCCCGCGTTTCAACGTGCTGCTGCGGGACGACAAATCGTTTCCTTATATCCTCATCACCGCCGATCACTGGGCGCCGCAAATTCTCAAGCATCGCGGCGCGCGCAGCCGCGACGGCAATTATTACGGTCCGTTCGCTTCGGTATGGGCGGTCAACCGCACAATCACGGCCCTCCAGCGCGCCTTTCTGCTGCGCTCGTGCTCGGACGCGTTCTTCGAGAGCCGCACGCGCCCCTGTCTTCTCTACCAAATCAAACGCTGCTCCGGCCCCTGCACGCGCGAGATCGATTTTGCCGACTACGGCAAGCTCGTGCGCGAAGCCAACGCCTTCCTCTCGGGCAAGAGCCAAGCCGTGAAAGATGCGTTGGCAGCGGAGATGGAGAAGGCCTCCACCGCGCTCGAGTTCGAACGCGCCGCCATTTACCGCGACCGTCTCGCCGCCCTGTCGGCGGTGCAGTCCCATCAGGGCATCAATCCGCGCGGTGTGGAGGAGGCCGACGTTTTCGCCGTCCATCAGGCCGGCGGCTTCAACTGCGTGGAGGTCTTCTTTTTCCGCACCGGGCAGAACTGGGGCAATCGCGCCTATTTCCCCAAGGCTGATCGCTCGCTCGCAGCCGGCGAGGTGTTGGGCGCGTTTCTTGCTCAATTCTACGATGACAAGCCTGTTCCGCGCACCATCTTCGTCTCGAACGAGATCGAGGAGCGCGCGCTACTCGCTGAAGCCTTATCCACCAAGAGCGGACACAAGATCGAGGTGAGCGTTCCTCAGCGGGGCGAGAAAAAGGACCTGGTCGATCACGCGCTCGCCAATGCGCGCGAGGCGCTGGCGCGCAAGCTTGCCGAGAGCTCGTCCCAGCGCAAGCTCCTCGAAGTGCTGGCCGAGATTTTCGGTCTGGCGGGACCCCCACGACGTATCGAGGTCTACGACAATAGCCACATCCAGGGCAGCAACGCGGTCGGCGCGATGATCGTCGCCGGCCCGGAGGGATTCCAGAAAAACCTGTACCGCAAGTTCAACATGCGTACCGCTGACCTCGCGCCCGGCGATGATTTCGCGATGATGCGGGAGGTCTTGAGCCGGCGCTTCAAGCGCTTGATGAACGAGGCGCCGCGGGCCATGCCTGGCGCGCTGAGCCCAGCAGCGCAGGCCGGCGCGCCCCTCGACATCGCAGGCGGCTCGGATGGGGACAACGATTCGCCGTGGCCTGATCTTGTCATCATCGATGGCGGCCGCGGTCAGCTCACTGCCGCGCAGGAAACGCTGACCGGCCTCGGCATCATTGATGTGCCGCTCATTGCCATTGCTAAGGGCGCGGATCGGGACGCGGGCGTGGAGACCTTTTTCCTGCCCGGGCGCGACCCATTCAAACTCAAGCCGCGCGATCCGGTGCTTTATTTCGTCGAACGGCTGCGCGACGAGGCGCATCGCTTCGCGGTCGGCTCGCATCGCATTCGCCGCCGCCGCGATCTACGCGAAGCAGGATTACAGGAGATCCCCGGGATCGGCCCGACCCGCAAGCGCGCGCTGCTCCACCATTTCGGAACGCTCAAAGCCATCGAGCGTGCGGCGCCAGCCGATCTCGCCAAAGTGCCCGGGATCAGTGCAGAGACCGCGCGGAAGATCTACGACTTTTTCCACGAGCGCGCGGGATAATGCCGTAAGCACAGCCAAGACTATCGGCCCGGCCGGGCGTGCAGATCCCAAGATCTCGCCATATCTGATGCTGGGAACCGGCGACGCGTTTTCGCGCTTATGCCCGGTGCCGGAGGCGGTAAGACGATGGGGCGCCGCCGGCATTCCTGTTTGACGCGGGCGCGGGAAAGGTATTCCTTCGATCCATGAATACAGTCACCTCGCGCCAGGTTTCGCCGCGGCAGTTCGCGGTGCCAAATCTGCTGACCTATGCCCGCATCGCGGCGGTGCCGGCGGTCGTGGCCTGCCTTTATTGGCAGGATATTCTGCAAGGGGGGCTGTGGCTGCGCTGGGTCGCCGTTCTCATCTTCATCAGCGCGGGAGTGACCGACGCCCTCGACGGGTATTACGCGCGTAAACGGGGCGAGCAATCCGCCTTCGGCCGCATGCTCGATCCGATCGCGGACAAGCTCTTGGTGGCCTCCTGTTTATTGATGTTGGCTGCCGACGGGACCATCCGTGGCTGGTCGCTGTGGGCGGCGATCGTCATTCTCTGTCGCGAGATTCTGGTCTCGGGCCTGCGCGAATACCTTGCCGAGTTGCGGGTTAGCGTGCCGGTCACGCAGCTCGCCAAATGGAAGACGACGCTGCAACTCGTCGCCGTCGGTTTTCTCATCGCCGGTAAGGCGGGCGATGCGGTCGTGCCGGTGGTGACGCCGATCGGGCTCGCCCTTCTCTGGCTCTCGGCATTGCTGACGCTCTACACCGGCTGGGATTATTTCCGCGCCGGCGTGCGTCACCTCACCGAGGATTGAGCGTTGAAACTTCGCTATTTTGCCTGGGTTCGCGAGCGCATCGGCAAGCCCGAAGAGGAGATCGAGCCGCCCCCGGGCGTTGCCACGGTCGCGGACCTCATGGGCTGGCTCACCCAGCGCGGCGAGGAATACGCCCACGCCTTCGAAAATCCCAACGTGGTCCGCGCGGCGATCGATCGCGCCCACGTCAGGCCAGACGCGGCCATTTTGGGGGCGCGCGAGATCGCGTTTTTCCCGCCGATGACGGGGGGCTAGCGCTAGGACAGGCCGGAAAAATGCAGATGGCCGCCACCGTCCGACTGCAGCGCGAGCCGTTCGATGCCGCGAGCGAGGCGGCCAAGCTCCGCCGCGGTCGCGGCGATGTCGGCGCCGTGGTCACGTTTACCGGTATATGCCGGCAGGACGAGGCGGGTGCCCCGCTTGCGGCTTTGACGCTTGAGCATTATCCGGGAATGGCCGAGGCCGAGATCGTGCGTCACGTCGAGGCGGCCGAGCGGCGCTGGCCGCTGCTCGGAGTCGCGGTGATCCACCGCTTTGGCCGGCTTGAGCCCGGCGAAGACATCGTCCTCGTCGTCACCGCCGCCGCTCACCGTCAGGATGCTTTCGCCGGCGCCGAGTTCCTGATGGACTATCTGAAAACGCGTGCCCCGTTCTGGAAGCAGGTCGAGTTTGCCGGTGGCGGACGGCCAGGGGGCAAGATCTGGGTCGAGGCCAAGCAGTCGGACGACGTCCTCGCTGATCGCTGGACACCGCGCCGCGCGGCAGAGTGATCTAAGCCGCCTTCTTCTTGCCCTTCGGCTGCACCTCGGCGGTGTAATCGGCCATGAGCTGCTCGGTGATGGCGGCCGGCGTAAACTTCCACTGCGCGATCTCCGATACGGCCGTGACCTCGGCGGCGCTGCCGGTGATGAAGCACTCGGAGAACTGCGTGAGCTCCTCGGGCATGATGCGCCGCTCGATCACCTCGATGCCGCGCTTCTTCGCCAGCTCGATGGCCGTGCGGCGGGTGATGCCGTCGAGGAAGCAATCGGCAATCGGCGTGTGAATCTTGCCGTCCCTGATGAAGAAAATGTTGGCGCCGGTGCATTCCGCGACGCGGCCTTGCCAGTCCAGCATCATGGCATCGGCATAGCCTTTGCGCTCGGCGATATGCTTGGAAATGGTGCAGATCATGTAGAGGCCGGCGGCCTTCGCGCGCGCAGGCGCGGTCTTCGGGTCCGGCCTCCTATAGTCGGCGAGGTCGAGCCTGATGCCCTTCAAGCGCTGCACCGGGTCGAAATAGCTCGGCCATTGCCAGGTTGCGATGGCAAAGTGGATCTTGTTGTTCTGCGCCGAGACGCCCATCATCTCCGAGCCGCGCCATGACACCGGTCGCACATAGGCGTCGGTTTGTCCGTTTTTTTCCAGCACCAGGCGCTTGGCCGCATCGATCTCGGCGACCGAGTAGGGGATGTCGAAGTCGAGCAGCTCGGCCGAGCGCTTCAGCCGCTCCGAGTGTTCCGTGCACTTGAAGATTTCGCCGCCATAGGCGCGCTCCCCCTCGAACACGGAGCTGGCGTAATGCAAACCATGGGAGAGCACATGGAGCGTGGCTTCGCCCCAGGGCACGAGCTTGCCGTCGTACCAGATCACCCCCTCGAGGCGGTCATAAGGTTTCTCTGCCATGGCGATTCTGTCCTTATACTTTTGCGTCGCCGAGCGACACCCGGTATGTTTCGGCCCACCCATGAGAGCGCGCGCGCCGTGGGTGCAATCGGTTCGGAGCGAGGCCGCGGGTACGATCCTTTCGTGGTGGCCGGCTATCGGCTAACAATCTGACCCAAATATGTCAATATGGCTGACCTAAACATTCCAGTTGCAGCCGACCGGGCCTTGTCCAGCGCGCAAGGGGCGCCTCGCGCGCAGGAGCCTATCTGGGAGATCATCGAGCTTCTGTTTTTTGCTTATCGGGACTTCATCGGCGACCCCGACGACGTGCTGTCGAAGTTGGGCTTCGGCCGAGCGCATCACCGGGTGCTGCATTTCGTCAACCGCAATCCCGGCATGAAGGTTGCGGAACTGCTCGACATTCTGAAAATCACCAAACAGTCGCTCGGCCGGGTGCTCAAGCAGCTCATCGACCAGGGCTATGTCGTGCAAAAGGAGGGGGTGAACGATCGGCGCCAGCGTCTGCTCTACGTCGCTACCAAAGGGGAAAGCTTGGCGATGAAACTCGCCGGCCTGCAAACCGCCCGGATCGTGCGGGCTCTCTCCGAGATGGGGCCGAACGCCCACGACACCGCCTGCCGATTTCTGACCGCGATGCTCAACGCCGAGCACCGCGACACTGTGCTGCGTTTCATCGCGCGCGCCGACCGCGCGCGGCGGGCGCGTGGCTGAGCCGAGGCCGCCATGCGAGCCGTGAGCACGGCATCGGCGGCTCTTCCCGACGACGCGCCGCATTTGCTGGTGGTGGACGACGACCGCCGCATCCGTGACCTGCTCTCGCGTTTCTTGTTCGCCGAGGGTTATCGCGTCACCACCGCGGAAACGGCCGCGGACGCGCGCGCCAAGCTTGGCGGCCTGCGCTTCGACCTGTTGATCCTCGATGTCATGATGCCCGGAGAGACCGGCTTCGATCTCGCCCGCGACCTGCGCGCGTCCTCGAGCGTGCCGATCATCATGCTCACCGCCCGCGACGAAGCGCATAGCCGTATTGAGGGCTTGACCATCGGCGCTGACGACTATGTGAGCAAGCCATTCGAGCCGAGAGAGCTCTCCCTGCGGATTGCCGGTATTCTACGGCGCGCCCGCCCGGCCGCGGCTCCGGTACCGGAATCGGTGCGCTTCGGTGGGTTCCGGTTCCACCTCGTCCGCGGCGAGCTCAAGCGCGGCGAAGAGGTCGTGCGGCTCACCGATCGCGAGCGCGAAATGCTGCGCCTGCTCGCGGCGACGCCTGGTGAGACGGTCGCGCGGCAAACGCTCGCCGGCAATGACGGCGCGATCGGGGAGCGCGCCGTCGATGTGCAGGTCAATCGCTTGCGCCGCAAGATCGAGCAGGATCCGACCAATCCGCTTCTGGTGCAAACGGTGCGCGGGATCGGATATCGCCTGGTAACCTCGCCATGACCACGCTCGATGTCGGCATAGCCGCGCTGCGCTCGAGCCTGAGCGCGCTCCGCTCGGCGGCGAGCCGCGGTTACGAGCTCTACGACCGTACCAGCGTCACGCTGAAAGGGGTCATGCCGAAAGGCCTCTACGCGCGCGCGTTGTTGATCATTATTGCGCCCATGGTGGTGCTGCAATCGGTCGTCGCCTTCATGTTCATGGAGCGACACTACAATGCGGTCACGCAGCGGCTCTCCGCCGGCGTGGTGCAGGACATCGCCACGTTGATCGAGATCGACAAGGCGCTTCCCCAGGACCATGCGCTGGTGCGCCGCATCGCGCAAGACAAGCTCGGTCTGGTGGTCGACTTTCTGCCGGTCACCGAGTTGCCGCCTCCGGGCCCGAAGCCGTTCTTCTCGCTCGTGGATCAGGCATTGTCTGACGAGGTCAGAAAGCAGATCGGCCGGCCGTTCTGGATCGACACGGTCGGTCGCTCGGCACTACTCGAGATCCGCATCAAGCTCGACAATGACGTGATGCGTGTCTTCGCGCCCCGCCGCGCCGCTTATGTCTCCAACTCGCACATTTTTCTGGCGTGGATGGTCGGCACCTCACTGGTGCTGATCACCGTGGCGGTGCTGTTCCTGCGCAACCAGATCAGACCGATTCTGCGGCTGGCGGACGCGGCTGAAAGCTTCGGCAAAGGGCGCGAAGTGCCCGACTTCCGGCCGCGCGGTGCGCGCGAGGTTCGACGTGCTGCGGTGGCATTCGTCGAGATGAAGCGCCGGATCGAGCGCGCGCTGGAGCAGCGCACCGCGATGCTGGCGGGAGTTTCGCACGACCTGCGCACCATCCTCACCCGTTTCAAGCTCGAGCTTGCCCTCATCGGCGAGAGCCCCGAGGTCGAGGCGATGAAAAAGGACGTCGACGAGATGGGCCGCATGCTGGAAGCTTATCTCGCATTCGCGCGCGGGGATTCGGGCGAACAGTCGGCGCCGACGGACATGGGCGCCTTCCTCGAAGAGCTCAAGACCGACGCCGAGCGCAACGGTCACAAATCGAGTGTGTACTTCCACGGCCACCCGATCGTCACGGTGCGGCCGGCCGCGTTCAAGCGCTGCCTTGGCAATCTCGTGGCCAACGCCGCGCGGCATGCGCCGTCGATCTCGATTACCGGCCATCGCGACCACCGGTGGCTCACGGTCACCGTGGACGACGACGGTCCAGGCATCGCGCCGCATCTGCGCGAAGAGGTGTTCAAGCCGTTCTTGCGACTCGACGATGCGCGCAATCAGGACGAAGGCGGCACCGGGCTCGGGCTTGCCATCGCGCGCGACATCGCCCGCTCCCACGGCGGCGATATTATGTTGTCGGACAGTCCGCTCGGGGGATTGCGCGCGACAGTGCGGGTGCCGATCTAGGCCGCAACCGTATCTTCTTCGTCGCTGCCGCGCCGCGGCCGCGGGCGCAGGCGGCAAACGGAAGCGGGAATCTGGCACAGGTCATCAAGCAAGCCCGACCAGCGCTGTCCGCGTGCGAGCGCGCGGTCGAGCGCCGCCATAGTGCGGGCAAGGCCTCGATCCTGGTCGTCGATCCAGGTCCGCAGCACCGATGCGAACAGCAGCGCGAGTCCTTGGGCACGCATCATGCCACGTGGGCCGGAGGCAGCGATGTCGGCGGCGGTCAGCATCCATTGCTGCGAGCGCACGGAAAGCGAATTCAGGGCGAAGGCCAGGCCAGGATTGCGGCTGGCCGAGCGCATCAGCGAGCGCACCGCGGCTTTATGCGGCGCGAGCACTTCAAGGCGGCGCATCAGCACATCGAACAGGCGCTCGCGCGGCGGCTCGTCCGTAAGCTCCGCATCGCCGCCCGCGAGCACCGCGCGGTCGATCTCTCGCATTTGCGCGGCGAGGATGGCGAGCGTCGAAGCGAATATGCCGCGCAGATCGGAGAGCGATACGTGCGCTGATTTGGCGATCTCGGCAAAGTCGATACGCTCGATAGGCTTTTCGGCCAGAAGTGCCATGAAAGCTTCGATGATCCGCTCGCGCTCGGATTTGCTGCCGCGCGAAGTGGGACGGGCAGCTGACTTGCGCGAAGCTTTGCGAGCCATGGCCGAACTCCTGAGCGTTTTTTCGTAGGATCCAATCTAGGCCGGCATCCCCTCGTATTCCAGGGCCGTAACCCTTGCGACGCGGTGCTGCACGAGGCGCCGACAGACGTACGACTTTAGCTCAACGAAGCGCCGAGCGAATGGTTCACCCAGCGAGATCGCGCGAGCGCTTGGTCGCGGCGGCGATGGCGGCTGTCATCAGGCGTTCGAGGCCGTCCTCCGCCATCAGGACTTCGAGCGCGGCGGCGGTGGTGCCGCCAGGCGACGTGACGTTCTGCCGCAAAGTTGCGGCATCGAGGGGCGAGCGATTGAGGAGCTCGCCGGCGCCGGCGACCGTGGCGCACGCGAGCCTGGCGGCAAGCGTCGGCGGCAGGCCGACGGCGGTGCCGGCGCGCGCCATGGCCTCGGCGAGCAGGAACACGTAGGCGGGTCCCGAGCCGGAAAGGGCGGTGACCGCGTCCATGAGCGCCTCGTCCGTGATCCATTCGACCGCGCCGACCGCTGACAGCAGCGCATCGACGAGCGCGCGCTGCTCGGGCGAGACGCGCGGGTTTGCGATCGCGACTGTTATGCCGCGGCCGATCGCGGCCGGGGTGTTCGGCATGGCACGAACGAGCGCGGCACCCGGCAAGTTGTCCGCAAGGAACCGCAATGTCCGGCCGGCCATGATGGAGAGGACCACGGTCGCGCCAGCCACGAACGGCGCCAGGGCGGGCAAGAGCTCAGGCGCGATCTGCGGCTTGACCGCAACGACCGCGGCGGCGATGTCGCCGACCGAATCGCGGGGCGGATTGAGGCGCAGGCCGCGCTCGGTCAGCGCCGTAATGTCTGGGCTAGGTTGCGGTTCGATTACCGCGATGTTCGCGGGAGAAAGCCCGAGCGCCACCCAGCCTTCCAGCATGGCAGCCCCCATTTTGCCGGCGCCGGCGAGCAAGATGGTCTTGGACAGGCCGGCCAGTGGGCGCGCCATGGTGTGCGGATTCGCTGCTGAACTCATACTCTGCGCTCGTGCCCGCGTGGGTCCGGGCTGGTCCGGGTTCCCCCTGCTTCATTCTTGCATGGGTCACGTCCGCGAGGACGTGAGCGGGGTCGCGGAGCTTACGCCTGTCCTTGCGTATCGAACATGGCGGCGTCGAGCGCCGTGCGTGCCGGCTTTCCCGCCCACACCACGAATTGGAACGCGGGAAAATACCGCTCGCAAGCATCGAGCGCCGTCGCCAGCAATGCCTCGCACTGCCGGCCCGATGCTTCGACGCCGCCGGTGAGCATCAGTGCGTGGCGGTACATAACCAACCCGTCGTGGGTCCACAGATCGAAATGGCCGATCCACATCTGCTCGTTGATCAGCGAGATGAGCTGCTGCACCTCGCCGCGGCAGCGTTCCGGCACTTTCAGTTCGAAGGCGCAGGCGAGATGCAGCACTTCGATGTCCAGCATCCAGGTGTAGGAAACCTGGTAATCGGTCCATTTCCCCGTGGCCACAATGGTGATCTCGTCCTCGCCCGCGCGCTCGAACGACCAGCCGTTGGTGGCAGCCACCCGCTCCACCACCTCGAGCGGATTGCCATGGGGCTGTTCGGCAAATTCGATGAGGGCCATACTTGCTCTCCACCCTGGACACGGGATGCGCACACTCGGGCGCACGCACACCACGCCGCTGCTGAGCAGTCCCCGGTGGAGCTCAGTGATCCGGGGCGAATCACTTGGTGACTCGAATATAACCCCACTGATTCCAGTGGCTAAAGCACAATCGAGCTCTGTCGCGGCGAGTGTTTGGTGGATATCTCGCCGCGGTGGAGTCGTTTCTCCACAGGTTCGGCCAACTGCAGACGAGCGGTCGGCAGTTTGTCCCGACTCGCCCCGTCCTGATTTCCCGAGTCCTGTCAGTCGAATAGGCTCGATACCGACTCTTCGGCCGCGGTGCGGCCGATGGCCTCGCCGATCAGGCTGGCGACCGAGAGCGTGCGGATATTGCGGGCGACCTTGACCGCCTGCGTGGGCTGGATCGAGTCGGTGATGACCAGCTCCTTGAGCCGCGAGGCGGTGATGCGGGCGACTGCGCCGCCGGAGAGCACGCCGTGGGTGATATAGGCGTAGACTTCCGTCGCACCCTGGTCCAACAGCGCATCGGCGGCGTTCACAACGGTTCCGCCAGAATCGATGATGTCGTCGACCAAGATGCAGGTATAGCCTTCGACCTCGCCGATCACGTTCATGACTTCGGACTCGCCGGCGCGCTCGCGTCGTTTGTCGACGATCGCGAGCGGCGCGTTGATGCGCTTGGCGAGCCCGCGGGCGCGGCCGACGCCGCCGACATCGGGCGAGACCACCATCACCTTGCTGATATCAAAACGCTCCTTGATGTCACGCACCATCATCGGCGCGGCGTAGAGATTATCGGTCGGGATGTCGAAAAATCCCTGAATCTGCCCGGCGTGGAGATCAAGCGTCATGACGCGATCGGCGCCGGCGCGGGTGATCAGGTTGGATACAAGCTTGGCCGAGATCGGCGTGCGCGGCGCCGGTTTGCGGTCCTGTCGGGCATAGCCGAAATAGGGAATGACCGCCGTGACGCGCCGCCCCGACGCGCGTCGCAGCGCGTCGATGATGATGAGCAACTCCATCAAATTGTCGTTGGCCGGGAACGAGGTCGACTGGATGACGAAAACGTCGGTGCCGCGCACGTTTTCCTGGATTTCGACGAAGATTTCCATGTCGGCGAAGCGGCGCACCACCGCCTTGGTCAGCGGGGTCGCGAGGTAGGCGGCAATCGCGTCGGCAAGCGCAGGGTTGGAGTTGCCGGCCACAAGCTTGATTGCTCCGTTATTGGGCCGCATCGCTGTCTCCAGGCGAGAGGCTTCGCGCGCTCGCGGCGCCCTGATAACAAGGAGGCGGCAAGGCTGGCAATATGACCGGCAAGGCAGAACGGCAGTTGTCCCGATAATTCAACTGCTTCGAGCCCGGTCCCAACCGCGTGGGCTTGTCCTTCCGCTTATCCACGATCGGCTGCGGCCTGGCGCTGCAAGTGCCGCCATCAGAGCTTGCGAGCAGGCCACCTTCTCCATTGAGTGCGCTACGACGGATCGACGGTCCGCTCGGGAACAGGGCGTTTCAACGCGCTCCGCCGATCGCCTACGCGGCGAGCGCGATGGCATTGACGTGGCGCCCGTAGTCGCGCTCACGGTGGTGGGTCGAGCGCCGATAGCTGAAGAACCGAGTCGCATCGGCGTAGGTACAATGGCCGAGATCCTCGATGCGCAGGATGCCGGCAGCGCTCAGGCGCGCTGTGATGTAGCCGGGGAGATCGAACAGGGCGTGCGACGGCCTTGTTGACGGCCGGAAGAAGCGTTCGTTGTCCGCGTCCTCGGATGTAAAGCGCGTCACGAATTCGGGGCCGACCTCGTAATTCGCCTGGCGGATGGTCGGCCCGAGCGCAACGGCAAGACGGGCCCGGTCCGCCCCGCAGCGCTCCATAGCCGCGATTGTCGCTTCAAGGACGCCGCTTGCCGCGCCGCGCCAACCGGCATGGGCCGCGCCGACGACGCCAGCCGTTGCGTCGGTAAACAGGACGGGCGTGCAATCGGCGGTGGTGACGCCGATAGCGAGGCCCGGCACGGCCGTCACGATCGCATCGGCGCGGGGGCGCTCGTGCGGCTGCCACGGCCGCTCGATCGTTACCACCTCCGGCGAATGGACCTGATAGGCGGTGAGCAGGCGATCCGCGGCGACCTCGAGCGCCGCCGCCATGCGCGCACGATTCTCGGCAACGTTGGCGGGTGCATCATCCGAGCCGGGGCCGCCGTTGAGGCTGGCATAGACTCCCTCGGAGACGCCGCCCTCACGGGTGAAGAAGGCGTGGCGGACGCGCTCGAGCGCGCGGAGCGAATCGGCCTGCAGCATGCCTGCCATTGTCTCGTGTCCGGTTTGCTCGCGAGAATTTTCTGCCGGCATTGTTCGCACTCTCACGGTTCGAAGCCGGGCAGGCGCTCGAGCCTCGGGTCGGCCACCGCGATGGCCTTGAACAGACGGCCCATTCCGGTGCGATCCTCGCTGGTGAGACGCACCAGCGCGGCGTCGATCGCATCGGCGTACTCGGGCGGCGCGGCCGCCTTGAGCGCCGCCGCGCGCTCCTCGACCCCGAGCTCGCGCAAGAACTCGCCCTGCGGCACGGGCCCGTGCACTCTCGCGCCCATACCTTCGGCTGCCCGCGCCAGCGCCTCAAAATCAACGTGCGCGGTGAGATCGACGAGGCCTGGCGTCAGCAGCGGCTCGGCGAATTGGTGTCCTCCGACGGCTTGCAGCGTATCCCCGATCGCGCTCTCCGTGTGGCCGTAGTCGATGATCAGCGCGGCGCCGCCGCGGCGCGCGACGCGTCGGCCGATCTCGAGCGCGATGTTGTCGGCACGCCACTCGAAGATCTCGCCGATCTTGGCTGCGCGCAACCTTCTTGGCAGAAGCTTGTCGAACAGCGGGATCGGATCACGATCGATGCTGAAATGTAGCTTGTCGTCCTCGCCGATCTTGATCACCCGCTCGTGCCAGCCATCGGCGCACATGACCGCCTGATGGACCGGCAGCGCGTCGAAGAATTCGTTGGCGAGCACGATCAGCGCCCGGTCGGGAACGTCATCGATCGAGCGATGCCAAGATACCGGAGGGTTGCCGCCGCCAAAAGCCTGGCGCTGCAGATGCTCCAGCGCCGGGCTAATCTCGATCAAATGAAGATCGATCGCGGCGCGGAAGTCCGGCACCACCTTAGCTGCCCGCAGCACGTCGACCATCATGGTGCCGCGGCCTGGCCCAAGCTCCACCAGGCTGAAATTTCCCGGCGACCCCATCGCCCGCCAGGTCGCGGCCGCCCACAGCCCGATAAGCTCGCCGAACATCTGACTGATCTCGGGCGCGGTCGTAAAGTCGCCCGCCGCGCCGAACGGGTCGCGCGTCGCGTAGTAACCCCGCTCGGGATCGGTGAGGCAAAGCTCCATGTATTGCGCCACGGACATCGGGCCGCCGACCGCAATGCGTCGCCGAATCTCCGCTTCGAGCGGGGCAATCTCCGTCATGTCCGGCGCGCCGCCTCCTTGCGCAAGGCCGCCGCCATGAGGGCGATGCCCGCAAGCATCAACGGTAGCGACAGTAGCGTGCCCATGGTCAAGCCGCCCCACAGGAATCCGAGCTGGGGATCCGGCTCACGAAACTGCTCGCAAATCGAGCGCGCGAGGGCATAGCCGAAGGTAAAAGCGCCGAGGACGAAACCTGGTCGCTTGAGCGCGCCAGCGCGGATGAAGGCAGTGAGCAGCGCGAACAGCAGCAGACCTTCGAGCGCGGCCTCGTACAGTTGGCTCGGGTGGCGCGGCAAGGGCCCGCCGGTCGGAAACACCATCGCCCACGGCACGTCGGTGGGCCGGCCCCAAAGCTCGCCGTTGATGAAATTGGCGATGCGTCCGAGAAAGATCCCGATCGTGCCCGCCGCACAGGTGATGTCCCCGAGCGAGAGTATGGATAGGCCGCGATAGCGCGCAAACAAGACGACGGCCAGCACGCAGCCGAGAAAGCCCCCGTGAAACGACATACCGCCTTTCCAGAGCTGGAAGCTCTCCAGCGGATGTGCGGCGAAATAGCTCGGATTGTAGAACAGCACGTAGCCGATGCGCCCGCCCAGGATAATGCCGAGCGTCACCCACAGCACGAAGTCGTCATAATCGCTCACGGTCATGGGTACCGGCGAGGCCCAGAGGCGCTCGCGACGGATGATCGCGCGTGCATAGAGCCAGCCCAAGAGTATGCCGACGATGTAGGCGAGCGCATACCAGCGCACGGCGATCGGCCCGAAGCTGACGAGCACGGGGTCGATCGCAGGGAACGGGAGGGCATAAACTGACATCGGGCTATTCGCGCAACAGGGGTGATGCGGGCAGCGAGCCGGCGAAGTCAAGCGGGCGGGCTCGTACCTTATCAGCGGGCCGGGCCGAAAGATCCGAGCCGCACTGATTGATATAAGTGGCGCGTTTCTGATCGCCCTTGCGGGCGGAGCAAACCGTGTCCATTGTTGTGGGCGATTTGAATTCGAACCCGAGACCAGCGATGACCCAGACCACCAACCGTTTCTTCGACGAAATGGCGAGGCTCATGAACGACGCGGCCGGCGTCGCGTCGGGCGTGCGACGCGAGTTCGACACCATATTCCGCAACCAAGCCGACCGCATCCTGCGCGACCTCGAGGTGGTCAAGCGCGAGGAATTCGAGGCCGTCAAGGAAATGGCGCGCCTCGCGCGTGAGGAAAACGAGGCCTTGAAGGCGCGCATTGCCGCACTCGAGGCCAAGCTTGGATCTGGCAACCCATAAGCACTTGGATTGCGGTCGTTTTCTGCGCAACGCGGGCCGTCGCGCATTCTTGTCTTTCTCTCGCCCGATCGCTATAACGCGCGAACCGCCGGCGCGGCGCCCCGGCCGCGCATTGCTGCGGCCCAGAACCCTAGGAGCGAGCTGGTAGGAGAATGGGCCGCAGCGTCTCGGCGGCCTTTGTTGCAAGAGGATTTGCACCATGGCGAGCGTCAAACAGATGACGGCGGTGACGCGTTCGCGCACTGGCAAGGGCGCCGCTCGCGCCGAGCGTCGCGTCGGCCGCGTGCCGGGCGTGGTCTACGGCGACGGCAAACCGCCGCTCAACGTGTCCGTGGATCACGCCGATCTCAAGCAGCGCATCTATGCCGGCCGCTTTCTCACGACCATCTACGAGCTGGAGATCGACGGCACCAAACAGCGTGTCATTCCGCGCGACTTTCAGCTCGATCCGGTGAAGGACCTGCCGGTGCATGTCGACTTCCTGCGGCTGGGCGAGGGGGCGCAAATCCGAGTGCGTATTCCGGTGCACGTCATCAACGCCGATCAAGCACCGGGTGTCAAACGCGGCGGCACCGTCAACATCGTCACCCACGCGGTGGAAGTCGTGTGCTCGCCCGAGCACATCCCGGAATCCATCGACGTCGACGTCTCGGGACTGGAAATCAATTATTCGAAGCACCTGAACGAGGTGACGCTGCCGCCGAACGTGCGCGTCGTCGGCAGGCTGGACGATACCTTGGTCACCATCGTGCCGCCGTCAGGCTACGCGGAAGAGATGAAGGCGGCGGCGGAAGCTGCCGCCGCCGCAGCGGCCGCCGCGGCCGCCGCCGCGGAGGCCGGGATTGCTCCCGAAGGCGCGGCTCCGGGCGCAGCACCTGGTGCGGCTCCGGCCGCGGGCGCTCCGGGGGCCGCCGGCGCTCCTGCTGCCGGTGCCGCCGCGCCGGCGGCAGAGAAGAAGCCTCCGGCCGCGGAGAAGAAATAACGACACTTCCTGTCATCGTGCACACCGGCATCCGGAAATCGTGCGCGATGCGGGAAACGCCCGCTGCGTCGATCTCGTCCGAGATTCCTGGATGCCCACTGGCGCGGGCATGACCGCACGGACAGGACTTCATGCTGCTCCTCGTCGGGCTCGGTAATCCCGGTTCGCAGTACGCCGGCAATCGACACAACATCGGTTTCATGGCGCTCGACGCGATCGCCAAGCGCAACGGCATCGGTCCCTGGCGGCGGCGCTTTCAGGGCGTATCGGCGGAAGGACCGCTGGGCGGCGAGCGCGCGCTGCTGCTGCTGCCCGGCACATACATGAACGAGTCGGGCCGCGCGGTCGCCGAAGCCGCGCATTTTTACAAGCTCGGCCTCTCGGACATTGTGGTGTTCCACGACGAGATCGACCTCGCGCCCGGCAAGGTGCGGGTCAAGACCGGCGGCGGCATCGCCGGCCATAACGGGCTGCGCTCGATCTCCGCCCACATCGGCAATGACTATCGGCGTGTGCGTATCGGCGTCGGGCATCCGGGCGTGAAGAGCCTGGTTGAAGGGTACGTGCTCAGCGACTTTGGCAAAAACGAGCGGCCTTGGGTGGAGGCCCTATGCGCGGTCATCGCGGACAACGCCGAGCTGTTGGCGAAAGGCCAGGACGCGAGTTTCCAGAACAAGGTGCATGTGGGCATGCAGGCCAAGGGATTTTTGGCAACTAACGAGCCCGAGCAGCCCGACGAGTGACATGCGGGCCTACATCGATCAGAGAACGTCATGGGCTTCAAATGCGGCATTCTCGGCCTTTCGAACGTCGGTAAGTCGACGCTGTTCAACGCGCTGACGGCGACGGCGGCGGCGCAGGCCTCGAACTATCCGTTCAGCACCATCGAGCCGAACGTTGGCGAGGTCATGGTGCCCGATCTACGTCTCGACGTGCTCGCGAAGCTCGCCGAGTCCGCCAAAATCAAGCCGACGCGGCTCACCTTCGTCGATATCGCCGGCCTCGTGCGCGGCGCCTCCAAGGGCCAAGGTCTCGGCAACCAATTTCTCGCGCATGTGCGTGAAGTCGATGCCATCGCGCACGTGGTGCGTTGCTTCGTCGATCCCGACGTTGCCCATGTCGCAGGTGCCATCGACCCGATCGCCGACATCGAAACAATCGAGACCGAGTTGATGCTCGCGGACCTCGACAGCCTGGAGCGGCGAGTCGAGAGCCTCGCCAAGAAAGCCAAGGGAACCGACAAGGACGCCGTTGAGGCCAAGGAGACGCTCGATCTTGTCAACCGGGCACTCGCGCTCTTGCGTGAGGGCAAGCCGGCGCGGTTGGTGGAGCGAAAGCCGGAGCAGGAGAAGACCTTTCGCATGCTGGGCCTGCTGACCGCCATTCCGGTGCTTTACGTGTGCAACGTCGACGAGGCCGCCGCCGCGATCGGCAACGACTTTTCGCGCCGGGTCGAGGAGCGGGCGCGGGAGGAGGGTGCGGCTTGTGTGGTGATCTCGGCGAAAATCGAGGCAGAAATCGCCGTACTGCCGCCGCAGGAGCGCGCTGAATACCTGGCTTCGATCGGCCTCGAGGAGCCGGGCCTCGACCGGTTGATCCGCGCCGGCTATGCGCTCCTCAATCTGATCACCTATTTCACCGCCGGCCCGAAGGAGGCGGCAGCCTGGACCGTGACGCGTGGCACGAAGGCGCCGCAGGCGGCCGGCGTCATTCATTCGGACTTCGAGCGCGGCTTCATCCGTGCCGAGACCATCGCCTACGACGATTATGTCGCGCTCGGCGGTGAAGCGGGCGCGCAACAGGCAGGCAAGATGCGGCTCGAGGGCAAATCCTATGTGGTCGCCGACGGCGACGTCATGCACTTCAGATTTGCGACTTGAGTCCGAGCGTCACATCTGTTGTCCGCGCTGGCGGATCGCGCCGAGATGTTCGTTGATACGGAACATGATCAGCACGAACTCGGCGATGATGCGCGCGAAGATCACGCCGATCACCACCCCGATTAGACTGGCGAGGATCCAGAACAAGCCGGCGAGCGGACTGAGCGCCATCAGCGTGAGGCCGGATACGATGCCGGAGAGGCCGAATAGAGCCGAAATGCCGACCGCGAGCCAGTAGAAAAGCTTGATAATCGAGGGGGTAATGAAGCGTTCCCATTGGAACAGGTCGCGAAAATCGAACATGGGTCGTCCTCCTGAGGCAGCGGTGCCGCCAGTTGAGAAGCTCGCGCAACCGATGTCGCGCTTCGCAGCCGCTTGCAAACTGCGCCGCCGCTCGTTCGGCCCTCGCCAATCGCCCATGCGAACAAGGCACTGCGGCATGCCGATGGCCAACGAGCACCCTCGAGCCCGCGTGGTTACTTTCGGCTAAATCGGCGCGTACGGCGACGCGGGTGCGCTTCCTAACCACTGGAAGCTGCCCCGTTGACCTCGTGGGGGGCGCCGTCTAGGGAACGGCAAGCGCAAGCCGCAGGATCGCCGTGTCCCGTCTACATTGGGAAGATTTCACTCCCGGTCAAATCACCGAGTGCGGATCGCGGCTGATCACGCGCGCAGAAATCATTGCGTTTGCCGCCGAATACGATCCGCAGCCCATGCATCTCGACGAGGCGGCCGCGCGCGCGAATCTGTTCGGTGGGCTCATCGCGTCGGGCTGGCACAGCTGCTGCATCCTGATGCGTATGCTAAGCGATGACTTCATCGGCGACGCGAGCTTCATGGGTGCGCCGGGCGTGGAGGAGGTGAACTGGCTTGCGCCGATACGCCCCGGCGAGCGGATCAAAGCCCGCGCGACCGTGCTCGAGACCCGCGCCTCGCGTACCCGGCCGGATGTGGGGTTCGTCAAATTCAAGTTCGAACTCGTCAATGCTACCGACCAGCCCGTGATGACGCTCATCGTGAGTCCGATGTTCGGACGCCGCGTTGCCGATTCAGCGCGAGGGAGAGCAGCCGAAGGCGGCGCGTGAGCGATGAAGTTCTTCGAGGACATCGGCGTTGGCGAGATCAGCGATATCGGGCGCCACACTTTCACTGCCGAAGACATCAAGGGCTTCGCGGCACGGTTCGATCCGCAGCCATTCCACCTCGACGAAGCCGCCGCGGCGCGCTCGCACTTTGGGCGGCTCTGCGCCTCAGGTTGGCACACCGCCTGTGTTTGGATGCGGCTGCTGATCGACTTCCGCCGGCGCGAGGACGAGGAGCGGCGCGCACGGGGCGAAGGCGTGGCCCAGCTCGGACCTTCGCCCGGATTTCGCGATCTCAAGTGGCTCAAGCCGGTCTATGTCGGCGACACGATCTCGTATGCAACCCAAGTGGTGGAGACGCGCGGTTTGAGCAGCCGGCCCGGCTGGGGCATGATCTCCGTCTGCAATACCGGCGTGAACCAGCACGGCGAGCCCGTGATGTCGTTCATCAGCAGTGTTTTGGTCGAGTGTCGCGACCGGGGGCCGCAGGGATCATGAGCGTCACCAGCGGGCCGCTGCGCGAGCCACACGCGTCGGCGGCCAAGCGCGAGGAGCGCCGCGCCGCCGGTGTCGCCTGCGGTACGCATGCCCTGCACGACGGCTACACTGACCTGATCTACGTCATGCTGCCGATTTGGCAGAAGGAGTTCGGGCTCGGCTACGCAGAACTCGGACTGCTGCGCGGGCTGTTCTCCGGCACCATGGCAGGATTCCAAATTCCCTCCGGGCTGATTGCCGAGCGTCTCGGCACCGCGCCGGTGCTGGCGCTCGGTACGGCCCTCGCCGGCACCGGCTATTGCCTCGCTGGCGCGAGCGCGGGCTTTGGCCTCCTCGTCGTGGCCTTGTTCGTCGGCGGCCTCGGCGCGAGCGTCCAACATCCGCTCGGCTCCTCACTGATGGCGCGCGCCTTCGCCGGACCGCGCTCCATGAAGGCGCTCGGCACCTACAATTTCGCCGGCGACATTGGCAAGATGATGGTGCCGGCCGCGACCTCGCTCCTGCTGGTCGTAATGCCGTGGCGCCCGGCGCTTGCTCTTCTCGGCGGTCTCGGTTTGGCTGCAGCGGCGGCGATCTTCGCGCTCACTCCGCGCTACGGCGTCGAGACCACAGCGCACGCGGCGCAGCAGCACGCGACGGGCACGGCAGCCGGCGCTCGGTACCGCTTCGCGTTCCCGGTGCTGCTCTCGATCGGCATGCTCGACAGCGCGACCCGCATGGGCTTCCTGCTGTTCCTGCCGTTCCTGCTTACGGCGAAAGGCGCGACCCTACAGACCGTCGGGCTTGGGCTGACGCTGGTTTTTGCGGGCGGTGCAGCCGGCAAGCTCGTGTGTGCCTTCATCGGCGCGCGCATCGGAGCCATTGCGACCGTGTGGCTCACGGAGGGACTGACCGCTGTGGCAATCGCCGCCCTGCTGCCGCTCAGGCTCGACGCCGCGCTCCTGCTGCTGCCGGTCATCGGGCTTGCCCTCAATGGCACGTCATCGGTGCTTTACGGCTCGGTTCCCGATCTGGTTAGGCCTGAGCGCCGGGCGCGCGCATTTAGCGTGTTCTATACCGGTACGATCGGCGCAGGCGCGGTCGCGCCCGCAATCTACGGTGTGCTCGGCGATGCGCTCGGGGTGCCGGCGACGTTGGTCGTCGTCGCTGCAACCGTGCTGCTCACGCTGCCGCTTTCGCTCGTGCTCAAGCCGGCGCTGGCACTGCGGTTGCCGTGAGGTGGTTCTGGGGGGTACCCGGTCAGCGTACCGAGTCTCTGACCCATTTGCTCACTGCGCTCGGAAGCAGGTTGAGATAGGGACCCATGAAGAAGGCTTCGCCTTCGCCATCGCCGAAATAGCGGTCGTAGGCTTCGATCATGGTGCGCACCTGAGCGGCGCAGTGGGGCATCGAATCGACGATAAGGTCGCCGAGATCGGCATTGGGCTTGCCGAAGCGCGGGTCGGCGCCGACGGTGCGTGCGATGCATTCGGTCGCTGAGCGCATGAGGGGCTGCATGGCCGCGCTCCTTTGGTGCATGGAGAGGGCGGGCAGAAGCGTCGGGTTTGCATGAGGAGCTGTCGCGACGGTCGCGAGGAGTGCTGCCGCGGCAAGCGGTGCGAGAATCATCGTTACTTTCCCTCCGGCCTTCGAATCGTAAAGGACGGGGAGCGAAACAGCCCAGCCGAAAATGCATCTTGGGCGCACCTGGAGCGCGGAAATCCGGGGGCTGTGGTGTCCAGGTAACATCGCTCGCACTGCCGGAAGCCGCGTACGCTTCGCGATGATCTTCGACCTCCGCCCGCCGCGCTGTGCCTACAGGAACGTTGCTGCCCGTTGCGGCGTTATCGATTGCCTATACCTTCAAGACGCTCACGGACGATCAGCGCCGCGCCGTCTATCAGGCGCTCAAGGGCCAGCCGACCGGCCCCGAGTTTAACGCGGATGTCGGGGTCGAGCTGCCGCCCGCTGTTGAGCTGCGGCCGGTCCCGGCTGAGCTCGCCGCCCACGTGCTGCAAACGCGCGAGTATAGCTACGCGGTGACGGGCGATCGCGTGTTGCTGGTGGGTACGAGCCGGATCGTGACAGGCGTTTTTGTCGACGCGAACGTACCGACGAGCGAGGGGCGCCGGGGGCCATAGCGGCGACGCCGGCGCGGACCTCCGTCAGGCGTGGGCTGCCGCGACTGTCCCACGCTCGCTTTGCGAGCGGCGGGGTGCGGCGCGCAGCATCTCCATCAGTTTTCGCACCGAGCCGAACTTTTCCAGATTGGCGACCGCATCGATCGTCGCCGCGATTGTGGAGGGGCTCAACACGCCATCCGCATAGGTGCGGAACTTGCCCTCGATCTGCGCGCGCGAGAGGGGGTTCTCCGGTGATCCGCGCGGATGATCGCAACGGGTCTTGAAGGTGGCTCCCTCGATGTCGATCTCGACCAGTGCCTGGACTTCGCTCAGCGCCGGATCGGCACGTATCTCGATCTGCTCGGCCGCCGCCCGCCGCATGTTCGGATCGTCGTAGCGCGCGGGCTCGAACTGGGTGAGGGTGAGTTCCTGATCGTGCAAGATCACCGCCGCGGTGTAATGACCGGAAATCAGCGCATCGAACTTGCCTTTGTAGCGAGCGAGCTTGCCGTGCAGATCAAATGCCGGCTGGCTCAAAGCCACGCGAGCTTTTTTCACCTTGGCGGGTTCGATGTTGTGCCGTTCGATGAGATCGAAGATCGCGGTGTTCATGCCCTGGATCGAGGAGGCCGACGGCCAAAGGCGCAACGCGATCTGCTCAAGCTCCCAATGCCGTCCCAGCTCGGCGACGACCGCAGCCGGCCGGCCGCCATTCGCGTAAACATTATAAAGCCCACCATCGGTGGCGGTGAGAAATTCACGAGTCGCCAGAAAGTTCTGCTCGGCGAGCAGCGCCGCCAGCAATCCTGAGAGCGCGCCGCGGCACTGATGGAATTTCACCGTCGGGGTTCCCCACGCCGCAAAGGTGCCGGCCGCCTGGCTGCCGGCCAGACCGAATGCCTTCGCCATCGTATCAGCATCGAACCGGCGCAGCCGGCCGACCGCCGCCGCGGCGCCGAACGGCCCGAGCACGCCCGGGCCATGCCAACCTTTAGCGCGGAAGGCGCGGTAATCGAGACCGATTCCGATCCGCGTCGTCACCTCGCATCCGGCCGCAATGGCCACGAGGAGGTCGCGGCCCGATGAGCCGTCGCGCTCGGCGATCGCTAAGGCGGGCGGCATCACTTCGGGCGTTACGTGCGTCAGCGTCGGCCGGTGCACGTCGCACATGGTGACGGCGGTGACCAGGTAGCCGTTGAGAATCGTCGCGCCGGCGAGCGACAGCGTCTCGCCGGCGATGACGGTGCTCTCGTTCGATTGTGCGAGCGCGGACGCGAGTGTGGCGACCTGCCGCGTCTCCTCGCCGCGGTGTCCGGCCACCGCGCAGGCCAGCGTATCGAGCAGCAGGTTCTTACAGTGCTCGCGCACGCGCTCCGGAATGTTCTCGTATTGCAACGATGCCGCAAAGCCGGCCAGTTCCTCGGTGACGTTTGCGGACATGTGAGTCTCCGTTGCAAGGCTTGTTTCGTGGATGGCGAGAGGACTTCTCCTGCCGTCCGAGATCATCGTAATTGGAATCCGAGCCTGCGGGCAACATCACGCCAAACGGGCAAGATACAAACCGGCAAAGGAACCGAGTGGCGCGTCGCCCGGATGGAGCGAGGCGCAGTCCGGGTTTCCTCGCCGGCCCCCCTGTCCGACTGATGAGGACCGGGCCCAACTGAGGAACCGGTGCGCTAGCGCGATGTGAGCGCGAGTCCGCCGTGCGCACCCCGAAGTTCCCTTCGCTCATCCGGGCGATGGCCGACGCTTTTTGAGGCATTCATCCGTCGGACGTCGGCGACAATCGCGACGTTTTTCCGCCCAAATATTGCTGCATTAAAATTGGTGAATTCGAGCGGGCGGGTACTTGAGTTGCAGTTGGGGCGAAGCGATTCGCCGGGGATCTGGGGACAAGCAAACTTGAACACGCGATATCGGTCAGCACTCGTTGCTGCACTCGCTTGCGCGAGTGCGCTCGCAATCACCCTTGCCGCAGAGCCGGCCGCGGCGCGCGGCGCCAAGGGCGCGCATACGACGGCCAAAGCCTCGGGAAAAGCCGCCAAGGCAACCGGAAAGAAGGTGGCGGGCAAATCCAAGGACAAGGCAGCACCTGAGAAATCCGTGGTGCCGCAGATCCCGCTGGCGCATGGGCCGCCGCCGCAGACGTCGGCCGCCGACACGGCGCTGGTCAAGAGCGCCATCGAGACACTACGCCACGGCGGCGCCAGCAAGGCGACCGAAGTTGCGGCCACCATCTCGGATCCGGTGGCGCGTAAACTTGTCGAATGGATCATTTTGCGCAGCGACCACAGCGGCGCCGACAGCAAGCGTTTTCTCGGCTTCATCGCCGGCAATCCCGGTTGGCCGAACCTCGGGATGTTCCGCAAGCGCGCGGAGGCGATGCTCTGGGTCGAGAACATCAAGCCGGCACAGGCGTTGAGCTTCTTCAACGGCTCGCCGCCGCAGTCGGGCACGGGCCGCCTGGTGCTGGCGCGCGCACTCATCGCGCAGGGCGACATCGAAGCCGCCAAGCCGCTTATACGCGAGGCCTGGCGCGACCATTCACTTTCCGCCGAGGTCGAGAAGCAGGTGCTGGAGCGCTATTCCGAATTCTTGACCCGTGCGGATCACAAAGCGCGCATGGAAAAGAGAGTGATCGCAGCGGATAACGAGGCAGCGCTGCGGGTGGCGCGGCGGTTGGGTGCCGCCGACCTTGCAATCGCGCAGGCGCGCATCGCGATCAACCGCAAGGGCGCTGACGTCAAGAAATTGCTCGACGCCGTGCCGGCGGACGCGCGCCACGATCCCGATTATCTGTTGGCGAAGACGTATGTTCTGCGCCATGAGAACAAGATCGCCGAGGCGGCGCAGGTGCTGCTGTCCGCGCCCTGCGACCTTGACGAGATCCACGATGGCGAGGAGTGGTGGGTCGAGCGCCGCATCATGGCGCGCAAGCTGCTCGATCTGGGCGACGCCCGCTCGGCCTATCGGGTGGTGGCGGAGGCGGCCGAGCCGACCAAGGAAAACTCGCGTATCGAACGCCATTTCATGGCGGGCTGGATCGCGCTGCGATTTCTCGATGACCCGCAAACGGCGGCAACCCATTTCAAGCGCATCCAGGATGTGACCCGCCATCCGACCTCGTACGCGCGCTCCCACTATTGGCTCGGCCGCGTGGCGGAAGCTTTGCACCAGCCCGAACAGGCGCGCGCCGAGTATGAAACGGCGGCGCGCGGTTCGGCCGCCTATTACGGACAGCTCGCCCGCGCCCGGCTGGGACTCCCGGCGCTCGCGCTGGCGCCGCCGCCGCCGAAGCCGGACAAGGAGGCCGAGGCGCAACGGCTCGAGCTTGTTCGCGCGCTCGAGATTCTCTACGCGCTCAACGAACGGCAACTGGTCATTACGCTGATGGCGAGCATCGGCGAGTCGGTCAACGATCCCGGCACGCTCTCGGCCCTCGGCGAATTGGCCGAGCAGTATGAGGACGCACGCGGGATGCTGCACATGGGCAAGGGTGCGCTCGCGCGCGGCTTGCCGCTCGACTACTACGCGTTTCCGACCGTCGGCGTGCCGCGCTATTCGCCCATTGCCTCCAACATCGAGAACGCGATGCTGTTTGCGATTATTCGCCAAGAGAGCGCGTTCGATCCGTCCGACTGGTCGCAGGCGCAGGCGATGGGCCTGATGCAGGTCACGCCGGAAGCCGGGAAGGATACCTGCAAGCGGTTCGGCTGCACCTACGATTTCAAGCGCCTGCGGACGGACTCGCCGTACAACCTTCAGGTCGGCGCTGCCGAGATCGCTGGCGTGCTGCAGGATTACCGCGGCAACCAGCTCCTGGCTTTTGCCGCCTACAATGCCGGGCGTGGCCGCGTCCAGGAGTGGATCGCCAAATACGGCGATCCGCGCGACCCGAAGGTCGATCCCGTCGATTGGGTCGAGCGCATCCCGTTCATGGAAACCCGCAACTACGTGCAGCGGGTGATGGAGAACTTCCAGGTCTATCGCGTGCGCTTCGCCAACGACGCGCCGCTGACGATCGACAAGGACCTGCGCCGCGACGCGGCGGCCCGCTAAGCGATCGCCTTGCAGTCACGCAGGACGGACTCGACTTTATCTCAGCGAACGCGCAGACTGGGCGCACTCGAAACGCCAGCGCAAAGCGTTCGGGACTTTCCATTGCAAAACTTGTCCATGGGACCCGTTCTAGCGTCCCACGCCATTGCTCCGGTGCCATCCGGAGAATGGGACACGCGTGGGAGGACACTATGATCAATGCAACCGAATACCGGGCGATGGCCGCCGAACACCATCGCTTTGCCGGCATGTGCCGGTCACCCGAATCCCGGGAACAGCACTTGCGCCTTGAACAAGAACTGCGGGCGCTTGCGGAGCGCGAGGAGCGCTTGCACGAGCCGCATGTCGCGCAGCATGCGGGCGATCCGCCGGTCCTCGCATAGTTCCAGTATCGGGCTTAACCCGGCCATCCATCTTCTTCACTCACAATTCTCAAGAAGATGAGGACCCGCGGGTGACGGTGTCATCGGAAAATGCTTCTACTCCGAACCGCCGCTCAACGCGCGCACGGCTGCAAAGAGGTCGCGTACATGACGCTCTGGAATGCCGCGCGTGATGAACACGAGCCGACTGGTGCGATCCTGGTCGGGCCATGCCGCGAGCTCGACCGGTGGGTGCGCGAGGTGCTGCGCCACCTGCACCACCACGGGCCCGCGGCAGCCCACGACGTTCAGCAAGCCCTTGACGCGCAGGAGGTCGCCTCCGCGCAACGCAATGAGCGTCTCCATGCCGCGTGCGAACGCCTCCCAGGGGAGCGGCGCGTCCTCCGTAATAACGAAGCTTGAAATGCCATCCGTGTGCTCGGCCTCGGCGATGAAACCCGGCGCCGCCTTCGGCAAGCGCATATCGTTCTGGAGTAGATAGCGCGGATCGAGATGGCCCTCGACCGCGCTGTGAACGGCGGCGTGCGGATTGAGGGCCCTAAGGCGCGCCTTCAATCGCTTCACCAGTTGCGGTTTGGCGACATCGGTTTTCGACACGACCAGCCGGTCCGCGAGGATGACCTGCCTTCTGCCCTCCGCCGACCATCCCAGCGTGTCGAGGCCGCTCACGGCCTCGATGACAGCGATCACTGCCTCGACGTGAAATTCGCTGCCTAGCGCGCGATCGGTGGCGAAGGTCTGCAGGATCGGCCCAGGATCGGCGAGCCCGCTCGTCTCGATCAATATTCGCTTGAATTGCGGCACCGTGCCTTGCGCGCGCTCGGCGACGAGATTGCGCAACGCGTTCTGCAGGTCTGAGCGCATGTTGCAGCACAGGCAGCCATTGCCGAGCAGGGTGACATCGTCGGTCGAGGCGCGCACCAACGCGTCGTCGATCCCGACGCTGCCGAACTCGTTGATAACGACCGCGGTGCCTTCGCCCGCGGGGCTCGCCAGAAAGCGGCGCAGCAACGTGGTCTTGCCGGCGCCGAGAAAGCCGGTGACGACGATCACCGGAAGTCTTGCGCCGCGCGCGTACTTGAGCCTGCGCCCGAACCGGCTTGCGTCACGGGAGGGAAAGAGATCGAGCATGTATCGTCCGGAATGACGCCGCGCACTCGGTATGCTCCCTCTCCCCGCTTCAGCGGGGAGAGGGTAGGGGAGAGGGGCCCTTCGTCTCGAGCGGCGTCTGCCCCTCACCCCACCCCTCTCCCCGTAAGAGCGGGGAGAGGGAGCAGACAGAGCTTGCAGTCCGGCTGTGCGTATTGCGCAGGCAGCCGGGTCAAAAATCCATCTCCAGGATGTAGAGGCCGCCGACGTGGCGGTCGACTGTGTAGACGATCTCGCGTTCGTCGACGAACACGTCATTGAGCTGGATGGTTCCGGTAGGCGCCATCGGCGGCGCGGGTGGCACGAACACCCCGACCTGCTGCGGCTGATACGGATTGGAAATGTCGTAGGCTCGCAGTCCGCCGTTAAAGAAGGTGCCGAGCACGATCTCATCGGAGTGCCAGGCGGTCGGCCGCGGCACGTTCTCGTGGATATTGTGGGCGCCGAACCGTCCCTTTGCGGCAAACGCCTGGTGATCGGGCAACGGGCAGGTCGAGATCGGCACTAAGTTGGTTTCCTCGCGTGCGTCGAGAACCCAGATGAGCTTCGGCCAATCTTTGGCGTTGTTCTCGGTTGATTCGTCGGTGACCACCATGAGCCCGCGATCGAACAGCGGCATCACGGTGTGCATGAATCCGGTATAGGGCGGCGAATTGGTCCACTGCGACACCCGTTTCGGGTTTGCCTTGTCGGAAATGTCGAGAATGAACATGCCGCCGTCGATATAGGCGAGGTAGCAACGGTCGCCGCGCTGGGGATAGACGTTGGTATTGTGGGCGCGGTGCCCCTTGTCCAATGGATGACGCGGCGGCGGCGCGACGTTGTCGCCCTGACGCGTCCCCGGCATCCACCAGCGGCCCACCTCGACCGGTTTTGAGGGATTGCGCACGTCGATGCAGCGATAGAACTGATCGTCACTGGGATGCGTGGGGGTGAAATCGGGCGCGCCAGACGCGCAGTGAACGTACTCGCCGTCGCAGAACCAGAGCTGATGCACCCCGCGCGAGGTCGCGCCTGAGCAGTCGAAGAACGAGATCGACCTCGGCTTTTCCGGCACCGAAATGTCGAACAGCTCCATGCCGGCGGGTTGCAGGCCTTTCTTTTGCGTCTGATAGGCCACCGCCATGATATTCCCGCAGGTCTCCAGCGAATTCGAGCGCATGTGCGCCTGCGGCAGGTCCGTCTGTACGACGACCTTGGGCTTGCGCGGATCGGACACGTCGACCGCGGTAAAATTCTTCGGCGCGCTTTCATGCGCGAGCCAGAGGATGCGGCGGCCGTCGCGTGCGATCTGGATCGACATGCCTTCGCCCATGCCGCCGAAGCCGTCGAGCAGGTGATGGGCGATGAGTTTGAAGTTCCAAGTGATTGGTCCGCCATTGCTGAGCGGAGTTTTTGCGGAAGCGGCATGCTTCGGCGCAGCTTTCGGTGCTTTCTTCGCCGTCACCGCCACTCGCCTCTTTGCCGTCTTTTTCGCGATTTTCTTGCGTCGGACTTTCATTCCATTCTCCATACTCTAGCTCGTGCGCACCTTTAGCGCGTTTCAACGCGGCAAGCGAGGCGGCGCCTACGTCACAGAATCGAGCGATCAGTCTGGTGGATACCTCACCGGCTGGCCTTGGCCCATAGCTCCGGCCGCAGCGCCTTATTCCAGTCCGGAATGGCGGAAATCTTCTTCTCGCGCAGCAGCACCTCGGCATCCTTTTGCAGGCTCGGCGCCAGGTCCGAGGGGAAGCCTGGATCGACCTCGACCTTTGCCAGCGCCTTGACAAAGGTCTCGCGCGACATGGCGTAGCCCTTCGAGGTGAAGAAGGCGTAGATCACGTCGGCAACCTTGCTCGGATTGTCCTTGAAATCGCGCGCCACCTCCCGCCAGCATTTGAGATAGGCAACCGCTGTGTCGGGACTTTTGTCGACGAAGTCGGGCGTGGCCGCCATGAACACCGGCATTTTGTCGACCTGCGAGAAGTCCATGATCGAAGTGCCGATGCCCTCCGCGACGGCGACCGAGTTGTAGGGCTCCACGTTGACCATGGCGTCCACGGTCTTCGCCGCCATCGCAGCGACCATATTGTTGACATCCATCCGCACCTCTTGGAAATCGCCCTTCTTGAGGCCGGCGGCGGGCGCGATGACATCGGTAAAGATATTGCCGACGGAGGAGCCGGTCTGATTGGCGACTTTGAGCCCTTTGAGCTCGCTGACTTTGGTGAGGTTGAGGTCCTTGCGGGCTACCACCTGAGCGGTCTTGCCCACGGTTTCAATCTGGGCGATCGCGACGAGCCCGCCTTTGTCGTTGCCGATGATGAAGGACTGCGCGGCATAGGTGCCTAGGTCCACCTGCCGCGCCACCATTTGCTGCATGGTGAGATTGCCGGACGGCACGGCGAACTCTTCGAACTTGATACCGTGTTTCTCGAGCAGACCCGATTTGAGCAGATAATAGGTCGGCATGCCCCAGATGTTGGTTTGGAAGCCCTGCCGGATCAGGTCCAGCGCCCATCCCGAGCGCGCCGGTAGCGTCAGCGCGAGCGCACTTCCCGCGAGCCATTGCCGCCGCGTCAGCCCATGCTGCTTATTGCCCATCATTATGCTCCCTGCATTGTAACTCGGTCTGTCATTGCTCCTGCTGCAAACCGAATTCGCGGATGCTCAAGGCCACTTCCTCGAGCGTCTGTGCCATGACTTTGGCAAGTTCGTCTGCCGTCGACGAGACTGCAATCGAGCCCGCCTTCTCGATGATGCTGTGGTAATCTCCTGAGCCGACGATGGTGGCGATGTGACCCTGAAGCACGTCGAGGATCGGCCGCGGCGTACCCGCGCCGGCGCATATACCGAGCCAGCCGAAGCGCACGAAGTCGATACCCCGTTCGCTAAGCGTCGGAATTTCGGGGAGATTGTGCAGCCGCTCGGCCGCCGACACCGCCAGAATTTTGAGCTGCCCAGCTTGGTATTGCGGCACGATCGCCAGCGTCGGCGAGACGTAGAATTGCACGCGGCCGGCGACGAGCTCCTGCACAACCTGCGCGCCGCCGCGGAACGGAACGCGGTTCATGGTGATGCCGGTAATCTTCTCGAGCTGTCGCGCGAGAATCTCCTGCGCCGAGCCAGCGCCGATCGTCGCATAGCTCACTTCGCCGGGATGCGCCTTGGCGTAGCGCACGAAATCGTCCAATTCGGCCGCGGGGATGCTGTTGGCGAGCGCGAGCCCGTAATAGTATTTGGCGATGAGCGAGACCGGGGCGATATCGCTGAGCTTGAACTGCGCGTTCCTGTAGAGCGCAGCGTTGATCGGCTCAAAATGCGTGCACAGCAACAACGTATAGCCGTCGCGCGGCTGGGATAGCGCATCCCTGGTCGCGATCATGCCGGCCGCGGCCGGCTTGTTTTCCACGATCACGCGCTGCCCAAGCGCCTCGCCCAGCTTTTCGGCAATGAAGCGCGCCGGAATATCGGTCGGGCCGCCGGCGCCGAAGCCTACCACCAGTCGGATCGGACGAACTGGGTAGGGCTCCTCGGCACGCGGCGCGCCTAAGCCTATGGGCGCGAGCAGCAAGAGCGCGCAGCCGAGCCGACTCACGATACCAAGTATCGTGCGAGCTTCGTTATCGATGCGTTTCTGCGTCATGGCCGAAATCGTCAGGGGTTTACCCGACCTGCAGCACGTCACAAGCGCTACCTCTGGTCTAGCCCCATTCGGCTGTCTATTTGCTGGCGGCGGCTGCATCCTCGCCGAGATGGCGCAACACCGATTTCTGATAGTCGAGAAACTCGACGCTAAGCGGGTCGCGCGGGCGGGGCAGGTGTACGGGCAGCTGGGTCTTCACCATTCCAGGATGCGGTGTCATCACCACCACGCGATCGGCGAGGTATACCGCTTCGGCCACGTTGTGCGTCACATAGACCACGGTCTTGCGCGTCTCCCGCCAGACTTCCGCGAGCAAGCGCTGCATGTCGTCGCGGGTCAGCGCGTCGAGCGCGGCGAATGGCTCATCCATCAGCAGCACCGAAGGATTGTATGCGAGCGCCCGTGCGATGGCGACCCGCTGCTGCATGCCGCCGGACAAATGATGCGGATACGACTGCACGAATTTCTCGAGCTTCACCAGCTTGAGGTGCTCGAGGGCGATCCGCTCGCGCTCGGTCTTGCTGATGCCCTTCATCTCGAGCCCAAAGCTCACGTTTCCGAGCGCGGTGCGCCACGGGAACAGCTGGGCGAAGTCCTGGAACACCACGCCCCGATCGGGGCCGTGACCGCTGACCGCTTTACCGCCGATGCGGATTTCACCGGCGGTCGGGACGAGAAAACCGGCGATGACGTTGAGCAGCGTCGACTTACCGCAGCCCGACGGGCCGACGATACACAGGAATTCCGAGGCCTCGATGTTGAAGCTCACTCCGGCCACGCCCGGGACGTCTCCGGCGGGCGTATCGTAGACGACCGAGACGTTGCGGATTTCGATGTGCGGCATCGGGGCGACCTGCGTGCTGCTGTCATAGATGGTATGCCCATTCGTGGCCAGACGCGGCCGATGCGGCAGAGGAGAGTTTCGCTCGAATCGAATTGGGTGTAGACAGGCGCAGACCAGTCGGACAATTCGCCGCAAGGCCGCCAGAGCTATCAGGAGCGATCGTATGGGACCGCACGCCGCGTCGAGGCCGCTGACGTTGTCGGAGCAGGCGGACGAGCTCGAAGAAAAAATGATGAACGAGCTCAACGACAAGATCGCCACCAAATCGGCGCTGTTCAACAT
>WNFQ01000346.1_pt1 | contig 60415 bp, 55 predicted proteins | sample 5400171 | NCBI WGS metagenome assembly WNFQ01 (sample SAMN13153356, study PRJNA577476) | soil metagenome | isolation source: 20 cm soil under Madrone tree | place: USA:California | collected 2016-06-14
GGGTGACGGGTGAGGAGCGGATGGAAGGCGCGCACCTCGGCGCCGGCCTGGGTGAGCCGGCGCCAGTAGCGGCGCGACGTGCCGAACGAGCCGAGGGCGTCGTACAAGACGCGCACGGCGACGCCGGCACGGGCTCGCTCGACGAGCGCGTCGGCGAAGCGTTGGCCGGTCGCGTCGTCGCGGATGATATAGTTCTCGAAGTGCACCCAGCGGCGCGCTGCGGCGATGGCGGCGAGCATCGCGTCCAGGGCGCGCGGGCTGTCGGGATGATGCTCGAGGCGGTTGCCGTCGATCGGCCGGGCGCCGGCGGCGCGGTCGATCGCGAGGGCGAGCGGGTCGCGCGCGCTGGGCGCGGCCGTGGCAGGGACGCTCACCCGACCGGCCCGCCGAGGCCGAGCCCGCCCTCCGCGGGACGCAGCGCCTGAATCACGAAGGCGATGTGCTCGTCCAGCGGGACGCCCAGCTCCACGGCTCCCTGACTCACTTCGTCTCGGTTCACCCCGCGCGCGAACCCCTTGTCCTTGAGCTTCTTCTTCACCGACGACACCGCGAGATCCGCGAAGCTCCTGGATGGGCGCACCAGCGCGCACGCCACCAGGAAGCCGCACAGCTCGTCCACCGCGAACAGCGTCTGGGCCATGCGGGTGTCGCGCGGCACGCCGGTGTACGTCCCGTGACCGAGAATGGCGCGGCACAGGGGCTCGGGCACGCCCTTTTCCCGGAGCAGCCGCACGCCCCACGCCGGGTGACCCTCGGTGGGCGAGTGCTCCGGATTCGGAAACTTCTCGTAGTCGAAGTCGTGCAGCAGCCCCGCGATGCCCCACGTCTCCGGGTCTTCGCCCTGCTGCTGCGCGTAGGCGCGCATCGCCGCTTCGACCGCCAGCATGTGCTGGCGCAGCGAGGGGGACTGGGTGTGCTCGTGCATCAACTGCAGGGCTTCGCCTCGAGTCATGGCTCCCTTGTGTCTACGTTCCATCGCTCCGCCCACAGCTCGGCCATGAGAATCGGCCACAGCTTGCGGGCATTGTTGCGCCGTCCCGTACGGTGCTCGGCCAGAAGTCGCGCGGTCGGGGCATCGCGATACAGCCGTGGGGCCGCGAGATGACGGTCGGCGAGCGCGCCGAGCCCGGCATTCAGCCACCGAGCGACCGGCACCGACAGGCCACGCTTGCGGCGATGAATCACGTCGGCGGGCACGAGCCCCCGCGCCGCTTCCTTTAATATCGCCTTGGTGGTGAACCCCCGCACCTTGAGCGCGGCCGGCGCCGGCAGCGCCAGCTCCATCACCTCGCGGTCGAGGTACGGCGCCCGTGCCTCGATGGACGCGAGCATCGTCCCACGGTCCACCTTTACGAGCAGGTTGTCCGGGAGGTAGGTGAGGAAGTCGAGCCACAACACCCGGTTGAGGGACGCGTCACCGGGAAACCCGTTCAAGAGCCCGCCCGCCCACGCGAGCACGCGTGCGTCCGGCCCCAGCGCGCCGAACCACGTCAGGTGACGCTCGATGAGCGGGAGCTCGGCACCGGCGACGAACTGCTTGAGCAGGAACTCGAGCGTGACTTTGCCGGTCGAGGTCGGCAGCCGGTCCACGAGCCAGCGAAGCGCCGCTCGTCCCGGAATCCTGCGATACCACGCCGCCGCCTCGTGGCCCAGGTACGTGGGGTAGCCGCCGAACAGCTCGTCCGCGCCTTCCCCCGAGAGCACCACTTTGACGTGCTCCCGTGCCGCTTCGGCCAGGAGGAACGTCGGCAGGATGGCGGGGTCGCCCACCGGCTCGGCGAGCGAGCGGGTTATGTGATCGAACGCCCGCTCGAGCGCAGGTTCGTCCGCGGTGACGACGTGGTGCATGGTGCGGATGTCGTGCGTCACGGCCTCGGCGTTGGGGCTCTCGTCGTAGCCCGGCTCGGCGAACTTCACGGAGTAAGTGTGGATCCGCTCGCCCGACATGACCCGGGCCGCCGCGGCCGCGAGCAGCGACGAATCGAGGCCGCCGCTCGTGAATACGCCCACGGGCACGTCCGACATCAGCTCGCGCTCGACCGCGCGGAGCAGCACGTCGCGCAGCGTGGCCGGGGCCTCGAGCCGCGACGGCCGTGCGGCGACGGCGGCGGGATCCCAATAGCGGCGCACCGCCAGGCCTTTGCGATCGGCAACTAGGAGATGGGCGGGCGCGAGCTTCGAAATGCCGTCGAGCATCGTGTGCGGGGCGGGGACGTAGCCGAGCGCGCCGTACAGCGCCGCCGCCGCGGGGTTCACGCGGCGCGGCTGGTCGGGGTAGGCGAGCAGCGCCTGGATCTCCGACGCGAACCGCAGCTCGCCGTTCACTTCCGTCCAAAAGAGCGGCTTCTCGCCGGCGCGGTCGCGCGCGAGCACCAGCCGTTCGTGCCGGTCGTCCCACACCGCCAGACCAAACATCCCCTCGAGCCGTCCCACGCCGTCCGCGCCGAAGCGCTCGTACAGCGGCACGATCGTCTCGATGTCCCCGGTCGAGCGGAACGGATACCCGGCGAGGGTATACTCGCGGCGCAGCTCCGGCGCATTGTAGATCTCGCCGTTGCAGATCATCCAGATGGAAGCATCCGGGCTCTGGAACGGCTGGTCGCCGGTGGTCAAGTCCATGATGGCGAGGCGGCGGGCGCCCAGGCGCGCGCGCTCGTGGCCGACGATGCGCTCGCCGTCTGGACCGCGGTGGGCCAGTGCCGCGGCCATGGCGGCGATGCAATCGGGGTGTTTGAGCGGGGCGCCCGAGAGGGAGACAGCGCCGAAGATGCCGCACATTACCTCACCCCCCGACCCCCTCTCCACGTTGTGGAGAGGGGGAGTTGTTGTGCGGAGACGGGGACAGGGGGTGAGGTTGGCAGGGGCCATACGCCGCGTAGTGGTCGTCGGCGGCGAGGAGGGGCAGCGCGGCAGCGAGGGTGGCGCGCGCCTCGCGATGCCCCGCGCCCGTCAGGAACACGGTGGGCATGGGGCAGCGCGCCAATGCCTCGCGCCAGTAGCCCGCCGGGAGCAGCGGCGAGCCGGGGATAGAGCGGAACTGCTCCACGTTGTCGGCGATGTAGTTGCTCGTGAGCTCTCGGCCCGTTTCGGTCGCGACCGCGATGGGGCGGCCGAGATAGAAAGGGAGCGACGGGGGATAGGCGAGGACGCCGAGCACGGTGCCGGTGCCGCCGCTGCGCTCGAGCGCCGCGGCGGTGGCGCTCGCCACGGCGGCGGAGGAGCGGTCCTCCCCCACCGCGATGAGGAGCCTGCCGGACAGAAGCGGGATCGCCATGACGACCACAGCATACCCGAAAATCGTGGTGCGGGGTCGGCGGGTAAGGGCGCCGAGCCCGACGAGGACGGCGGAGCAGAGCACCACGATCCCGAGCGCCACAGCGGTCGGCGGGATGGCGGCTTTCTCGGCCGCCGTGAGGCTGATGGGCGCGGGGAGCCAGCGCGTGAGCGCGACCAGCGCCAGACCTGCGACGCCCGAAACGCCGGCGTAAACGCGGGCCGCGGTGTGGCTCCCGCCAGCCACCAAATTCCGCGTCGCGGAGAGGGCGAGAGCGGGGATCAGCGGCAACACGTACTGCGGCAGCTTGGACTGGTTGAGCGACAGGAGCACCAGGGGCACGATTACCCAGCAAGTGAGGAGCAGCGGCTCGCTGGCCGCTAAGTCACGCCGGGCCTCCCAGGTGGCGCGGAAGTGCTTCACCCGCGCGAGCGCCGGGACTATCCAAGGGAAGGCTGCGAGCGGCACGATCGGCAGGTAGTACCAGAACGGCGCGGTGCGGTGGAAGCTCCGCGTCGTGACCCGCTCGAGCGTCTCGCGCAAGAATACGTAGCCCGGGAAGTCCGGATGCCTGATCGAGACGACGATGAACCAGGGGAGGGCGATCGCGCCGAACAGCGCGAGCCCACGCCACGGGAACAGTCGCCGCACGGGTGTGCCGATGACGAGCGCGTGCGAGACCAGCGCGAGCAGCGGGATGGCGATGGCAATCGGGCCTTTGGTAAGGGCACCGGCGGCCATCGCGGCCCAGGCGGCGGCGGGCCGCTCGTCGGCGAACCAGACGATGGCGGCGGTGGTGCACAGCGTGAGCGTGCTGTCGAAAATGGCCGTGCGGGCGTAGGCGAGCGGCAGCACCATGGTGGCGTAGGCGAGGCCGGCGAGCCAGCCGGCCTCCTCGCCCCAGCGGCGCCGCGCGAACCACACCAGCAGCCCGATCGTGGCGGGCGTCGCGAGGTAGGCGGGGAGCCGGGCGGCCGCTTCGGTCGGGCCGAACAGCTCCATCATGGCGGCCGCGGCGGCGAAGTAGACGATCGGCTTGTCGAGATAGGGGAGCCCGTCCAGGTGCGGCACGACGTAATCGTTCGAATGCGCCATCTCGCGCGCCACTTCGGCGTTGCGGCCTTCGTCGGGATCGAAGAGGCGGTAGCCGTTCAGGTTCCAGCCGAGCGCGACCGCCGCGAGCAGGACGAGCAGCGGCAGGCTGACGAACCGGGGGGGGCGCGCCGGGCGGGGGGGGCGGGGGGGGCGCGATGGCGACGACAGTGAGGTCTGAATAAGCTTGGCGTGTGGGTGATCGAGCTCGGGCGCTAAAGCTATTCGAGCGCGCGTACCAGTGCCAGTTGGCGGGCGATCTGGCGGGCGCGGTGCACCTGTATCAGGCGTCGCTCGCGGAGCTGCCGACGGCGGAGGCGCACACGTTTCTGGGCTGGGTGTACTCGTTCGAGCGGCGCTACGACGAGGCGATCGCCCAGTGCAAGCGGGCGATCGCGGTGGATCCCACGTTCGGCAATCCGTACAACGACATCGGGTGCTATCTGATCGAGCTGGGGCGCGAGGACGACGCGATTCCGTGGCTCAAACGCGCGATCGACGCGCCGCGCTACGAAGCACGGCAGTTCCCGCATGTGAACCTGGCGCGGATTTACGAGAAGAAGGGCCAGGTGCTGGACGCGGTGGCGGAGTATGGGAGGGCGGTCGACAAACTGCCGGGCTACGCGCCAGCGGTGGCGGGCTTGCGACGCTTGCAGGGAAGGGTGAACTAGAGGCAGGGCGGCGGAGGACGGTGAAGGAGGCACATGCATTCGCAACTCCAGCTTGTCGCCGACGAATACAAGGGCGCGCAGGCGCGGCTCCACGAGCTGGTGCGCGCGGTTCCGGTCGAGCAGTGGGGCCGCCGCGCCGTCCCGGCGCGCTGGTCCGTGGCCGAGTGCGTGGCGCATTTGAACCTCACGTCCCTGGCCTACGTGCCGCTGTTGAGCCACGCGGTGTCGCGCGCCCGCATGCTGGAGCGGCGCCCAGCGGGTCGCTACCGCCGGGACCCCATCGGCTGGCTGTTATGGGCGACCATGGGACCGCCGGTTCGGGTCCGTCTCAAGACCATCGCGCGGTTTCTGCCGGCGAGCTTGGCCGCCCCTGGGCTGCTCGTCCAGGAATTCGATCGTCTGCAGGCGGCGCAGCTCGACTTACTCACCCAGGCCGATGGCCTGCCGATTACTCAGGTGCGCGTCACCTCTCCGTTCAGCGCGCGCGTGCGGTACAACTTGTACTCGTGCTTTACGATTCTGCCGCGGCACCAGCATCGGCACTTGTGGCAAGCGGAGCGAGTGTGGGGCGGTTCGTAGGCGGCGGAGGGCGCTCAGAGATGCGCCGAGAATCCGAACGTGGGCGATGGTGTTGCGCCGATGCAACGGCCGACCACGAAGCCGTAGGCCACCCGCGCTCAGCCCAAAACTTGCAGCGCGGTTGCCACACCCCCTCAGAGACGGAAATCATGGGGCCGGCTCGCTCGATCACCTTCGTCTGCGTCGCGCTGCTGCTCGGCGGGTGCGACGCCAAACGGGTCATTGGTCCCCCGCCGCCCGTGCAACCCGCCACAGACGTCGTGTTCACCGCGCCGGCGGTGATTCACGCCAGCAACCCATCCGCGCCAGGGAGCTCCTTCACGTGCCAGCCGGCCATCGGCGTCTCGCTAGCCGGTCCCGTCGGCACCCGACTCACGTGGACAGGGATGGGGCTCCATATCGTCGATACTCCACCCTACGATGAGACGTTCGACCTCGCGTTCGTGCAGCGGTTCTGGGCCGGGGAGGGGCTGTCAGCCGGTGAGACGACTTCGTCGAACGGGATGGCGTTCGGTACCACGAGCCCCTGGCTGATCACGCTGCGTTTCTCATATACCTTGACCGGTGCTGCCACCGTGCACACCGACTCCGTGAAAATCCTGTGCGATTGACGCGCGGACCTCTGATGCTTGCCCTTTGGGCGGTCGCCTGTCGCGGCACCGAGGTTGTGGCGCCCTCGGTCGGAACGCTACGCGTGGACGTGGCCATGACGGGCGTCGACGTCGATCGCAACGGAGTGGTCGTGACGTTGGACGACTCGATCGCGGTGGCTGTTCCCTCAAACGGGAGTTACCAGTTTTCGGACGTCGTTGCGGCGAGTCACCGCGTGGCGCTCGGCGGGGTGACCACGAACTGCACCAGCCTCGATGCGTTCACGCGCACCGTGATGGTCAACGCCGACCCGCCCGCAGCCGTCGCGTTCGCGCTGACGTGCACGACAACACCCCTCGCCACGTCCGGAATCATCGCCTTTGCACGTGGCGATATCGACCACACGTACGATCTCTGGCTCATGAATGCCGACGGCACCGGGCAGATCCGCGTGCGGAACGCGCCCGGGGCGAACGATTTTCTGCCGTCGTGGACGCCGGACGGCACGCACCTCGTGTTCGTGACCACGTCGCAAATCGCCGTCATCGCTCTGGACGGCACCGGATTTACGCCTCTCACGCCGAGTGGTGTCACGGCGTACACCCCGAGCGTGTCGCGCGACGGGACGCGCATCGCCTACAGCCAGCAGAACAGCGGGTCGGACTATGACATCTGGGTGATGAACATCGACGGCACCAACCAGCACCGGATCACGGCCGACCCGGCGTATGAGGATCACCCCACCTGGTCGCCGGACGGCACGCGCATCGCGTTCACGCGGGACTACGCCATCTATGTGATGGATGCCGACGGCGCCAATGTAGGGCGCCTGAGCCCGGCCGGGACGACCAACGACGGTGGGCCGGCATGGTCGCCGGACGGAACGCGAATTGCCTTCTATAGCGGCTCCGGCGTCCCGGCGCACATCTACACCGTGAAGCCGGACGGCAGCGCCCTCACGCCGCTCACGAGCGGGCTCGACAGCGACTACTTCCCCACGTGGTCGACCGACGGCAGCCGTATTGCCTTCAACAGCGGACGGGGCAGCGTGGGCGGCATCTGGTCCATGCGCGCAGACGGCACTGACCTCCGTCGCCTGTCGAGCGGCTTCGACACGTATACAGCCTGGAGCCCGTAGGTCGGCTAGTCGGGCTGGCGCGGGTGGCCCCGCAACCGTGCCGCCGCTTCGTCGATCCTGGCGACGTACGCGCGGACGGTTTCGTCGTGCGCGCGTCGCGGGACGACGAAGTGGCGGTCGTCGGGCTGCGAGCTCTTCAAGTCGTCCACCATCAGGTCACCGCCGTGCGCCTCGACCACAGCCTCGAACCGCTCGACCGCCGAGAGCAGGTCCACCAGGTCGTCAGGGCGCTCGGCGCCGGTCAGGGCGATTCCGCGTTGCCGCAGCCGGGCCGCGACCTCCGCCGCGGCGCGCGCCCGCTCCTCATCTTGCCGTGGATCGAGGGCCATGCTCAGTCCTCCTTCGCGATAGGCATCCGACGTTCCTGAGGTCGTTCCGCCACTGATTGCCACAGCCACTGCCGCGCCGCATCGACCTCGCCGTCGGTCAACGTATGCCCGCCCGACTCCCAGTGCACCGTCACGGCCGCCCCCGCTCGTTGCAACATCTCGGCAAGATGCTCGGCCTGCTCGGGAGGTGAGAGCAGTAGACTCGCGGCGATGTTCGCGCCGTTCGAGAACCCGACCGCCACGATGCCGTCGCGATCGAGCTCGTACGTCTTGGCGGCCGCCTCGATGAATTGCGCCAGCTCCTCCGTGCGGCGGGCCAGGTCCTCCTGGTCGAACACTCCCTCGGCCAGGCGGCGGAAGAAGCGCGGTGCGCCGCGCTCGAGCACCTTGCCGCGCGGGCTCAAGAGCCCGGCGCCCGGGAGCAGGGCTCGCCCGAGGGGAAGGAGATCCTCCTCGCCCCCGCCCGTGCCGTGCAGCAGCAAGAGCGTCGTGCCGCTCGCGAGCTCCGCCCCGGCGGCCGGCGGGATGTAGCGGTGGATGAACCCGAGTGCGTCACCGCTCACGTCCTCGGGTCCCGTGGTGCTCGTGAGCAGCGTGGCTGCCGACGCCGGGACGGGAAGATGGATGGGCGGTAGGATGGCCTCGATCTGCGGCCGGTGTGCCTCGTACTGCCGCGGCAACATCAGGCGCTCGCCCAGCTGCGCCACCGGCTCGTCGATCGCAAAACCCGGCGGGTCGGTGGCCAGCTCGAACAGCACGCCGCCCGGCTCGCGGAAATACACCGAGTGGAAATAGTTCCGATCGATGACGGGCGTGGGGTCGAGTCCCGCCTGCGTGACTTGCTCGCGCATCTGGAGCTGTGCGCCGTCGTCGGGTACGCGCCACGCCACGTGGTGGACCGTTCCACCGCCGCCGGCGCCGTGCACGAAGCCGCCGACCGAGCGGACGTCCACCAGCGTTCCCGGCCCACCGTCGCCGACGGCGAAGCGCCGGGTGGTGCCGTCTTCATGCACGGGGCGGAAGCCGAGGGTGTCCACGAGCACCCGCTCGGTGGCCTCGCCTTGCTCCGCCCATATTGTCACGCCGTGAAAGCCGTGGATCGCGTGCTCGCGCGGAATCCCGGGTGCCTCTCCCCAGGCGGGCCTCGCCTCGGCGCCGGCGTGGGCCACGATCTCGAGCATCAACCCATCGGGGTCCTTGAACGAGATTACCTGTTTCGTCGGCCCCTCAAACCGGATGCCGTGACGCACCAGGCGCTCGACCCAGAATCCGAGGGCGCGTGGGAGTACGGCGAACGACGTGACGGCGACCTGCCCCGTCCCCTGGCGCCCGGGTCTGGCGCCGGGCCAGGGGAAGAAGGTCATGATGCTCCCGGGCGTGCCGACCTCATCGCCGAAGTAGAGATGGTACGTCTCCGGATCGTCGAAGTTCACGGTGCGCTTGACGAGCCGCAGGCCGAGCAATCCCACGTAGAAGTCGAGGTTGCGCTGCGGGTCGCTCGCGATCGCGGTGACGTGATGGATGCCGAGGACGCCGGTCACGGGTCAATACTCTGCGAAGGCGTCGTCCGGATAGCAGTACAGCCAGCGCTCACCTGGCTCCGCCGACGCGATCACCGGATGGCCGCTGGCCCGCGCGTGTTTGCTCGCATGCCGGTTGGGTGAGTCGTCGCAACACTGGGTGGTGCCGCACTGCTGACACGTCCGCAGGTGGACCCACTGGGCACCGATCTTCACGCACTCCTCGCACTCCCGGCGCTTCGGGTGCCGGACGGTCGTGATCGCGGCGATGTGCGCACAAGGCTCGTCGGGCATGATCGTCCCTCTACTCGTGCAGTACCTGATGGACGAACGCTACGGCAATCGACCCTTCTCCCACCGCCGAAGCGACGCGTTTGACGTTGCCCCCCCGCACGTCGCCCACGGCGAAGACGCCCGGCAGGCTGGTTTCGAGGAGGAGGGGCGCCCGGGTGAGGGGCCATTGCGCGGCCGCGAGATCTTCGGGCGACAGACTCGGTCCCGTCTTGATGAATCCCTTCGCGTCGAGCGCGACGCATCCCCGGAGCCATTCGGTGGTGGGAACGGCGCCGGTCATGAGGAACACGTGCCTGATCGCATGAGTCTCGGTGCTCCCTTTCCGATTGTCCCGCCATTGCACCCGCTCGAGATGGTTCGTGCCCTCGAGGGCCACGATTTCGGTCTTGGTTCGCAGTGCGATCGTCGGATTCCCTTCGATGCGCTGAATGAGATAACGGGACATGCTCTCCGCCAGGCCGTCGCCCCTGACCAGCATGTGGACCCGCTTGGCGGTCTGAGCCAGAAACACGGCGGCCTGACCCGCTGAATTGCCTCCGCCGACCACGATCACCTCTTCGCCGCGGCACACCTGCGCCTCGATGAAGGTGGCGCCGTAGTACACGCCGGCACTTTCGAACCGCGACAGGTTGTCGAGCGGGAGTCTCCGATAATCGGCGCCGGTCGCGATGATGACCGTACGCGCGGGCACGCGGGAGCCGTCGGCGATCTCGATGGCGTAGGGCTTCCGCGCGCAGGTGAGCTTCTGGGCGCCTCGAGCGATCATCACCTGAGCGCCGAACTTCTGCGCCTGGTCGAACGCGCGAGATGCCAGGTCCTGACCGCTGATGCCGGTGGGAAAGCCGAGATAGTTCTCGATCTTCGAGCTGGTGCCGGCCTGCCCGCCGGGGGCGTTCGATTCGATCACCAGGACATCGAGCCCTTCCGATGCCCCGTACACGGCGGCCGCGAGTCCCGCGGGTCCCGCTCCGAGGACGACGACATCGCGCAGATGCGTCTGGTCGATCGCGCTGTTGAAGCCGAGGCAGTCGGCAATCTGGACGTTGGTCGGGTTGCGCAGCACTACCTCGCCGCGGCAGATCACCACCGGCACGTCCTTCGCCCCGACCTGAAAGGCATCGAGCAGGTCCTGAACGCCGGCATCGACGTCGAGATCGATGTAAGAGTAGGGATGACCGTTGCGCGTGAGGAATTCCTTGACCCGCAGGGTCCCGGAGCAATGCCGCGAGCCGATCAGCACGACGTCGCCGAAGCCGTGGGCAATCAATTCCAGCCGGCGAAAGATGAACGCCCGCATGATGATCTCGCCGAGCTCGCTGTCGGTCTGCACCAGCGCCAGCAGCCGTTCCCGGTCCAGCTCGATTGCCTCGCCCGGCTCCGACACGCGTGCCCGGGCCATGGCGCGGCGGCCCGAGAGCATGGTGACCTCCCCGGTGAACTGCCCCGGTCCATGGGCGACGACCAGCGTCTCGGCGTGATAGGACGGGCGGATCATCTCGATCTGACCCGCCGTGACGAGGAAGAAGGATCGCACCGCATCCCCTGCTTCGAACAGCACCTCCCCCGTCCGAATCGGGCGCACGTGTCCGTGCGCCGCGACGCGGGCGATCTGATCCGGCGTCAGGGTCGGAAAGGTCTGGTCCCGCGGGGTGCGGGTGAGCGGGAACGAGGTCGTAGCGGTCATGTGGTGAGCTTACTCCGTCGCGGGGTCGCGGGCAACCGGCGAACCGTTGGATCACATGCGGCAGCCGGTTTGCTATCCGGACGACGCGGGCGCACAATGAAATGTAACACTCGTCACCGTGCTCTACGGAGCGGACTGGCGCGCGGCCGGGTTCGACTTCTATTCATACTGACAATGACGATCCGATGGCTGCTGGCCGCAGTGCATCTGCTCGCGCTCGGTGTCGGACTCGGCGCCGTCTGGGCTCGCGGTCGCGCCCTGCAGGTGCAGCTCGACGTGCCCGGATTGCGGCGCGTCTTCTACGCCGATGCCTGGTGGGGCATCGCCGCGCTCCTATGGATCGGCACGATGATCGCACTGATTCGCTGGCGCGGCGCGGTGGCCCGCGGGGCCGTGCCCGACACTCGCGCCGCGAGCCGCTTCGCGCGGATCAGCTTCGTCCAGGCGGAGCTCGTGGTCCTCATGGTCCTGGCGGCCACGGCGCTGGCCCGCGGGTACGGCGTGCCGGCGCGATGAAGTAGATTGTTACTCAATCCAGGAAAGGTCTTCCGGTCTTATGTGCAGAAACATCAAGCGTTTGCGACACTCGGATCACGCACCAACTGACACGGAGCTGCATGACGCGGCCCTGCAGTTCGTGCGCAAGATCAGCGGCTTCCACGCTCCTTCGAAGACCAATGAGGCCGCCTTCAACACCGCCGTGCGGGATGTGGCGGCGGCGGGTCGCGTGCTGTTCCGCTCGCTGCACGTTCGCGGGCATGCCGATGCGACTGCCTGAGCGCCGCTTCGCGCTCGCGTTGTGCGCGACCCTACTCGGCTGCAATCGGGCCTCGACGCCCGCGACCGCCGGTCCCGCCCCATTCACCAGCGCGAACCCGTTCGCGAGCGCCAGTCCGCTGCTGTACCAGGCGCCGCCGTTCGACCGGATTCATGACGCCGACTACCAGCCGGCGGTAGAGGAGGGCATGCGCCGACAGCTGGCGGAGGTCGCCGCCATCGCCTCCGATACCGCGGCGCCCGGCTTCGACAACACGATCGTCACGCTGGAACGGTCGGGCGCGCTGCTCACGCGTGCGTTCAAGGTGTTCATCGCGATCACGCAGGCCAACACCGACGACACGCTGCAGCGGGTGCAGACCGAGGAAGCGCCGCGGCTTGCCGCGCATCTCGACGCGATTCTGTTGAACGACGCGCTGTTCCGCCGGGTGAGGAGCGTGTACGAGCGGCGCGCCGATCTCGGCCTCGACTCGGTCCAGACCTTCCTAGTCGAGCGCTACTACCGCGACTTCGTGCGCGCCGGCGCGTTGCTCGCGGAGGCGGACAAGGTGCGGCTGCGCGCTCTGAACCAGGAGGAGTCGAAGCTCGCGACCGACTTTCAGAACCGGCTGCTCGGGGCGACGAAGGCGGGGGCGGTCGTCGTGGGCGACAAGAACGAGCTCGACGGCCTGAGCGACGCCGAGATTGCCGCCGCTGCCGAAGCGGCGCGCGAGCGCAAGCTCGACGGCAAGTGGGTGCTGTCGCTGCAGAACACCACTCAGCAGCCGCCCCAGGCCTCCCTGCGGAACCGCGCCTTGCGGCAACGATTGTTCATCGCGTCGACCAGCCGTGCCGAACGCGGGGACTCGAACGACACGCGGGAGATCGTCAAGCGGCTGGCGCAGCTGCGCGCCGAGCGCGCCCAGCTGCTGGGCTACCCGAGCGTCGCCGCGTACGTCCTCGACGACCGGATGGCCAAGACCCCGGATGCGGCGATCAAGCTGCTGAGCGACCTGGTGCCGGCGGCGACCGCTCGGGCCCGGCGCGAAGCGGACAAGCTGCAGGCCATGATCAACAAGCAGCGGGGCGGCTTCAAGCTCGCCCCGTGGGACTGGCAGTATTACGCCGAGCAGGTGCGCAAGGCGGAGTACGCGCTGGACGAGTCGCAGCTCAAGCCCTACTTCGAGCTCGATCGGGTGCTGCAGGACGGCGTGTTCTTCGCCGCGAACCGGCTGTACGGGTTGACGTTCAAGCAGCGGACGGACCTGCCCGTATACCATCCCGATGTCCGGGTATTCGAAGTGTTCGACGCCGACGGCACGTCGCTCGCGCTCTGGTACTGCGACTATTTCAAGCGCGATAACAAGAGTGGCGGTGCGTGGGAAGACACGTTCGTCGACGGCAGCGGCCTGTTAGGCACCAAGCCTGTCGTCTTCAACGTCGCCAATCTCCCGAAGCCCGCCCCGGGCCAGCCGGCCCTGCTGCGCTTCGACGACGTGAAGACGATGTTCCATGAGTTCGGGCATGCGCTGCACGCCATGCTCACGCGGGTCCAATACCCGCGACTCACCGGCACCAACGTGCCGACGGACTTCGTGGAGTTTCCTTCGCAGTTCAACGAGCATTGGGCGCTCGAGCCCACCGTGCTGGCCCATTACGCGAAGCACTATCAAACCCGGCAGCCGATGCCGCGCACCCTGGTTGACAAGATCAAGCGAGCCCGCACGTTCGACCAGGGATTCGCCACCACCGAGTACGTCGCCGCCGCCCTGCTCGACATGGCGTGGCACAGCCTGCCGGTGGGGCCGGAGCAAGCGGATATCGGGGCCTTCGAGTCCCAGGCGCTGAAGCGGTTCGCCGTGGACGTGCCTGAGGTACCACCGCGCTACCGCACGACCTACTTCTCCCACATCTGGAACGGCGGGTACTACGCCGGCTACTACGCGTACTTGTGGAGCGAGGTGCTCGATGACGACGCCTACGCGTGGTTCAAGGAAAACGGCGGCATGACCCGCGCCAATGGCGCCCGCTTCCGCGATATGATCCTGTCGCGGGGCGGGACGGGCGACATGGGTGCCTTGTACCGCGCCTTCCGAGGGCGCGATCCCGAGGTGGGGCCGTTGCTCGAAGAGCGGGGACTGCAGGCGGATCAAAAGTGATCTAGATCCGCCATGCGACGTCGAACTTTGACGGGCTATGCCGTGGGCACGGCGCTCGTTCTCGCGGTGATCCTAGCGGTTCGCGGACGGGTCGCGACCGGGGTAGGCCGCACCCAAACCGAGATCACGGAAACGGCGCGCCTCCTGAAGGCTGAACCCGACAGCGTACAATCGCGTGTCGGGTACTACCGGTTTCGAGCGCGACGAGACACGGTTGCCGCGATGCGGGCGTACCTCCTCAAGGTCGTGGCTGCCGAGTCGGCATTTGTGGCCGAGTCGGGGCACGTCGCGAGTTGGGTTTGGGTCGAGACGACGAAGGGGGCTGGGAGCGGCGCCTCGGTCCACGTTGAGTCGCCGTTCGCGTCACCTTTCGTCTGGTGGGCGGTGCTGGAGAATGTCGACTTCCGCATCACGTGCTGGGTGTACGTGGGCCCCGACACGACGATGAGTCATAGTGCTTCGGGCAAGCCCGCGTGTGCCAGCGACAGGGCTGTCCCCCCAGGGATCATAAAGCCGTTACGGAGTCCACCACGGTAGTCGATCCCACATGGTTCCCCGGGTGGTCCTGGACCTCCTGAGCCTGACGTCCCCGAGGCGCGGCCACTTTCGCCTCGAATCGGGCCACCACGCGAATCTCTGGCTCGATCTCGAAGGCCTCTTCGTCCAACCAGCCCTGGTTCGTCCGTTCGTCACTCGCCTCGCGCGCGCGCTCCGACCGCACAAGGTCGCGGGCGTGTGCGGGCCGCTCGTCGGCGGCGCGTTCCTCGCCCAGCTGCTCGCCTCGGCGCTGAAAGCGGAGTTCTTCTTTACGGAGCGGATGCAGCCCGGTGAAGGAGATGGACTGTACCAGGCGCAGTATCATCTCCCGCGGGCCGCCCGAAGCCGCGTGCGCGACAAGCGTCTTGCCATTGTCGACGACGCGATCAGCGCCGGCTCCGCGGTCCGGGCCACGTACACGGAGCTGCAGGGGCACGGCGCCGAACCCGTCGTCATTGGAGCGCTGCTTGTCCTGGGCACCGCGGCGTCGCCGTACTTCGCAGAGCGGGGGGTGCCGATCGAGGCCGTGACGCGCGTCCCATTCGACCTGTGGGTGCCGGCCGAATGCCCGTTGTGCGCGTCCGGGCAGGCACTCACGGATGCTTGATTGCGAGCGCGACAGCCCGCACCTTAAGCGCCACCCAAAGGAGGCTTCATGACGCCGCTCGTCTCGTTGTGGCTCCCGATCCTGCTGTCGGCCGTGGGTGTTTTCCTCGCGAGCTCGGTCCTGCACATGTTCACGGGCTGGCACAAGAGCGACTACCTCAAGGTGCCGAACGAGGACCGGGTGATGGACACGCTCCGTCCGCTCGCCATGCCGCCCGGCGACTACATGATGCCCCGGCCTGAAACCTCACAGGACATGCGGTCGCCCGCGTTCGTCGAAAAGTTCAAGAAGGGCCCGGTCATGATGTTCACGGTCATGCCGGGCGGCTCGATGGCGATGGGAAAGCAGCTCGCGCAATGGTTCCTGTTCTCGGTGGTGGTCGGGATCTTCGCGGCGTGCGTCGCGGGGAGCGCCCTGCCCCCCGGCGCGAGCTACCGCGCCGTTTTCCACTTCGCCGGCCTGACCGCCTTCGCCGGGTACACGCTCGCGCTGTGGCCGATGTCGATCTGGTATCGGCGCTCCTGGATCACCACTATCAAGGCCACGGTGGACGGGCTGATCTACGCGCTCCTCACGGCGGGCGTCCTTGCATGGCTGTGGCCCCACTGATCTTCTCCCCCGATCCCGACTCCCTCGGCCCAGCCCACCTGAAGGTCGCGGGCCTCGAGCTGTGGGTGCACGATCGGCGGTCTCCGGACGCCCAGGATTACTGGGAGGGCAACTGGCTCGTCGTAACGGTCCGTTGCGCCGCGGAGGGAGCGACCATCTGGACCACGGGACCGATGCTGCGGGTCCCGGACCTGGCGCGCTGGGCCACCGCGCTCGACCGACTGCACCAGCGGCCGGAGGGAGTGGCCACGCTCACCTCCGACGAGCCCAATCTCACCGCCGTCGTCCGCTCGACCGACCGCGCCGGCGAGCTGCAGCTGGTGGTCGACATCACGCCCGATCCCCTGACGCAGGAGCATCGGCTCCGATTCACGGTCGGGCGGTCGGCTCTTCCGGATCTCGTGCAACAGTGCCGCGGCATCGTAAAAGCCTACCCGGTGCGCGATCCCGACGGAGCACATGATGCCTGAGTAGTTGCAGGGGGCCGCCCGGCCCGCATCTTTAGGCCCCACGGCTCGACCGGGAGGGGTCATGGCGCAAGACGGGAAGCACGCACTCATCACCGGCAGCTCGCGCGGCATCGGCCGGGGCATCGCGCTCAAGCTCGCCGGACAAGGTGTGAAGGTCGCGATCAACTATCGCAAGAATGAAGCGGCCGCGAAGGACACGCTCGCCAAAGTGAAGCAGCGCGGCTCCGATGGCTTCGTCATCCAGGCCGATGTGTGCCGCCCCGACGAGATCGCCCGGATGTTTGCGCGCGTGAAGAGCGAGTTCGGGAAGCTCGACATCTTCGTCAGCAATGCGCGACCCGACGTGCCCGAGTTCTACCAGGGACCCATGACCATCACGCTGGAGCAATGGGACACCGCCATGAACTCCCAGGCGAGGGCGTTCCTGGTGGGCGTGCGCGCGGCGTCCACCTTGATGGGCGAGGGCGGGAGAATCGTCGCGATCACGTACGCGCCAGGCGGTCGCACCGGCAGCTGGCAGCCGTGGGTGGGCATGGGCGCGGCCAAGAGCGCCATGGAATCGCTGTGCCGCTACTTCGCCGTGGCGCTCGCGAAGCGGGGCATCACGGTGAACGCTATCAGCCCCGGGTGGATCGAAGACAGCGTGCTCAACTCGCTGCCGGACGCCGCGCAGGACATGATTCGCAACTGGCACCAGGGAGACAAGGGATGGACGCCGATGGGCCGGCTCGGCACGCCGGCGGACATCGGGAACGCGGTCTCGCTCCTGTGCTCGGCGGACGCGGGCTGGATCACGGGCCAGGTCATCGCGGTGGATGGGGGGTTGTCGCTGATGGACGCCGGGCTCCCATTAGACATCCAGCGAGGCTAGCGAGCGGCCGGCACCACGTCGTGGACGATCACGCCGAGCACCTGGGCGGCGAGCTCAGTGGGCGTGATTTCAGTGAGCTGCACCCAGTCGGTCGTGGCCACCACCACAAGATCACTGCTCGGCACGACATACACGAATTGGCCGCCGTAGCCCCACGCGAAAAAGGCCTCCGGGCTCGCGTCCGACACCCACCAGAGCATGCCGTAGGTGACCTGCCGCAACGGGCCCACGGCGGTGCGCCAGCTGAACTGCGGCCGGGTGACCGAGTCCACCCAGCTCTCCGGCACCACGCTCGCGTTGCCCGACCAGCCGCGTTGCAGGAACAGTTGTCCGAATTTCAACAGGTCCCGCGCGCGCAACGCGATCCCTGAGCCACCGTTCACAGTACCGCGGTCGAGCGGCTCCCACGCGACCGTCTGCACGCCGAGCGCTCCGAATAGATGGCCGGTGGCGTATCCGGGGAGCGGCGTCGCGGCGGCGGCCTCGAGCACCACGCCGAGCGTGTGCACCGCCGCGGAGTTGTAGGTGAAGGTGGCGCCGGGGGACGCCGCGTGAGCGCGGTCGAGCAGGTACTGCACGTGGTTGTCCGCGACGATCCACGAGTTATAGTCAGGGCCGGCTGTTTCATCCCAGGCGTAGCCGGACGTCATCGTCAGGAGGTGGCGCACGGTGACGGCGCTGTCGGCCGAGTCAAGCGTGTCGGCCGTGGCGAGATAACGGGCGACCGGCGCCGCCGTCCCGGGGAGCACGCCGTCGCGCAGCGCGATGCCGGTGAGGGCGCACACGACGCTCTTCGTCACCGAGCGCACGTCGAACAGGGTGGTCGAGTCGCCGCCCCCGAAGTAGTACTCCGCGACGAGCCGGCCATGGCGTGCTACGAGCAGGCTTCTGAACCGGGGAATCGCCGACGCGTCGCCCGCCGCGCCGAGCAGGGCGAAGGCGCTCATCCCTACCTCGCCGGGGCTGGCACGCAGCCAGCCGCTGGACAGATCGACCCGGACGGGCGCGGTCGGGGCGGTGGGTGCGTCGCTGCACCCTGCTGCGACGAGGAGCGCGGTGAGCCACAGGGCGGGCCGCATCTCAATTGCTCCCGCCCGCGGGCGGAGCCGGCAGCTGGCTCACGGTGAGCGGCACCGACGCTTTCCTGTCGCCGTCGATGGTGATCTCGAAGCGGTACGCGCCCGGGTGCGGGAACGGCACGTCGAACACGAGAATCGCTCCCGCTTCGATGTCGGTCACCCCCGCCGGCGGCTCGGCGAAGTTCACGGTGCCGTTACCGCCGAGCACCTCGGCGTCCTGCTCGTCCAGGAGTCGGATCTGCACCTGGTGCTCGCCGATCTCGGTGCGCTTCCCCTTGAGGCGGAGCACCAGGTGCAGACGGGGGTGCATAGCGGGGAACTGCTGCACCCAGATGTGCTGAAAAATCCCCAGCACGGACAGCTTGCCTGCCTGATCGACGATCGCGTAGTCGGCGACGACAGCGAAATCGAGATGCAAGCTATTTGGCCGAGAACGGGATCGATGCGCGGGTCTTCTCCCATTCCAGCTTCAGCACGCCGCGTTTGCCCTTTGGCTCGATCGCGATCGTGAACTGCTCCACCGGCTGCGGGAGCGACTCCACCTTCATCTCGAGCCGCGCGAGGTCGTACTGCGCGTCGTAGTCGGTCCCCCACTGGCCGGTGTTCTTGTTGACGATGAGCTTCCAGCCGCCCGGCGAGGGGATGGTCCAGAGACTGTACTTGCCAGCAGGTACCGTGGTCCCGGCCACGGTCAGGTCGCCGCTCGTCTCGAGTACTGTCGCCTGGTTCGCCCCGGTCCGCCACACCTGGTTCCAGGGAACCACGTTCCCGAAAATCACCCGGCCGCGCGTCGAAGGGCGGCTGTAGCGTACCGACAGGGCGGCTCCCCCCACGCTCGCCCGCAGCGAGTCGGGCGGCGACAGCGTCCCGAGCGAGCGCGACGCGAACGACTTCCCGAGGGCGGCAAAGTCGAGGCCTTGCACCCGCTCGACCGTGACCTGCATCGTGCTGCCGACCCCCGAGAGACCCAGCAGCGTCCCCCGGCCGTCCACCCGCGCGTGCATCGGGCCGAGCTCGCCGAGCACGATGGTCATGGAATCCGGTCCCCGGGGCGTGGCCGTGACCTCCAGGGGATCGGTGTCGCCGAGCTGCACCATGGCGATGGCGTAGCGCCCGCTCCCGGCGGCACGGGCCCGGCGGGCCACCTCTTCGACCAGCCCCCACCCCTGGCCGATGAACGGCAGCGCCCCCGGAGCGGTTTTCACGCGCAGGGTCGTCGTCGAGTCGCCGCGTGGCATGGTCATCACCGCGGAGTCGCCCGAGAAGGTGGCGGTCGCTCTGCGCTCCAGCGGGCCGGGGCCACCGTCGACGTTGTGGGTGATGAGCTCGAAGCGCTCGATCGCGCCGCCGGGACCGAAGGTCGCCGTGTAGAGGCGGTGCACGGTGCGCGGGCTGCGCACGACCTGCTCGCCCTCGAGCCGGTCGGCGGTCCGGGTGAAGCGCTCGACCGCGAGCGTGTCGCGTCCCAGCCGGACGACGAACTCTCCCGTTTGTGCGGGGAGCGCGGCGGGGATCGCGAGTGCGATGATGGCGAGTCCACTGATCGTGTGCATGGCTGTCTCCGTTCGACTCATTTCACCCGAACTGACTTCACTTCGTCGTTCTGCGCAATCTTGTTGACCACGTCCAGCCCCTTCGTGACCTGTCCAAAAACCGTGTGGACTCCGTCCAGGTGCGGCTGGGGCGAATGACAAATGAAGAATTGGCTGCCGCCGGTGTCCTTACCGGCGTGGGCCATGGACAGCGTCCCGGCGACGTGCTTGTGGACGTTCTTCTGGGTTTCGCACTTGATGGTGTAGCCGGGCCCGCCGGTGCCGACCCGCCCCTCTCCGCTCTTCGAATAGGGGTCGCCTCCCTGAACCATGAAATTGGGGATCACGCGGTGGAACTTGGTGCCGTCATAGAACCCCGAGTTCGCGAGCTTCTCGAAATTGGCGACGGTGGCCGGCACCTCATCGGCGAACAGCTCCACGTTGATCGTTCCCTTCGCGGTCTCGAAAACGGCCTGTTTGTTCGGCATCATTGCTCCAGAGAGAGGTTGTCCTCCACCTGTGCCACGGTCTTCATGCCCACAATCACGACCGATACGGCGTCGTTGTCCAGCACGAAGCGGAGCGCCAACTGCGCCGGCGTCACGCCAGCCTGCCCGGCCAGCTCCTTCACGCGCTCCGCCACCGCGGCGAGCTGCGCCACGTAGGGGCGCGGCATGCGGGCGCGGATGTCGCCCTTTCCCCACGTGCTGTCCCGCCCGTACGACCCGGCGAGCAGGCCGTTGGCGAGCGGCTCGCGCGCGATCACACCGACGTTGGAGGCGCGGGCGACGGCGAAGAAGCGGTCTTCCGCCTCGCGCCGCACGATGTTGTACACGATTTGGACCGTATCGGGTCGCGTCACTTCCACGGCGGCGAGCCCCTCTTCGGGCGGGTGCACCGACACGCCGTAGAACCGGATCTTGCCTTCCCGCTTCAAGTCCTCGAGCGCCAGGTACGTGTCCGGCTCGGCGATCAGGCTGAGCGCGGGGTTGTGGAGCTGCAGCAGGTCGATGTAGTCGGTCGCGAGGCGCCGCAGCGACTGCTCGACCGCGAACCGGATGTAGTCGGGGGAGAAATTGGCGTCATGGGTCACCGGGAGCGGGATGTCGGGCGCGAGCTCGGCGACCGGCCGGCCGACCGCCTCGGCGATCCGGCCCAGGAGCAACGGGTTCACGGCTCGGTTATAGAAATTGCCGCCGACCTTGGTGGCGACGAGCACGCGCTGGCGGATCCCCGCGAGCGCCTGGCCCAGGAGCTCCTCCGAGTGCCCGTGCCCGTACACGTCCGCGGTATCGAAGAAGTTGCACCCCAGGTCGTAGGCGCGGTGCACGGCGCGCAGCGACTCGGCGTCGTCGGTGGGACCATAGGAGTTGCCGAACCGGTTGCCGCCGATGGCCCACGCGCCGAAGCCGATGGGACTCACCGCGAGGCCGGTGCGGCCGAGCACCCGCCGCCTCACCGCAGCAGGTCCGCGAGCGCCTCGGGCGTCGTCACGGGAAGCGAGCAGGTCGTGCCGATGCATACCGTTGCGGCAGGCCGCTCGGCGGTCTTCCGGACCACGAGCTTGCGAGGACGGTAGGCCTGGAGCGCCCGCAGGTGCATCTCGCACGCCGGCCCCTGACCCCTGGCACCAGTCACCTCTATGCGCGTGACGGGACTGAGCGCCCAGTCGACGGCGCGCACCAGCGTCGCGCCGTACAGTGAGAGCTGGGACGCCGCCCCGCCGAACGTCGCGAGCTGGCGATCGAGCAGGCGGCGCCAGTCCAAGTCGTCGGTGACCGCCCAAAGTCGGGCCAGCACGAGCGCGGCGACGCCGTTCGCCGAGGGCGTCGGCGAGTCCTGGACCGGCTTGGCGGGCGTCGTGAGGTAGGCCGCGCCGGACCGATCGCGCGCCACGTCGAAGAAGCCCCCCGTGGCGTCGTCCCAGTGGGCGCGGCCGCAGTAGCGCATCACGGCGATCGCGCGGGTGAGCCACGCGTCATCACCCGTGGACTCGGCAGCATCGAGGAAGGCTGCAGCCGCGTGGACATTGTCTTCCAGCAGCCCACGCGGCTCGGCCCGCCCGATGACGTGACCCATCCCGCGCCCCTCGTCCCACGCCTCCGCCCAGATCCGCTCGAGGACCTTGAGGGCGAGCGAGTTACACTCCGGCCGATCGAGCACGGCGCCGGCATGCAGGAACGCCGATGCCATCATGGCGTTCCAGTTCACGTACGGTGAGGTGTCGACGTAGGGTGCCTTGCGCTTGTCCCGGGCCGCCTTGAGCCGCGCGAGCGCGTCCTTGAGTACCGGCCACTCGTCGTCGGCCGCGGGGTCGACCTTCCACCACAATACGTTCTTGCGCGGGTTGTGGTGCATTTCACCGTGCTCTTCCACGTCGAACGTGCGACGTGCAACGTGGAACCCCTTATCGGGCAGTGCCTCTCGCAGTTCGTCGAGCGTCCACGTCCAATAGTCGCCATCATCGCCGAACTGCACGTCCGCGTCCTGCGACGTGTAGAAGGCGCCCCGGTCTCGGTCCGACAACACTTCCAGCACCCAGCTCACGATGCCCTGGGCCACTTCTTTGAACAGCGGGTGTCCGAGCGCCGCGTACCCGTCCAGGTACGCGCGCAGCAGCTCCGAGTTGTCGTAGGCCATCTTCTCGAAGTGCGGCACGATCCAGCGCTCGTCCACCGCATAGCGGTGGAATCCGCCACCCACGTGGTCGCGGATCCCGCCTTTCGCCATCGCGGTGAGGGTCGTCTCCACCACCTCGCGCAGCCAGTCCTCGCGCGTGTCGTGCCAGCGGGCGAGCAGAAACTGCACGGCCGCGGGGTGGGGAAACTTGGGCGCGGTGCCGAACCCGCCGTACCGGATGTCGAACAGGCGGGCCATTTCGCTCGCGGCGCGCTCCAGGGTCGCCGGCGTGACCTCACCGGCTTTCGCCTCGTCGAGCGACTCGGCCACGTGGCGGCGGATCGCCGTGGCGTTCTCCGCCACCTTTTCCCGCTGCTGACGATACAGGCCCGCCACCTGTTTGAGCACCGAGAGGAAGCCCGGCCGACCGTAGTGGTTCTCCTCCGGCGGGAAGTACGTGCCGCCGAAGAAGACTTCGCCCTCGGGCGTGAGAAACGCCGTGAGGGGCCAGCCGCCCTGACCGGTGAGCGCCTGCACGGCGCGCTGGTAGCGCGCATCCACATCGGGCCGCTCGTCGCGGTCCACTTTGACGCACACGAAGTCGCGATTGAGGATCTCGCCGACCTCCGGGTCCTCATACGACTCGCCGTCCATGACGTGGCACCAGTGGCACCACACGGCGCCGATGTCCAGGAGGATGGGCTTATCCTCGGCGCGCGCGCGCGCGAACGCCCGATCGTCCCACGGGTGCCAGTGCACCGGCTGGTGGGCGGCGGACTTCAGGTAGGCGGAGGGTTCGGAGGCGAGGAGGTTGGACATCGAGCGAAATGTACCCGGGTCAGGCACTCTGTTCGAGATATTTCACCACCGTCCTCGTCACCAGCTCGGCCCCGATGACCAGGCTTTCCTCGTCGATGTCGAACGTGGGGCTGTGGTGCGGGGAGCCTTTCCTGCCGGGTGGCGCGGAGCCGACGAACGCGAACGCACCGGGGACTCTCGCGAGAAAGAGGGACTCTCGCGAGAAAGAAGGACATGTCCTCTCCGCCCATGGTGCGGACGCCGTCGATCGTACGCTCTGGCCCGACGATGTCCTGCGCCACGCCTTTCATCAGCGAGGTCATTTTCGCGTCGTTGACCAGAGGCTTTGACAGTCGCCGGTACCGCACCTCGGCGTCGGCCCCGAAGGCACGGACGATCCCGCGCGCCGTATCCTCCACGAGCTGCGGCGCTTCGTCGTAGAACTTCCCGCCGAACGTCCGCACGGTGCCCCGCAGATCGGCCCGGCCGGGGATGACGTTGAAGGCGTGTCCCGCATGGATCTGCGTGACCGACACGACCCCTTCCTCGAACGGATTGCGCCGGCGCGACACCAGGCTCTGGAGACCGGTGACGACGTGTGCCGCGATCAGCACGGGGTCGATCGTCTGATGCGGCGCCGCCGCGTGACCGCCGCGTCCCAGGATCGTGATTTCGAACTCGTCCACGGAGGCCATGACCGGACCGGGCATCAGCGCGATGGTGCCCGCCGGGAGGTCGTTCCACAAATGGATGCCGAACGCCGCGTCCACCTTGGGCGCGTCGAGCACGCCGTCGCGGATCATCGCCTCCGCCCCGTTCGAGATCTCCTCGGCGGGCTGGAACGCGAGCTTCACGCTGCCCGGGAGAAACGCCGCGTGCAGCCGGCGCGCCACCTCGAGTCCGATGGCCACGTGCCCGTCGTGGCCGCAGGCGTGCATCTTGCCCGCGGCCTGCGAGCGGTAGGGGACGTCGTTCGCTTCTTCGATCGGGAGCGCGTCCATGTCGGCGCGGATCAGCACGCAGCGGGCCTTGCCACCTGAGGCGCCGTCACGCAGCCCGACCACGCCCGTCTTGCCGACGCCGGTCCGCACCGCATAGCCGAGCCGCTCGAGGCGCTCCGCGACGAGCCCGCTCGTGCGCCGCTCCTCGAACCCCAGCTCGGGGTGCTGATGGAGGTCGCGCCTCGTTGCGACGAGCTGGGCGCGGTCGATGGCGGGGAGGGCGGGAGCCGCGCTCACACGCGGGAACTCGGGCACAGTCGGTTGATGACGCACTCCTCGCACTTCGGCCGCCGCGCGATGCACACGCGCCGTCCATGCAGGATCAGCGTGTGCGAGAACCACGTCCACTTGTCGCGCGGCACGAGCGCCATCAAGTCGCGCTCGATCTTCACCGGGTCCTTCTCTTTCGTCAGACCGAGCAGCGTCGTGAGTCGCTGCACGTGGGTGTCGACCACGATGCCGTCATTCTTCCCGAACCAGGTGCCGAGTACGACGTTCGCGGTCTTGCGGCCCACACCGGGGAGCTGGACCAGCTGCTCCATCGTGTCGGGTACCGCGCCTCCGTGACGCTCGACCAGCGCCTGCGCCATCCCGATGATGGATTTGGTCTTGTTGCGGAAGAACCCCGTGCTGTGGATCTCCTGCTCCAGGACCCTTGGGTCGGTGCCGGCATAGTCCTGCGCGGCGCGATACTTCGCGAACAGCGCTGGGGTGACCAGGTTGACCCGCGCGTCGGTGGACTGCGCCGACAGGATGGTGGCGACCAGCAGCTCGAGCGCGCTCTTGTGCTGGAGCGCGCTCGTCGCGTCGCGATAGGCCTTCTCGAGCCGCGCGATGATCTTGCGGACCCGCGCCCGCCGCCCGGCCTCGGTCTCACGGCCCGAGCGCCTGCGCGGTGGGGCTTTGGTTTTCGTGGGCATCAACCCGCCGCGACGAGCCGCGCCCGCGCGAACGCGAGAAACGCGTCGGCGTCGCGTGTGTTCAGGATCTGGTCGGGCTCGAGCCAGCCCTTGCGGGCGATCCCCAGGCCGACCGCGACGTTGCTCATGCCGCTCGTCGAGTGTGCGTCCGCGCCGATCGAGAGGGTGACGCCCAGCTCGCGCGCCCGCCGTACCATGCGCCAGTCGAGGTCGAGACGATGCGGGTCCGCGTTCACCTCGACGGCGATGCCGCGCGCGGCGGCCTTGGCGAGCACCTGCTCCAGATCGATCGCGTACGGCTCGCGCTGCAACAGCAGCCGCCCCGTGGGATGGCCGATGATCGCGAGATGGGGATCGTCCATGGCGGTGAGCACGCGCCGCGTCATTTCGGCTTCGGACATCCCGAAGCGCGAGTGGATCGAGCCGATCACGAAGTCGAACCGGTCGAGCACGTCGGGTCCGTAGTCGAGCGTGCCGTCCGCCAGGATGTCGGCCTCGACGCCCTTGAGCACCCGGATTCCGGAGACCCGGGCGTTCACTGCGTCGATCTCGAGGTGTTGCTGGGCCACGTCCTCGGTCCCGAGCCCGCCCGCGTACGCCGCTGACTTCGAGTGATCGGTGATGCCCACCCACTCGTAGCCCGCGGCGCTGCACGCCGCCGCCCAGTCGGCGATCGTCACCGTGCCGTCCGAGTAGTTCGAGTGGCAGTGGAGGAAGCCGCGCAAGTCGCCCTGGTCGACTAGGTGCGGCAGCCGATCGTTGGCGGCCGCCTCCAACTCGCCGGTTCCCTCGCGCAGCTCGGGCGGCACCCAGGCGAGGCCGAGGGCGCGGTACAGGCCCGGCTCGTCGGAAAACGCAGCGGAGAGTGAGATGCCCATCTGGCGGGCGCGGGTCTCGAGCGCGTCGACATGGGCGGGGGAGCCGGTGGCCCGGATCCAGTCGAGCCCGAACCGCTCGGGCGTGGTGAGGAGCACCTCCACGACGGTGCCGGAGGCAAAGCGCAGCGTCACGCTGCCTTCTCGCCCCGCGATCTCGGTGACACCCGGCGCCTCGCCCAGCCGTCGGACCAGGGCCTCGCGCGCGGCCTGTCCCTCGTGCACGGCGACCAAGTCCAGGGCTCCGATCACCTCGCAGCGGCGGCGCACGGTTCCGGCGATCTCGACCCGCAGCACCCCCGCCCCCGCGAGGCCGGCGAGCGCGCGCCGCACCGCGTCGACCTCGTCTTGCGCGTGGTGGAACAGCCGCAGCGTGCTGGCCCGGCGCAGGTGGGCGATGCCGCGGCGCACGTTCTCCGCGGTCTTGGCGCCGAAGCGCGGGAGCGCCGCCAGGCGGCCGTCGCCCGCGGCCGCTTCCAGCTCGGCGAGCGACTCGATCCCGAGCAATTCATGGATCTGCCGCACCTTGGCGGCCCCCAGACCGGGAATGCGGAGCATCTCCGCCAGGCCCGGCGGCACCTGCTCGCGCAGCTCGTCCAGCGCGCTCGAACGGCCCGTGGCGAGGAGCTCCGACCGCGCGGCGTGCTGCATCGCGCGAACGCGAGACGCCTTCTCTCCTTTGACCACGAGGAACGCAGCGAGCTGGTCGAGCGTCTGGCGGACGGCTTGCTTGTCCATTCGGGTCCGATCAACCTAACCGCTCAATGGTGGGGCAGGAACCCGCCCAACGCCTGCTCGAAAGCCTGCGTCGCCTCGACGTGCGGCGCATGCCCCGTGGCCAGCTCGATCACGCCCGTGGAGAGCAGCGCCGCGGTCTCGCGGGCGGCTTCGAGGGGCATGGGGTCGTAGACGCCGTGCAACAGCAGCGAGCGGGGAGCCGTACCGTTCGGAAAAGTTCGCTGGATCCGGTCGCGCAGGTCGTAATCCCCCAGGCTGTCCCAGACGGCCTTCCGCGTCCGCTCGGTGACGCGAAACGGGGTCATCTCCCTCGCGCGGCTCGGGTCGCGAAAATACCCGGCGACGGATAGCGCGAACGCGCTGCGGCGATACTTTTCGGGATCGGTCCGGGAGAGGCCGGACGCGACGAGGTCGGCGCGGCTGCGCGCGATCCACGGCTGGGCCATGCGGGCCGCAAAGCGGCGCTCGAACTCGTCGCGCCACGCGGCTGTTACCGGCGCCGACGAGACGAGCGCGAGCCGGGCAATCCGATCGGGATGCTCGAGCGCGTAGAGCAGGGCGAGCAGGCCCCCCCACGAATAGCCGACCACGGTGAGGCGGTCGAGCTGCCAGTGGCCGCGCAGGGCCTCGAGGTCGGCCACGTGCTCCTGCCACCCCACCGGCATGTCGCGCGGGACCGGTGACCGGCCGCCGCCGCGCTGGTCGTAATAGAGGAGGGCGCGGCCTCCCTCCGCGAGATGGTCGTACTGGGGGAGCAGGTAGTCGTGATGGGCGCCCGGGCCGCCGTGCAGCACGACCACGGGCGGGCCATGTCCCACGCGTCGCGTGTAGAGCCGGACGCCGTTCAGCTCGACCGTCGTTTCCGTGGTCGCTTCTGGCATCGCGTCTCAACTTAAACAGTTCGCGAGGATGAAGCCGCTTCGCTTACCAGCCGCTCGCCCCGGGCTCGCCGACATCGCGATCCTCTGCCTCCTGGGCGGGGTCATCGCCACCGTGGTCGCGTTCGCGCGCGAGTTCCAGGCGCCGTTCGCGCAGGCGGTGCAGATCGACCTGCGCCCCTCGGCGCTGCCGCGTTACACGCTGTATTCGCTGTCGCGCGGCGTCGCGGCGCTCGTGATCTCGTATCTCTTCGCGCTGGGGTTCGGGTGGGTGGCGGCGAAGTCGCGCGCCGCCGAGCGGCTGATGCTGCCGCTGCTCGACATCCTCCAGAGCATCCCGGTGCTCGGCTTTCTCCCCGGCCTCGTGCTCGGCCTGATGTCGCTGTTCCCGGCGCGCAATATGGGGCTCGAGCTCGCGGCGATCCTGATGATCTTCACCGCGCAGGCGTGGAACCTGGCGCTCTCGTTCTACAGCTCGCTCAAGGCGCTGCCGCAGCCGCTGCGGGACGCGTGCAAGGTCGCGGGGTGGCCCCCCGGCCGGACCTTCCGACAGCTCGAGGTGCCCGCCGCGGCGCAGGGGCTCGTGTGGAACGGGATGTTGTCGATGGCCGGGGGCTGGTTCTTCCTCATGGTGAACGAGGCGTTCCGCCTCGGCGATCACGACTACCGCCTTCCCGGCATCGGATCTTTCATGAGCGTCGCCCTCGACCAGGGTAACGGTCGGGCGATGGCGCTCGCGATCGCCGCCATGGTCATAATGATCGTGTGCGTCGACCAGCTCCTGTGGCGGCCGCTGGTCGTGTGGGTCGAGAAGTTCCGGCTGGACGAGAGCAGCGACGGCGGGCCGGCACCGTCGTCGTGGGTACTCGACTTCCTGCGACGGGCGCGGCTGCTGCGCCGCGCGGCCGTGTTGCAACGGCGCGCCTACCGCCAAGCCCGCCGGGCGGCGCGGCCGCTCGAGCGGCCGTTCCGCGCCGTGGGCCCGGTGATCCTGCGGGCTCCCCGATTCGCGTTCGGGCATCGAATCGTCCGGCTGCTGGCAAGCGGGCTGGCGATCCTGGCCGTCGCGGTCGCCGCCGTGTGGGGCGCCTGGCGCCTGTGGCAGCTGCTCGCGCAGCTCGGGTGGGCGGATTGGGGCCAGCTCGCCTCGGCCGCCGCACTTACGTTCGTCCGCGTGATGGGTGCGGTGATCGTGTCCACGGCGTGGGCCCTGCCTGCGGGGGTGGTGATCGGCCGCTCGCCGCGCATCGCGCGTGCGCTGCAGCCGGTGATTCAAGTCGTGGCGTCGTTCCCCGCGCCCATGCTCTTCCCGCTCGTCATCATCTTGTTCGAGCGGATCGGCATCGGGCTCGGGCTCGGCGCCGTCGCCCTGATGGTGCTGGCTGGCCAATGGTATATCCTGTTCAACGTGATCTCCGCCGTGGCCGCGATTCCGCTGCAGCTCAAGGACGCCGCCACGGCGTTCCGGCTGCCCCGGTGGGAGCGCTGGCGCGTGCTGTACTTGCCGGCCGCGGCCCCCGCGCTCGTCATGGGATGGGTCACGGCCGCTGGCGGAGCGTGGAACGGGTCGATCGTGGCCGAATACATCCAGGCCGGAGGCGTGCTGCGGACCACCAGGGGTCTCGGGAGCCTGATCAGCGATGCCACCGCGCATGCCAACTTCCCCCTGTTGGCGGGTGGGATCGCCCTGATGAGTCTCGTCGTGGTGGGTTGGAACCGCGTCGTCTGGCGCTCGCTCATGGAGTGGGCTCGGACGCGCTTCGGGTACGCGCAATGACGCCGGGCCCCGTGTTGCTCGAAGCGCAGCATGTGACGCAGCGCTTCCGACTCCCGAACGGCCAGAACCTCGAGGCGCTGCGCGACGTGTCGCTCGGCGTGCGCGAGAACGAGGTCGTGGCCCTGGTCGGGCCGTCCGGATGCGGCAAGAGCACGCTGCTCCGCCTGTTCGCCGGGCTGGCCCGTCCGGTGGACGGGAAGGTGTTGTACCGCGGCCGCCCACTCGACGGCGTGCTCGGCGCCGCGGCGATGGTGTTCCAGTCGTTCGCGCTCCTCCCCTGGCTCACCGTGGCGGAGAACGTGGCCATGGGCCTCGAAGCGCGGGGTGTGGACGGCGCAGCGCGGCGCGACGCGGTGGCCCGGGCCGTCAACCTCGTAGGGCTCGACGGGTTCGAGCAGGCGTATCCGAAAGAGCTGTCGGGCGGCATGAAGCAGCGGGTGGGCTTCGCGCGCGCCCTCGCCGTGGCGCCCGAGATCCTCCTCATGGACGAGCCGTTCGGCGCGCTGGATCCCCTCACCGCGGAAAACCTGCGCAGCCAGGTCGTGGACCTGTGGCGTGATCCCGCGACCGGCGTGAACACGCTCGTCATCGTCACGCATAGCGTCGAGGAAGCGGTGTTCCTGGCGGGCCGCATCGTCGTCTTCGGATCGAACCCCGGCCACGTGCGCGAGGAGATGTCCAATCCGCTGCCCTATCCGCGCCAGGAGCGGAGCCCGGAGTTCGAGGAGATGGTGGACCGGCTGCACGCGATTCTCACCGCGACCCTGTTGCCCGAGCCGGCGCCGGCCGCGCCGCAACGACTCGTGCCGTTCCCCCGGGTACACGTCTCCGAGGCGACCGGTCTCCTGGACCACCTGCTCACGCGGCCCGACGGCAAGGGACCGGTGTTCGAGCTGGCGGAGGACCTCGGGGTCGATTACGACCGGATGTCGGCGGTGGTGCGGGCGGCCGAGCAGCTCGGCTGGGTGACGACGCCGGGCGAGATCGTGCAGCTCACGGTGACGGGGCGTGAGGTCATGGCCATGGACGACGCCGCCCGCAAGGACGTCACGAGGGCACGGCTCGCCAAGCAGCCGCTGTTCGCGCGGCTCGTGGCCATGCTGAAGGAGGGCGACGGGACGGTGGAGGACGAAGAGGTGCTCGCCGACCTGACGATCTATTTCCCGTTCATCCCCGCGGAGTCGTTGTTCGCGACGCTGGTGGAGTGGGGGCGCTATGCAGAGCTCCTGGACCACGACGCCGACGGGGGCCGGCTCATGCTGCTGGGGTGGGAAGGGGCCGCCGAGGCGCGCGTCGAATAGCTACAGCAGCACCGCGAGCGCGTCCGCGACCTCCCTTACCGCGCGGTGATGCGGCTCCGTGAATCCGGCGGGCACGTCGGAATCGATGTCGAGCTGGCCGAGGGTCGTCTGCCCGCGACGGATCAGCACCACGAGCTCGGACTTCGTCTCCCGGTTGCACGCGAGGTAGTTCCCGATCGCCGCCACGTCGGGCACGTTCTGATCCTCGCCTGTCGCCACCGCCGTGCCGCACACGCCCCGGCCGACCGGAATCCGAGTGTGCTCCGTCTCCCGTCCCGAAAACGCTTCGAGCACCAGCTCACTGTCGTGCAACATGTAAGCGTACGCGGAGGTGAACGGCGCACCCAGACCGCGCAGCCGGTCGCACGCGAGCTGTAGTATGTCTGCCCGCGAGGCGTCGTGCAGGTGCGCAGCGCGCAGCGCGCGCACGATCGGGCTGGTCGCCAGCATGCGGCTATATCTATCTTTGGCGCGACCCTCACGGAAGCCGGTGGATGTCGATCCGCCTCCTCGCGCTCATCCCCGTCGCTGCGGCGATCAGCCTCGCCCTCTCCGCGGTGAACACGCTCCGCAACCCAACCTTCTGGCCGTTCGTCGTGGTGCAGATCATCGTGGCGCTGTACGCCTGGGCCGCGGCGCGCGCGGGGCTGTTCCGAAGCTTCCGCACCGCCGTCCCGGCTGGGCTGGGGCTCGGCGTGATCGCGTCGGTGACGTCGACGCCCATTTCCTACCTCGTGTTCGGCTGCACGACCACCGGCGGCATCGCCCTGACGACGGCGCTCGGCAAAGCGCTCGGCCTGCCGCCGCTGGGGGCGTGCTTCTTCGGGAGCTTCGTGTCGGACTTCGGCGACAAGGCCGTGACCTTCGCGCTCGTCACGTCGGTGCTGCACGCGTTGCCGCGCCGCACCGCCGCGCGCTTCCCCTGGGCGCTCCGCGCCATCGGCGCGGCGTGACGGGAGGGCGGCTCCACCCCTTCACGCTCCTGGCGATCGCGGCGGCGCTCCCGGCGCTGGCCTGGATCCTGCCCGCACCGTCGGGGGGATTGGCAATGGCCACGATCGCCCTCGGCCTCGCGGCGTCCCGGGGCTTACGCCCCGGGCTACGGCCCGCCGTGCTCACCGCCGCGCCGTTCTGGCTGTTCTTGCTCCTGCTGCACGACGTGCCGACGACGATCGCCATCGGACTGCGTATCACCACGATGGTCGCGAGCTTCGTGTGGCTGGTGGCGACGCTCGAACCGGCGCGCTTGGTGGAAGCGATGATCGCCGCCGGCTGGAGCGCCAGCATCGCTTATCTGCTCGCGGCCACGCTCTCTGCTGTCCCGGTGCTCAAGGCACGCGCCCGGCGCATCGTGGAAGCGCAACGCTGCCGGGGCCTCTCGCCGCGGGGTGGGATCGCGGCCCGGTTGCGAGCCCTCCGCGCCCTCGCGTTGCCGCTCGTGCTGTCGGCGCTGCACGAGGTGGACGAGCGAGCGCTGGCCCTCGAGACCCGCGGGCTCGTTCCCGGGATCCGGCGCACGCCGCTCGCGCCGCCGCCCGACCCCGCGGTGGAGCAGGCCGCCCGCTGGGCCCTTCTCCTGGCATGTCTCGCCGCGCTGGCGCGACGGTTCATAGTCCCGCGGTTCATATGAGGTCCCTGACGCTCGACCACGCGAGTTTCTGGTATCCGGCCACCGCGTCGCCGGCGTTGCGCGACGTGTCGCTGGAAGTCGTGCAGGGGGAGGTCGTCGCGCTCGTCGGGGCGCTGGGAGCCGGGGCCTCGACGCTCCTGCTCGTGGCGGCGGATCTCGCCCCGCGGGTGATCGGAGGGCGGCTCGCGGGCACCGTTGCTCGCCGTGACCGGAGCGGGATCGTGCTACCGACACCCTGGACGCAAGCGTCCGGCATGGCCTTCACCGTGTGGGATGAGGTCGCCTTCGGCCCGGCGAACCTGGGGTGGCCCGCACGCGAAATCGCGCGGCAGGTCGATCGCGCGCTCGAGCGACTGGAGCTGGTTCCGCTCGCGTCGCGCGACCCGGTGACGCTGTCCGGTGGTGAATTGCAACGCGTGATCATCGCCGCGATCCTCGCCATGGACCCGGGGCTCGTGCTGTTCGACGAGCCGGCGGCGGAGCTCGATGCCGAGGGCGCGCGTACGCTGTGGCGTCTCATCCGGCTGCTGGCGAGCGAAGGGAAGGCGGTCCTGCTCGCGACGAGCGCCCTCGACGCCATACCCGACGTGGCCGACCGGGTCGTGTGGCTCGAGGACGGGGCGGTACGCGCCGTCGGGACGCCGGACTTGCTCGCCGACGTGGCTGCTTGCGACGCGGGGCTCGGCACGAGCGTGGCCACGGTCTGGCGTGCCAGCGGGCTGCCCGCGCCCTATCCTCTGACGGTCGCCCACGCCGTGCAGCGGTGGCGCTGACTCCGGTCCTGCGCCTGGACGGCGTGAGCTTCTCGTACGGCGCGGTGCCGGCGCTCGAGAACCTCTCGTTCTCGATCGCCCCGGGCGAGCGCGTCGCGCTGCTGGGCCGCAACGGCGCCGGCAAGTCCACCGTGGTCCGCCTCGTCGCGGGGCTCGAGCGGCCAGACCAGGGAACCGTGTGGGTCGGCGACTGGGACGCGCGCGACTGCGCGCCGGAGCAGCTGGCGCGGCGGGTCGGGTCGGTGTTCCAGCACGCGGACCAACAGCTCTTTGCCTCCACCGTCCGCGCTGACGTGAGCTTCGGACCGCGCGCGCTCGGCCTGGGGGAGCGGGAGGTCGAGCGGCGCACCGACGATGCCCTCGAGGACCTCGATCTCACGCCGCATGCCGCGCACCATCCGTACGACCTCCCCCCCGCCTTCCGGAAGCTCGCCGCGCTCGCCGGGGCGCTGGCCCTCGAGCCTGCGCTGCTCGTGCTCGACGAGCCGACCATCGGGCTCGATCGGGCACTGCGGGCGCGCGTCACGCGCGCTTTGCTCGAGCGATCCGCTGCGGGCGTGGCGCTGCTCGTGATCACCCACGACCTCACGTTTGCCGCGGAAACCCTCGAGCGCGGGCTGGTACTCGACCGCGGCCGCCTCGCGTGTGATGAGCAGCTGGCCGGCTTGGTCGGGGATGCGACGCGGCTCGAGTCCCTGGGGCTCGTACCGCCCCCGATAGCGGCCCTCTCCGCCGCCCTCGACCTTCCCGGCCGGCCCGTACGTGCGGCGGAGGTGGCTCGGGAGCTGGCGCGCGTTGCCCGGGGTAGGCCGGTCCCCTAGATTCGACGGCCCCCATGCCGACCCTCGATACCCTCGCCACTCGGTTCGCACGTTGTGTGAACCTGTTCCGCGATCCGACTGCTAAGAGCGAGCAAAAGAAGGAGTTCCGCACCCTGGTCGGCCTCCTCCAGGACGCGGCCGTCACGCTGCGGGTCGGCGCCGGCGGGGTCGGCATCGAGCTGAACGGCGTGCCCTGCGAGGGGGAGGGTCTGGCGGTGCTCGTGGAGCGTCTCGACCTCCACGGCATCGGCGAAATCGCCCTGCCCGCCAGCCCGCCTCCCAACCAGCTGTTCGAGCTGCTCCAGGCTTTAGCCGACCAGCCCGGCGCGCACGACGTCGCGAGCCGACTGGCCGCGGCGGGCGCCGACGGCATCCGCATCACGCCTGGGGGTCAGCCGTCACCTCTTTCGACCGCGGCGCAGCCCGAGCCGGTGGCCTCCACCGAGGACTTCGGTGGACGCGAGCCCGTCGTTCCCAACCCGGACACGCCGGTCGACCGGAAGTCCGGTGCGCTCGGCACGGCAGGTATCCTGCGCGGCGAGTCAATGCGGGACATCAAGTCCGTGCCGCTCGAGGGCGTTCCGCTGGTCACGCACGATCCTCCGCCGCCCAAGGCGGCGGATGCGCTGCCGGGCGTAGTGGATCGCGCACGGCCGCCCCGGAACAGCGGTACGGACGAGCTCCTGTCGCTCTCGAGCGAGCGTCGCGTCGAGCCGGACCCTCCCCGTGCTCCGTCTCCGCCTCCAGCGGCACCCGGGCCTCCCCCGGCCGCCAAGCGCGAGACGACTCGCGCTCCCGCTGCGCGGGCGACTCCCACCGAGCGGGTGGCCCTGCCACCCGGTGCCGCCGAGACACTCGCCGAGCTCGAGCGCAATAGCACCTCCCCGAACGTAGGCGACCTGCTGGCGGCGCTGATTGACCATGCAGCAGCGGCGACTAAGCTGGGCCGCTTCGAGCAGGTACTCGGTGTGATCGCCGGTGTGATACGGGTGGAGGAGAGAGTTCCGGAGAGCAGCGGCGTGCGGCGGCAGTATGGCATCGCGCTGCGGCGCTTCTACACCAAGCCGGTCCTCGAGGGGCTCTCCCGCCTGCTCGCGGCACCGAAACATCGGGCCGCCGCGGTGGGGGCACTGCAGCGCGGTGGCGCTGCCGGGGTGGAGGTCCTGATGGATGTCCTGGCGGCGGCGCCGACGGTAGGCGAGCGGCGCGCCGTGTTCGACGCATTGAAGCACATGACGGAGGGGACGGACCAGCTCGTCCACATGCTCGACCATTCGGAGTGGTTCGTGGTGCGCAACGTGGCGGAGCTCATCGGGGAGCTGGGGATGGATGATGCCGTCCCGGCGCTGGGGAAGCGCCTCGACCATCCCGACGAGCGGGTGCGCAAGGCCGTGGGCCTGGCGCTCGCCAAGATCGGCACGCGGGGCGCGGCCGAGCCGCTGCGCCGCGCGCTGCGCGACCGCTCGCAGGAAGTGCGCATGCAGGTGGCGGTCGGAATCGGCGGACGCAAGTCGAGCGCGCTGGCGATGCCGCTCGTGGTCGCGATGGAAGAGGAGAAGGACGAGGCGGTGGTGCGCGAGCTGATCCTCGCGCTGGGCCGGATCGGGAGCCCCGACGCGGTGCAGGCGCTCATCAAGTGGGCGCAGCCGACTGGTCGATTTTTCGGGCGGAAGCCGAGCGAGCTGCGCGTGGCCGCAGTCGAGGCCCTGCGGCTCGCGGCCTCTCCAGCGGCCCTGGGCACCCTCGAAGGCCTGTCGGACGACGGTGACCGCGCCGTCCGCGAGGCGGCCAGCCGGGCCGTGACCGAGCTGAATCGGAAGAAGCGCCGCTAGCCGCGGCTAAGACCACCTCGCGCTCGCCGCCCACGCCGCGAGCGTCGTAGGGTTGATGCCGTAGCGCTTCGCGTTGCCAGGGATGTCGGCGTCGTAGCCGACGCGATCGAACCACTCCAGCATGAGCGCGTAGTCCTCACTCGCCTTCCGAACGTCCTCGAGCGGAACCGGCTGGAACGTGATGCTCTGCCCCGTCGCCTTGCCCAGGATCTGGGCCGCCTGGGGCATCGTGTGCGCGTCGCCCGCGAGGTCGATCTCCTTGCGGTTCAGCTCTTCCGCCCTTTCGAACGCCACCAGGCCGTACTTGCCGATGTCCTTCACGGCAATCATCTGCAGCACCGTGGTCGGCTTGAGGCCGATCATCAGCTTGCCCTGATCGATCCCCGGCTTGAACCACGGCGAGAGGAAGTTGTCCATGAAGAACACCGGGCGGAGAATGACGTAGGATGGGAAGTCGAGCCCCCGCACGGTCTCTTCGATGCGCCACTTGTTGTCGAAGTGGGGGATGCCCGTCTTACGGTGTGCCGAGCCGACGGACGCGTAGACGTAATGCTCGACCCCCGCCTTGCGTGCGAGCTCGGTGATCCGCTTTCCCTGGGCTTCTTCTCCTTCGACGCCGGCTTCCCAGGTGTTCTGCACCGCGAACACGCCCCACGCCCCCTGCAGCGCGCGCCGTAGCGACTCGGCGTCGTTCAGATCGCCCTTCACGACCTCGGCCCCCTGCCGCGCGAGCGCCTTGGCGGCATCGCCGTCCGACTTGCGCGTCATCGCCCGGACGGTGTGCTTGCGCGCAAGCAGCTCCCGGGCCACGGCGCCGCCCTGCTGCCCCGTCGCTCCCGTCACCAGGATCACGCCTTTACGCTTGGCCATCGAGCGTTGTCCTCAGGAGGGGATGAAGCTGATCTTGGGATCGAGCCGCCGCGCGAACGCCGCCAGCAACCGCGCCGCGCGCTCCAGATCCTCCCGCGCCACCATCTCGTTCGGGCTGTGCATGTACCGGTTGGGAACGCTCACGAGTCCCGTCGGGATCCCCCGCAAAGCGTTGTAGATGGCGTCGGCGTCGGTACCGGTGTCGTGCGGTGCCGCCTGGATGCTGAAGGGGATCTTCTCCCGCTCGGCGCACTCCACCAGCAGGTCGAACACCACCGGGCTCACCGCCGACCCTCGCGCCAATACGGGACCGCCTCCGAGCTTGTGCTCGCCCGCGCGCTTCTTTTCGGCGCCGGGCCAGTCCGTCGCGTGCGTGACGTCCACCACCAGCGCGACGGTCGGCTCGAGCCCCACCGCGCTGGTTCGGGCGCCGCCCCCGGTCCAGGCGATCTCTTCGCGCGTGGTGGCCACGCCGAACACTCCGGCGTGTTTGGGCCGGTCTGCTGCGAGCAGGCGCAGCGCTTCGGCCACCACGTAGGCGCCGATGCGGTTGTCGATGCTGCGCGACACAATCCGGGCGTTGGGAAACTCCTGAACGCTCGCGTCGAGCACGCCGGCGTCTCCCAGGCGCACGCGCTCGAGCGTTTCGGCCTTGCTCGCGGCCCCGATGTCGATCCACAGGTCCGTGATCTTCGAGACTTTGTCCATCTCCTCGCGCTTCATCAGGTGCACCGCCTGTTTCCCGATCACGCCGTGCACCGGACCCTTGGGGCCGCCGATCACCACGCGCTGCCCCACGAGGACCTGGGAGTCCCAGCCGCCGATGCCGGCGAAATACAGATATCCCTCGTCGTCCACGTGCGTGATCTGCAGGCCGATCTCGTCGATGTGGCCGGCGAGCATGAGCCGGGGCGCGCCCTTGGGATTCAGCGCCGCCACCGAGTTGCCGTGCACGTCGGCCGTTACCTGCTCGGCGAATGTCTTCACCTCTTCGCGCCACACGCGGGCCGGCGCCGTCTCGAAGCCGGACGGCCCGGGTGTATCGAGGAGTCGCTTCAGGAAGTCGAGGGAGTCTCGGGTCATGGTTTGGCAACCGTTGTGGGCGAAAGACGCACGCGAAGCCGGCGGCGGACGCTGTCCGCCGCGGCCCCGGTCGCAAGCGTCGGCTGATGGCCGACGCGCACCGGAATGGCGGAGAGCCGGAGCCGCCGGTCGGGCGTCACCACGACCCGGAGAATCGCCGACAGGCGCGTCCACGGGTCGTCCTGCAGGAACACGAAATTACCGAGCGACTGCACGATCGGCTTGTGCCTGTACCAGACCACCGGCTGCAACACATGGGGATGGTGGGCGAGGACGAGGTCCGCCCCCGCGTCCACCAGACCGCGCGCCAGGTCTTGCATGTGCTTGGGCGGCGTGTCGACGTATTCGGTGCCACCGTGCATGCTGACCACGACGAGGTCGGCCCGGGCGCTCGCCTTGAGCTCACGAATCGCCGGGTAGATCCAGCCGGTGTCACCCCAGGCGACGTACTGCGAGCCGGCGTGGCTGTGGAACGTGTACGGCGCCGGGTTCCAGGCGCGGGTGAGCGCGAAGAAGGCGACCCGCCAACCCCGCCGCTCGAGGATCACCGGCTGCTCCGCCATGTCCCGCCCGAATCCCGAGCCCACGAACCGGACGCCGGCGCGGGTGAGCTGCCGCATCGTCTCCTCCACGGCAGCGGGCCCGCCGTCCCAGGCATGGTTGTTGGCCGTGCTCACCACGTCGAAGCCGGCGCGAGCGAGCGCGGCGGCGGCGGCTGGGGGCGCCGTGAATATGCCCCCCGAATCGGGCGCCGCCCTCGCGTCGGGCGCAATCGGGCTCTCGAGATTCCCGAAGGTGATGTCCGCCGCGGCGAGCGAATCGCGGAGCGCGAGGAACGGATAGAGAGTGTCGCCCTCGATCAGCCGCTCCTTCGCGACCCGTCGGCCCAGGTTGATGTCCCCGACCGCGTAAAGGCGCAGCGTGTCGCTGGGCTGCTGACGCAGCCCCACGTTCACGTTGCAAGACGCCACATTGACCGAAAGCAGCAGCACCCCGATCACGAAACCCTCGTTCGAGCCGTCAACTGTGTATCAACCGGGCGAGTAGGTCAGCCGCGTCCACGAGGCGGGGTCCCGGACGGGAAGTATACGCGTTGCCGTCGAGAAACTCGACGCGTCGCCCGAGCAGCGCCCGCGCCTGCGGGTCCGTGACGGCGGCAAGCTCCGCCTGGGCGCGGGGAATGTCGAACCCGCACAGCGCCACCACGACGACGTCAGGCGCAAGCGCCGCGAGCTGATCCCAGGGGCGGGGTCGCGATGGCTCGCCGGGCGCGCCGCCGACGTCTTGGCCCCCTGCGAGCGTCACGAGGTCTGGAACCCAGTGTCCGGCGACGTACGGCGGATCGAGCCATTCCAGCACCAATACCCGCGGCTTCGGTAGGCGCGCAGCTCGGACGCTGACGCGTCGCAGCCGGTACCGCAGGCCCGCGTCGAGCTCCTCCGCTTCGTCGCGCAGCTCGAGGGCCTCGCCGACCTTGCGGATGTCCAGGAACACCTCGTCCAGCGTATGCGCGTGCAGCGTGACGACCCACGGCGTGGGCATGAGGGTTGTGACCAGGCGCGCCAGGTCGACCTCGCCCACGGCGCAGACGTCGCACACCGACTGTCCGATCAGCAGGTCGGGCCGCAGGTGCGCCACCAAGTTGACGTCCACTTCCACAGGCGAGACACCGGTACGCTTCGCTTCCGCCATGGCGCGGTCGATGGCGCCCGACGGCAGCGCGGGATCGACGCGCGTGCGGGTCACGCGGGGGAGCGAGCGCACCTCGGGCGGGAAATCGCACTCGTGGGACACGCCCACCAGCCGGCCCACGCCGCCCAGCGCGGCCACGATCTCGGTGGCTGCGGGCAGCAACGACACGACGCGCATCCTGAAATGTAGGGGCGCAGCATGCTGCGCCCCTACACGGACCCCGTCCCTACAGCCCGCACCGTCACTCGTTGCGCAGGCCGATGCGGTACAGGAGCGCGCCCAGCGCCGCGAACAGACCGAAGGCGAGCAGGTTCGAGTGAGCCACGCCGCCGAGCGCTCGGAACAGCGGCGCCTTCTCGGCAAGCGCGTCCGCTGAGCCCAGCACGCCCGCGATCGCCGCCAGCACGATCCCACAGATGGCGCCGCCCGCGATCAGGCCGCTCGCGAATAGCACTCCCGGCCCTGACTCGACCTCCGCGATCGACTGCTGCCGCGCCTGCGCGCGACGCTCGATGAGCCAGCGCACGACACCGCCGGCGAACATCGCCGAGGAGGTCGAAATCGGGAGGTAGACGCCGACCGCGACCGGCAGCGCCTGCACGCCCATCAGCTCGATAGCGATGGTGATGAACACGCCGAGCAGCACCAAACCCCACGGGAGCTTGTGGGTGAGGATGCCGTCGGCGATGAGCGCCATGATGGTGGCCTTGGGCGAGTCGAGGCGGGGAATGGTCTTGCCGTGATATTCGTGAATGCGCCCGCCGATACCGGGATCGACCACGTAGCGCAGCTCGTGCGTCGCGGGGTCCATCAGGTACTTGCCCGCGGCCACGCCTTCCGTCACGACGTAGACGCGGACGACCTGATACGTGCTGCGGTCCACCGAGTCGCTGGCTGCGATGCGGAAGCCCGACATCGTTTCGGGCAGGACCTCGACCGCTGCCCGGCTCGCCTCCCCCGCCGCCGGAGCCAGCGCCTGCGCGCTGAAGGCGGGGTGTGTTTCGGGGACGGGGTAGGTGTAGGCACGATTGAGGAGGGTGAGGGTCCAACCGACCACTAGCGCGGAGCCGAGCGCGCCCACCAGGATGGCGATCTGCTGGCGACGCGGCGTGGCGCCGACCAGGAACCCGGTCTTCAAGTCCTGCGACGTGTTGCCGGCGTTCGCCGTGGCCACGGCGACGACGGCGGCGATCGAGATCGCTTGAACCCGGTGATCCACGCCGGTCCAGCCGACGGCGACGAAGATCAGGCATGTGCCCAGGAGCGCGGCGATGGTCATGCCGGAGATCGGGTTCGCCGAAGAACCGATCTGGCCGGTGACGCGGGAGGACACGGTGGCGAAGAAGAACCCGAAGATCACGATCAGGATCGCGCCCAGCAGGTTGACCCCAACCTGCGGGAGCAGGGTCAGCACGATCGCGAGGGCGACCGACCCGCCCACGGTGAGGGAGATCGCCAGGTCGTCTTCGGTCCGGAGCCGCGTCACGGCCTGTCCCATCCGAGAGTCGCGCAGGTCCTTGAGGCTCGAAGCGAAGGAGCTCACGATGGTCGGGAGCGAGCGGGCCAGCGCGATGATGCCGGCCGAGGCGACGGCGCCGGCCCCGATGTAGAACACGAAACTGGCGCGGATCTCGCCCGGACTCATGTCGCGGATCAGCTTGACCGCCGGGAACCCGAACGGCTCGGTGAGGCCAGACCCCACGAGCTTGATCGCTGGGGCGAGCACCAGGTAGGCCAAGCAGCCGCCGGCGAACAGGTAGCCGGCGATCCGCGGGCCGATGATGTAACCCACGCCCAGGAGCTCGGGGGACGTCTCCGTGAAAACGGCCGCGCCGGGGTAAAAGCCGAGTGCCTTGCCCGGAACGTCCAGCCAGAACTTGAGCCCCCCCTGTAGGAACTTGTAGACGAAGCCCACGCCGAACGCCTGAAAGACGCGCTTGGCCTGGAGGCCGCGCTCTTCGCCGGCGATCAGCACTTCGGCGCAGGCCGTGCCCTCCGGGTAGATCAGGGTGTCGTGCTCCTTCACGATCAACGCGCGGCGCAGCGGGATCATCATCAGGATCCCCATCAGGCCGCCGGCGGTCGCGAGCACCGCGACCCGGCCGATGTCGAGGTCGTAGCCCATCAACAGGATGGCGGGAATCGTGAAGACGACGCCGGCCGCAACGGAGTCGCTGGCCGATCCCGTCGTCTGCACGATGTTGTTCTCGAGAATCGAGGTCCGGCCGAGGGCGCGGAAGATCGTGATCGAGAGCACCGCGATCGGGATGGAGGAGCTCACCGTGAGCCCGATCTTGAGTGCCAAGTAGACACTCGACGCGCTGAAGATCAGGCCGAGCAGCACGCCGAGGATCAGGGCGCGCGGCGTCAGCTCGGCGGGCGATTGGCTTGCCGGGACGTAGGGTTGGTGGACGTCGGGCATAGGGGGCTGAATCTGAAGACCGGCGGCAAGAGGCGGTAGAGGCGGCGGTAGGCTAGCAAATTTCGTCATGCCCGACCGTCCCGACCGGCTGTTTCTCGACTTCCAGTCCGCGCTCGCGGGCCGCTATTCGCTCGAGCGCGAGCTGGGACGGGGCGGGATGGGGGTCGTCTACCTCGCGCGCGAAGTCCGGCTCGACCGCCCGGTGGCGGTCAAGCTCTTGCCGCCGCATCAGGCGGGCGACGGGCACTTGCGCGAGCGGTTCCTGCGGGAGGCGCGCACCGCCGCCAAACTGAGCCATCCGCATATCATCCCGATCTTCGCGGTGGACGAGGCGGGCGAGTTCGTGTTCTTCGCCATGGCGTACGTCGCCGGCGAGACGCTCACCGAGCGGATCCAACGGCGCGGACCCCTCGGGCCCTCCGAAGCCGGGCGCGTGCTGCGCGAGGTAGCCTGGGCCCTGGCCTACGCGCATTCGCAGGGCGTCGTGCACCGTGACGTGAAGCCCGACAACATCATGCTGGAGGAGGCGACGGGGCGCGCCCTGGTCGCCGATTTCGGGATAGCGGGGTTGGTGCGCGGCGCCGCGGGACTGGACGGCGGCGAGGTGATCGGCACGCCTGAGTTCATGAGCCCCGAACAGGCGCTCGGCGAGCACGTGGACGCCCGGAGCGACCTGTACGCCCTCGGCGTAGTCGGCTACTTCGCGCTTTCGGGGAAGCTGCCGTTCGAGGCGAGCAAGGCCAGCGAAGTGCTGGCGAAACAGATCACCGAGCCGGCGCCCAAGCTCTCGAGCATCGCCGCTGGGGTGCCGCGGCGTCTCGCGCAGGCGATCGATCGCTGCCTCGCGAAGGATCCCCTCAGTCGGCCTCAGAAGGGGGAGGAGCTGGCCGAACAGCTGGGGCTCGCACTGGAGCAGCGCCGCGAGTTGCCGGTAGGCTTGCGCGTGTTCGTGAAGCGCAACGCTCGGCTGGGTGGCGTGGGCGGCCTGATTTACGTGTTCTCCATTCCGTTCATGATGGGTTTCATCAGCTCCGTGTTTGGCTGGTCAGGGGGGGAGGCCGCGTTGTGGACGTTCGTGGCTGCGGTCACGGTCGTACCACTGGGGATTCTCGCCGGGCGGGCCCGGCGGTTTCTCGCCTCCGGGTTCGGCCCCGAGGAACTGGCGGTGGCGTTCCGCGCCGAGCTCGAGCAGGGGCGCGAGGAGCGGATCTTCGAGTACGGGCGGGGTCCCTCGCTTTACGAGAGGGTCCTTCGGCTGCTCGGCATTGGAGGGATCTTGCTCGGAGGCGTGTCTGGCTATGTCATCTTGACCGCTCCGTACCCCGGACCGAGCGCCTGGCTGGCGCAGGTCTTCGGATGGTCCCTCTCGACCGGTCTGCTCACGAGTTTTCTCGCGTTGGTGCGGCTGCAGCGTCGCATCGACCTGGATACGCGTATCTGGTCGTGGCTGTGGCAGGGGCCGATCGGCCGGCTGCTGTTCCGCGTTGCCCGGCTGCTTCTGCCGGCGAAATCGATTCCCCCGCCGGCGACGCACCGCCCGACGGAGCTGGCGCTCGCGATGGCTGCGGAGCAGCTGTTCGAAGAGCTGCCGCGCGAAACGCGTCAGCAGCTGCGGGAGCTGCCCGACGTAGTGCGACGCCTCGAGCAGGACGCGCAGAAAATGCGGCAGCGCCTCGAAGAGCTGAACGACGCCCTGGGAGGGAAGGGGAACGACGCACCGGGGAAGGTGGGTGACGCTGTCCCCGGCACCCCGCACGATCGCATCGTGGCGGACCTCGAGACCGAGCGGAATCTCGTCCATACGCGCCTCGCGGACGCGGTGAAGGCGCTCGAGACCATCCGGCTCAATCTGCTGCGCCTGCGCGCCGGGTCCGGCAGCGTACAGAGTCTCACGACCGACCTCGGGCTGGCCCGCGAGGTGGCGGCGGAGATCAACCTCCTGCTGGAAGGGCGACGGGAAATCGAGCGAGAGCTGGGCTAACGCATCAGACCAGCGCTGGTGTGCTCGTGATCACCATCGCGCCGTTATCGCGCTGTTTCGCACTCGTGACCGAACTGCGCACTGCGCACGGAACCTCGAGCTGACCCCCCGGTGTACTGAGGGGCCCGTGACGGTCGACCACCTCCTACCGGATCTCCAGCGCGCGCTTGCCGGGCGCTACGTGCTGGAACGGCGCCTGGGACGCGGCGGCATGGGGGTCGTATACCTCGCCCGCGAGCTGCGCCTGGATCGCCGCGTCGCCATCAAGCTCTTGCCGCCCGAACGAGCCATCCAGCCGATGGCGCGGGAGCGCTTCCTGCGCGAGGCCCGGACCGCCGCCCAGCTCTCGCATCCAGGCATCGTTCCCATCTTCGCGGTGCACGAGGTGTCGGACTTCGTGTACTTCGCGATGGCATACGTGGACGGAGATACCCTCGGGCGGCGCGTACGTCAGCGGGGGCCGGTGCCGTATGACACGGCGGCGCGGCTGCTCGAGGAGGTGGCTCGGGCGCTCGCCTACGCGCACGATCGCGGCGTGGTGCACCGCGATGTGAAGCCCGACAACATCCTGCTCGACCTGGCGACCGGCCGCGCGCTGGTGTCCGATTTCGGGATCGCACGCGTCGGCTCGGGCATCACGACGGAGCCCCAGCGCGTGGTGGGGACGGCCGAGTTCATGAGCCCGGAGCAGGTGCTGGGCGAGCGCGTGGACCCGCGGAGCGACCTGTATTCGCTTGGCGTGGTGGGGTTCTTCGCATTGTCGGGCGAGCTGCCGTTCGTCGGCCCGGACGACATGACAGTGCTCGCGCGCCAGGTGCACGACCCGCCGCCCCCGCTGGCCTCGGTGGCGCCTGGCGTGCCGCCGCGCCTGGCCGAGACGATCGACCGCTGTCTGGCCAAGGATCCGGGCGCGCGCTTCCCGAACGGCGAAGCGCTCGCCGCCGCGCTCGCCGCCGCGCTCGATCGGCGCGCGGCGGTGGCGGTGCGGGCCTTCGTGACCGAGGCGCGGCACCTCTCGACCTCGGCGTTGCTCTACGGCGCGTTCGCCGCCGTCGCCCTGCCGCTCTTGGCGGTTCGGCTGCTCGGGCCGGACGAATCCCGGTCCGCGGTCGTCGCGGCGGCGGTCGCGATCGCGGCGGTGCCGCTCGTCATCATGGTCGCGCGGGTGCGCCGCCTGCGGAAGGCGGGATACGGGCGGGAGGAGCTCATCGATGCCCTGCGCGCGGACCTGTCGCATCGGCGCGAGGAGCTGGCGTTTCTGTACGGGGAGGGGCCGTCGCGGCTGGAGCGCGCGCTGCGACGGCTCTGCTACGCGAGCGTCGCGACGGCGGGTGGCATCGTTCTCGCGCTGGAGCGGCTGCCGGGGCTGGCGGGTGCGGTGGGGGTGCCCACGCTGCTCGGCGTCGCCATGGCGACGGCGCTGCTCGCCGCGGTGGTCGCGCGGGCGCGTACCGAGCATCGCACCGATCCCAAGGCCGAACGCCGACTGCGATTCTGGAGCGGGCCGTTGGGCGGGTGGCTGTTTACGCTGGCGGGGCTGCAGGTGAAGCGGCGGGCGACGCCGGCGCCCGGGATGCTCTCGCCCGTCGTTACGCCCGTACCGGACGCGCGGGACGCCTGACGCGGGCGAGCCGCCGCGCCGCTTCGGCCAGCATCTCTTCCGTCTTACAAAACGCGAACCGCACCAGCCGCCGGCCCAGCTCCGGCCGGCTGAAAAAGCTCGAGCCCGGCACCGGGGTCACGCCGATCTCCTTCGTCAGCCAGAAGGCGAACTCGTCGTCCGGGAGCTCGGAGACCGCGGAGCAGTCCGCCAGCACGTAGTAGGCGCCCTGGGGAGGCGTACACCGGAAGCCGGCGTCGACCAGCGCCCGGCACAGGAGATCGCGCCGCGCCCGGTACTCGTGCGCCAGCCGCTCGTAGTAGTCGTCCCCCAGGGTCTCGAGCCCGACGGCGACGGCCTCCTGGAGCGGTGCCGGGGCTCCCACGGTCAGAAAGTCATGCACCTTGCGGATCGCGTCGGTCGCGTCCGACGGGGCCACGATCGTGCCGATGCGCCAGCCGGTGACGCTGAACGTCTTCGACGCGCCGCTGATCGTGATGGTGCGCTCGGCCATCCCGTCGAGCGTCGCGATGGGAATGTGCTCGCCCTCGTAATGGATGTGCTCGTAGATCTCGTCCGTCACCGCATAGGCGTCGTGCCGCCGGCACAGCTCTGCGATCGCTTCGAGCTCGCGCCGCGACAGCACCCTGCCCGTCGGGTTGTTCGGGGTGCATACAATGATCGCGCGGGTGCGCGCCGAGAACGCGGCCGCCAACCGGTCGAGGTCGAGCTCCTGGGCCGCCGCGAGCGGTACGTACACCGGCTTCGCCCCGCACAAGATGGCGTCCGGCCCGTAGTTCTCGTAGAACGGCTCGAACACGATTACTTCGTCGCCGGGATCGACGATCGCCAGCAGCGCCGACGCCATGGCTTCGGTGGCGCCGCAGGTGACGGTGATCTCGGTCTCCGGGTTCACGGTCATCCCGTACCAGTCCGCGTACTTGCGGGCGAGCGCGTCCCGGAGCCGCTTGGCCCCCCAGGTGATGGCGTACTGGTTCACGTCGTCGCGAATCGCCTGCGCCGCCGCCTCCTTCAGGATGTCGGGGGCGGGGAAGTTCGGGAACCCTTGCGCGAGATTGATGGCGCCGTGCTCGCTCGCGAGCCGGGTCATCCCGCGGATCACCGACTCCGTGAACGAGTGGGTACGTCGGGCCGTGTGCATAGAGGCGGAAGTTACAAGCGGAAGGCCCCGGCGAAACAGCCCGGGGCCTTCGATCTGCCTACTGGTCTGGCGTCCTCACCCTACGGGAGATTGCCGAACAAAATGAAGCCTGAGGTGCCCCCGTCTATCACCATCGTTGTAATGCCGATGACGCCACCCCCGCAATCCGGCCCACTCTTCGGGGTCGTCTCGTGCCAGGTGGTATTGGGCGGCAGCACCTCGCAAACGGTATACGTACCGGCCGGCACACCGGTGATGATGTAGTTGTCCCCCTCGCCGTCGAGGGCCGCGCCGTTCGATACCGCGGTCGCGATCACCACGCCGTTCGCGTCCCGGACCTCGACGCACCAGCCCGCGAGATAGGGAAAGGTCAGCCCATCATCCACGAACACCTGGCCTGCGATCGCGCCGGTCCCCGTGCCCCCGGAATTCACGCACCCGGGCGGGGGCTCGACCGGGCAGCCGGAGGCATCCACTGTGGTGCCGGGCGGCGTGTTGGGGCATAGGTCGAGATTGTCGGGCACGCCATCGCCATCGGCGTCGGGCGGTGGGGGCTGAGTCGCGCATAGCCCCTTATGGGCATGCACCTGCCCCGTCTCCGAGCGATTCTCGTCCCCCAGACCGTTGTCGCAATTGGGGTCTTTGGGAATTTGGGATACGGCCGCCAAGAACGGTGTAGCCACCAACGCAAGCACGACAATGAAGGCTCGCATGGTATCACCCCTAGCTCGTAGGGCTGAGGAGGGGCGCTGCGGCCTCAGCGGGTCACAATGAAGCTCGCTCCAGGCGGTATGGGAGGACCGTGCGGCTCATCACTAAACACTCGGCTGTGTCGCGAGCCCGCTGCAGGGCGAGCACGCAACTAGCGGCACTGTCGCGGCATGACAAGGTCATTGTGGAGGCTCCCGTGAGGAAGGCCCCGGCGAAACAGCCCGGGGCCTCCGATGGAGCACTTCTCGCCCTGCGGCCCTAGACTACGGGGCCAGATTCCCGAACCAGATCGAGCCTGCGCCGTCACCGTCATTGAGGGTGATCGTAAAGCCGGGGCCGCTCGCGCACGACGGCCCGCTCGGCGGGAAGGTCTCGTGCCAACCGGCCTGCAGCACTTCGCAGACCGTGTACGTGCCCGCCGGCAGACCCGGGAACAGGTAGTTGCCCGAGGCGTCGGTCACCGCTGTTGCACTGACCGGGCCGTTGGCCTCGACGCACCAGCCTGCGAGACCAGGCCACGGCGATGCGTCAACGAACACCTGGCCATCGATCGACGCGGTCCCCCCGGCCGACCCGGAGTTCACGCAGCCGCCAGTGGTCGGGGGTGGGTTCACCACCGGGGGCGGGTTCACCACCGGGGGCGGGTTCACTACCGGGGGTGGGTTCACCACCGGGGGTGGGTTCACCACCGGGGGCGGGTTCACCACCGGAGGCGGATCGCACTTGTTGATGTCCTTGCCGAGGTGCTGATCCGCACGCTGCGCGCAGTGCGCTGCGTCGTGCCCCAGACCATTGTTCGTCTTCTGTTGGGAGACGCCCGCCAGGAACGGCGTGGCGACCAAGGCCAGCAGAACTGTGAAGGCTCGCATTCGTGTCACTCCTAGCTCGTTGAGGGCTGAGGAGGGGCGCGGCGGCCTCAGCGGAACCTGTCCAGTGTTGCACCGTCAACCGACCTACCTAATGTCGCTCCTCGCGACGTCAGCGGGCCGTGCGGCATATCACCCAGTCACCTAAGCGCAAGTGCACATAGCACTTACCACTGCTGGAGGCGGCATGGAGCAAGAATGGTGCCCTATAAGTACGTGCGATTAAAACACGTCACTTGGACCGGCTCACCGGTTGGCCTAGTCTTGCAGAACGCCTGTTTTATTGCATAAACTAGTACATCTTGGCGTGCTATGTGCGTTGTCAGCGACGCACTAGTGTCGTGATAGTGTTTACCGCAGCAGCTGCTTCGCAATCGTGTTCAACTGCATGTTGCTCGTCCCCTCGTAAATCGTGCCGATCTTGGCATCGCGGTAGAACTTTTCTACCGGGTACTCTTTGGTGTAGCCGTAGCCGCCGAACAGCTCCACCGCGAGGGACGTCACCCGCTCGGCCACCTGCGAGGCGAAGAGCTTGGCCATCGCCGCCTGGGCGGTGTAGGGCTCGCCCGCGGCTTCCAGCCGCGCCGCGTTGTACACCATGAGCCGGGCTGCCTCGAGCTCGGTGGCCGCCTGCGCCAGTTGAAACTGGACCGCTTGAAACTCCCCGATCGGCCTGCCGAACTGCTTGCGCTCCTTCGCGTACTTGAGCGTCGCCGTGAGGGCACCGCGCGCCACGCCGATCATCTGCGCCCCGATCCCGATCCGGCCGGTGTTCAGCGTCTCGATCGCCACCTTGTACCCGATGCCCACCTCGCCCACCACGTTCGCCGCGGGGACCTCGCAGCCGTCGAGGATGAGCTCGCACGTGCTCGACGCGCGGATGCCGAGCTTGTCCTCTTTCTTGCCGACGCCAAACCCCTTGAATCCGCGCTCCACCGCGAAGGCGGTGATTCCTTTGTAGCCCTTGGTGAAGTCGCTGTTGGCGAACACGACGAACAACCCCGCCTCGGCGCCGTTCGTAATCCACAGCTTGCGCCCGTCGAGCACCCACGTGTTACCGCGTTTGGTGGCGCGAGTCTGCAGCCCGAACGCGTCCGATCCCGAGTCCGGCTCGGACAAGGCGTACGCGCCCAGCAGGTCGCCCGCCAGACGGGGGAGATAGCGCCGCTTGACGTCGTCGCTCGCCCACTTGCGGAGCAGCGTGTTCACGAGGGTGTTCTGGACGTCCACGAAGATCGCCACCGACGCGTCCACCGCCGACAGCTCCTCCACCGCGAGCACGGTCATCAGCAGGCTCCCGCCCGCGCCGCCGTGGGACTCCGGGACGTCGATGCCCATGAGTCCGAGCTCGAAGCACTTCGCGAGCAGCGCCGGATCCACGGCGGACGCCCGCTCCATCGCCGCCACGCGCGGCCGGACCTCGCGCTCGGCGAAGTCGCGCACGGTATCGCGGAACAGCTCTTCTTCCTCTGAGAGCTTGGTGAGGGGGGGTGTTGCGGCGATTTCGGTCATGGGGGTCCGAATCTAGCTCACCGATCCTTCAGTCGCCGCACGAACTTGAGTCCCGACCACACGTCGTCCACGGCCGCGACCTTCACGTCCACGAGGCCGTGCGCGAGTCCGATCACCCGGATCACGTCCTCGGTGAGGTCGGTTGCCACGCCGGACGCCCGCTTGGGCCACGAGATCCACAGCATGCCGGCGGGCGCGAGCGCGCGTGCGAGGCCAGCAAAGCGACCCTCGAGCTCCCGCTTCTGGTCCGCAAAGAACTGAATGAAATCGAGCGACCCGGCCGCGCTCGCTTTGCGCCTGACGTTACCCGGTAGTTTGAGCGTGCGCTCATAGCCCTGGGGAGCGTTGAGAATGGCGATCGCCCAGCCATCCCTGATCCCGAGCTTCTGCACCAGGGGCTTCCCCGAGTACCCGGCCACCTCTACCGCCCCTGGTACATCACCCGCCAGATCCTGCCGGCCGCGTCGTCGGTGATGTACAGCGAGCCGTCCGGGCCCACCGCCACGCCCACCGGCCGGTGTTGCGGACCGGCGCCGTCCTGGTGCCAGAACCCGTCCGCGAACGTCTCGTACGTCCCGACGGGCTTGCCGTCCTTGAACGGCACAAACACGACACGATAGCCGGCTTGGGGCAGGGGGGCGCGGTTCCACGAGCCGTGGAACGCCACGAACGCGCCGTCGCGAAACCGCGCGGGGAACTGGGCGCCACGGTAGAACGTCAGTCCGTCCGGTGCCCAATGCGCCGGAAACGCGACCAGCGGCTCTGTCTTGTCCTTGCAGCGCCCGACCGTCTTGCCGTCGCCGCCATACTCGGGCGCGAGCACCAGGTGACCTAGTTCGGGGTCGTGGTAGCAGTGCGGCCAGCCGTAGTCGTCTCCCTCGGAGAGCTTGAAGAATTCCTCCGATGGTTGCTCGGCGCTCTGCTCGAGGGTGTACAGTTTGGGCCAGTTTTGGCCCAGCTGATCGCGGCCGTGCTGCGTCGCGTACAGCTCGCCCGAGGGTGCGATGGCGAGCCCCACGGCGTTGCGGATGCCCGTGCCGAACCGGGTGCCGCTCGCCTCGGTCTGATCGAGCTTGGTCGCGTCGAACCGCCATACCCCGGCGCGGTACGCGAGCTCGGCACAGGGGTCCTGCCCGGGCGACTCGTTCGCGCGGTCCTTCACCTGGCAGGAGTTGGTGGCGGATCCGATGTTGACGAACAGGGTACGGCCGTCGGCGGTGAGTGCCAGGTTGCGCGCGGCGTGCCCGCCGGCGGGGAGGCCCTGCACGATCACGTCCGGAGCCCCGAGCGGGGCGAGGCTGCCTGCCCGGATCGCGTAGCGGTAAACGGTGGTCGTCGAGCTGAAGTACAGCACCCCCTTGCCGAGCGCGATCCCGGTGCCGCCCTCGGAGCCGAAGCGCTCCGTGACGTCCGCTTTGCCGTCGCTGGTCGTGTCACGCAGCGCGAGCACACCGCCGGGCCGACTTTGGAGCGCGACGAACAGATCGCCGTTCTGCGCCACTGCGAGGTGTCGCGGGGCGCCGACCTGGTCCGCGACCACGACCGCGCAGAAGCCCGCAGGGAGCGTGATGCCGCCGTTGTCGGGATCGCACGGCGGTAAAACGGTGGACGGCCGGACTGCCGGACTGGGGGACAGGAACAGCGCTGCCGCACCGACGACGAGGATCCTTGAGTGCTTCATCCCTTTCTCTCCGCTGATGGGCCCGCCAGCATCTCCCGAATGCCTCCAAGCGAGGAGAGCATCGCCGTGGCCTCGTACGGCAAGTAGACCACCTTATTGTTCTGCGGACTTGTGACCATCTCCTTCAGCGCTTCGATGTAGCGGATGGCGATCAAGTACCGCGCCGGATCCCCGCCGGTCCCTTTGATGGCCGTCGTGATCCGCTCGATTGCCTGGGCTTCCGCTTCGGCGACCTTGAGCCGGGCGTTCGCCTCGGCCTCGGCGGCGAGAATCTTCGCCTGCTTCTGGCCCTCCGCCTGGTTGATCTCCGATTGCCGGATCCCCTCCGCCTGGAGGATGCGCGACTGCTTCTCCGCTTCTGCGGTGAGGATCGCGGCGCGCCGGTCCCGCTCGGCGCGCATCTGCTTTTCCATCGCGTCCCGGATGTCGCGCGGCGGGTTGATGTCTTTGAGCTCCACCCGGCTCACCTTCGCCCCCCACTTGTGCGTCGCCTCGTCCAGGATCTCGCGCAGCTTGGCGTTGATCGTATCGCGCGAGGAGAGCACGTGGTCCAGCTCCATCTCGCCGATGACGTTCCGCAGGGTGGTCTGCGTCAGCTTCTCGATCGCGTCCGGCAGGTTGGCAATCTCGTAGGTCGCGCGGACCGGATCGGTGATCTGGGAGTAGATCAGCGCGTCGATCTCCACGACGACGTTGTCTTTCGTGATCACGTTCTGGCGCGGGAACACGTACACCGTCTCGCGCAGGTCGATCTTTTCGGTACGGAAATGACGCGCGAACGACTCGCCCGCCGGCGTGACGATCACCTGGTGCCAGTCGATCGCCCGCGGCTTGTCGATGATCGGGATGATGAGGTTCACGCCCGACGCCAGCGTACGGTGGTACTTCCCCAGCCGCTCAATGATCATCGTCTGCGCCTGCTGGACGACGCGGACACCCTTGGCGACGATCGAGATCGCCACCAGCGCGATCGCGGCGGGGACGATCAGCGCGCCGATATTGTCCATTCCTAGACCTCCTTGTCCACGTACAGAGTCGCTCCCTCCACCCGGACCACCATCACCCGGGTTCCGGGCTCCAGCGCCGCGTCCATCAGCGACGCCGCGCGCCAATCCTCACCCTCTACCAGGACTCGTCCCTTACCGGTCGCGGGGTCAATGCGCTCCGACACGATCCCTACCCGGCCCGCGAGCGCATCCACGTTCGTCCGGATCTCGGTTCCACGCCGGTGCAGGTGCCGGAGCAGGAACGGACGGATACCGACCAGGGACAGGAGGGTTCCCGCGGCGAAGGTGAGCGCCGGCACGACCGCTCCCGGGAGGACCAGGGAGACGACCCCGGCGGCCAGGCAGCCGACGGCCACCGACAACAGCCAGAAGCCGGGCGCGAGCATCTCGGCCACGAACAACAGCAGGGAGGCGACGAGCCAGACTTGCCATTCGTGCATGGCGGGGAAGTTAGCGTCCGCCGGGGACGGTGGTAATTGCGGGCCCCGGCAGCCCCGGACCTTCGCCTCCGGGGCTGTCGGTTCCTGCAACCTTGCCCGGGCTCCCCCTATCCAACCGCGGTACGGCCTGTGAACAACGTCCCGCCCCGCGCCCGTAGCGCCGTCAGCGCTCCCGTTGGAGGAGGCACACCATGAAGGCTCTCTGGATCGCCGCGCTACTGCCGTGGACCTCCGCATCCCCCACGCACGCCGCCCAGCAGCCCGAGCGGCGCACGCTCGCCGGTGGCCACGTCGCCATCTACAATCTCGCCGGCGTGGTGCGCCTCGAGCGGGGGACTGGCAGCGACGTCGTGGTCGAGCTCACGCGCGGCGGCCCTGACGCGGGCAAGCTCCAGATCGCCACCGGACCGCTCCGCGGGCGCGAAACGCTGCGCGTCATTTATCCGAACGACGAGATCGTGTACCGCGAGCCGGGCCGCGGCTCCAACACCACGCTGCGCGTGCGGGACGACGGCACGTTCAACGACCACGAGGACCGGGGGAGAGGGGGGCGCTGGTCCGACGAGGGTCGGCGTGTCCGCATCGCGGGTTCGGGCGGCGGGCTCGAGGCACACGCCGACGTGCGGGTCGCGATCCCGGCGGGGAAACGAGTCGAGCTATACCTGGCGGTGGGGCAGGCGTTCGCTTCCAACGTGGACAGCGACCTGCGTGTGGACGTGGCGGCCGCGAACGTGACCGCCGACCATATGAAGGGATCGCTCCTGGTCGACACCGGCTCCGGGGACGTGCGCCTGAGCGGTGCCGAGGGCGACGTGAGCCTCGATACGGGGTCCGGCAATGTGACAGTGAGCGGGGTGACCGGGCCGGAGGTCAAGCTCGCCACCGGGTCCGGCAACGTCACCGCCGAGCGGGTTGCGACCGACGTGCTGATGATCGACACCGGCTCGGGCGACGTCGCCGCGTCCTTCGTGCGGGCGGGCGACGTAAAGATCGACACGGGCAGCGGTAACGTCCGCCTCGATCTGCTGGCCGACCTCCAGGCACTCGACGTGGACACAGGGTCGGGCGACGTCACGATCAACGTCCCGGCGGACCTGGGTGCCGAAGTGGACATCGAAACGGGCAGCGGGGACATCGACCTGCAGAACGTCACGGTCCGGACGACGCGACTGGAGCGAGATCACCTCACCGGGGAAATCGGGGACGGCAAGGGACGCATCAGAATCGAAACGGGCTCAGGGGGAGTCCGCCTCGTCCGGGCCAAGTAGCGTTCAGTCTGCGGGCGCCGCCTCGGGCGTCGGGTGCCCGGCCGCGGCCCGCCCGAGCGACGTCCGGCCCAGGCGCTGCTGCAGCGCGTCGAGGTACGTGTAGATCACGGGCGTCACGTACAGCGTGATGAACTGCGAAAACGCCAGACCGCCGACCACGGCGATGCCGAGCGGGCGGCGCGATTCCGAGCCGACGCCCACGCCGAGCGCGATGGGGAGGGTGCCCATCAGCGCCGCCATGGTCGTCATCATGATGGGCCGGAACCGGATGGCGCACGCCTGCAGGATGGCGTCGTGGGCGGACTTGCCCTCGGTGCGCTGCGTCTCGATCGCAAAATCGATCATCATGATGCCGTTCTTCTTCACGAGCCCCACCAGCATGATGACGCCCACGAACGCGTACACGCTCAGCTCCACCCGGAAGATCAGGAGCGTCAGTAGCGCGCCGAACCCGGCGAAGGGTAGCGCCGAGAGAATCGTGAGCGGGTGGATGAAGCTCTCGTACAGAATGCCGAGCACCATGTAAATCACGAGCACCGCGAGGATGAGCAGCGCCAGGAGGCCCGCCTGGCTCGACTGGAATGCCTGTGCCGTGCCGGCGAAGCTCGTCGTGATGCTGGCGGGCAGGACCTGTCCGGCGATGCGTCGGACTTCGGCGACGGCGGTGCCGATCGCGACGCCCTCGCGCAGGTCGAACGAGATCGTGACCGCCGGGAGCTGCCCCGCATGATTTACCGTCAGCGGACCCGCGGTCGAGCTCAGGGTGGCGAGCGACGACAGCGGCACGAGGGGGCCGCTCTGCGAGCGGATGTACAGGAGGCTCAGCGCCGACAGGTCGCGCTGGAATTCCGGTAGCAGCTCCATCACGACCCAGTACTGGTTGGTGGACGTATAAATCGTGGAGACCTGACGCGAGCCGTACGCGTTGTACAACGCCTCCTCGATCTGCTGGGCGGTGACGCCGAGCGCCGCAGCCCGGTCACGGTTGATGCTCACCGTGGCCTGCGGATTCGAGATCTGCAGATCGCTCGTGACATTGATCAGGTTCGGCAGCTTCTGGAGCGCCGTCAGGAGCCGCGTCGAATAGTCGTACAACGCGGGGTCGGGGCTCTGGAGCGTGAACTGGTACAGGCTCTTGGTGCGCCGGCCGCCGATCTGGATCGGCGGCGGGTTCTGGAGGAACACCTGGATGCCCGGGATGCCGGCGAGCTTGCGGTTGAAATAGCGGATCAGCTGGTCCACACTCATGTCGCGCTGGGAGCGGGGCTTGAGCTGCATGAACACCCGCCCCTGGTTGATCTGGCCGCCTCCCAGGAAGGACATCACGGCGTCCACATTGGGGTCCCGTTGCAGTACGGCCATCACCTGCTGCTGATGGTGGACCAGGTCGTCGAATGACGTACCCTGCACGGTCTCCGTGGTCCCGAAGATCTGCGAGTTGTCCTCGCTGGGCAGGAACCCCTTTGGCACCACCATGAACAACACCACCGTCGCGACGAGGATCGCGGCGGAGAAGGCGAGCGCCGCGGGCCGGCGCTGCATCACCCAGTCGAGACTGCGCTCATACGACCCTAACACCCGCTCATACACCCGCTCCGAGGCCTCGTAGAACCGCCCATGTTGCGTCTCGCTCGGCGGCTTCAAGAACCGGCTGCACAGCATCGGCGTCAGCGTGAGCGACACCACGCCGGACACGAGGATCGAGGCGCCGATGGTCACGGCGAACTCGTGGAACAGCCGCCCGATGATCCCGCCCATGAACAGCACCGGAATGAACACCGCCGCGAGCGACAGGGTCATCGAGAGGATCGTGAACCCCACCTCACGCGCCCCGGTGAACGCCGCTTCGAGCGGCGGCGTGCCCTTCTCCATGTGGCGCACAATGTTCTCCAGCATCACGATGGCGTCGTCCACCACGAACCCGACCGACAGCGTGAGCGCCATCATCGAGAGGTTGTCGAGGCTGTAGTCGAGCGCGTACATGACGGCGAACGTGCCCACGAGCGAGAACGGCAGCGCCAGGCTGGGGATGATCGTCGCCGAGAGGTTGCGGAGGAACAGGAAGATGACCAGGACGACGAGCCCCAACGTCAAGAACAGCGTGAACTGCACGTCAGCGAGCGAGGCGCGAATCGACTCCGAGCGATCGGACCGGAGCTGCAGGTCCACGGACGCGGGGAGCAGCTGCCTGAGGCTCGCCATGACGGTCCGCACCCGCCCGGCGACGTCCACGGTGTTCGCGCCCGGCTGCCGCTGAATGGCCAGCACGATCGCGCGGCTGCCGTTGTACCAGGCGGCGCTCTTGTTGTCCTGCACGTCGTCGAGGACCCGTCCCAGGTCCTGCAGGCGCACGGGCGCGCCGTTGCGGTAGGTCACAATGAGCGGCCCGAACTCGGCCGCGCTCCGCAGCTGGCCGTTCGCTTGCACGGTGTAGGCCCGGTGCGGACCCCACAGGATGCCGGTCGGCAGGTTGACGTTCCCGGCGGCGACGCCGTCCTCGACCTCGTCGATCCCGATGGCGCGGGTCGCCATCGCCTTGGGGTCGAGCTGGATCCGCACGGCGTACTTGGCGGCGCCGTACACGTTGACCTGCGCCACGCCGTCGACCATGGACAGGCGCTGCGCGATGAACGTCTCGGCATACTCGTCGAGCTCGGGCAGCGACAGCGTGCCCGAGCTGAGCGCGTAGTAAATGATCGGCTGGTCGGCCGGGTTCACCTTCTGGTACGAGGGTGGCACGATGCCGGTGGGGAGCTGACGCAGCGTCTTGGAGATCGCCGCCTGGACGTCCTGGGCGGCGGCGTCGATGTTGCGGTCCAGGGTGAACTGGAGCGTGATGTTGGTGCTGCCGAGGCTGGACGAGGAGGTCATCTGGTCCACCCCGGCGATCGTCGAGAACTGCTTTTCGAGCGGCGTCGCCACGGCGGACGCCATGGTCTCCGGGCTCGCGCCCGGGAGGCTTGCGTTCACCTGAATCGTGGGGAAATCGACGTTCGGGAGATTGCTCACCGCCAGCAGCTGGTACGACATCAATCCGAACATCAGGATGCCCAGCATGACGAGCGTCGTCATGACGGGCCGCCGGATGAACAACCCCGAGATGCTCATTTGTCTCCCTCCATGGCGCGCGCCGGGTCGGCCGAGCCCTTCACCTCGACGGGCGCGCCGTTCACCAGCCGAATCTGGCCGTCGGTCACCACCTCTTCTCCCGGGCGCACGCCCTGGGCGATCACCGCGTACGCGCCTGCCGGGCGTTCCACGGTGACGGGCTGCGAGCGCGCGGTGCCGTCCTGGTTCAGCACGAAGACATAGGTACCCTGCTGGCCCGTCATCACCGCCTGCGCCGGCACGACCAGCGCTTTGTCGTCGATATACAGCTGCAGCCGCACGCTCAGAAACTCGCCCGGCCATAGGGCACTGTCCCGGTTCGGGAATTCCCCCTTGAGCAGCACCGTGCCGGTGCTCGTGTCCACGCTGTTGTCCACGAACGTCAGCACGCCCTCGCTGAACACGGTGTCGGCCTGCGACGGGCTGACGAACACCGGCAGCTGGTGCTGGCGGTAGCGCTGGATATCGCCGAGGTGTTTCTGCGGCACGGCGAAGCGCACGAGGATCGGCCGGATCTGGTTGATCACCACCAGCGGATCCGCCGCGTTGGCCCGCACCAGGTTGCCCTCCCGCACCAGCAGCCGGCCGGTGCGTCCCGCGATCGGCGCGCGGATCGCCGCCCACTCGAGGTTGAGCTGTGCGTTTGCGACCGCGGCGGAGTCCGCGCGGACAGCGGCCTGGAGCGCCTCGGCGGCGGCTCGTTTCGCTTCGTAATCCGACTTGGTCACGTAGTCCTGCGTTACGAGCTCCGCGTACCGCTCCGCATCGCCCAGGGCACTCCGCGCCTGCGCCTGGTCGCGGGCGAGCATCCCTTGGGCCTGTTCGAGCATGGCCTGGAACGGGCGCGGGTCGATCTGGAACAGCAGCTGTCCGGCCGCCACGTCGTCGCCCTCGCGGAACGCCACGCGCGTCAGGATCCCCGTCACCTGCGCCTGGACCGACGCGGTCTGGCGCGGCTCGACCGTGCCCGTCCCGAGCAGCTCATAGGGCACGGAGCGCTGCTCGGCGCGGGCGACCGTGACCGGCACGCGGAATGAGCCGCCGCCGCCCTGCTTCGCACAGCCGAGGGCGAGCATCAACGAGAGGGCCGCGACGGCGGTGATGAGCTTCATTTATTTGGGCGTTCCGGTCGTATCGGTTTGCAGTTGGAGTGGGCTCGATCCGTCGAGCCCGAGGATTCCCACGTCGTGCGCGAGCTGAGCGAGCGCCGTATTCCAGGAGAGCCGTGCCTGGATCGCCAGCGCCCGAGCGGACGCGAGCGCGGCCTGCGCGGTGAGCAGGTCGAGCAGGCTCCCGGCCCCCGCCTTGTAGCGCCCCAGCGCCACCTGCTCGGATTCCGTCGCGCTGGCGAGCAAGTCTCGGCTGGTCCGGACCTGCTGCGTGGCGGTGCGGAGCCCGTAGTAGGCGTTGAACACCTCGTAAACCACCTGCTGCTCGAATCCCTGCGCGCGCCGGGCGGCCGCTTCGGCCGCGGCGGACGCCGACTTCACGTTGTAAATCTGCGACCAGCCGGAGAACAGCGGGACCGCGAGCGTCAGGGTCGCGGTGTAGCTGTTGCCCGATGTGGCGCTGCCCGCCGGGGGGTTGATGAAAAACGTCTCGCCCGCGTTGCCGCCGAGCGCGAGCGACGGGAGCGCCTGCGAGCGGACCACGCTCACCCTGGCGCTGGCCTGCTCGGCCTGCGCGCGCTGGGCCGCGAGGTCGGGTCGCTGGCGCAGTGCCTGCGTAATCAGGGTGTCCACGCCTTCGATGACGCCGAGCGGCAGCGTGGTGTCCGGCACCACCTCGATGTCATACGGGACATTGGCCGGCAGGCCCATGGACAGCGCCAGGGCGCCCCGCGTGGTCTGGAGCTGCCCCTGCGTCGCCTGGAGCGCCAGCAGGGCCTGGGAGAGCGCGGTCCTCGCCTGCAGCACGTCGGCGATGGTGGCAAGACCCACCCGATGCCGCTGCTCCGCGGCCCCGAGATTCGTCTGCGCCTCTGTGAGCGTCGTTTGCTGCGCGTCGACCAGCGCCTTGGTGCCCAGGTACAGGAAATACGCCTGCTCCACCGACAGCACTACACTCTGCAGAGTCGCGTTGTGCGTCCAGTCCGCTGCGAGGAGCGCCGCGCGCGCCTGCCCGACCGACCCCGAGCGGCCGCCGAAGTCGAGCAGCAGCCACGAGAGCGTGAGCGCCGGTCCGTAGAACTGCTGCTTCACCGCCTGCTGCCCCGCTGCCGGCACCGTGCGGCGGATCGTGGTCGCCGTGCCGTTGAGCGCGATCGTGGGATAGTATTGCCCCTTTGCCGCGCCATACGTGGCGGCCGCGGCACGGGCGTCCGCCCAGGCCGCGCTCGTGGCCGTATTGTTCCGCAGCGCGATGTCGATGACGTCCGTCAGCTTGAGCTGTGCGATCCGCCCGGCGAGGTCCGGCGGCAGCTCCGGCGGCGGCGCCCCAGGCGCGGCGGCCGGCTGCCGCGAGGGGGGCGTCCAGAGCACGTTGGGGGCGGGCGCCGTGCCCGCGACGCCGCGCACGCCCGGCGTCCCACAGCCGAGCAGCAGCGCCGACGCGGCGAGGCCCAGGATGACGGGCCGCAACGTCTGAGAGGCCGCGACCTTGGGGGCCGTGACGCCTGGCGGACGAGTCGCGAACCGAGCGAGCATTGTACTCTACTCTGCACGAAAAAGGGTTTGGGCGGGGCCGCGGTTCCAATTATACGCATACCCGGTACCGCTCGTGGACCATACCCCGCGGGGAGGGGAGGCGCCATGTCGGAGGGGTCCCGCGTGCGGCTCGATCGGTGGTTGTGGGCCGCGCGCTTCTTCAAGACCCGCGCGCTCGCGGCCGCGGCCATCGGCGGCGGCAAGATCGAAGTGGGCGGCGCGCGGGCGAAGCGCGCGAAGCTGCTCGCCGTGGGCGACCGGCTGCGGATCCGCCGTGGTCCGTTCGAGTACCGTGTGGTGGTGCGGGCCCTCTCGGAGCACCGCGGCCCTCCGGCGGCGGCGGCGGCGCTCTACGTGGAGGACGCCGAGGGGAAGCGGCTGCGCGAGCACCTCGCCGAGCAGCTCCGCGTGGCCCCGTCGCGCCGCTACGAAGGGAAGGGTCGGCCGACCAAGCGGGAGCGCCGGGAGATCGAGAAACTGAGGGGTGAGTGACTAGCGACGATTGAGAGCTTTCAGCAGCTGAATCTGCCCCGTGTGATACAAATCGTGCGAGGCGATGCCGTACACGTGCTGCGCGTTCGTCCAGGTGGACCGCCACCCCCTCGCGTTCAG
>WNFQ01000410.1_pt1 | contig 60287 bp, 55 predicted proteins | sample 5400171 | NCBI WGS metagenome assembly WNFQ01 (sample SAMN13153356, study PRJNA577476) | soil metagenome | isolation source: 20 cm soil under Madrone tree | place: USA:California | collected 2016-06-14
TCGATTGGATCTTTGAGCATACCTGTTTCTGCGTGGTTTTGCCGGCACAACGTGTCGATTATGTTCGCGCGATGGCGACCGCGCTTCGCAAGTCCGGTCAGATTCTCGCCATCTTCTTTCTCGATCCCTGGGATCCAGGAGAAGCGCCACCAGAAGGTGGTCCGCCTTTTGGGGTTTCAACCGAAGAGTTAAACGAGCTTTTCTTGCCGGAGTTTCAGCTCCTACACGAAGAGCGACCAAAGATTTCATATCCCGGACGGGAGGGTCGAGAAATTCTTCGTTTGCTCCTGAAGCGGTGAAGGTTTGCGAATGGTAAAATAGAAAGTCGCTCCTTCATCCACTTTGCCTTCTGCCCAAGTTATTCCACCGTGTCGAGCAACGATCCGTCGAACGTTTGCCAGCCCTAAGCCCGTTCCTTCAAATTCTTCTGCTTGGTGGAGTCGTTGAAAGATGCCAAAGAGTTTGTCGGCATAGCGCATATCGAATCCAGCTCCATTGTCCTGCACCGAAAAACAATATTCATTGGCGCTTTCCGTGCTGGCTATCGAGATCTTCGCGCATTTCCGATTCCGTGTATATTTTACCGCGTTTGAAATCAAGTTCGTCCAAGCTTGTTTGAGGAGCGTCCGATCTCCGCTTACGGCTGGCAATTGGCCGACCTTCCATTCGATTTCGCGCTCATTTGCGTATTGCGAAGTCTCTTCCAGGACTTCGGAGACAATCAAATTCATATTAACTTCACTTTCTTGCTTTTCCCGGCGCCCCATCTTGGCGAACACAACAAGGTCGTCGATGAGTGCTCCCAATCTCTTCGCTGAACTGGAAATAATTCCCAGATAGCGCTGGCCTGACGGACCGAGTACTCCACCAGAGTCTTCCCGAAGGAGGTCAACAAATCCGTCGATGTAGCGGACCGGTGCTCGCAGGTCGTGTGACACGGACGAACTAAAACTCTCCAGTTCCAGGTTCGCTTGCTCTAGTTCTAACGTTTTCTGCTGCAACTCGTAGTTTAGTCTGCGCAGTCTTTGTGCTGTCTGTTTGTGCTCCAGGATCTCACGTTGGAGGGCGGCATTGGCTTGTTCCAATTCGTTCGGGCTGGGCATGGCGAGTATCCTTGGAATCCGAGGAACGAGCGCGATGGCCGTTGCCAGTGCAACAACCGCGGTGGAAGCCTTTACAAATCCGGTGAGCCAGTAGTTTGGATGCCAAATGTTCCAAATATCCAGTACATTCGTCGTACCCGAAGCGAGGATAAAGACGGCAAAACAAAGGAACATGCGACGAAACACCAAGTCCGGGCGGCGTCTCACTAGATAGATGAGCGTAACTGGGATCGAGCAATAGGCTACGGCGATCAGACCATTGGAAATAACGTGCAGCCAAATTACGTAAGGATCCCATTTATAACAGGTGCCGTATGGCAGGAATCCCGAAGAGGGAAGGAATTCCGTAAAGGGAAATAGCTTATGAATAAATTCCATCGATTCGCCTCTGTTGGGTGTCTATCCGTCATTCAACCGACGGTTCGTTCAAAATGAAAATTGTCAGATGTCCGGGCTACTACGGTCGATCAAGAGCAGCTCTTACTCTTCGCACCAATTCCTGAGGGTTATACGGTTTGGGCACAAAAGCGTCGATACCGTACTGCTTCTGTCGCTGCTCAATCGAACGATCAATATGGCCGCTAGTGAGAATGACCTTTAAATCCGGTTTCAGCTCTTTTAAGCGGGTGCACAAAACAAAACCGTCGACTTTAGCCAAATCGACATCCGAAAAAACGAGGTGGATTTCTTCTTGGCGCTCAGCGAAAAGCTGGAGCGCTTCTTGGCTTCCTTTGGCGAGCAAAACCTTGTAACCGCTCAACCCAAAGAGGGTTTCCAGAAACTTGGCGACGTCGGATTCGTCTTCGACGACGAGGATCGTTTCAAAACCGCTGGAACGGATCGGCAACGGTTCGCTCTCTTCGACTGCCCCTCGTTCTCCGGGCGAAGGAACCGGGAAGAAGAGGGTAAATGTTGTGCCGATTCCGGGCTCAGAGTTCACGTCCACAAATCCTTGATGATTCTGCATTAACCCGTAAACCACTGGCAGGCCCAAACCGGTACCTTTGCCAGACGGTTTCGTAGTGAAGAATGGCTCGAAAATGTGCTGCCTGACCGATTCTTCCATTCCGATCCCTGTATCGGTGACTTCGACTTTCAGGTATTCTTTAGCCACCTCCTTTGGCTGGTCGGGAAATGGTCCCGCCAGAACAGCTTCAACAGTGATTGTAATGGCGCCGCCATCGGGCATCGCATCCCGCGCATTGGTAAGCAGGTTAATAAAGATGCGGTCGATTTGCGCTGGATCGGCCAATATCTCCGGCAAGTTTGGCGGATAATCCTGGCTGACCTTGATATTCTCCGGCAAGGCCACCTGCGCGATTCCGACCGTATCGTGCAGCTGTTTAGCGATGTCCGTTTGGATTAGGCGCGTTTGTCCTTGGCGAGCAAACACGAGAAGCCCCCGAACCAATTCGGCTCCGCGTTGGACCGCTCGATCGATTGTCTCCGCGACAGCCAGAACTCTCGCTGGCTGATCGCTAGCGAGTTTCAGCAGGCTGGCATTCCCGGAAATAATTGTGAGCAAATTATTGAAATCGTGGGCTACACCGCCGGCCAGGGTGCCGATCGCCTCCAGACGTTGGGCCTCGCGCAATCGCTTTTCCATTTCCTCGTAGTTGGCGCGATTCTTGGTATCGGTAAGAGCCCGCATCACCGCCGGAACCAGACGGGAGAGCCGATCTTTCAAGACATAATCGGTAGCGCCATTTCGTAATGACTCGATCGCCGCTTCTTCGCCGATCGTTCCAGACAGAAAAACAAACGGAATGTGCGGATGCTGGGCCCTGGCCAGACTAAGTGCTTCCAGACCGCTAAATCGCGGAAGCTTGCAATCGGCCAGGATTAAATCAAACGAGTTCTGCCGAAGCGCTTGTTCAAACTGTTCTCGCGTTTCGACTCGATCGACTTGGCAGTCCAACCCTTCATGAAGGAGTTTTTGCTGGACAAGCAGTGAATCTGCTTCTGAATCCTCAATGTGCAGGATGCGCAACGCCTGCACTACACTCGTATCTGCCTCGTCCGGCATCGTGAATAGAGAAACGACGACTTTCCGCGATTATCGGGAGATCCTCGACCAGTTGGCAAGCCTAAACGGGAGACGGCTTACCACCGCTCAGTTGCGGGTTGCAGGTTGCAGGGCCGCCGCCGTGCAGAGCTACCTGGCTTTCAGGGTCCACTTCCCCGGTGTCCGGGTTCCTGCTAAATCCTTGATTCCGGCTTCTAGCTTTTATGTTCCGTATAGTCGATCGCCGAAGTCTCCTAACCCTGGCAATATATACTTCTTATCGTTAAGTTCTCGGTCCAGAGCCGCCGCATAGATATCGATCTGTGCATCAATTGCTTCCACTGCCTTTATACCTTCCGGAGCGGCCACGACGCAGGCGATAGCGCAGTTTTGAGCGCCACTGGCCTTCAATAGCTGGATGGCTTGTACCGCAGAGCCACCCGTCGCCAACATCGGGTCAAGAAGCAAAACCTGCTTCTGCTCGAGCGAAGGCAATTTATTATAATAGTTTCGCGCGATGGCGGTCTCGTGGTTTCGCTCAAGGCCAACATAACCTACCTGGACATCGGGAAAAAGATCAGTGAAGGGCTGGACCATTCCGATGCCGGCCCGAAGAATCGGCACAATAACTAAGACTTGAGCGAGAACCCTGCCTTCGTGGGATTCGAGCGGAGTTTCGATGAACGATGGCCGGGTCGGCAATTGGCGGGTGGCTTCAATCGCTAGCATCACACTAATCTGATAAGTTAAGGTCCGGAAAGTGACCGGGTTAGTGGTGCGGTCGCGCAAATGAGTGACGATGTGCGAGCAAAGCGGATGATTGAGCAGGTGCAACATTGGTAGCCGGAGTTAGCGAAAGATGTTAGGTGATTTCGGTGGCTACGAACAAGACTCCTGCGCTGCAATTTCACGGAAATTTCTCAACATGGTGAGTTTATGTCGCGAATAGCAGGTGCTTCTCCTGGGTCTGGCGACTCTCTTCGATCCGCCGGGACGATGGCTTCAGATGTGCGGTCGAAGTATCGAACAACGCCCGATCAGACCGACACAAGGATGCCGCGCAGCATTCCCTATATTATAGGGAACGAGTGCGCCGAGCGTTTCAGTTTCTACGGGGTGCGCGCAATCCTGGCCACATTCATGACGACCTTCCTGATGAGTCGAACCGGTCAACTCGATGTAATGACGCAAAACGAGGCTCAGGCTTGGAGTCACCAGTTTGTCGGAGCCGTATATTTCCTGCCCGTACTCGGCGGAATTCTTGCCGATGGATTCTTAGGGAAGTATCGCACGATCTTTTATCTATCGATCGTTTACTGTTTTGGCCACCTCTCGTTATCCCTCGACGACACTCGCCTGGGGCTCTTTCTTGGACTTGGGTTGATAGCTCTCGGCGCTGGCGGGATCAAGTCGAGTGTATCTGCAAACGTAGGTGACCAGTTCGGAGCCGGTAACGAGCATCTGCTTCCGCGGGCTTTCGGCTGGTTCTACTTCTCAATTAACGTCGGTTCCTCCTTTTCGATCGCGCTTTGTCCGATCTTGTTGAACGACCCCCATTTTGGTCCGCACTACGCTTTCGGGTTGCCGGGAATCTTTATGCTGCTCGCAACCATTGTATTCTTCTTAGGCAGGAGAAAGTTCGTGCATGTCCCGCCGGCCGGACTCAGATTTTGGCGAGAAGTATTCAGCCGAGAAGGGCTCAACGCTATCGGTCGCTTGGCCATAGTCTACGCTTTTGTAGTCGTTTTCTGGGCTTTGTGGGATCAAAGTGCTGGGATCGAATGGACATTGCAGGCCAGGAGTCTCGACCTGCATTTCCTCTGGATAACCCTCTTGCCTGGGCAGGTCCAAGTCGCAAATGCGATCCTCGTTTTGATCTTGATACCGGTGTTTAACTACGTCGTTTACCCAATCTTTGACAAATTCTTTCCGCTGACGCCTCTGCGCAAGATCGGGATCGGATTGTTCGTGACGGCGGCATCCTTCGCAGTGATCTGGTGGTTGCAAACTCAGATTGATGCCGGGAGCAAACCGAGTGTTTGGTGGCAGCTGTTGGCTTACCTTCTGCTAACCTCCGCAGAAGTGATGGTATCGATTACCGGTCTGGAATTCTCTTATACCCAGGCTCCCAAGACAATGAAGAGCGCCGTGATGGCGCTCTGGCTCCTCACGGTTTGGGGAGGCAATCAATTTGTTGCGCTACTGAATTTCGTCATGCCTCAACTGCGCCGGGCCGGCATGAACCTCGACGGTGCAGCTTACTTCCGGTTTTTCACTTTGTTGATGCTGTTCGCGGCCATCCTGTTTGTCTTCGTCGCGAGAAAGTACCGGGGCAAGACCTATCTACAGGGCGACGAGCCCGAGCCGCTCGCATCTGCTGAAACGATGAGCAGCTAGTCTTTTTTGGGCCGCTCGCGTCTCCACTAGATATAGGACCTAGGACGGATAGGACCTAGGTCCATGAAATGGCGAAGACTCGCTGGTCGTTATCACCAATCACTAATCTAATCACCAATCACCCCACCAATCACCATTTACTGCAGCTGTCCCCCAGACTGCTCGCTCACGCAGGCGTTTCCGGACCCATTAACACGCGAAAATCTTTCTTAGCTTTGGGGGTAAACAATACGGCCTGGTACAAAACGGATGTCTTTCCATTCGTCTCCCGGACGGTAATACGGAAGACGCGGGTGGGCCAAGGAATCGATTGCGTGTTGGCTCGAATAAGATCGCTTTGGCGGCTCCACCGCCTTTCGTCGATCCGGGGAGCGCGATCTTCAAGGATCAAGACAGGATTATCGTTGGTCACATCTTCGATCTTGACTTCCTGCGGTGCGGTCTCCCGTTTGGGCATTATGGCAAATTGCCAACGCACAAAGTTCTTCCCTTCCGTTCGATAGGTGGTGAGTCCCGCTTCATCTACTACGAAGCGCTCATTTTCCGCTTTGACAAAGCCGGCGCCAACTCGGGTGAACCTGAGATTTTGACCGCCGCTGACAGCGATGGTTTCCGTCATTGGTTGGTGAGCGCATCCACTCAGCAACAATATGGCCGCCGCGGCTGCTGAAATTCGAAGGTTGCCCATAAAAATCACCATTCTACGGCGCTGCGCGAATAGCCAACAGCAAATCGCAGATGACACTAGCCGAGGGCAGGTCGGGAGGACTGGCGGTACCAATCACCAATGACTTCTCACCGTCCGATTTTGGCTGCGGTTCCCTCGCACCGAGACCCTCCTCCGCAAAAATCTGTCTTTGCGCACACTCGTGAGAGTGCGCTACGTTCATCAACCAACCCGAACAACTTATGAACCCTTCATCTACCGCCCTTGTTCTTATCGAATTCCAAAATGATTTCACTACCCCTGGAGGTAAGTTGCATGGAGCCGTCCAGGAGGTCATGCAGTCGACCGGAATGCTGGACAACACCAAGGAAACCGTAGAGCGAGCTCGAGCGGCTGGCGCTACCATTGTCCATCTACCGATTCAGTTCGCTCCCGGCTTCCGGGAGATCAGTGAACTCCCCTACGGAATCCTTAAGGGATGCAAGGACGGTGAAACGTTTGAAAAAGGGAGTTGGGGAGCAGAGATCGTAGACACGCTCAAACCGAAGCCGGAAGACATCGTTGTCGAAGGAAAGCGAGGTTTGGACGGATTTGCTACGACCAATTTGGACTTCATCTTGCGCAATCGGAAGATTGAGACCGTGGCTCTGGCTGGCTTCTTGACTAACTGTTGCGTCGAATCGACGATGCGTACCGCCTACGAACTTGGATATAATGTGGTCACGCTGAAGGACTGCGCGGCGACGGTGAGCCAAACCGCACATGAGAACGCGCTCGAACATGATTTCCCGATGTTTTCCCATCCGATGACCCATGACGAGTTCTTGACGAAACTTGCAGGTACCAAATCTGAGAAGAAAGCGATGCAAACCGCGGTTGGGTAACGTAAGGGATGCGCTATCGGTTGCGATTCATGGCCCGGCGGGAGCCGGGCCTGGGTCCTCCACGATTACCTTCACCCAAAACCGGAAATTATCAGCAACCCCAAGATTATTGCGGCTACGAGCAACAGTAGGAGCATGACATCTTCCCAGGGATCGAATAGGTGGATACGCCTATTGTCACGCGCCGCCGCGCGAATTTGCTGGTGAAACTCGGCTTGCTCGGCAGCGGATCTGGTATCTGACCGCATCGCTTCCCTCGCGGCGAAGAAATCGACAATTTTTCCAGAAGGAATCTCGCCTTCCTCAGGAGAGTTTCCCTGGCATTTTTGAACATCTTCTGATGTATCGCTAGTAAGCATCTTTATATCTGTCTTCGTGTTTTTACTGGGGATTCCATCGTTCTCATCTGACGATGGACCGAGCGAGAGAGTGCGCCCGGGGCGTTGGCGAAACGCTGCCGCAATGCGAGGAGTCGACTACCGGCGAAGCTTTTTTTCGAACGAGAACCCCGCAGCTAGCGGCGATCGATACGAATCGGAGCATTAGCCATGTCGGTCCGGCGCTGGTCTTTTGTGCGGATGGATTTTGAATTCATGGTTCTGCCTCCTTTCGGAACCGTGGAGTGAACAAAAAGGATGCGGCCGGTGCAAGCCGAAAACGTAATTCTTAGAAAAAAATGGGACGACTCAGTTAGTCATCCCATCTTCACACCGATCGTGCGTCGCCCTTTGGCCGAGAATCCCAGGGCATACCGGCGCTCTTGGGACGACAACAAGCAACGTCGGTATGCCATCCATTTAGGTCATCCTCACCCGAAGCCGGATATCGCCAGCAAACCCAAGACTGCTGAGGCCGCCAGCAACAGCAGGAACAGGGCATTTTCGAGTGCATCGAAAACAACTTTCTCCTGGTGCGCCAAGGTACGCAGTCTGGCTTGGTTGGCCTTCCTTTGGGCAGCGAATCTAGCCTCCGAGCGCAACGCTTCTCTAGCGGTAAAGAAATCGATTATCTTGGCCGCAGGAATCTGCTGATTCCCACAAGAGCTACGTTCGGATTTCGAAACGTTGTGTGGTATTTCGTAAGTTGTCATAGTGGTAGTGCCTTAATAAAAATGCCTTGAGTCAGTTAAAATCCGATTTGATCCGAAACTGGACCGAATCGAGAAGACGCAGGAGAAACGCCGGCTAAGCCTTGGCGGCTGAGCGAATAGTCAACTACTGGATAACGCTTTCTCGAAAGAGAAGGCGGTTTAGCGGTGACCGAGCCGAGCCGGGGCAATAACCGTGTTGGCCCACGACTGCATCATCTTGCGGACAGAAATTTTAAAGTTCAACAGGTTTTGCCTCCTTTCGGGACCAGGAAGTAAACGGGAAAGCTGCTCAAAGCGCAAGCAAAAAAGTCAGAGTCCAGAATTTAGGAGGCACCGGAACGTACCGAAGGACGATTTTATCTGAGCCGGTCACCTGATTCCATCGACCTTAAATCCTTCCCGTTCAAGCATCGCTCGTACCCGGGTTGGTTGATCGCCCTGGATTTCAATTGTTCTTCCTTTCACGGAGCCTCCACAACCGCAGCTCACCCGAATTTTTTTAGCGACGTTCTCAATTACGGAAAGAGGCAAATGAGTTGCGAATTGGTCGACCACAACGACAGTCTTTCCGCCACGGTGAGCGGTTTCCCGACGCAGCACCACTCGGCCTAACTTCCAGAGCGGTGCTGTGGGTTGGTGCGTCGAGTGAGGCCGATCCGATCCTTCTGGCAGGTCCATCTCTGGAAACGCATCTGCTAGTTTGGTCAATGGATTCGTTGAAGCATCGGTCCCAATGCGCTTTTTTGGATTTGCCCGCATAGGTTGGCTATCGGTTATCGACTACCTCCTTGATGACTGGATTACGAACCAGGTTTCGCCTAGAAGAGGACCGTATCCCAATCTTTTATTCCTATGCCCGAAGAACCGGATGTGCCATTAGAATCTGTTCACGAAGAGATCCATCATCATGTGGAACACTCCGGTGAACGTTGGACGCTAGGCGTCGCACTGAGCTCGGCTTTAATTGCCGCGTTAGCTGCGGTTTCCTCTCTTTTGGCCGGACACCACTCGGATGAAGCATTGATCGAACAAATGAAAGCAACCGACCAATGGGCGTATTACCAGGCAAAAGGGATAAAGGCGAATATCCTCGCATCGAAGATGGAACTCCAGCGCTCTCTAGGCAAAGAGACCGATCCGGTAGATGAGAAGAAGGTTCGGCAGTATTCGGCGGAACAGGAGGAGATCAAGGATGAGGCGCAGAAAGCTCAACAAAAATCGGCAGCGCATATTCGCAGTCATAATATTCTCGCGCGCGCAGTGACGTTTTTTCAGATCTCGATCGCCATAGGCGCCATTTCAGTGCTGACCAAGCGAAAATGGTTTTGGTTCGTGGGATTGCTTGGTGCGTTGATCGGCACGTGGTTTCTCGTTGAAGGAATCATCAGATTTCACGCCTAGCAGTCTGTCGGGTTGAAGGCTAAGCTCAACGTTAGCTTGCTAATCTGATACGAAAGTCTCTGGCCCTCTCGATCCGGCGGCTGCCGGACTCAAACCCACTTCGCGGAAAACGAATGACTTTTTATCTTCCTTCCGCGAAGCGAAATTTCAGCAGCCCCTCTACACGGCCTGTTTGTTTCTCACGTAGACCCACTTGCTACCATGAGTTGAACTCCAAATCCGACGGGCTGCTAGCTACGCCTCCACTTCTTGGGTGGTCACTTCGAAATGTTCGAGGATATGTTGGCCGAAGACCATTGTGATTGGCACATCTCCGGCGTCCCGGCCCCGGCCAATCACAATGCGTCCTATCCGGCGATGATTGTGACGGGCGTCGAATGTATACCAATGCTGGCCGAGGAAAACTTCAAACCAGGCGCTGAAGTCCATTGGGTTAGGATCTGGAGGAACACCAATGTCGCCAAGATAGCCGGTCACATAACGAGCCGGAAGGTTCAGACACCGACACAGCGTGATCGCTAAATGAGTAAAGTCGCGGCACACGCCTACTCTTTCCCGAAAGGTCTCCAACGCCGTCCGGTTCGATCGAGCCTGCAGATAATCAAAACGCAAGTGGCTGTGGACGAAATCGCATATTGCTTGAACTCGTGCCCAACCGGGGGTGGTTTTCTGGAATGTGTTCCACGCAAAATTGAGGAGCTCGCTATCCACTTCGCAGTAGCGGCTAGGCAACAGGAATGCCAATGTAGAGTTCGGTAAATCGTTGATTTCGGATTGTCCGATATCCGGCTCGGATATGTCCGGCTCACCGCAGTCACGAATGATTGCGCTATTTTGGAATCGGACGACACCGCTCGCCGCGTTTACTCGACCGCAATGGTTTTGGAAATTATCGAAGTAGTCTTCGACCGGTAGACTGGGCTCGACCCGAAAGTCTTCCCTTTCGACCAGATCGGCTTTGCGCGCAGGATGTACGCGCAACACAAAAATGACCGGTGTCGGTGTAAAGAGTCGCAATGCGATGTTGTATCCAATCTTGATCAGCATGAGTCTGATTTTCTGTGGCCAAAATCCGCCGGCCAGAGGAGTAAGATGCGAGCTAAAAGCCTGGCCCCGATCAATAACGCACGCTCATCGATATCGAATCCTGAAGTATGCAACGGGGTAGCTTCTGTTCCCGGACGCTTGACTCCCAAGCTCACCATGCAACCGGGAACACGAGTCAAATAATCGGCGAAATCTTCCCCGCCCAGGCTCGGTCGGTCATCCGTACTTACTCGATCCGTTCCTACTAGTTCGCGAGCCGCGCGCAAGCAGATTTCCGTCACTGTCAGATCGTTCGTCATGCCGCGGAGAAGAGCACTGAAGTCGATTGCAATGGAAGCGCCGAAGGCTTGCTCGGTTCCATGGCAAAGTCGTTCTAATGCCAGATGTGCTTGTTCTGAAACTGGTGCTTTGAGAGCGCGAATTGTTCCTTTCAACGTCACGGAATCGGGAATGACATTGTGAGCCTGGCCTCCCTGAATCATTCCGATCGTCACCACTACCGGGTCTCGAGAATCGATTTGTCTTGGGACCGCTTGATAAATCAATGTGATCAGTTGCGCGGCGACCGCAATGGGATCGACGGTAGCGCTTGGTCTCGCGCCGTGACCGCCCCGGCCGACCACTCGAATAGTGAAATCCTGGCAGAACGCGGTTCGAGGTCCCGGTGTGACCCCCAAGTGGCCGACCTCGCGGTTCGGATCGACATGAAGAGCCACAATAGCGGCTACTCCTTCGATCGCTCCTTGTTTTACCAGCTCCAGTGCGCCGTGGCCAGTCTCCTCCGAAGGTTGAAATATGCTTCTCCAGCCCACTGGCAAGTGTCCGGCTCGATGCAAGGCCATCGTCGTTCCCAACAAAATTGCGGTATGAGCATCGTGGCCGCAAGCGTGCATTACCCCCGGTCGGGCGGATCGGTAATCCGCGCCGTTCTCTTCCTGAATTGGCAGAGCATCAATATCGGCTCTTAGCGCAATCGTCGGTCCGTTCGGCATACCGGCAAACGTCTCAGTAATTATCCCTTTTCCGTCCTGCCCGATCCGATGAGGGATCCGTTCATTGCTAAGGCTTTGGGCCAAAAACTGGGTGGTCGCGACCTCCTCGCCACTAAGTTCGGGATGGCGGTGCAGGTGTCGGCGGACACGCGAAATTTCTGGCGCTAACTTACCCAGCGTAGTTTCAATTCGGCGGAGTAGCGATTCTTTAGATGACTCGGATTTTGGTGGCACGGTTTAGGTAATCGCATCTTGTCTCGGCCGGCGAGCTCGGCGGTAACGGGTCCAGGCAAATTCATTTGGTTGGGTCCATCTGGTGCATGCGACGAATCATTCCCTCAATTTCCTCAAGGGCTTCCGCCAATGTCGGACTCAGGCTGACCAATTTTGGAACGGCCGTTCGTAAGGTCCCAGCCATCGAATTGAGAAGATTTTCGGTCGTGCCGAATTCACCAAGCGAGAACAACCGATTCTTGTCCCAGGCCTTCCCTTTCGCCTCCTCGCTAAGGAGCTCACCAAACCTGATTTGAATCAATTGCCGAACCAATTCGCTGACCATATATCCGTCTCTGCCCTGCCGATTTCGGTCGACTTGCCGAAGGTCCTCCATATTGGTGATTGTCCAATCTTCATAATAAAGTCTCGCCGCGGTAAGCACTGCTTCGTGGCCTTCTTCGCTAATCGCCAGCTCGTCAATAATTCTCCCTAACAAAGACTCGTAGTATGCTTCGGTGTCGGTAAAACGGTCTTGCAACTCCGGCGAATTCTCGAACCGATTGCGAGCAGCGATGACTTGGACAGCGTGAATCATTTCCTCTCGAAACGCCGCCCGGATTCGCCACCGGTAGTTTTCAGATTGCCTATCCATTACCTCCCAATCAGCCAAGAGCGAATAGATAAAGGCGACGATGTTTACGTTTTTGAGGGTCGCAACATCGTAACAGCAAGCGAAGTAAGGCTGCTTTCGCGGTTCATCCCCTTTGAGCCGGACTTTCGCGCGGGACACCGAGAGCCCAATGTCTAATGGCTCTAACGATAGCTTGAAACCCCGAGTTTCCTGAAAGAGAATTTCGCGCGGACTCAGATCCGCATTTTCTTTCGGATTTAATGTTTTGGGTCGAATGGACATTGGTGTGTTTGCATTCAGCAAATCGGATACAAGTTGCAGTTCCCATACCGCCTCTGGAAACTCCGTCGCCCCGAAACTCGTTCACAATTTATCAGCAAAGGAGAGCAGAGACCATGCCTTATGATCAATTCCTGGAACATTATCCCCGTAACGGTCTGCAACGAGAGGCGCATATGCGTACCGATGGAGCTTGGTTGGAGGACCAACGGGCCGGTTCTGCCGAGGTCTATGTAATGTGGCGTGGCCAAAATCTTTTCTCTACTTCGGAAGAAAAGAGGCCTTTGGCCCTACCAGCCGTAGCGCTTCCGTCGTCCGCTAGACTGATTTTTCTTGGCCTTCGTCCGGACAATCAGCCAGCCTTCGCCGCCAGCCTGACCGAGCCCAAAACAGCAGCCGAAGCACTATCCACGATTGGCCTCCGGGAGAATCAGGCGGGATTCATCCATCTTCGAGAATTCCGGGGACTCCTCGCGCCGGACGAACAGCAGTTGCTTCTCTATGTCAGAGCCGTGATCAACTGGCATGACGGCCAGCACTTTTGTTCTCGTTGTGGTAGCCCTACGCGATCGGAAGAAGCAGGTCATGTGATGGCCTGCACGAATCCGGAATGTGCGACCAAACACTTCCCACGGAGTGATCCGGCGACGATAATGCTGGTTCAGCACGGCGAGCATTGCCTGTTGGGACGGCAACCGAGCTGGCCCGAAGGTATTTTCTCGACTCTCGCCGGATTTGTGGAGGTTGGTGAAAGCGTGGAGGAAGCAGTGGTGAGAGAAGTGAAAGAAGAAGCTGGGATCGAGATCACCAATCTCCGCTACTTTGGCTCCCAGCCCTGGCCGTTTCCCCAATCGTTGATGCTCGGTTATTTCGCCGACGCCGCCACAACTGAAATCGTGTGCGGGTCGGAGTTAGCCGAAGTTCGCTGGTTTGATATCGCGGAGACCAAGGAGGTCCTGCGTCGACACATTGCTCGGTTTCCACATATCGAAACCATTTCGCAAAAGCTGATGAAACGCTGGCTGGCGGAGGGAGTTGCTGGCTAGAGGGTGAGAGTTCCAGGTTACGGGTTGCGGGTTGGCAAGCCGTTCTTTGGCGTCCAATCAATCTGCTATTTGCTATTTGCTGTTTGCTATTAATCTTTTGCGGTATGAACGGGAGGATCATTCTTTCCACGGTGAGCGCATGGGAATTAGGAGAGCGCTTTGAAACCACCCAGGCACAAAAGAACGAGGCCCTGCGGGAAGCCAAAATCGCCAAGCAAGATGGCGATTTGAGCGAGAACGCACCCTATCAGGCAGCCAAAGAAAAATTTAGAACGATGGGTCGGGTCCAGCGACGACTCACCGGTGAGATGAATCACCTGATTAACCAGGGCCACCGGCTGGTCGATCCACGATCCTGGGTCACGGATGCGCCGCCTGTAGCAATCGAGATCGGAACAATTATCGAGATGGATTTGAACGGCGCCGGTGAACAGTTTCTGATCGCGGGTGCTCGCGATAACCAGGTGCCGGATTCCGGTGCAATCCTACCGCTACCATACAATTCACCACTTGGTGCAGTTTTGCTCGGACGTAAGCCGAACGATCGATTTTTCGCAAAAATCAACGCTCATGAGCAGAAGATCGTGATTCGTGCGATTCGTCGACCGACTTTGGAAGAGATCCTCCAGATCTTTCCCGCGCTTAAAGAGGCTTAGGGAGTCGTAGGGGCACGCACAGGCGCGACCCCGAGGTCCCCATCGGTCGCCTGCAACCCGCGACTCGCGACTCGCGACTCGCGACCCACAACCCACAACCCACAACCCGCAACTTGCATCTTGTAACTCTCGATTCCCAACCTCTAACTCTTCTTCATGCAATGGCTCACCGATAATTGGCACTCATTATTCCCTTATCCATGGGGATCCGTCTCGCTCAGCATTCTTGCGCTACTGTGCGGGGCCTGGGTGGGGATCGAACGACAACGCAAAGAAAAACCAGCCGGCATTCGGACGATGGCCTTGATCGCACTTGGCTCGTCTGCATTTACTATGGTCGGATACGCATTCACGAGCTCTAATGGTGATTCCGGCCGGGTCGCGGCCCAGATTGTCACTGGAGTTGGTTTCCTCGGTGGCGGCGTGCTGCTCAGAGGAACCACCAGCATCCACGGTGTGACCACAGCAGCGACGATCTGGTTAGTCGCTGCCATGGGTATGGCTATTGGCGCAGGTCACGCGGGCGCCGGGATCGGTCTTGCTCTGCTTGCACGAATCGTATTGACGGTTGTGAATCGCTGGGAGCGCAGCAGATTGGCCGGCGCAACCGACTTGGTGACTCGCTTGGTGGTGAATCCAGGTCAAGGCAAAACCGAAGTGAAGTTAGAGAGTCTCTTGGAACAGTTCGAAATCCCGTTCCAGGCAGTCCAACGGAGTCCGGTGGAGAATGATCGAGAACTCTGGGTCCTTCGTACTCGGCTTCCGCGCCGCGCGTACCACGAACTAATGGTGACTTTAGCCGATCAACCCGAAGTTTATTCGATTCAGCGCTGAGATTGAGTCGCAAACGAAAAATTGCGGGCTAGAATTGAAAATAGATAAAGCTACGCAATCCCGTCTTGGTAATTAAGCCGACCGCCAGCGCGCAAAGGACCAGAAGACCGAAGCCAAATTCGGGCCGAAGCAGAGGCTTCCGTGGCTGAAATCGCAGCAACCGGACAAAAACGGTGTCGCAAAAAATCGGCAATACCAACAGAGCAAAGGGGATTGAAATAGGTGGTACCGCCATCACAGTTCGCCAGGTAAAAATACCAGAGATTACCGCTAATGAATCAGCGAGCGTTTTTGCGCGAAATGGAATCCAACAGAATAAAACGATAGTCTGCGTTACCAGCCAGCCTGAGGCCAGCGCGGCGGCTGATCGATTTTTTTCATTGGAGACTGTTCCACGGCGTAGTTGCCAGAATCGTTCGATCGCTAGCAAAGTGCCATGCGCGGCTCCCCATATGACGAAATTCCAACTCGCACCGTGCCAGATTCCTCCGAGTAACATCGTGACAATAAGGTTCCGCATCTGTTTCGCGACGCCGAGACGGTTGCCACCCAAGGGGATATAAAGATAGTCGCGAAGCCAGCTCGACAAGGAAATGTGCCAACGGCGCCAAAACGATCCCAGGCTGGTAGCCGCATAGGGGAAGTTAAAATTATCCGGCAATTTATATCCGAAGAGTCGGGACACACCGATGGCGATCAGCGAATAGCCGTTAAAGTCAAAATAGATTTGACAGTAGAACCCAAAAGTGGCCGCCAAAAGCAAGCTGCCTGAACAGTCCGCTGGCCGTGCAAAGACTTTATCAACGAAGGGAGCGATCGAGTCGGAGAAAACAACCTTATAGAGAAATCCAGTTACGATGGTTTGCAACGCAACGAACAGATCTTCGCCGGTGACTAACCGTTTTGTTGCTAATTGAGGAAGAAATACGGTCGCCCGTACGATTGGTCCGGCGACGAGCTGCGGAAAAAAGGCGATATAGAGTGCAACGTCCAAAAGTGAAACTCGGGTGTCCACTTTGCCGCGGTAGGTGTCCACGGCCAAGGTGATCGCGTGAAAGGTGTAAAAGCTAATTCCGACTGGTAACAAGATACGGACAATCGGAGCTGCCGATGATAAACCAAAGCCAGACAGGAGAGTGATTAGGTTGTCTTCAAAAAAGTTGAAGTACTTAAAGAATGCTAACACTGCTAACTGCACGCCGATACCGATCCATAGAATAACCAGGGACTGGGCGCGTGCTCCTCGTCCTTTAAGATAGAGAATCAGCCAGGAAGCGGTGAAGGTGGTTACAACGACAAAGCCCAACAGGCCAAGAAACCTCCAATCCCAGGCTGCATAGAAGAAGCAACTCGCGATGACGAGAAGGAGTTTTCTGCCAAAGTTTCCTGGCCATAGCCAATAACCTGCAATTACGACTGGAAGAAAGAGGAGAAAGGAAGCCGAGTTAAACAGCATGCGAATGATGTTTGGACTGACCGAGTCGAAGTGGCTAGCTCACTGCCATGGTTTTGGGCGCTACTAACCGGGTTGACCGGGCCAATGCCCCTTCAGAAATTGGGCTAACTCTTCGGTGTAAATTTCAGCACCGGAATTGGCTAGATGGCCGGGATCATTCCATAATCGCGGTTCGCGTAGTCGGGTGCGGATTTGGGGTCTATTTCCGTTGAAGAACAGTTGGGTAGGATGTGCGTTCGACCACCAGTTGTCGTAGTTAAATTCATACGACAGCCAACCAGGCAGCGAGAAGAAAAGCTCGGAACGCACGGTCCCTTTGAAGATGGAGCGAAACGCAGCATCCCGGCCACCGGTCCAGCGCGTAATCCGCGGATATGCTTGCCGGCCGGACAAGATTGGGTCTGGCGGAAAATCGATCGGCAATAATCCAACCGGTTGAAAGTCGGCCCGCTTTGGCGCCGGCTGGAACCCGGCGAAAAGGGCAGCACGATTTGCTGTGTCCCAGAGCTGGAGATAACTGATTCGTAGCGCGTTGTAGAGGAATTGAGTGGCAATCAGTTGCAGTTCGGAGCGACGGTTCCAGAGTTCACGTAAGTCGTACCGATTGGTCATCCAATTTATCAGGGTCGGCAGATTGTCTGGATTGGAATAAGCTAATGTTGTCGGCGTGAACGGATTATTGCCGTAGTTAAGTAGAGGATCGCGATCATACAACGCTTGCACCTCGTGACCAAGAATTAGTCTCGATGCACGAAGGCGCTGCCAATCGCTGGAGGACAATGAGTTGGCGAAATTCTGGAGGAGCTGCAATCGCTCAAGATGGTTCGCGCCGCTCAAGGAAAGCTGAATCACTGTGACTGGGATACCCGCGGCGCGCAATGAGCGTTCGAGCGCAGCGCCATCGACGCCTCTAGTCGTTACGCTGCTCCCTTCAATGATCAAGATGTACTCGCCCGGAACCGGTGGGCTCTGGTGCAGGTGCTCAATGCAAAAAGCGGCGAGCTGCGCGCTCGGCGTACCGCGATAGGCGAGCGAAAGGGGTAAGAAAAAATGCGCTCCTATCATCCAAAGGAGCAGGACCCCAATCCCGATCAGAATTATTCGAGCGCGAGCGGGACTGCTGGCAGCGGCGATCTGCGTCGGCCCCAACTCGGCCGAACGCTCTGCCGTGGGCTGAACCGGATGGTCTACCCCGAGCTTGCCCGAACCGTTTGCGGTGAGCTTAGCCGAACCGTTTGCGGCGGTGAGCTTAGCCGAACCGCTCCATCGGCCGAGAAGGGCGATAACTAGCAATAAGAATGTCCCGAGGACACCGATGGTCATAAAATCGTTCGATGGACTAGCCACAAAGGAATGGGCAGTCAATTGGTTTTGACAAACATCCCGTTCGGGAGGCACGCAGGCCCGCAACGATTGCTGTGCAATCGTAGTTTTCCGTCGTCCGGCAACCCTTCCAAACGCTTCTGGACTGGAACTGCGACACAGTGTACGACGATGCGTCTGTTTCATACTATGGAGCGTGCCGCGCGTTTGAATCAATCCCGGTTTCTGTTCGATCTTCTCGTACTATGTGCTGTTGCTGCCCTAATGCTCGGAGGCCTGATTGTACGGACGCGGTTGCCAATGACGCCGCTTGCCGACGGTGATACATGGGGATACTTGCATCCGGCCCTTTCCTGGCTCAGCGGCCTCGGCTTTCAACAAACTTATGGAAGAGATTGGCTGTATCCCGCACTGCTCGCCGGAATCCTTAAGATCAGCGGTGATTTTTGCGCGATTACCTATGTCCAGCGATTTCTGGGACTGGCCGGTATCTTCATTTTTTGGTTGGCTTGGCGATCGTGGTTGCGGCTGCTGCCGCCGCACAAACCACGATGGCGCTGGATTTGTTTCTTTCTCGCGCTATCACTGCTTGCACTTTATGCACTGAGCTCGCAACAGGCGCTGCTGGAAAACACGATTCGTCCGGAGGGGATGTTAGCGTTTTTCGAGATGGGATATCTTTATTGTCTGATTTCCTATTTTGCCGCGCGCTGGAGGTTGCGTCGAACCGGTGCAGCCATCGTTTCTGGAGCTGCGGCGCTTGCCTTGTCTTACGTGGTGCTGCTCTTGAAACCGAGCTGGGGATTTTCGTTGGTCTTCACCTTTCTGTGCATCGTGGCCAGTGCCTTTGGCGGAGCGCGGCGACTCATCCGTTTCGGACCATTGCTTGCTGGCGGTGCTGCAATCGTGCTCATATTCTTGCTTCCGAGATTGTTAGGCTTTCAAAAGGACGCCCAGCTCTTTCTTCCCTTCACGCTTGTTTGTATTCACGCCCGGCAAATAGTGGAGACGAGGCCGGACGCGGTCTCACCCGGTGCGCACAATTCCGGCGTGCCGGACTCGATATTTTACGAAGAACTGGACAAGGCTTATCGGACAGCGCAAGAGGAGCGGGGTTATTACCCTTCTCTGGGATTTGACACAGATTACATCCAATATCGGTCTGGTTTTTTCTCCACCATTATGCAGAAGGAAGGTTGGAACGATCGTGAAATCGCTGCGGCCTGTTACTCCGCCTATTTTCGCGCTTGGCTTCAAACTCCCCTGTCGATGCTCCAAAAGGTATGGAAACAGATCAGGCTATTTCTCTTTCCTCGCACCGGAGATTTCTACACTACGACGAGATCAATCGAGTTGCGTCACGAATTAGTTTCTTCACGTCCGTTTTTGCCCGAGGACCAGCTGTCACCCGACGTGCAGAAGATTTACCGATCGTATCTTCAACGTCTCGAGACACCTGCCAGCGGTCCGTCGCACCCGCTCGGTTTCCAAATTTTGTCTAAGCTGGCATTTTACGTCGCTTGGATCAGCTTTGGGCTGCAAGTCGCTTTTTTTGCTACACTGGTTGCGGTCTGCTTAAGCCGGCATGGGCGAGCCTGGCGTCTTGCCGGACTCGTGGTCGTTGCGGTACTCGGCGCTACGTATGGAAACGTGCTTACGATTGCGGTCGTCCACTCGCTAGATGTCGTTCGTTACCGAGTCAGCTATGCTCCCGGTTTTCTTCTCGGGCTGGTGATGATAACGGACTACCTATTGATATTAGCGTTGGGAAGGCTCAAACTGCGCAAGCAGGACGGAAGTTCGGTAGCTCGAGAGGCGAGCTTTGAGCAGACTTCGGGTTCGTAGTTTGCTTGTTCGCCAAACTCCAGCCATGATACCGATCGCATCGGAGCCAAAGGTCTCAGAAAAGGTCACTGTCCGGGATTTGATCTGGATTGTCGTCCTGGTCGTTCCGTCGCTCTACATTCTGTTCACGCTTCCACCGCTTTGGCGCGATACGGACGGATTCAACGAAATTGCGTCTACCTTCGCGCCGAAAGGAATCATTCACTGGCTACCGGGCTATTGCTTTGTTGGACGGTTGCTGATGATCTTGGCCGGAATCGTCGGCGGTCTGGTGAGCGGTCACGGCTTACCTTACCTGTCAATTGGTACTCCTGAGTTAAGTGACGTAGGAATTCACAGTCTGTTGGTCATTCAGCATCTGTTCCTGATCTATTCGTCGTTCTTCGTTATCAGAACGATTACGAATCTCTTTCTTCTTCGACTGCTTTTCGCCATTTTTTTTGCGCTAACTCCGTGGCTTTATCTGTTTGCTCAATGCGTTGGAACAGAAGCGTTCAGTGACCCACTGGTTTGTCTCATAGCGGGTTACGGCTGGATCTGTTTGCGGACTCCTGATCTCCAGCTGCGCCGGCTAATTCCGTTTTTCTTGCTGCTACTCGCGGCTGCTCTCACCCGTCACATTAATCTGGTATTGATCTGTCTCGTGCCATTGGCGTTCGTGGTCCCGGCAATCATCTGGACGGTGGTTCCGAAAGAGACTTTCTTTCCGTCGCCGGCCACCAGGGATTTCCATGGATGGAGGAAACTACTCGTCTACGGGGGTCTTGGCGTTGCTGTTGCCATTGCCTCGATCGCCGTGCAGCAAGCAATGTGCTGGATGTTCCGCGTGCCGTATCGATCCACATTCGGGGTGACTTTCGAGTGGCGCCTTGATTATCTGAACACGTTGCCCGCGAACCAGCGCAACACCATCTTAAACCAGGTTAGTGCCAGGGTGAACGATCCAGTAGTCACGGAAGCAATCCGAGAACTGATCCAGGCGATGGATCGAAAAGAGGATCGAGAGTACGGATTCTTGTACGATCGGATTGATGAAATCCTGTCCCAATCCGGCCGGACGAACCTCCAGCAGCACACGTTTGAAATTGATTCGAAGTTGAACCGAGTAGCTCAGGCATTTCTCTTGCCTCCCGACCCAGTCTTGCTGAGCACGATCAAAAGCGAAATGCTGAGAATCCCGTCTCTGACCGAGGCGGACCTGGCCGCGCAACCGTTGGTCCTCACCGACTCCCTGCAGCGCGAAATTGCCGCTCCCCGTTATGCCCGGCTTCGCCCGCTTGGTTCCTTCCAATTTTCCCAAGGGCATTACCAGGAGCTCTTCGATCGGAACGCCTATTTCCAATTGTTCAAAAATGTGCCGTTGGGCGGCTTCGTCCTTCTTTCTCTTGCTGGCGGCATTCTGGTTTTGGCTAGTTCGCCCCGAAGCTTCAGTAACGTGACTGGCGTTTGTTATGCCTGGAGCATGGTCGGGACCGGATTCTTGATGGCTCTGGGCAATTGTTTCAGCACTTCTTTCGGAGCACGTTACTACCTTCCGCTTTTTTCGCTCGTGCAAATGAGTCTGCTGCTGTTGTGTTCGTTGCTAGTTGAGAAGCTGGTACGCCCAAGATCTGATCCGCTTATTCCATGAGCGCTCGCTCGTCGCAGCCGGAGGCAGCGCCGCATGATGCCAGACTGCAAGCGCGACGATTTCCGCGAGATTGTTCGACAGGGTGCAACGGTTCAGATAATACAATTTGGTTGACGTCCACCTCCGACGTTGCATGCGAAATAATTTCAGAATCATTTATGAGAGTAAAGGATCCGTCCGGGAAGGAGACCGAGAAGGCGAATATTGTGACAGCGGATTCAGCAAGGGCCCGGACTGCGACACAAACAGCCGGTCGACCGGCACGCGTGGATCGAGGCGGTTCAGCAGGTCGAGTTATTGAGCTCCGAGGGATCATTTTTCAAAGCGACAATCATAACGTCCTCGGCGCTTGGCTGATCCGGCCGATCCAAATGTTCGATCGCCGATTGGCGGGGCTAGGGAAGTCGGTCTTCGGTCCGCCCTTGGCGATGCATGTGGGTTTGCATGTGGTTATTGAAGACGGCCGGGAATTTGTGGTAGAGCAGCTTTTTGGGACACCGTGGCACGCATTTGTCGATGGTGTGAGCTGGACGCCACTGGAAGTCTTTCGCGCGCGCGATCGCGGCGGCTGGGATGTGACCGTACCTGCATCCGCCTTCCGAAAAATCGACGATCGAATAACCAAAGAAGCGATTGAATTTCTCAACAGCATTCAATCCCGGCCGTACTTTGGCGAGGATTGCCCTACATTTGTGGAGCGGGCATTTGGAAGACGGCGGTTGTTTGCGGACAGCCCTACCGCGAGGTGGCTCGGATTCGGCGTTCGAATCGGCGATCCGGCGCTGCCGCTTCTTCGACCTGAGGTTCGATTGGATCGGAGAGCTGAGCGCCTGCTAAGAGCTTGGTCGCTTCGAACATTGCCTGACCCAATCACCTCCTGGAATGCGCCAAACGCTCGCTTCCTTTTGCATCGAATGATTTTTTTGGGAGGATTCCTCCTGACCGGGTTGTTATTTGGACTCCTCAGGGCGAGGAGCACGTCGGGAGCATTTCGTACCGAAACGAATCCTCTTCGTGGGGGTAGCTCGTTTTCAACGACCTAGCCGTCATGATTTGCTGATTTCGAGCTTGAAAAGCAGCGATGGCCCCTCTGAACTGGTGCCATGAGGGGCATTCAGCGATTCGGCATCGTTGCGAGCCTTGTTTGGCTATTCGGGATGTCGGTTGGTCTCGGAGCCGGGGCCTCCCCCAGTTCATTGATCGAACCCGGATTGCGAGTCGGACAGATTCGAATCGGGGAAAGCCGTGACGAGGTTCATCGCGCTTTAGGCAAACCACAAGCTCAGGATGCCGCCATGGGTGGCAAGCTGATCGAAGTTTGGCGTTCCGGTCCCGGGCTTGGCAGCAAAACCGATGGTCGAAAAGCAGAATTGGAGATCTTTTTCCAAGGTCCCGGAGCCGGCGGCAATCAACATAAGCCCACGGTGGTCGTTCAAATTCGGGTGACTTCAGCCTATTTTAGAACCGCTTCGGGAATATCTGTGAATAGCAGCCTCGCGGAGATCAAAAAGGTCTATCCACATTCTGAATCGGAAGAAGACAAGGATTGGGAGGAGAGCTTACCGCCCGGCTCGGACAAAAGCCCCAAAGAAGGTTTGGTCGACCAGGTTGCTGGAATTGCGTTTGAATTCCGAGGCGGTGCGCGTGCCAACGCGGACAAACCAAACTATTGTATCGCCATTCACGTTTTCCGTCCCGGCACGACTCCTCGTCCAATCGGATCATTTGACGAATAAAGGAGATCTGGGCGATACGAGGGGCAACCTCGATACTATGAACGAAACCCCAGTCGGTGAAAACGTTTCGGCCAGTGCTGGCTCCGCCGTGGTCCGGCCCGGCCGACCAATTGTCACCTACGCGGTGATGGGCCTTTGCCTTCTCATTTTCGCTTGGGCGTCCGCTGATCGAGAAGGGATGTTTCTACATTTAGTCGAACCGATTCGCGATTTGCCATCCGGGTGGTGGGCATTGTTTTCGACCGCGCTCGTTCATATTGAAGTTTCTCACTTAGTATTCAATCTCGTAGCCTTTTTGGCCTTGGGTCAGATAGTCGAGCTAACGGCCGGCAAAATTCGCTTCGCCATATTGCTTCTGCTGCTAGCCTGGATGGCGTCTTTCTCCCAGCGTTATTTTGAACCCTGGCCGCCCGCGATCGGTTTATCAGGAGTGGTTTACGGAGTCTTTGGATTTATGTTAGGTGCTGCTCCGGTGAACCGTTTTTACTTGTGGTTCGTGAAGAAGAACGCCGCGATGTTAATCGGCTGGGCGATACTGTGCGTGATCCTGACTCAATTCAAGCTCCTCAATATCGCCAATGCGGCGCATTTTGGTGGTCTCATTTTCGGCACCTTGTGTGGTCTTTATTATGGTCTGCCTCGGTTTCGCTGGGTATTCGCGACGTTGATCCTGGGACTTCTGGTGTGGTCAATTTTAATTGTCTTTGGACGGTAGCGCCGTCATCTCTCGTCGGTCGGAACCGGCTTCCGACTACCTAAGTCGGCTTCAGCGGCGACCTGTCCCCAATAGGTTTCGGGTTTGGCGTGTCCTCGAAATGAACGCGGAGCTGCTCGGTTTGCGCTACCACAAACCGCAGTCGCCACGGTTTGCCATTGCATCCTACGCGTGGCAGACCCGACCTGAACCAATGTTCAGGTCCAATCCTCAGGTCGTCCCAGACCGCGCATGTTCCGATTTCAATCGCACAAATCGCCGAGCAGCCCGATGGGTTCGCTTGCTGGGATTGGGCCGTCCAGGCACGATGACGAGAATGGCGACTGCGTTTTGTGCTAGCGCCCAGCGCGCAGCTCCGCGGCAACTTTTAGGTGGCACCAAACCAAAAGGAGTAGCGGGGACAGTCGCCGCCTACCAAAAATGGCGTCGGCAAAGCCGGGACCACTGTTGCTTTTCTCGACGAGAAGCTGAGATGTCCAAACGTTCGGAGAGGAGGTGCTCGCGGCTCCCTTCCGAACCGCGCGCGTACGTCAACACTCGATGATGCTGACGGCCGATTTCAAGCCCCGCCATCTATCTGCTATCTGCTATTGGCTATTGGCTATTGGCTATTCGCGAGGCTAGTACCCGCCGTAGGGTCCATATGGCCCGTAGGGGCCGTACGGCTCGTATGGACCGTATTCATTCGGATAGGAGACTCTGTGAGAATAGGCATGCTTATGATGCGTTGTTTGGGTGCCGATTCCCTTTGAGCGATGCGACCGTTTTTGGGGACCGTGGACTTTCGAGCCACCAATCTTGGAATCGCTAAGTGTTGCTGATTTCCCGGTTTTTTCGGCTTGGTAGGCGTTGATAGAATTTTTCAGCCCTGGTTCCAATAGACGCATTCGAGCGCACACAGCCAAGTAGTAAGCACGCATGAGATTGCGACGGGCGGAACCCGTCGAGGCATTGTTCGCTCGCTTGAGCAGGTTGACAACATGAGAGCTTCGCATCGCGATCGATCGAACCTCTTCAAATCGCTTTTGTGTCTTGCTATCCGTCTTGGTCTTTGGGCGTAACGGCGGTTTGACGGTGGAAGTCGAGACGGCCGGGTTCTTTGTTTTGAGTGGCGAGTAAATGGGCGGTGTCAGACTAGACGTGGGATTCGGGAGTGCGCCCGATTCGGGAAGTAAGCCGGTCGACGGCGGATGCGGAATCTCTGGCTTCGAATTTGGTAGATCAGGTTCATCGACAGTGTTGGGTGTCGCCGAAGGCTCTTGGGCCAGCGCCGATGCTACCAAGCCGATAGTAACTAATAAAAGCTTTGCCAAAGCCTTCATCCCAATTTTTAGGGCCCAGCATCGCTGTTTTTAAAATAAGCTGCAAGCAAACGCTGTTTCGACGTCTACTCTCAAGAATGAGAGTGGTTTGAAGTGGGCTTCTGAAACGTGTTATATTAGGCGCCGCAGGCGGCGTAGGCTTAGTTAAAAATGGATACACCGGGGGACTCTCGACGGGCGCCGTGCAGAAATGGGCAAGCGCCAATGAGCAGTTCCTTCGCGCTTAATGCCCGGGAGGTTTGGGTCCATGTACCACTCAAGACCTGTACTGCGGACAGGCCTCTTTTTTGGGGACTCGAATTTCTCAAGTACGGCGGATTTGTACCGCTATAGAACTTATGCTGCCGTCGCTCATTGCTTTTTGCTTGCTTCTGCACAGCTCGAGTCCGGAACTAGCTCGCCAAGCGGCGGTCTTCCGCCAGAATCAGCTCGCGGACGCAGTGTTGGCTAATGATCGGCCAGCAATGCTGACTGCGATCGATGCGCACGCAAATCTCAACAGCCCGATCGTTCTGACTCCCGAACGATTGACAGCTCTGGCCAGGGTGAGTACTCGCCTCGACCACTATTTTCGCGAAGAATCCAAGGCGACACCGCTGATTTTGGCAGCTGCACTCGGTGAAAAGGAACTTTGCACGGTGCTGGTTGGACGAGGTGCCGAGCGGTTTCGAGCATCTGCTTGGGGATGGGTGCCGGCTCAATACGCCGCCAGGTGCGGATTTCCCGAACTAGCGAGCACCTTGATCGAGTCCGATCCGTTGGCGACTCATTTCAATATCAAAATAGAACTTAGCCCGCAGATGGTGATCCTATACAAGGATGGTCTGGCGCTGGTAAAGGGAAAGATCTCCACCGGGAAGCCTGGGTTCGATACTCCACCCGGGCATTATCTCGTCACCGACAAGGAGCGCGAAAGAAGATCATCTATCTATAAGGTTTCGATGCCCTACTTTCTGAGACTTTCGTTCAGTGAGTACGGGATCCATGAAGGCCACGATCCGGGCCGGCCGGCTAGCCACGGCTGTATTCGAGTTGCTGAAGAGAATGTCGCCAAAGCAATTTTCGACCAGACCCCTATCGGCACGCTCGTCGATATCGAATAGCAGCCCGCCGGGTTTGGATTCAAGCTACTGGGTAGAATAGTGATCCACGTGAGCAACGGACGGATCGTGTCGGCGGCCTGCTTAGTCGTGATTAACAAAAACATGCCTGCCACGTTGGACGGTCCAGTATCCGCGGTGGTGATTCCAATATCCGTAGCGGTGGACCCGCCAATAACCGTGATCCCAATTACGGTTCGGATGCGGGAAATTAGGACGCGGGAAATGTGGATGCGGAAAATTCGAATTTGAAGGATGGCGGGCGAGTACGGCTCGGGGCGGCGAATGCGGCGGAGCGCACAATCCGGTACCTAATAATGCGGTACCCAATAGTGCTACGGCCAGGAGGAGCGGTTTCATCTGCAATTAAATTGACGCATAATCACCTTTAGCTATTCGATTTGCGGCCCAGCCTATATCATCCATCGTCGTGCAATTACCTGAGCTCCTGTTTGGTGTCGCAACATCAGATCATCAATTTGAGAGCTTCGATCCCGCGCGACCCGACTATCGCGATGTTTGGGAACAACAGCAAAAACAAACCCCTCGGGGCAGAGCCACCGATCTTTGGAATCGTTATCCGGAGGACATTGAGTTAGCCCGTAAGCTAGGCTGCAAGCTTTTTCGATTTTCGGTTGCTTGGTCGCGGGTCGAGCCGAAGCCGGGCGAATGGGACGAAGCGGCGTTGCAACATTACCGTTCGGTTGCTCTTGAAATTCGCAACGCCGGGATGATGCCCCTGGTGACGCTCCACCATTTCACCTGGCCAATCCACGTCGAGGAAAGAGGAGGGATGACGACAGAGGATTTTCCTCATTGGTACGCGGCATACGCGACGAAAGTGGCGAACTGCCTGGGCGACTTGGTGCCGTATTGGATCACTTTCAATGAACCCAATCTGCTGGTTTACGGATATGTGAAGCCATGGTGGCAACCATTCTTTCTCGTGCCGCCAGGTACCGCGGTCGGGACGAGTCTGGCCGGCCAACTCGACAGCTCGGTGCAACTGATTCGAAACCTGTTTCTTAGCCACCGATCAGCGCGCGAAATCATTCAGACCAAGAATCCGCAAGCAAAAGTTGGAGCTAATCCATTCGTTCTCGGACTTCCAGTTTTGCTCCAGTATTTCATCGATTGGTTAGCGACTCGGATGCGGGACAGATCATCCTTCCACCGGAATAATCGGCGGATGTCGGAACAAGCAATACTCGCACGGACATCGGTCGACCTGGTCATAGCGCGTTTTACGCCGACTCCCGGTCGCCGGAGCCGAGTCGCGTTCTCTGAAGTGTATGCGGAGGGAGCGCAGCGGTTAGTCGTGCAAAAAGCGAGCATGATCGCCGGTGCCGACGAGCTCAATGGAAAATTGGTGGGAATCGTCAGCGGATCAACCGCCCGCAAAAACGTGTTAAGTCGTGCTCCAGCTACAAAGTTGGTGACTTTCCAGACCCATCGTCTCGGCCTCGAAGCCCTCGCAGCTGGACAGATCGAAGGATTTATTGGCGACGATACATGCGTTCCCTGTCTTTCAGATTTTCCCAACTTGGAAATGCGTGGTGATCCTCTCGCTCGATCGCTGTATGCAGTGGGTGTGGCTCGAGGCAATCCTGACCTTTTGAACATCGTGAATGCGGTGTTAGCAAAACAGCCTACTCCGTCGATCCAACATCCGACTGGAAGCAAACTAGTAAAACGCATTCGCGACCGCGGTTATCTGCGCGTCGGGATAAGCCATGATCCGAGCGCCGGAGTGCCCGACGAAGTCAGTCAGCAAGAACTCGATCTGGCTGCAAAACTCGCCGCTCGCCTTTTTGGGAATTCCGAAAATGTACGGTTTGAAAAGCTTAACTTTGATGAGCGAGTAGCCTCCCTTTCGACACCCGCACGATTTCTCGAGCCGCTGCTCAAACCATTGACGGTTGTTGGCGCTGTGATCAACAGCAACTGGTGGCATTTAGGAATGGCTGGCAAACTTCCGGAATTTTTGTGTCCGGCTGAATGTGTCGATACCCAGGACTTCGTCGGCCTGGACTATTATTGGGGAATCAGCACCCTCGAATTGCATCGCATGGATCAACTGATCGATGCTTCCTTAAGCAATTTCTTCGGCGCTCCGGTCGATCCACCAGGTTTGTTGCGAGTGCTGCGGCGGCTCCACCGTTGGTTTCCCGAGAAAGAAATCTTGATCATCGAGAATGGTTGCATTGAATCAGCCGACGGATTCACTCGACCCCAATATTTGAGTTCTCACCTCGACCAATTGAAGCAAGCTCGGGCTCTGGGAATTCCTGTTCGTGGCTATATTTGTTGGAGTATTACCTCCAACCGAGAGTGGGGCCTGAAATTCGATGGCAACAGCGATTTCGGCTTGTACCACATTGACCTGGACACCGACCCGGCATTGACCCGGAAACCGACAGAATGTGTCACGGTGTATCAGGAAGCGATCCGCGCGATGAGCGATTCCCAGGACGGTGTGCGAAAGCCCTGATTCGCTTTTAAGCCGAATCGCGTCTTCGTGCGCCACTCAGGCTGAAATTCCGTGGTGCGCTTCACACCGGGGATTTTGGTAGCGGCGACTGTCCCACTATGGTTTCTGTTCGGCACGACCTAGCAGTTGGTGCGGAGCTGCGCGCTTGGTGCTACCTTGGACCGCAGTCGCCATTCTCGTCATTCTGCCTGGACGGCTCAAACCAGCACGCATCGGGCTGCTTAGCGATACTGCTCGATCAAAACCACAGGTGCGTGTTTATCGACGAAGTGAGCAAAAAAAGGCGACTGCCTTTTTTTGGTAGCATCAACCGAGGAAACAAAACTGGTACTGCCGCAGTCATTGGGTCTGACCGCAGAAAGTACCAGTTGAGTTCGGCTTTGCGGGCTGGAATGTCGCAAGAAACCAGTACCACCGGCCGCTTTGTTTAAGCTAATTCGAAGGTTTCTGTTCGGAACCTCCCCATTTTTTCTTCTCTTCAGCACCGCCCCATTTCTTTTTTTCTTCAGCACCGCCCCACCGAGAATGGCGACCTCGGTGGTATTCATATCGGCTCACCGGTACCGGGCGAACGAGATTCCCATCGTCGAGCACTGCGGCATAAAAAGTCTGCGCGCTGCCGGCGACGTTCCCGGTCATTTGAACCAGGTAATAAGGAACCGGACCGTTTACCCGTTCCACGTGATCGACCTTGATAAAGGTGGCGTTGTAAAAACCGCCTGGAACTTTCCCACCAAGAATCGTCAACGAGTTCGGATAGTTATCAAATTTATCCTTGTCTTCCAATCCACCCGCCCAACCAACCGCAGCGACTTCAGCCGAGCCGGCTGTCATGGGGAAATTGGCAGAATAGGCAACTTGCGGATCTGGCTTTATTGCGGTTCCGACCGGCGTACCAGGAGGAACCTCCAAGCTGTAGTTCACCGGCCCAGAGGCCGTCCGTACTGTGTACACGATCGCTTCAGCAGGTGAAACGAACAGGGGGGTACTTAGCGCTAACGCTAAGAGCATCTTTGCATTCATCGACCTATATCCTAACATCCGTTGAGCAGATGAAAAGTCGCAGGAACAAGATTAATGGCTCCGCCTGCTGGCTCGAATAAGTATTTTTGCTGCTTCACGGGCGCGGAGAGCTGGAGTAACATCTCCGAAAGCGTGCGACCGGACGATCGCTCCTTCCCATAGGAGTGAGAGTTGTTCCGACAGGTTCCTCGGTTTCTGCGAACCGGCAGCGATCGCTAAGCGTCGAATTTCAGCCGTTAACGCGACCTTGTGGGCCAAGGCGGCTCGATGGATGGGATCATCGAGATCCTGGTATTCGGCCATCGCTTTCACGAAAGCGCAGCCGCGAAATCGTTTACTCCTGATCCAAGCGATCAACCAATCAAAGACCGCCTCGAGCCGTTTTTCTGGGGATCGATTCTCGGCATCGAGAAACTGGCGTAAAGAATCGAGAGTCTGGCGGCTATGCTGTTCCAGGACAGCCAAAATGAGTTCTTCTTTCGAGCGAAAATGGTGATAGAGCGTCATTTTGGCGACCTGGGACTCGGCCAAAATCCGATCAATTCCGGTGGCGTGATACCCGTCGCGGTAGAATAGGGTCCAGGCGCTCTCAATTAGCTGGTCCCGTTTGCGTCGGGGACCTCCGCCATCAGCGATCGACGATACGCGATTCATTGGAGGATCGCCCGACGCGACTCGGTCGAGCCCAAGCTTATCTCAATTATCATTTGCTATAATACAGACCTGTCTGTATAATAGCAAGGCTGGACCGCCGGGGAAAGCGCCATTATGGGCAATAGATATCTGGAAATCGCAGCTACCGATAGCGTAAAACGTGTGCAGGAGCGCTTGGGCAGCCGCTCGGCTTACGCTCGACGCGAAGGCGGATCGACCGTTCACCAGCAGTTCGGACCGGAGGAAATAGCTTTCATCGAAGCTCAAGATACTTTTTTTCTGGCTTCAATCGGCGAAACTGGTTGGCCCTACATCCAGCATCGGGGTGGACCGAAGGGATTTCTCCAAGTGTTGGACAAAAACACCATTGCATTTCCAGAGTTTAGTGGGAACCGGCAATACCTTTCTTTCGGAAATATTTTGCAGGATCCGAGGGTCTCGGTCTTTTTGATCGATTTTCGGCTTCAGGAACGGCTCAAGATCTTTGGGCGTGCAACCCTGCTGGAGCGCGCTGAAAAACCCGACCTCTTCAAGCAATTAGAGACCGAGAATTCTCCGTCCAAGGTGGAGCGTGGAATCATCATTCAAGTAGAGGCATTTGATTGGAATTGCTCACAATATATCGTGCCACGCTTCTCGGAGGAAGAGGTTCGCGGCCTGCTCGAACCGCTTAAACGGCGGATCGCGGAGCTGGAATCGAGAATCCAAGATCGGTAAGGATGCGCTCCCGACTGCGGCCGGCAATGCCCTGTCGCTCAACAGCGTGCTTTGCCCTGCCTTGCAGAATGAAAGTGCGAGAGAAAGGGCCCAAGGATCAGCCATGGATCGAGGCTCTCCTGAATGCGCGATGGGGAGGAGGGGGAAAGGTTATCGTCCATGGTGAGGTCTTTGATGCCGGATCTTTGTCTGGTCTGATCGCTGCAGAGCGGATGGGCCTAGCAACTTTTCAGATCCGACGCGTCAAGGACATGGCTGTAGCGGAGCTTATTAGGCTCGACGCCATCACGGCCGGACAAGGCGTGGGAACGGCTCTGATCGACGCGCTTCTATCCAGATTACGCGCCGAAGGGGTAGAGATCTTACGAGTAACGACTACGAACGACAATCTTAACGCGTTGCGTTTTTATCAGCGACGGGGCTTTCGGATAACAGAGGTGCGCCCACGAGCAGTGGATGACGCGCGCCGCTTAAAACCGTCGATCCCGATCGTAGGCGAATATGGTATCCCAATCCGGGATGAGATCGAACTTGAGCGGCGAGTTCAGAATGAATAGCGTTCGCGCTTCTCCCCTCACTCACCTCTCACTAATCACCTCTCACGCTCCCGCCTCCTCACTCCGCTGGACGGGCAATCTCGCGGTTAAACCAATCTCTCGCTCACAAGCCTTTGCACCGCTTGTGCGACGCCTTCTTCGTCGTTCGTTCCCGTAACCCACTCGGCCACGGACTTGACGGCCTCCGATGCATTACCCATGGCAATACCGAGGCCGACCTCCTTCAACATTTCCAGATCGTTCAATCCGTCGCCGACGGCTGCCGCATGCGATAGTTCTATTCCAAGGGTCTGGGCGACATGCGCTAGGGCTTTGGCCTTATTAACACCCATCGGAATAATCTCGAGATAGTCCGGTTTTGAGAAAGTCGCGTTGCTCAGCGGTTTGATCAAATTGGCAATGATTGTCAGCAGTTTAGTCTGCTCGTCGCCCCCAGTAATCAGCATAATTTTGCTCGGCTTCTCGTTCTCGCCCAACAAGGTAGAAGTGACTAAAGGAGAGGACTCAACAATCGCAGACTCAGCGCGAATTTCTGGAGTCAATGTGCGTACCCGCCATTCGGTCGGAGTATAGACATTTGGCTCAATTTTATGCGCAAGAGCCGCCGTTACAATGACCCTCGCTGCAGATGGAGTAAGCCGCTTATCGAGCAATACATTGGTTGGTAGCAGCGATTGGGAATCCAGTTCACCAATCCATCCCCCGGAAAAGCAGATCAACAGGGGAGAGAAACTCAGTTGCCGCACAATCAAGCCGAGGGCTTGCGGACCGCGTGCTGTGGCCAAGACGATTTTAACATCGAAACTTGCCAGTTGGTTGAGGGATTCTTTCACGTTAGCTCTCAACTGATGAGAGCCATCGAGAAGCGTTCCATCTACATCAACCGCAACCAGCCGGACCGGTGGATTCATATTTTCACACGCGTGCTATTGGATGCGTTCGCAATGCTTCCGCCACTTTATGCCCCTATTTGTGATTCCGATTCCAAATTCGGTCAATAGTTTGCGCAGACTTCCAGAGGAGAGCGATCGAGAACCGCTTTCCCTGCCAATAAACGAAGAGTCTTTGGCAAGATCGGGAGGGAATAAGCCCTTGGTGATACTATGATTAGTTGGGTTGAGAGACCCGACTGCAAGTCTACGCCAGAGGTGTCGAAAGATGGCGGGAACGAGCCTCGGCAAAGCAAAAATCCTGCCGCAAAAATAACGATATGAGTACCCTGGCGAAATGGAATCCCTTCCGCGACTTAGAAGACATTCAAAATCGGTTGAGCCCTTGGTTCGGTCGAATCGCGTTGCGCGGCTCCGGTGATGTCTGTGCAAAGGATCTCACCGCCACGCCTTTGCGATCCGGTCTTTTTCGCTCCTTTGCGCCTTGGCGCCCGCCTGGATCGCTACGCGAAGCGTATTTGCTTGCTAGGTGCACCGGTCTGCGCGAAGCGTTGCGGGCAGGTGCTAGCGTGAGATCTCTTCTTAGTAACCATGAGGCACTCATCCTTGGTAGCGACTCTTTATCTCGCCAGCGAGACTGTTGCGCTGTCTGCCGAAATTCCTCCGATCAGGTCTATCCCCAAAGCTACTTCGATTCTAACGGCGACGGCATAGGCGATCTGCCGGGCATCATTACGAAGCTTGATTACATCCGCTCGGTGGGTTGCAACGCGGTCTGGATCAACCCCATTTTTGAATCACCTTTTGGTGACGCCGGTTATGACGTGGCTAATTTTTATAAGGTCGCTTCACGCTACGGTACCAACAACGACGTAAAAAATCTCTGCGACGAAGCACACAAGCGCGGGATGCACGTCTGTCTCGACCTGGTCGCCGGTCATACTTCAATCTTGTGTTCCTGGTTCCAGCAATCTGCTGGGCGCGAGCAACCCAATCGCTACTCGAACTGGTATATCTGGACGCCGGCCGATGAAAACGTTCCCGGCAGCCAACCTTTTTCCGGCGAGCGCTATCGCTCCGAAAGGTATTTGCCCAATTTCTTCCCTTTTCAGCCCGCGCTCAATTATGGCTACGCTCGACCGGATCGACCTTGGCAACTGCCAACTTCTGATTCCGCCTGCATAGCAGTGCGCGAGGAGCTCAAAAATATAATGAAGTTCTGGTTGGATTTGGGCGCTGACGGCATCCGCGTTGATTTGGCAGCCTCGCTGATTCGAAGCGACCCAGATCACGCAGCGATTACCGCGCTCTGGCGCTATTACCGAAACTGGTTTGATAAAGACTATCCTCAAGCGGTGTTAATCTCCGAATGGAGCAACCCCGCGGTAGCTATTCCGGCCGGCTTCCACGTCGACTCGCTTCTCCAATTCGGTGAACCGGCCTATGCACTACTCCTCGGTCCTAAGTCACGGCTTAATGGCGACGCCCGTGAGCCCCACGCCTTTTTCCAGCGAGCAGCGGGTGGCGACATTAAGGCGTTCCTTGCTAATTACCTGAAGCACTATGCCGCGACGAAAACTCGCGGCTACATTGCCATTCCGACAAGTAATCACGATATGCCACGTCCGACCTGGGGTCGGGATTCCCAAGACGTCCGGACCATCTTTGCTATGCTGCTTACGATGCCCGGAGTGCCCTTTATCTATTATGGCGACGAGATCGGAATGCGCTTTCTACCAGATGCGCCAAATAAAGAGGGCGGCCTGCTCGATGACTTGCAGCGCTGCGGCTCACGGACCCCAATGCAGTGGTCCAGAGTGAGCAACGCGGGATTTTCGACCGCGGCGCCAGACGAGCTCTATCTTCCGATCGATCCGTCCGATTCGCGGCCCGATGTCGCAACCGAAGAGAAAGATCCGGCGTCAATGCTCAACTTTACTCGTACATTGTTAAAGCTACGTCGTGAGCATCCTGCGCTTGCCAACACGGCGGATTTTGAACCCATGTACACTGAAACAACTCCTTTTGTGTATCTGCGTGCAGCGGGTTCGGAGCGCATCATCGTTTCCATCAATCCCAGCGGCCGGCCCTGCACCGTTGCGTTGAAGAAGGTGACCAAAGCTACACCGTTACTTGTGCAAGGAGCAACCTTCCGGGAAGGCCGGTTCGAGATGGAACCAGTTTCGTTTGGCATCTTCGCGGTGCCGAATCCCGACTGAGAATCTCTCAATTCTTATCCTTTGCGTGAATCTCCAATGAAAGATCTTCAACTCCCCGAAATTTGGTTTATCACCGGCAGTCAGCACCTTTACGGCCAGCAAACTCTTGAGCAAGTAGCGACGCATTCGCGCCAGATGGTTCAGGAATTGAACATCTCCGCACGACTTCCTCTCAGCCTAGTGATTCAGGCGGTGCTAACTCGGCCCGAGGAAATTCGCGCGCTCTGCCTCCGGGCTAACAATGAATCGAATTGCGCGGGTTTGATTTTGTGGATGCATACCTTTTCACCGTCCAAAATGTGGGTCGGCGGGCTGCGGAGTCTAATCAAACCTTTTCTGCATCTGCACACTCAGTTCAATCGCGACCTGCCCTGGAGTGAAATCGACATGGACTTCATGAACCTCAACCAGTCGGCCCATGGCGATCGCGAGGCGGGGTTTATTCACACCCGGCTAAGACTGAATCGTAAGGTAGTAGTAGGTCACTGGTCCGACAATGAGGTACAGGACCGAATCGCTGCCTGGATGCGAGCCACACGCGCCTGGCATGACTGGCAAGGTGCAAAGTTTGCCCGCTTCGATGACAACATGCGCGAGGTGGCCGTAACCGAGGGCGATAAAGTCGCGGCCGAAGCGAAGTTCGGATATTCAGTGAATGGGTACGGTATTGGCGATCTCCTGGAGTACGTGCGCGACGCAAGCGACGAGGCCGTCACCGAGCTCTGCGCTGAATACGAGGAACGCTACGACGTGGTAGAGCCGTTGCGTCAGGCGGGCGCGCGGCACGAGGCCCTCCGGGATGGCGCGCGGATCGAGCTCGGTCTGCGCGGCTTTTTGGAGGAGGGCAACTTTAAGGGCTTTACCACTAACTTTCAGGTTCTGCATGGGATGAAACAATTACCCGGCCTGGCGGTACAGCGTTTGATGGCAGACGGTTACGGGTTCGGAGGAGAAGGTGACTGGAAGACCTGCGCCCTGGTCAGAGCGATGAAGGCCATCGCCGTTGATCTCAAGGGCGGGACGTCATTCATGGAGGACTACACCTACCACCTTCATCCCGATGGCCATTTAGTATTAGGATCACACATGCTGGAAGTATGCGAATCGATCGCCGAGGCCAAGCCCAGACTGGAGATTCATCCGCTCGGGATTGGCGGCAAGGAAGACCCTGTACGCCTGGTTTTCAACGCGCCGCCTGGACGCGCCCTTAACGCCTCCATCATTGACCTAGGCAATCGTTTTCGGCTGATCGTAAACGAGGTGAATGCGGTTAAGCCTCTGCGGCCTTTGCCGAAGCTGCCGGTCGCGCGCGCCGTCTGGGAGTGTCTGCCCGACTTTAAAACTGCCTGTGCGGCGTGGATCTATGCCGGGGGTGCACACCACACGGGCTACAGCTATGCTGTTACAACCGAGCACCTGGAAGATTTCGCCGAAATTGCTGGAATCGAATTAGCAGTTATTGATGCCGATACCAGGTTACGCGAATTCAAACAGTTGCTTCGGCAAAACGAAGTTTATTACCATCTCGTACCCGGTTTGGGACGCCTTTAGGATGAGATCTCGGGCGTCTGATATATCCATGGTAAATCGCACGTCAGCTTCACGTTGCCAGCCGGCATCAATCGCGCCGTAAGCTGTTGGGTTGCCGTGGGCAACGCGGACTCTAATTAAAAGATTGCTCTCGACTGACGCGAAGCGAACAGACTTATATTGCAATGAGCCACTGTAAAGATGAGAAGGATCGACATCCTTGTTTCTTCCTCTGAGGACGTACAGAACGAACGGATTGTGGCGGAACGATCAATTCGCTCGGTCGCTGCCGAGTTAGACGTTTCGGTTAGCGTCTCCTATTCCAATTGGCCAGGAAGACTGAAACAAGTAGATGCAATTACCGCGCAAGCCGCAAATGACGACCGAGAAGCTAGCTTGTTGTTAGGTCCCTACTTCTGGGAACTTCAAGACTCCAAGACGGAACCAGAGGATTGCGAGCACATCCTGAATCCGGGCCAATATGACCTTGTCATTTGCATTCTCTGGTCTCAACTCGGAACCAGGTCCGCGTCGATGTTCGTCATGCCGGACGGAAGCCCACCGAGATCCGCAACCGAATACGAAGTTGCCTGGGTATTGGATCAGTCGAAGCGAACTCCTGGGTTTCCGGGGTTGCACTTTTACCGGAATCGAGCGACTCCCGCTGCACCACTCGAACCGAAAGAAAAACGGGAAAACTTGTGCCGGCAGTGGGATGCAGTGCAGGAGTTTTTCGCGGCTTGGGAAAAGAATGGTGGAGCAGAATTTCGCGAGTGCTGCCATGACTATCAAGACCTGGAAGAGTTCGTAAACGTGTTTCGAGAGCATTTTCGCGTTTTCCTCGCCCGGCAGTTTGATCGAGAAATTGTCGCGGGGAGAACGCTGCGAAAGGTCCCCTACTCGGAACCGAACCCTTTTCGGGGGCTAAAATTCTTCGATTTCGAACATGCAGCTCTCTACCACGGCAGAACGAAAGCTGTCGGGGAAGTGCTTGATGCTTTGAAGAACCAGGCGACGGCCAAGAAGCCATTCGTCCTGGTGGTGGGTCCCACCGGTTCTGGAAAGAGTTCCCTGGTTCGGACCGGCGTTCTTCCTCTTTTGACTCAGGGTGGGACCCCTGCGGGGAATGGACCTTGGCGTCATGCGCTAACACGACCAGGGGCTGGAGGCGCCGCCGGGGATCCTTTCGATACACTTGCCGCCGCTCTGCTTGCCAAGTTTGCCCTGCCACAGCTTCAGGATGCAGCTTCGACCAACGAATGGCGGGATCTAGCATCCCAACTAAGGAAAGATCCGGACGGGGCCGCGGCCCGGATAGCGGAAGTGCTGGATCAGCTCACCCGGCAGGAGTTGGATCGTCTCTTGGGTCAGCGAGAAAGCAAAGGGCTACAGGCAAGCAGAAGCGAAGGCGTTCAGCTTGTCAGACAAAAGAGCCTGGGACGTGTAAAACCGAAGATGCAGCTTGCGCTCGTCGTAGATCAGCTGGAGGAGTTGTTTACGGGGGCGTTTTCCCCAGTGCTCCAGCGGAAATATGTCTCCGCTCTTTGTGCTTTGGCTAGCTGCGAACGTGTCTTTATTATCGCGACGTTGCGCAGCGATTTCTACGCCCATTACCAGAAGTTTCCCGAATTGGTCGAACTCACAGCCTTCGGCGGAAGATACGAACTTCAACCTCCGACACCGCGTGGGATCGGGAACATGATCCGGTTCCCAGCAGAAGCAGCCGGTCTGCGCTTCGAGCGGGATCCGGACACGAATCGAAGCTTGGACGAGGCTTTGCTGGAGGCAGCGATAGCCAGCCCCGAACCGCTCCCGTTGCTCGAACACCTACGCGACAGAATGCCGATCTTGCCACTAGCCAGCGCAGCGCCCTGGAAACCCAGCTCAAGAAGGCCGAAGAGAAAGCGCAACTAGCCCAACAGAATGCCGATCTTGCCACTAGTCAGCGGAGCGCGCTGGAAACTCAGCTCAAAAAAGCAGAAGAGAAGGTGCAACTAGCCCAACAGAATGCCGATCTTGCCACTAGCCAGCGAAGCGCCTTGGAAACTCAGCTCAAGAACGCACAAGAAGACACCCGGCAGGCGCAAAAGCGCGCTGACCTCGCTGCAAACCAATTTAAATCCGGCCAAACTCAGCCCCTAAATCCGGGCAAGAATTCAGAATCGGAGACCTCACCTTAGCCATTAGGTTCATCAGTTCAGTCTGCCCGCCCCTAGGAAGATCAACAAATGTTATGAAGCCTAAATTCTATACATTTTCTGTCAGTGCACTTATTACGCTCCTGTTACTGTCTGTATTTCCAAGCGCACTCGTGGGCGAGATTCTTTATGAGGACAAATTTATTAACCTAGATCCGAGTTGGGGTCCAGCTAGTGAAATTTTGAGCGTGAAGGAAGGTAAATTGACGCTTAAGCCTGGGCTGAACACTACCCGGAGTGTATTGAATCAATCCAACGTTTTTGTTGATGCTGACATTAGCATAGACGTCACTATGTCAACGGGCGATAAAAATGTACGTGGCGCTTTCGATGTACCGGGCGGCCTGATATTCTGGGCAAAGGACTACGACGATTTTTACTGTTTATGCATCAATGCGATCGGTTCTTTCAAAATTAGCCACTATATGACAGGTCAGTGGCTAACCCCAGTAAATTGGACAGAAGATGATGCAATAAATAAGGGTGTTGAACAGGTAAATAGATTGCGAGTGGTAACAAAAGGCGGTGTGGCGACCGCATATGTTAATGACAAGCAAATCGTAATGATCAAAGGCCAACCTCCACCGGGCGGCAGCCGGGTAGGAATATCTGGAGGATCAACAAAAAATTCACAAAATACTTGGCGATTTGCGAATCTTAAGGTAGTCGCAATTCTGCCGTCCACCACTTCAGCGCCGGCATTCCCTGCTCCGCAATCCGTTAGGCGCGTTGCGTTGCGGCTCCACGGCTCAAACACCATCGGAAAGGAACTTGCTTTGGCAGTGTGCGAGGATTTCTTGAAAAACGAGGGGGCGACGTCTGTCCAGCGCAAGCCGCGAGAGAAGGAAGACGAGACAGATATCGAAGCAATTTTGCCAAACGAATCCGCTGAACCGTTGACCTTCGAAGTGCAGGCTCATGGAACCAAGACGGCTTTTGAAGAAATGGCCGCTGGCAAGTGTGACATTGGTATGGCCTCCCGGCAGATCACGTCGGATGAGGCCAAGCAATGCGCGCTCGCCGGGTTGGGCGACATGTCGTCGCCCAGATGCGAAAACGTCCTCGGTTTGGATGGCATCGCCGTGTTCGTAAACAGGAGTAACCCGACCAACGAGCTTACGAAGAAGCAAATCGCTGATATCTTCAGCGGTGGAATCACGGACTGGTCACAGGTTGGCGGACGCCCAGGTCCGGTTCATCTCTACGCCCCCGATGACAAATCCGGCACGTTTGACACGTTCAACTCACTCGTCCTCGGCCCCAGGCATCTTTCTCCCCAAGCCTCACGCTACGAGAATAGTGCGAAACTTTCGGACGAAGTGGCGGCCGACCCCAATGGCATCGGTTTCGCAGGAATGGCTTTCGTGCGCGGCAGTAAGCCGCTTGCTATATCGGATGGCACCAGGTCGCTGCTGCCAACGCCTTTCACTGTCGCGGCAGGAGATTATCCGCTCTCCCGCCGTCTGTTCCTCTACATTCCGGCAGATTCGCAAAACAAATGGACTCGCAAGTTCGTTGAGTTTGCGCTTTCAAGCCTCGGAGGAGGTTCCAAACTAACAGCCGCTGGTGTTTTCGCACGCAAGTCCGTTGAGTCTGCACGTTCAAAGTTGGAAGTTTTTTCCTGGTGGACCTCTGGCGGCGAAGCTGCAGCACTCGATGCACTATTTAATACTTACCAGAAGCAATACCCCGGGACTGGAATTCTTAACGCAACCGTTGCGGGCGGTGCCGGCTCCGCTGCTCGGCCAGTTTTGCAAGCCCGGCTCACCGCCGGGAACCCGCCGGACACCTGGCAAAGCCATCCCGGTTGGGAGTTGCTTGATCAATACGTAGAACCCAATTACTGCGAGCCGATTACCGACCTGTACCAAAGCGAGGGATGGGACAAAGTCCTACCAAAGGCCCTCATTGACATGATAACCAGGGACGGTAAGGCCTACGCCGTGCTGACCGGCGTTCACCGCGGGAACGTTCTTTGGTACAACAAAAAACTCCTCGCCGAGAATGGGATCAAAGTCGGAAATAAGATGACCTTCAGCGAATTCTTCGCGGCGTGCGACAAGTTGAAGGCTGCCGGTATGCCCGCACTCGGTGTTGGCGATTCAGGAATCTGGGCCTCCACTCACCTCTTCGAGAACACGCTTCTTGGAGTTATCGGACCCCAAGGTTGGGCGGATTTATTCAGCGGCGAAATGAAGTGGGACGATCCCAAGGTGAAGCAAGCGATGCAGTATTTCGCGAAAATGCAGGACTATCTGAATCCGGACCATGCCGCCCTGACTTGGGATCAAGCCATCAAGGAGCTCATGGACGGCAAAGTGGCATTCACCTCGATGGGCGACTGGGCCGACGGCGAATTCATTAAGGCTCACATGAAAGAGAAGGAAGACTTTGGCTGGGTAAGCTATCCCGGTACCGATGGCTCTTTCATCATCGTGGCAGATGGCTTCACGCTGGCAAAAGGTGCTCCGCACAAAGGGGCAACCATCGCATGGCTGAAGAGCATCGGCAGCAAGGAAGCCCAGGAGACCTTCAATCCCCTTAAGGGATCAATTCCGGCGCGGACCGATGTCGATAAGTCTAAGTTTGATGGTTACCACCAATGGTCGATGACCGAGTTTGCCAAGGACAAGCTGCTTCCAAGCTGTGTCCATGGCGAGGCTGCTCCAGCCGCTTTCCAAACGGCGTTGAACGATGCTGTAAAGTCTTTCATGGTAGACAAGAACACGGAAAATTTCGCTAACGCGCTGGTGCAGGCGACGGAAACGGGTCAGGAGACGATCGGAAGACTAGATTTCATCGGACAGAAAATCAAAATGGAGAAGCCGGAAATACCCCGAGGGGCTCCCTCCCAATACGTTAAGGAAATCAGCGGCGCAGGGAAACTGAGCCTCAACTTCCACTTTCGTCCTGGGGGTACTCAATTGGATGACAAGGCATTGGCGGATTTAGATAGTCTAGTAGAACTGCTTGCAAATCCAACGTATCAGCAACGGCGTCTCCTGGTTTTTGGCTTCTCCGACAGCGCCGGCAACGCCGGCCGGAATCTTACGCTTTCGAAGGGCCGCGCGAACGCCGTCGCCCAACAACTGCAGATGCGAGGGATAACGCCGTCGCTCGTAAATGGATACGGGAAAAATTTGCCAATCGCTCCCAATAACCACGAGGACGGGCGCGAGAAAAATCGGCGAGTCGAGGTGTGGCTGCGGTAGGTCGCCACCAGTTCCATAATTGGCCGCTGGCCCATCAGCCGTCTTGGAACCTGGTTTTACCGTAGTTGTCGGTGACCTTAATCTTTTGAAACGTGAACGACCAGTGCTCAAGTTCCAACCAGCCCGTACCCAATGGTTCCCGCAGGCTGTTGTCCAGCGCGATATTGAATATTACGGGATTGCACCAGAATGGGAAATCCCTGATAAGTCGCGCAATGTTTTCGCATATCGTTATCTTCTGGACCGATCCCGCCAAACCCACAGCTCCGGATGAAGTGATCGCTGGCGCGAAACAATACCTGGCGTCCATTCCAGGTGTCGCGAATTTTCACCTCGGTAAGATGGCGCCCAGCCATCGCGATGTGGTCGATCAAAGTTACCAAGTCGGGCTAAGCATTCAGTTTGAGAACAAGAAGGCGCAGGACGATTATCAAGATCATCCGATGCACTTGGAGTTCGTGGACAAGTGCAGGGCGCTTTGGACCAGGGTGGTCGTGTACGATTTCGAGTGAGCCCGGCTTAGCGGATGCAGGCATTCCATTCAACATTCGTAAAATGACCGCAACGCTGGCAGCCCAACGGTAAAGCGCGGGCGCGATATACGAGATCGCCGAGGAGCAGCTCGATCACGATGACCCGACCGCCCGGCGGCATCGCGCGCCGGCAGTTTTCCAGGATGCGAACGCCTTGGCCATCATCCCAGTCATGTGTCTTCCGTTTTCGAGCCGATAGATGGAAATGCTATTCCACGATCCTTGAACGTGCCTGACTATCCCGCAGGTATCCGAGCGTGGTTATCGGGCCCGGAGCTCCATTCGCTTGCGCGGATCTCTTTAGGCCGAAATAGATGGCCAGTGCTTCTTCCGTAATCCGTCGCTCCTGACTGCCTCCTCGAGCTTCGCTCTCGCGTTTGAGTGCCTCGTGAATTCGCTTGTCTAGCTTCACGTGAAGCCACTGAAAGCCCGCCTTCATTTGCCTGGAATTGTTCCACTGCCCGCCTTTAGACAACGACATGATCGATATTTTCCCGGATTTTCTTCAGCCGACCTCGGACCAAACCGACTACTCATGCTTAGCCTCACAAGATCAAAATCTATGATCAAACCGCCGGATCATAGAGGCAGGAATTGAGTATGCAAATAGCAGGGATTGACTGCAGCATGTCTATTCTTGACCTTTTGTTCATGTCCCCCACAGCGTCCAAGCCTGACCGACCTCCCTATTTCGTCTCGACGCAGGTTACCGAAGCGCGACGCTATTACCTCGACTTAGCGCCGAAACCCGCTCGCCAAATAACGGTAGTCTGTGGTGGCTGTGAACGAATGCGGTCCGACTATCTAGTCGAAAGAAATACTTTTCCTTTTTTTGTTATTGAATTTGTCGCCGAAGGTGCTGGATCGCTCGAATTAGCCGGCCGCCGTTACCGCTTACGCGCCGGTATGACTTTCTTGTATGGGCCTGGCGTACGCCACGTCATTCGCACTGAGCCTTCACGGCCGATGCTGAAATACTACATCGCTTTCGCTGGAACATCGGCAGGAGTGCTACTTGATGAGAGTCCCCTTCGAGGATGGAAGGCGGTGCAAGTCTCATCGCCAAAGGAGGTCGTGGAGTTTTTTGAAATTCTGCAGCGCGAAGGCGCGAGCGACAGTATGTATGGCGCGCGGATCTGTGCTGCGCTGGTGCCGGTGCTTATCAGCAAAATCACGGAGCGCGCCGTGCCCTATGCGATTGGAGAATCACGAGCACTGGCGACATTCCATCGCGCGAAACATTGGATTGAGCGGCACTACGAACGTCTCAGAACCGTTGAACAAGCGGCGCGAGCCTGCCACGTTGAGGTTGCCTACCTGAGTCGTTTGTTCCAACGGTTCGGTCATACAACGCCATATCGTTTTCTCATGTGGCTAAAGATGAATCGTGCGACCGAACTCTTAGTCGACGAAGGTATGTTGGTAAAAGAAGTCGCAGCGAAATTGGAGTTTGCCGACGCATTCCATTTTTCGCGATCGTTCAAACGCCACTACGGTCTTTCTCCGGGGCATTTCGTGAGGCACAGTCGCGACTGATACTATAGTTAACCGACCAGAGACCTATAGTCCTGCGCCTTCACTCCGCTGCACTAAGCGTTAGCCTGGGCGGCCGTCGCCCACGCCGTAGTGCGCCATCCAACGAGATGTGAGTCAAGACACGGTTCGCCGCTACGCTACGCAGCAGAAGTCCGCCACGACTCATGTCCCCGCGCCCGACGAATTCGCGGGGGAACAGTAATCGGTTACCGAAGATCGGTAGCAGATGATCCACATACTTCCCCGAGGCAACGCTTCCGAGTAAGACAATCGAACAATTCTTTGAGCACGTGGTGCCCAGGGCCAGAGCGTCCCGAATCAACGGCTGGCTGTACCGTTCGTCCCGAGCATCGATTGGAACATCGGAATACGCGCGTAGCTCTTCCGCGCTCACTGGCGTATCGGCGGAAACGAGGCCGCGATTGCTGGTGATGATCAAGACTCCGGTTTGACCTTCCGGCGGACGAGCAAAAGCGCGCGCATAAGCCAATTTACCGCGAAAGTAGAGTCCGCTCATAAAGGCGAAGGCCTCTCCCAGCGATACCTCGGCATCCATCCGCAACCGTTGGGCAAGTTCAAATCTTGCCTCTGGATTGAGCAGCATCTGCGCACGCTTTCCACCGACATTGGCGGGGGAGAGCAAAAATATCCGATGCGTGTCTTCCATTCAGATTGTTTACGATTGGTGATCAACGAGATCTCGTCAAATTACCTCGCGATCAGACTCAAGTCGCCACAGGCCAGTTGGCTGTTTTTCAAGGCGCGCCTCGCGCGCAACGCTTCGCGTAGCGATGCGGGCGGGGGCGACGAGCATATCCAGATCGATACGTCAGGAGCGAGCAACGCCGTCACCATCACATGCGAGACGGTACCCTAGCCAGCGGCCGATCTTGTTTAGATCGAAATGCTGTCGAGAAAGAGGACGATCTCCGGATCGGGAGACGGCTCGAGTGCTCCGAGCGCTTGTTCGAGGAAACCTTCGCAAACGAGGTATTTCTTTGCGTATTGCTTGGACACCGGGTCGATATCCTCTTGTTCCCAGTGCATGGCTCCGGTTTGGCGATCGATATGGACGACACCGGTAGCACCGGCCACAACATAAAGATTTTTTTTCATAAAGCTTCTTCCGCTGAGTAACCAGACATTCCCGGCCTAAAAAAGGCAGTGGAACGGACGCTAAAAAAATTTAATCACGCCCGACCGCTTGAAAGCTAGATTCATGCCACATAGATAGGCACGCCCAAACACTTTGCGTGAGTTTTTTTTCAGCCTTCCCGTCTTTGACGGCCATGAGCAGCCCGCAACCCGCAACCTGCAACCTGTAACTTGCAACTCGTAACTCGTAACCTCTCCGCTCACGGCGCGTTGGAATTCGGACAATCCGTGCTCAGGTGATCCAGACCTTCGTTATCATGGGTAAAAGTTACGGTCGTTCCTGCCTTGTTATGCACAAGGCGAACCACGAAGATGCTGTCGAAATCGTTCCCCTGCCAGCCGGGCACCTTAGACGAATCACCACCGGACGCCTTGACCGTGTTTTTGACAAAATCACCGAGATACCTGTGTTCCCACGCAACGAAAACGATTGCACCGGCATAGGCCGGCTTCGACAATTCTTGCTCTAGGCCGGCAATATCCGTGAAGCCAAAATGGGTATTTACCGGCAGGCTGCATTGAATTGCAGTCGGCTCAATCGTGGCTAATGGTCGCACATAACAGAAATCGCCGGCCGGATCGTGATTCACCTGGTTGGGATCAGGCGCGAATATAAAATCGGGCTTACCGAACTTTGCGATCAGGACCTGCGGCAGCCTCAGCGCACGGTTGAGCCCCTGGCAGGTCAACTGACCAAGGCCTGCTGGCGGTTTTTCTCCGTGCCTAACACATACGATCGTCTCAATCTTATTTCGCGTCGTTCCATCTTCGGTTTGGCCGCCGGCCGGGATGATGGTGATGACAGAAACAGCGCAAAGGAGGATTACAGGCCAAAAAGAGATTCGTGATCGAAGCATGCCGATTCCTGTACGCGATCCAGGGAATTGGGCCAAGCATTGTTAATGAAGTTTCGTGAAGCAGCTCTCGAGCAAACGACCGGTTTAGCCGAATCTCTCTGCGGCGCGAGCTTTCGCTTTTGCGGCTTCTTCTTCTCGAGTCTTCGGCGGTGCGTTGGTTTCGAGCGAATGAAGCAGACGAGTCGAGATACCGGCGATTTCGTCGACTGCAGCCAGAAACGAAGGTTCGTTTGCTTTGGACGGTTTGTTAAACCCGCTGATTTTTCGTACGAACTGGAGCGAAGCAGCCCGAATCTCCTCGGTAGTGACCGGAGGATCGAAGTTGAAAAGGGTTTTGATATTCCTGCACATTCGCTAGCTGAAATTTCACGCAAAGACGCCTGAGAATCTCACGCAAAGTCGGAAAGACGCAAAGGTTTTGGAGCAGTGAGAAGAGACCCACAGCTCCGGCTAACAGCCCTAGTTCATCAGTGTTAATCATTGCTCGGTGAAGCCGCTCTCAAGAACGGCATCCACCGAGTCTTTAACAACCTCAGATCCGAACTTTGCGCCTTTGCGTCTTTGCGTGAGATTCTAATCCCGTCTTTGCGTGAGACAATTTAACTCTCGGGTGCAGTGCAAAAGGCAGCCTGAGCCCGCTTACTTAGTTGTTCCGGTGTCAGGTCTTCCTTATGCGTTGCCACCGACCACTCGTGTCCGAAGGGGTCGACCAGTCTCCCGTAGCGATCTCCCCAGAACATATCCGCCACCGGCATACGTTCTTGGGCGCCCGCGGCCAAAGCGGCGTTGAATACGGAGTCGACGTCCTCCACAAAAAGATGAATCGTGACTGGACTTCCACCGGTTCCCGGCCCCTGGCAGCCCATTTCCGGAAACTCATCAACCAGAAAGAGCCGCGAATCGCCAATTTTGATTTCCACGTGGATGAGGGATTTGCCATCCGGCCCCGGTACGCGGCGAATCTCTTCCGCCCCAAAAGCCCGCTTATAAAAATCAATGGCTTGACTGGCTCCTTTCACCACTAAGTGCGGAGTAATCGTGTGATGCCCTTCCGGAACTGGTCTAATTCGATCTGTCATTCTATTCTTTCCTTTACGCTGTGGGTTGAAACCGCTTTCCGGCTGATATGTTTTTTGTCTTCGAAGTTGATTGATCTCTGCCGGATTCAATCATCCGACGAACGAGCTGCTCCATTCAGGACATTGTAGTGGAACTTTTTTTTCGGCGAAAAGTTTCAAGACGCCGGAGAATCTCACGCGGAGGCGCCAATCTGATAAGATCTCACGCAAAGGCGCAAAGGTTTCGGAGTAGAGGATAAAAATCTCACGCTAGAAGCGAGGAGAGCAACTCGTATCGCAGACTATCGCCGTTATTCTTGAAACGCAGGGATTTTTGTGAACTCTGGCTCCGGACCGGCTCCTCCGCTCCTTCAGAGCTACCCGCTTTTTTTATCGGTACCCAGGGTTTCGCAAAGCCTCCACCCTGGGCTAAATTCTCTTACGCCTTCGGCGTCTCGGATTGCCTTTTGTTTGAAAGTCCGACTCCTTTGCTCGGCTATCGGCTATTGGCTATCGGCTATTTCCTCCATGTAAGTCGTTGCTCCGATAGGCTTCGATGAGTTCCTCCAACAGTTTGATCACCTGTCGAAGATATCGGCCACGCTGACTGTCTGCCACGCGCTTTGGCTTTTCCCATTCGCGAACAACAGTTATGCTCGGGATAATATCTGCTCCTTTATTGATTGCGGCTTCAACCGACTCAAAATGGTGATGTTTCGCGAGGAACGTCCGATGCGGCTCTAGTACAAGGGTGAATCCGTGATCGCCATAGGCTTCGGAAAAGGCGCCGTCGATGGTGATCGCTTTTCCGCTTTTTTTCAGAGGCGATTCGCCTTTTTCCACCTCAACCGGCACATGGCCGTTCACAATCAAGCCTTGGGTCGGATCAACCCCGAACTCAGAAAGAATCTTGTCGCAAAACCACGGTTCATGGATCAGGCGGAAATAAGGGTTTTTGGTCTCAGTGTGTGTTTGCTTATTGCTGATCAAATCGCGTTCCAGGGTGGTAATCCGATCCTTTCCAAAAAGTGGCGATTGGGGGCCGCTCCAAAGATACCAGAGTAAATCCAATTCCTCGGGGGCTGGTCCCTCGAACAACCGGTAGACAAACCTTTCAATCGCGTCGAACAAGGCCCTCCCAGAGTAGGATTGGCCCGCTACCACCATTGATAAAAATTCGCCGTGCTGGTCTACCGGCACGCATCCATGGAAAATAAGGTGTTCCTCTCGCCGAAGATGCATTCGTCCGTGCGAGACCATCCATCGTATCTGATTCCAAAGCTTCTGGCTGGCCATGAAAGAACTTCGGATCCGTTCCAAACAAAATCGTTCCTCACTGGTGAGTTCGTATGGGTTGTCTGGATCGATGGTGGGAAAATTGACGTCTAAGATCGGGTAGGAAACGCCATCTACTTGGATTGTTCCTGTTTCGCGATTCATCCGGTGCAGGAGGCGTCTGTGCTCCATCTGCCACTCGGGGTGGCGCGCGATCATCTGCCCTTCCAGCTTGAATTGCATAACTGCCGCCGCCTTTTGCATGCGGGCCATCACGCTCTTCTCGCGCATGCCGGTTCCTTTCGTCTCGAAATGGATGGCTGGATCGTTCCCGTATACCGTCCGAGCCAGCAGAGCGAGGGGCTCCACCGGGATTCCATAGCCTTCCTCCAGCTGCATGAGTCGACGATACCTCAGCGATATGCGCAGGACTTGACAGATCAGGGCGCGATCCCCAAGGCAAGCGCCTAACCAAGCCATGTCATGGTTCCCCCAGACGAATGAAACGTTCGGTTGCTGCATCAGATAGTCCATCACCCGGTCCCCGCGAGGACCGCGATCCCAGCAGTCACCAGCAATGATCAACTCATCGATTGCCAGGTTACGAATGACACGGCCGGTCAGATGAATGAGATGCAGGACACGGCCCCGGCAGGTTAGTTCATCGACGATTGCATCCACGTAGTCTCGGTCGCGCTCGGTCGACGGTTCATGAAGGATCTCTGCCAAGAGCTCCCGGTATTCCGCCGGAAAAATGCGCATGGAATGTTTAAGGCTTCGACGCGCCGCTAGCACGCGGACAATATGAAAAAGATCGTCCAGTGTGCGCATCGCATAGTCCTTTCGCTCTTGCGGCGATCGCAGCGTTTCCTCCAAGCGACCTACTACTTCGGCGGGATAGAAAACCAGGGTTAGGAACTCCTGGAACTGTTGCGGTGCCATGCGGTCTTTGAGAAGCCGCTCCACTAACGGCCGTAACGTGCCCGATGCGTTGTTAATGACATGCCGAAGTTTCTTGTTTTCGCCATGGATATCACTGATTACATGAATCGTTCCTCTCGGCAGCGTCAGTTCGGCCGAAAAACGCGCAATCTCGGCGATAGCAGAGTCGATGTTTGGTATCTCTCGAGCCAGCGGAGCCAACTTGGCCAATTCGCGGTCCCGAAGTTCTGCCTGATTTTCTTTCGGTTCCATAAGCGTCACGCAAAGACGTAGTGTGAAGAAAGTCTCACCCCAAGCCGCCTAAAAATCTCACGCAAAGACGCAAAGGCGCAAAGGTTTCGGAGAAGAGGATAAAGTCTCACGCAAAGACGCCCGAGAATCTCACGTAAAGCTTTCGGAGTAGAGGATAAAATCTTGCGCAAAGCCGCAAAGATCGACTTTCGAGCACAATAAAGTAGTTAAGGACACCAAAGGAGTAAGAGAGCTTAGGCCTTCAGAGACCTTCTAGCCTCTATCTCCTTATCCTAAACCTTTGCGTCTTTGCGGCTTTGCGTGAGATTTCATCTTCTTTTCCGAACCTTTGCGCCCGCCTACATCGCTACGCGAAACGCCGTGGTCTTGCTACGCGCACCCCTCTGCGCGAAGCGTTGGGGGCAGGCCTTTGCGTGAGATTCTTTAGGCGGCTTGGCGCGTCTGTTCCGATCGGACAAACTGGGCCGAGCGGGCCGCTTCTTCATCAAGATCGGCGCTGCCAAGGAGGTCGCGATAGACCGAAATGTCGCGACCGACTTCGCCGCCAGGAAGAAGGAAGGGCTCCATGACGACTGCGCCTTGATAGTTGATTTCGCGTAAGGCGCCGAAAATCTCCGGCCACGGTATTCGACCGCGTCCAGGAGGACGGCGATTGGTTTCACCGAGGTGGAAATGACCGAGCCAGTCCCCGGTCTCGACGATAGAACCGCGAAGGCTGTCTTCCTCAATGTTCATATGAAAGGTATCAAGCAGGATTTTGCAATTGGGGCTGCCGACCCGTTCAGCAAAGGCAATACCTTCAGCCGCGGTATTCATGATGAATTGTTCGAAGCGGTTGACGACTTCGACGCAGAAAATGACATCGTTATCCTCCGCGGCTTTGATCGCCTCGCGCACGCCTTTAATGGCGCGGTCGGTAAGAATTTGTTTGTCTTCGCCGGGCAACAATTTGCGCGGCCAGGAGCTGTAGTTGATCCCGGCCAATATGGTCCCTCCCATATATTTCATCGCTCGTGCCACTTTCTGGAGAAACGCAATTCCCTTCTGCCGTGTCCCGGCATCCTCGGACGCCAAGTCCATATCGGCCGTCATACCGATACTGTAAGTGAGACTGAGGCCAGCATCCGCAACGGCCCCTCTGAGTACGTCCCGCTCCGCGCCGCTCATGAGCGTAACTTTGGGAGCGTTGACCTCCAAAATATCAAAGCCGCATTTTTTGGCTCTTTGGACAAACTGTAATGGCTCTGATCCCCAGTATTGGGTCCAGTATCCGTAATGCATTCCGATGCGATTCATAAGTTAGAAGGGGAGTAGGGGAGCAAACCATTCGCGCAGGCCGTATCTCGCGTAAAGATCTATCAGGCGGCGAGTCCGGAAAGCCGACAGTCCGAACCCCGCAATAAATGCAATTTCGGGCTAAAGTTTTCTAGTAATTATGACGTTAATCGATTAATACAGAGAAAGCAGTTCCTTTAAAAGATAAGCCTCCCCCCTTTACCCCCTTAACAATCCAAATCAAATGCCGTACGAAAAATTTGTTTTCGCCTACGAAACCGGCCCTCTCAGTTATCTGGTCAGTACCCGAAAAGCGCTCCGCATCCTTTTGGCTCATAAAATGAAGGATCCGCGGTTCCGGCGTCTCTTGATCCAGTGGACATGCAGTCTCCTGGCGCTTATCGGTGCCGCGATTTGCGGGTTCTCGTTGGTGCCGGCGTTCTGGGCGGCGAGTGGTCTTGCTCCGGGCATTTGCCTTTTGGCGCTCTTTGTTTCGGTGGGAGCAGGCGACCTTTTTCTTCAATTGGCGTTAGAAGATGAACGATTCTTTGAAATGGCAACTCAGGATCGTGCCCTGCTTCTATTCGTAGACGACGAGCAATCGCTGCCTCAGCCAAGCCGATAGGTAGAGTTTGCCTCTCGAAACCGGGTTCGTTCGAACACACGATATCCCTGGCCGTCACGCATTTGATTTTGTGTGCCATTGACTCGGTGATTGTTCAGACGGGTTTAGGACGGTGTCTTTTAGCGCATGGCACTTTGCCCGGCCCGGGCTCCCACCATGCTGGCGTCAACTCCTCGTCTTTCCTAAAGACTTAACTGGTTAAGCAGAAAGACATCTGTTCCAATTGCCCGAGAATGAGCAGTTGCGCTTGCCGGGCTTTTGTGAAGCAACAAATGCTGGCAAAGGAGAGGAAGCGAGGACCTCTCCCGATTCAGCTCAACGCTTCCGATTGCGGAAGCGTTTTGCTCTGTCTGGCACTGGGCGCGACATTTCAAGGCTGCGCCCCTACCGACGTTCACGTCCATCCTAAGTCGGCGATTTCCGAGGCTTCCAGAGCCCTTCAACCGTCTGGGCGGCGAACGCGGTTAGGTGCGGAATTTTTGGAAGCTACCAGGCTCGAAGGCAACAGCTTTGGCGCAAACCGGGTAGCCGAGCAGCGTTATCTCAAGCTGGCACTCGATGCTTGGGCGGCACTAAAGGCGGCAAAGTATCAGTCAGATCCGACCTTGTTGGAAATTCACAACCAAGCAATCGCAAATTATCTACAGCTCCTGAGCCCTGGTGAATTGGAAATTGGAACAGCCGATGAGGTTGTTGATGGGCGACACGTCAAAATCATTCTCCGAGACGAAACCAGTCCGGATAATCCTCCACCATTCGATCAATTAATCGCGGCCGAAAGGCTGAGGATCCGGGGCTTGCGAGAAAGATACATTCGACCTGGTTTGGGCGGTCGTTTAGTTTGCCAGCAAGAACCGGATCGTGTCTCGGCGCTAAGTCGATACACCGTTCCCGAAAAGCAAGAGGTCGCCCGCAGCGCCGTTTTTAAAGCGGTTTCGTTCCCGGAAGGGCGCATCGAAATCTTGTTAGTCGATCCGAGCAAAACTGAACGCACTCAACTTGATGGTCGCCTCTGGGAGGTGGGGGGTGACTTCTCGGCTCCCTTCGCTGCTATCGCCAGCCGAACGCGATTTATTTTTCAGCGATGGCAGGGCCTTTTCCGAATGGAGCACTATGCTAACCGGCAAGGCATATTCTTTCTTGAGCCGTATGATCCAGAAAAGATTCCGGTGCTAATGGTTCACGGCATTGTTTCTAGCCCGTTGATGTGGAGGGATCTGACAAACCGAATCATGGGTGATCCGGTTCTGCAGAAGAAATACCAAATTTGGCACTATACCTATGCGACTGGCTACCCGATTCTAACGAGCGCAAGCATGCTTCGGGACCAATTGGACGGAGTGAATATCGCTTTGCAGCGCGCGGGCTTGCCGCCCCATAAACCCATCGTTTTGATCGGTCACAGCTTGGGCGGGTTGCTCGCTAAAATGATGGTCTCCGATAGTCACGACTTGATTTGGAACCAGTTTTTTCAAGTGCCGCCAGATCGACTGAATCTAGCGCCAGCCGATAGAGATTGGGCTGAGCACGTCATGTTCTTTAAGCCGCGTCACGATATTTCTCGGGTGGTCTTTATGGCCTCGCCCTTCAAGGGAAGTAAAACCGCCGACCTGATTCTATTTCGCTTCTCTTCCCGTTTGGTGCGATTTCCGGCGGACCTTCAAGGACGCCACTATCGTGTTTTCACACTGAACCGGAGTTATATGGCAAATTCGAAAGAAAACCGGTTGATCGCGAAACGGCAACCTTCAAGCATCGATCTACTATCTCCGGAATCCCCGGAAACTATCGCTCTTGGTCAGCTGAAGGTAGCACCATGGATTCCATTTCATCTGATCATCGGAGTTAGGCACGGTTCAAACCTTACACGCTCGTCCGACGGGATAGTGGCCTACTCGAGCAGCTACCTGGAGGGCGCCGAATCAGAGCTTGATGTAAAGACAGGCCATACCGTGACGCATAGCCCTAAGACCGAAGAAGAAGTGTTGCGGATCTTGAAGCTGAACCTGCAACCAAAGAATCACGCAAAGACGCCTAAGAAAGAGTCTCACGCAAAGACGCAAAGGCGCAAAGGTTTCGGAGTAGAGGATAAAAGTCTCACGTTAAGGCGCAAAGGAATCGGACTTTTCAAACAAAAGACAATCCGGGCGTGTATTCCTCTACATCATCCTTGCTGCTTAACCTGAGACTTTTATCCTCTACTCCGGAATCTTTGCGCCTTTGCGTGAGATCTTATCCGGTTGGCGTTTCGCGTGAAATCTCGTGAGCTTTTGCGTGAAAATATCGGTAATCGCGAAATCTCGCCCGAATCCTGCTGTGAGTGTCGATCCGGAATGTTTAGTAAGTTACGCCTTTATTGGGAACGATCTCCAGATTCCGCTGCCGGCCGGTCTTGCTCGCACAACGGGCGAATTGCCGAGTTGTGGATTGATGGAAAAAGTTGGAATTTGTGTATCCAAAGCCTCACGCGTATCCAGCCAGATGAGCGCTGGGACGCAGCGGTGCGATGGTCCACAAAAGATTGTCCTTTCATCGAGCAGGCGATCCGGAAGGCCGAAGAAATTCTTGCGGCCGAATGGCAGCTTGGATTTTGAGGCTCCAGTACCTCTGGATTGCTTGGCTAGCATTAAGTGAAGCCATGGATGAACCGGGACGGAAGGCGCATCGCTCAGTCACATCAGCACGACCGCTTGTAGGATTGCTGATGCGATCTCGTCACGGCAAATATCGCCGTGGCCGGTGATAATGTTGTCGCCGTTCAGGTTGAAAAGCTTGTCTTGAGTGAAGCTGTAGTTTTGTCCGGCTGGCAGGAGCGTACCGTCGACCGCTTCAGGCGTTTTCTGCGCTCCGTTGCGGCCCAAGCCGCCGAAAGGATCGTTCTTGTCGCCGAGCGCTGCGGCGGTAACCCCGGAGAGCAGAGATGCGATCGGATAGGCGATTCCAACCGCTGTATCCTGTTTTGAGCAAGTAATGAGAACAGGTCCTTTGACCTTCTTACTAGTAACAACCGGGCGGAAAAAACCGTCGTGAACACCATCGTAAAGGTGAGCAAAGCCATTGTGAGAGAAGGCCGCCTGGAGCAGCGTCATAGTCTCGGGCTTAATCGGAGGAGTTCCAGTTGGACCATCCGTCGCCGCCGTCACCACGCGACCGCCAAACGAGTGACCCGCAATGTGAACCTTCAGAGAAGGACAATCGTCACGTACTTCTCGAAGGACCTGGTACACTCCCGTTCGGCCGACGGTGCCCGCGCGATCCTTCATGACATAGTAAGTTGTGTAATTTAGTAGATGGATGAAGGACCCCTTGATCCCACTCAGGATGTCGCCGAGCCCAGCGGCTGAGCCCTTCCCCGTTTGAAGACCAGCTGCACTACCGGAAGTTTGGGCCAGTTCCGCCGGCATCGGCCGCGAGAGACGATTAATCAGATCCTGGGCATCTAATTTGAAGAAAGCTGGAGATGCATCCTCAACGGTTACCGCTTCGCTGGTCTGCGGCAGTACCGACCGGATGAGGTCAACGAATCGGCGTTGCTTGCTCGGGAAATTTGCGAGCTCTGGCACCAGCGATCGAGCCTCGGCGAATTGCGGTGCCGCGGCTGCATCGCTCAGGGCGTCCTGGAACAGGTCAAGCCTTTGTAGCAGATCGTCTTGGGCGACATCGGCTGTAGAAACAACACCCGCCGCACCACCCGCATCTCCGGTGGCGCTGCCGGGAATCAGATCTTGGTCAGCAAACTTTTTCGACGGCCAAAGAATTCCGAGGACCGTGAATTTCCGCTGTTTCAAGTTAGCAAATTTGCCGCTGCCGAGCTGCGCTTTCAGGAATCCGAAGAAAGTGACGTAGAGCTGTCGCGCGTCATTCATATCATTGTTCCATCCGTGGGAGATGACGAAAAGGTCCGTTGTGGTTCCTGTGGCGTGGAGAAAATGGATCAGATCGTCGACTTGCTGACGCTGAGCGATGTCTCCGTCTTTGGTGAATTCCACTTCGAAATAATCGAAATGCGGAAAATTCGGATTATTGGCCATCTTCAATAGTCTTTGCTTGAGTCAGTTGGGTCGGTACAAAAAGCGTTTCAAACGGACTGGATCGCATGCATCAAGTCGACCAGCCCTTTTCCCTGAAAGGAACGGTCACGACCCAGGTCTGTTGCGGTCGACAGAAAAATCTGTTTCACTTCCTCGGATCGACCGATGAACTCCCTTCGGATCGATAAAAAGGCGGCGATCACACCGGAAACGTGAGGAGCCGCCATGCTAGTTCCACTGTCCTCAGCATAGTCACAGCCGAGTTGGTCGGGTGCATTCTGCTCCCGTTCTTTCCTGGTTTCGCCCGCAGCGCACGAAAAGATCTTTTCACCTGGCGCAACCAGGTCAGGCTTGGATCTGCCGTCGCCGGTAGGTCCTTTGGAAGAGAAATAAGATACACCATAGGTGTGCGGCATTTCACGGTGGGTCGAACCGACAGTGATTGCTAACTCGGCGTTTCCCGGATCGTTAATCGAAAGGGGTTGGCCAGCGATGGCCGATCCCGCGCCAGCGGCTTGGGTTGTATAAACCTGTTCGTATGCGTAGCCGGTGTTACCGGCAGCGACCGACACCACTACACCGGTTCGTACCAGGCGATCGACTTCCACGCACACCGGGCTTTGACCGCAAGCAAACCATTCAGGGTTAAATGGATATCCCGCGCTGATATTGACCCCGTGAACCAGTAGACGCCGCCCCTCGCCATTCAGCTCTTGGATGTAGCCAATCGCAGCTATCAAGCTGCTGACGTCGCCGCTCCCGTTTGCATCGAGCACGCGCAGACTAAGTAGTTTGCACTGTGGAGCCATGCCCGAAATCGCCTGGATATCACTGATCCGCTGATAATGAGGATCACCACCCTCCGTCTGTTCCCGGGAAATCGCGAGGATCGGTCGGTTAGGCTCCGCCTTGCATTCGCCCGCGATAATGCCGGCCACATGTGTCCCATGGCCGTAGGGATCCTCAAGCGGCTTCTCCTCAGCGGATTGTCCAACTTGAGTAAAATCTCGATGCACCAACGGTGCCGGCGTCGCAAGATTGCTGTGCAGCACGAAATGGATGTGATCCCCCTGAATTCCCGAATCTAACACGGCCCACACGATGCCAGAGCCGTCAGCGGAAAACGACCGGCGGGCTGCATCTGCTTTCACAGTGCTGACGCTCTTTGTCAGTCGCGCCGCGATAGGAAAATCCGGCCAAATCAGATGAATCGCGCAATGGGCGCGCGGGGCCGGCGAGCTACCTTCCTTCGGTACCAAGGCGGAGTCATCAGGGTCTTTGTCCCGCGCGACGAGGGCATAAAGCGTTTTAGCCGTGAATTGGCCAAACAGATATTGATCGCTAAAATCGCTCTTAGCCGAGTTTATGCCTTCTTCTTTCTGCCCGGCCTCGGAAGCTGCGGATTCTGCTGCGATCGTCTTCAAAAGCTCCAAAACCTTGTCTCGCGCGCCGTCTCGGCCGCCGTGATAGGTTAAGTTTAGATCGATGATGACCTTGTAGAGGCTTCCTTCTTGGATCTTTTCCTGCTCTACGATTTTCTTCGCGAGCGGAATTGTAATAATTTTCCTGTCCAATCGGCTTGGGTCAAAGGAGATACTTTCCGTCCCTTTTGACGGCGCCGGCGTCTCTGGACCAGCTTCTGGTTTTCCAGGTGAATCTGACGGCGGAGGCGCTGATTGTGCGACAGCGTCGTTCGATTCTGATTTTGCCGGTTTGCGACGGCTGGGGCGAGGACTTGCCATAGGTATAATGAGGTAAAACAAGCCTTAGCGGTTTCCACTAGGCTTGACCGAAGGCCTTTATCAGTATCGTCAAAACGTATCCAGAAATCGCTTTAGCAGAAGCTGGAGATAAGCCTTATCGGGATCCGTGGAGTTGCGCAATACGCGTAATTACGTATTCCCGGCTCCGACGAAGTAACGTATTGCGCGTAAACTTGGCAGAAAGAAATACGCACCGCCGCGCACCGTTACGAACTGTGGGAGCCCGGAAACACGGCACCGTAAACCGTCGTCTTTCTGCTTGGTGAAATTGCCAGTGACCGGACAACCCGGTATCGGCTGGCGATTGCCGAGCAGCGGATCGCTCTCCTCGGTTAACGCGGAGAATTTGGTGTTCATCAGCCACGCGTTCTGCAAAAACTCGAATTGACGGGAAATATTGGCGTTCAGACAGATAAAACGCAGTCCTCGTTCCGGATCGTTCGGTGGCGCCGGCGCCAGAGCTTCCGATGGTGATAGCCTAGGACCATATTCCCGGCCGCGCCGCAGGATACGATGAAAGCGAACGGAGGACGTCAGATCGTCTCGGAAGCCCTTCGGACATAAAGCCAGCGTTGCGAAGAGTTGCGCGAGGAGTCCGGTCGGGTGCCCGGGATAATCGGAATTGCGCGGATTCGCACGGCGCACATGCGCGCCGAAAGGACAGCGGCTGCCCGTGGGATCCTGGTCGAACGTGAACTGATTCTGATGAATTTGGTCCGGCTGCGTTCCGATCCCCGGAATGGCTTCTTTCTGAATCTGTGCGAGCGGATCGCCTGCTCTGGTTCGGCCAACAAACGCGGCCGCAAGTTTGTCGATCTCCGCAGCGTTTCCACCAACTTGCCGGCTGATGAACTGCCAGAAGCCCCGTACATCCTGCCGCAAGTGGCGCATCACGAGATAGGTTCCATTTCGGCCGAGATCTTTTTTTTCCGGTGCATCCTCCGCAGGCAGTAACCCCGCGCTCGCGGTATCGGCGTCGATCAACGGCCGATCAGTGTACTTATTGTACTCGTTGCGATACCCGAGCAGAAACTCACCGAGCGCTGCCACGTTACTGTAATAAATTTGACTCTGCGCCAAGTCCCGCTCCTGAGCCCAATCGATTTGAGGTTGGCTGATGCCATCGGCGAAACCGAATGGTTCGATGCTGCCAAGATCGCTGGTGTCGAGGCAGCGCAACAGCTCGAACGCTTCATCCCATGACTTGCCGGTGGAGCTTTTCATGAAAGCCTCGAGCCGCCCAGGCTCGGCAAAGAACATTACAACCAGGTGCGGCACGTTGGCGGAATTGCCCCAATCCCACTGCGAGGGAGCATTGCTTTCCACATCGCCCAGACGTCGGGATCGGCTTTCTTCCGTCATCCCCGCCAGAAATTCGGAGGGAAAGCCCGCCAGGACGGGATCCGGAACGCCGAGGGCTTTGAGACCGGCTGCTGTGAACGCGACTTGCAACGCGGTAGAGGGAGGGGGACTCACCGCAATAGCGCTGGTAACCGGTGCGGTGCGCAACCAGGATCGCGCAGCCCCAACATCCTTGACGCGTAAAAGGACATAAGAGGCTTCCTTCATCAGTTTGTAGCCGAAGCGAACCAATCCTTGCACATCGCTGTAATCGACTTCGCTTTGCGTCATAGAAGGGCAACCCATTCGCTAGCCTCTTGATCGCTCATCGACGGGGACTCCAATCCCTGCCGAATGAGCCCGTTCTTCTCTAAGTCGACTGCCGTCAAACCCGGATAGGCGCAGTACCAAACTTGCGTCGGTAGCTGGTGACGGCGCAGGTATTCCTTGAACTTTCGTTCGTCTGAACACCCTTCCTTAATGAGGAATTTTGTTCTGGGATAGCCGACGCCGTTACTGAAAACGAGATTGAGTCCAAAGCCCACTTTATTGATGAAATCGTCCATGTAGCTCTCCAGACTGCCGTCATAATTGCTGAGGAAGACCACCCGTTTTCTGCCGTCGAGAAACACCCAGCGCGCGAAATGGATTGTGCGGACGCGACCTAGGCGGCCGCGGGTAAAAATATGTCGGGCGAACCAATCTATTACCAAAAGTACGAAGATTGCGGTCCAGAGCCGTACGATGCCTGGCTTCAAGCTTCCCATCGCGGTGAATTGGTTAGTGACATCGTGATCTTCCAAACGCGCCAGACCGTTGGAGTAAGCTAGGTCTACCCGTGGACACAGCTCGGGATCTGTTTTCTCCAGCCCGCGCAGCCGCACGAGACCGATTAACCCAATTGGGACAAGAATCGGCGACGCGATCAAGAACAGTAGCGGAACGCCAAGCTTATGCAGCGAATTGTGGATCTCCCAATCCGCAGGGGTCGGGTCCTCGGCTGATAACATAAGCTCTCCCGAGGACGTCTGCTTACTGATCAAACGCCGCAACTCCGCATAAATCTCTCGCGGCGGCAAACCCGTGAGAGTAGATGCATTGCTCTTGATGTAGTCTTCGAGCGCTTGATGCAACGCCGCCTCTTCCCGAACGCGGCGCACCGTCCGCCCAGGCCAGTTCTGGTACTCCGCCGCTGAAGAATAACTGTGTTGCTTCATCCACGTGAGCAGATCGGTCCCGGACGTGAATCCTTCGCAACACAAAAAAATAGAGCGCAATCCGGTTGGCGCGAGCTTCGCCAACTTTTCAAGAAACGCATCTCTTTCTCCATCAATATCGCCGAGAAATGTGAGATAAAGCGGATAAATGCCGGGGGTGAGACCATAGACACGAATGTCATCGATCGTCTTGTCGTCCACGATGAGCAATCGCGCGAAGTGCAGCGTATCGAATTGCTCGAACGGTATCAGGGTGTTGTTCGAGTCCACGCGCCCGGGTGCGTGATTCATGGATGCGAGTAACTGGCGAAGTTGAACCTCTCGCTGTGGATCAATCGTCGCCAGGATCATGAAGCTTGCCTGCGGAGTCATGGCCTGTTACTCGAGGACCTCATCTCCCGTCGGCTCGTAATGAGGCACATTGTTCATTGTATGCCGCAGCTTTGAAAGTTCTGCGTACATCCGGCGCCGTGCACGGCTTTGATTTCCAAGTGGCCGATGTTCGCCTATACAATGCCAGGGATTGTAAGAAAGTCGTTTGGCGAACTCCATCTGCGCCGG
>WNFQ01000195.1_pt1 | contig 60133 bp, 56 predicted proteins | sample 5400171 | NCBI WGS metagenome assembly WNFQ01 (sample SAMN13153356, study PRJNA577476) | soil metagenome | isolation source: 20 cm soil under Madrone tree | place: USA:California | collected 2016-06-14
ACCATCGGCTCACGAAGCCTGAGGCTTGGGGGCCCGATGGTCGAAGATGGCTAGTATTTCCTCGGCGGAATCGGCTCGGCCGAGTTGCTCGCGAACAGATTTGTCGTTCAGAAACTTTGCGATGGCCGCCAAGGTCCTCAAGTGAACTTGGAACTGGTCTTTGGGAACCACGAACAGAACAATGAATTTGACCGGCGAATTATCCAGCGAATCGAATTCGATACCAGTCGATGAACGGCCAAAAGCGGCCACTACCTCGTTCACGCAATTAGAAGAAGCATGCGGAATCGCGATCCCAAACCCGATTCCCGTGCTCATTGTCTCTTCTCGCTGCCGAAGCGCTTGCAGGACTGGATCGCGATCGGCACGTTGAACATGTCCTTTTTGGACCAAAAGATCGATTAATTCCACGATCGCTGCCCACCGTTCGGTGGATTTCATTTCGGGGATTATTTGATCTACAGATAAGAGGGAGCCCAAAGTCATAAAGCTCACGATCGAGGATTCGGCACCTTATCAAGTCGCCGTCGGTTGACAAGGCTGATTCGCGTCAAAGATGCCGCGGGTCTGATCGTCGAATTTACATTTGAAACCGTGTGATGTTGCAGTAGGAAGAAAGTTCCGGGACAAGCAGGAAACCTATTCATGAAAATTTTGATGGCAACCAGCGAGTTTGCTCCACTCGCTTCCACCGGCGAAATTGGCGATCATGTACGGACTTTGGCCTTGGAACTCAAACGGTTGGGCCACGAGGTAAGCGTCGCCTTACCTCTCTATCGGTCAATTCGCGAAAGCCGCCTGCCAATCGAGCCCACGGAGTCAGAATTTCACGTTTATTTGGGCGAAAAGAAGGTTACTACCACGCTTTTCGAGACCAGGACAGCCGAGGGCATCCAACTTTTGCTGATCCGGCGAGACGAATACTTCGACCGTTCGGGAATTTACGCAGGGGATGGACGCGCTTACGAAGATAATTCGGAACGATTTATTTTCTTCAGCAAAGCGGTGGTCGAACTCGCCCGCCGTTTGAGTCCGTCGGTGGATATCATTCATTGCCATGATTGGCCAACCGCGCTGATCCCGGTCTTTATCAAAGACCGCAAACTCCCGTTTCAGACCGTACTCAGCTTGTACGATCTCGAATATCAGGGCTCCTTTTGGAGCTTTGACTTTGCTTTGACCGGGCTACCCGGCGGCTACTTTGGACCGCGCGGTGTCGAATTTTATGGACGCTTGAACTTCGTCAAGTCCGGCATCCTCTTCGCCGATGCCGTGGCGCTCCCTGGCGAGATCGCGCTTCAGGCCGCGCTCCAGCCCGAATCTGGTGCCGGCCTCCATCTGGTCTTTCAAGAAAACAGCGCGCGTACGGTCGGAATACCGACTGGGATTGACTACTCGCAGGTGAATCCGCCCTTCGAGAAGCTCCTGCCCCGGCGTTCGAAATATGAGACCACTTCGGGAAAATCGGCTTGCCGCCAGCATCTGCTCAATCAACTCAACTTTGAATCAGACGGGACCGAACTGATTGCAACCTGCCCGGTACAGCCAAATGACACTGCCGGGTTGTCTCAACTGGTTCCCCTGCTCGACCGTCTTTTGACCGGTAAGGCGCGCTTAATCATACCGGGACCGCTGCCCCCTCTTTTCACTCCTCAGATTATCGTAGCGGAGCGAAAATATCCTCGCCGATTCGCTTATGATCCTCAGGGAGATCCACGAATCCGCAATCTGAGCCTGGCCGGCTCGGACGTCGTGCTGCTGCCTGGTTCGCTGGGAGCAAATGGCCTTACTGCGATTATCGCGCTCCGCTATGGTACTGTTCCGGTCGTCAGCTATCGAAACGGACTACGACAGATCATCACTGATTTCGACCCCGTGCGGAGACAGGGGCGTGGTTTCGTATATTATCATAACCATCCCGAGGGCCTCTGGGATAGTATCCAACGCGTCTACTGGACAAGAGAGCGAAAAGAGTATTGGAACGCGCTCGTCGACCAATGCTCTGCGGCCGATTTTTCCTGGGCTGAATCTGCGAAGTCCTTTGCAGAACTCTATTCCGGGCAGCTTCGCCACCGGCCTGCCGTTTCCGCGTAGCGGAAATGACAGATAACAGATGACAAATGAGAAATTCCAGAGGTTTGGCTCTAAGTCTAAACAGCCACCTGCTGTCCCAACCCAAGTAAACATGACAGGTCGGTGAATCTCGCCATGCTGTCGGATCATCTGTCATTTGTCATCTGTCATTTGTAATTCCCGCCAGGTACTGGTGCGTCCCAATGCTGCCACACCTCTGCACACAGATACCCGGACCGAAATCGAGAGAACTGACCAGGCTGCTCAGTAAGTACGAAAACCGTAGCGTCACCTTTTTAGCCGAAACTTTCCCTATCATCTGGCATCGAGCCGAAGGGGTCAACGTTTGGGATGCCGACGATAACCGGTATCTAGATCTGACCGCGGGATTTGCCGTCGCCGCTCATGGTCACACCCACCCGGTAATCCGGGAAGCGATTCAGAAGCAAAGTGATCTCTTGCTGCACGCGATGGGAGATGTGCATCCCGCCGCGAGCAAAGCCTTGCTCTGCGAAAAACTCAGCGCGATCACCTTCGAGCGATGGAATCTCGGCTTGGCTAAGACGACTTTGTGCAACTCTGGCTTCGAAGCGGTCGAGGTCGCGATGAAGACGTCTTTGCTGCATAGCGGTAAGTCCGGCATTATCGCTTTTCGGAATGGCTATCACGGATTGGGCTACGGCGCTTTAGAGCTCATCGGAATTCCCTGGTTCCGTGAACCGTTCCGGTCTCAACTTCGCGACTACGTTACACTGATTCCCTATCCATCTTGTTTTCGCTGTCCGTTTGGCAGATCGGAGGGTTATCGGCTGGAAGGCACGCGTTTCCCCAATTGCGCTTTGTCCTGCCTCGAGTCGATTGAAGACCAAATCGCGCAAGCCATCCGCCAGCGAGAGATCGGGTGCGTCATCGTTGAACCGTGTCAGGGCCGCGGCGGAGAGATCATTCCTCCGCTCGATTTCCTGCGCTTGCTCAGAAGCATCTGCGATCGACACAAAATCCTGCTGGTCTTCGACGAGATCTACACCGGCTTTAATCGGACCGGCAGTTTGTTCGCATGCGACCAGTTCGGCGTTTATCCCGACATTCTGTGCCTGGGAAAGGGCCTGACTACCGGGTTTCCTCTCTCGGCCTGCGTCGGACGAGCAGAAATCATGGATGCCTGGCCGAGATCTGCCGGGGAAGCCCTACACACGACCACTTTTCTTGGTAATCCGATCGGCTGCGCGATGGCTCTAGCTTCGATCGGCCTGCATCTCGAACCCAAAACCGCGCCGGAAGTGCAGAAAACCGGCCGATACTTTCTCCAACAACTCCGAACGCTTCGCCATCGATCAATCGGAAACATCCGAGGGCTAGGCCTCATGATTGGAATGGAAATGGTCGATTTGCACGGCAAACCCGACGCGAATCGTGCGGCTCAGATCATGAACCGAGCTCTGCAGGACGGCATTATTCTGCTCGGTGGAGGGCCAGAAGGCAATGTTCTGTCGTTCACGCCTCCATTTTGTATCTCCGAAGAGGAGATCGATTTTGTGACGGCGCGATTAGCACACTACCTGGAGGAAATGTAATGCGGCGCCGCTATTCCTTACTTCGCTTCGGATCACCGTCATAGTCGAGCACGAGAGAGGTAGCCATGTTTGGTTTAATGATTTCCTCGACAAACTTAATATAGATGGCGTCGTCGTGAAACATCGCCAACCGCTCCTTCGAATCAAAGTCGATCGCAACGAAAAAGGCCCACTCGTTGGCCTTGTCAATTCTTCGGCCGCAGCGAACGTTTGAAGCAAACGAGATCTTAAGGAGTTGTATCCGCGTTTGCATCATGATCACCTCGAGCTGTTGCGCGGTAACGTCCGCCTTGGGTTTGTAGAGAACGATGTGATGAATCATGCGCAACCCTTTTTCTAAGAACAAGACTATCCCTAGGCAAGGAATTATCCAACAATGCTGGTCTGGCGCAAGATAAGCACCGAAAAATGGGCGGACAGTTGGCAGGAACGGCTTCTATTCCTGGGTTGGGAGCGACTCGTTATAACTCACCTGGGCGGCAGCAACCGGATACGTCTTGAGATCTTCGAAGTGACCCAGCGAGAAGCAACTTTGCTGCTCCAGCGGTTCGGTGGCGAGATTCGAGACCTTCGGCGGTCGACCGCCGATTGGGTGAAAGCGGTCGTTCAAAAAAGTCCTATCTCGATTCGCGGGCGGCTGCAGATCTTGAATCGCGGGCCCGGGGACGATGGGCCAATTCCGCGCCATCACCTCTATTTACCAGCTGGATTAGCCTTTGGTACGGGAGACCACGCGACCACGGCCAGCTGTTTGCGGCTCTTGTGCGATATCGTCCCCAAATCCGGGCGATGGCTTATGCTGGACGTGGGAACAGGCGCCGGCATTCTCGCGATCGCCGCAGCTAAGCTGGGAGCTTCCCGGGTTGACGCTTTTGATCTCGATCCGACAGCAGTGCGTACCGCCAAACAGAACGCCAAATTGAATGAGCTAGAGACTAGGATCCATTTTTGGAAACAAGATGTTCTTTCATTCGTTCCAAACCTTTCCTACGAAATTGTGACTGCAAATCTCTATAGCGAGCTGCTTCGGCAATCCGCAGCACCACTCGGCCGCGCTCTGCTTCCGAACGGACATCTCATTGTGTCCGGTCTCATGCGAGATCAAGTAGAACCAATTCGTAAATTACTAGAAAGTAATGGCACACCGGTTCTCCTCACTCGAGCACGCGGGAAATGGGTGACCTTGCTGGCACAAAAAGCGCAATAGGAAAATAGCCGATCACAGGTAGTAAACGCTGATATTTGCGATCTGCGATCGGCTATTTGCTATTCCCATTCGACGGCAGCCAAATGGGAATTCATTGGTTGAAATGGCCGCTGGTAACATATACTCGTGGGGGAGATTTTTATGCAACTTTCCGCAAGAGCGACCAGTTTGATACCATCGTTATCTCTTTCGATCGACAGCAAAGCAAAGGCGATGAAATCCGAAGGGATCGACGTGTGCAGCTTTGCTGCGGGCGAACCCGATTTCGACACACCCGAGCACATTAAGGCCGCAGCTATCGCTTCATTGGAGGCCGGATTTACCAAATACACCCCTAGTTCAGGAATTCCCGAGCTTCGCCAGGCAATCTCGGAGAAGTTTCATCAGGACAATCAACTCACCTACAACCCGTCCCAAGTCATCGTCAGTTGCGGCGCCAAACATTCCTGTTACAACGCGATACTCGCTACCTGTCAGGCTGGCGACGAGGTTATTATCCCGAAGCCGTATTGGTTGAGCTACCCGGAGATGGTACGATTGGCGGGAGCCGATCCGGTCTTTGTCGAGACCAAGGAAGAAAATGGGTGGAAGCTTACTGCCGAAGATTTTGAAAACGCGATGACCCCGCGGACGAAGATGATCATCATCAATTCTCCGAACAACCCGACCGGAGCCGTTTACACTCGTCCGGAGCTGGAAGCGATCGCTGCCGTCGCCGCGGAGGAGGAAATCTTGATTCTGGCGGACGAGATTTACGAGAAACTCGTTTACGAAGGCGCCGAACATGTAAGTATCGCATCGCTGGGACCGGAGTATTACGATCTCACTATCACAGTGAACGGGTTCAGCAAGGCCTACGCCATGACGGGGTGGCGACTCGGCTATCTAGGTGCCCCCGAACCAATCGCTCGAGCCATTGACTCCATTCAAAGCCATGTCACGTCAAATCCGTGTTCCTTTGCCCAAAAAGGCGCATTAGCCGCATTAAAGGGGGATCAGCAGACCATCTCAGATATGCGCGAGGAATTCGATTTACGTCGCCAGTATATGGCGGACCGGCTATTGAAGATTCCGAATCTCAGCATTGTCCGTCCATTTGGCGCGTTTTATGTACTCGCCAATATCGGCCGCCTGGGTCTGACCTCACAGAATTTTGCCGATCGGCTTTTGAGTAAAGCAAATGTCGTTGTTGTTCCCGGAATTGCCTTTGGCAATGATCGCACGATTCGTTTCAGTTATGCGACCAGTCTCGATATCATCAATCGAGGCATGGATCGATTTGAGGATTTCTGCAGAACCGTTTGATTCCGGATTCGGACAGCGAGGCCAAGGAGCTTCCTTCTCATTCTGGCAGCGCCTGAACTTCCGAATCGCGCCTCTTTGGCTTTTTTTGACCTGAGGCGCGGCCTCGTTAGTGTACCGTTTCGCCTATCGTGATGGTGTCGTTGCGTTCAAAATGGGCCGCCGGCACGGCGGTCCGACCGAGGAAGATGAATCGGCTCGTAAGTTACCTGCGCGTTTACGCCGTAATGTTACGCAACTCCCTGATCAGGGAGATGAACTTTAAGCTTAACTTCCTGCTGTGGATGCTGGTCGAAGCATTCTGGTTCGCTGGGCAGCTCATCTTTATCGAGGTCATTTATAGTCAGGTCGATGCCATCGGTGATTGGACGAAATGGGATATGGTATTGCTGGTCGGAACGCACCAGATCATCAGCCAGATCTTTAACGCATTTTTCTTTACCAACCTGATGAACCTCTCCGAGCTCGTTCGGACCGGTAAACTCGATTTTGTTTTGCTCCAGCCGATCGACGCTCAGTTTACCACCTCAGTCCGTCGTTTCGGCATTGACAGCCTGGTGAATGCGTTCGTTGGAATTCTGATCGTCTGCTATGCGCTCCATCGCATCCGGGTGCTGCCGTCCATCGGTCAGATTGTACTTTATCTGGCTACGGTATTGATCGGTGTCTCCTTACATTATGCCGTCATGTTCGGGCTTTCGACCGTCAGTTTCTGGAGCGTCCGGGCCCAAGGAGTTATTTATGGCTATTACAATATCATGAACCTGGCTCGGTATCCGGATGTGGTATTTAAGGGTCTAGCTAAGTTCCTTTTCAGTTGGGTTCTTCCGGTGATGGTTGTCACCAATGTTCCAGCACGGGTGCTGATTCATGCCGGCGAAACCCCTTGGCGGTTTGTCGGCCACCTCGTGCTGGTTTCCTTTATGATGATCTTGCTTTCGCGACTGGTGTGGCGCGCTGCCCTTAACCACTATTCGAGCGCCAGTTCTTGACGGTCGGGGTCAAAGTTGGAGTTTCGGAGAGGCTAAGAGAATAATTTCGCGATTTCTGATTTGTTTTTAAACATCCGGACCGGATTCTGCGTCGAACAGAAGTCGAGTGAAATCCGATAGAAGCATTCCCCGGAGCGGCCGCCAAAAGGGGGCCGATTTTCCCGCTGATCTTTCCCCTTGAACCGGACGGTGATTGCCAGTATATGTTCGCCCTTCCTCGCTCGGGAAGGGGAGAGCGTGGGAGTAGCTCGGTGCATTTAATTTATGGCCAAATCGAAAATACAGAAAAAAGAAGAGGCGTCTCCGAATGGGCATTCGCCAGCGGAACAAACCGCTCAAGTTTTGACCACCGGCACGAACAATGAAGTGGGAGACGAAAAGCTCAGCCCTTTCCTCAAGAAACAAAAAGCCAAGCTTCTTCAACTTCGGGACAGCCTTCTGGACGCGATGATGGGGGTGTCTCGGGATACCTTACGAGCAAGAGCCGAAGGAAGTGAAGCCTCAGCGTTCGGCATGCATCAAGCCGATGCCGGGAGCGACGCCTATGATCGTGACTTTGCGCTCAGCCTGCTTTCCCAAGAGCAAGATGCCCTTTACGAGATCGAAGAAGCACTCAAGCGAATCGACGGCGGAACCTACGGCATCTGCGAAATGTCGGGAAAACCTATTCCCCACGCCCGATTGGAAGCAATTCCATTTGCCCGTTATACGGTGGAATGCCAGACGTTGATCGAGAAACAGAAGAAGGCCACTCGTATTCGGCAGCCAGTCACGTCTCTGTTTGGATTGACTGACGAAGAAGGCGGCGACGGGGATGAAGAAGAGCCGGCATCAGACAATAAGGAATAATTATGCCGAGAGACATCATTATCCTCGAGTGTACCGAGGCCAGAGCCCAAGGTAAACCGGTCTCCCGTTATGTCTCCACCCGCAATAAGAAGAGCCTCAATACCCCAGGCCGGTTGGAAAAGAAAAAATACAATCCCTTTCTCCGACGCCACACGCTGCATCGTGAAGTAAAGTAGCACCATGGAACCGAAGACCGCCAAACGCCGATCGAATTTCCGTCGCGCCAATCGCGCCATGCCTCGGCGTCGCATCGATATCGCAATTGAAGCGCTGGATTACAAGAACCCGGACCTGCTTCGCAAATTTGTCACCGAAAGCGGTAAGATTTTACCGCGGCGTGTCACCGGCATGCCGGCTTATCTGCACCGGAAGATTACACGGGAAATCAAGCGCGCCCGCTCAGTACTCCTCATGAAATAGTCACCGCGTCGCTCCGACTAGGTCGTAGCCGCGTCTGCTGGGCGTGGTTGGGATTAAAAGCTGGAGCGCTGCGAATCTTCCGAAGTCGACCACGGCTGCCGACTTGTCCACCGCCTGCCCGAGAGCGTTGCTGCATAATCGGTTCTAATATTTGCTATCTGTGATCCCATTCGAGCCTGGCGCGAGAATGGCGCTTCTTCCCGGAATTCTCTTGCAGCTCACAAGCGAGTGGCTATGTTCACCCTTCCTCTGATCCCGTGAAGACGCCCTGAAACAGGCCGTCCGGGATCAGATTGAACTTAGTGGCAACCATGGTTTGTTTTTTGTTTGTAATTTCTTTATGACTGAAATGCAGGAGCTAATCGCGAAGTCCCTGCGCGATTTCAAAGAAGGCAGTATCGTTAAAGGACGGATTCTGGAGATTCGTCCCCGCGAAGTGCTCGTAGATATCGGCTATAAGTCTGAGGGCGTAATCCCAGTGTCGGAATTCGAAGACTCTGACGAGGTCGAGGTAGGCGATGAGGTCGAGGTACTGCTGGAAAGGCTCGAAAACGAAGATGGGATGGTCGTTCTCTCGAAGGAAAAAGCCGCCCATAAGCAAAACTGGGACAAAATTGTTAAGGTTTTTGAAGGCGATGGTTTGATCAAAGGGAAGGTAAAGGCGGTGGTCAAGGGTGGACTGACGGTCAATATCGGAGTGGAGGCTTTCCTACCCGGTTCGCAGATCGACATCGTGCCTCCAAAGGATCTCCAGCAGTTCGTAGGCAACACTTACGATTTTAAAATTGTTAAGATCAACGACGAGCGAAAGAACGTTGTTTTAAGCCGGCGCGAAATCATCGAACAGGAACGCGCGGAGAAACGGACGAAATTCCTGGATTCAGTGAAGGTCGGCGACACGGTCAAAGGCAGCGTGAAAAACCTGACGGATTTCGGCGCGTTCATTGACCTTGATGGCATGGACGGGCTTCTTCATATCACCGATATGACTTGGGGAAGGCTCACTCATCCAAGCGAACTTCTCAAGATCGGCCAGACCTTAGATGTCGTCGTTCTCGACATTAATAAGGAGAAGGAACGCGTCTCGTTGGGTTTAAAGCAGACTCAGCGCAATCCATGGGACAAGATCGAGGAACGTTTTCCGGTTGGCGCGAAAGTGCACGGAAAAGTTACGAATTTGGTACCCTACGGCGCTTTTGTGGAGATCGAAGAAGGAGTGGAAGGTCTTATCCACGTTTCTGAACTCTCTTGGACGAAACGCATTACTCGTCCTTCTGATGTTCTAGCTCAAGGCCAGGAAATCGATGCCATCGTGCTTGGCGTAAACAAAGAAGAGCAAAAGATTTCTCTGGGTGTTCGCCAACTCGAACCAAATCCTTGGGACGCGATCGAACAGCGTTATGTGATCGGCTCCGAAGTCAAAGGCAAGATCCGTAACATGACTGCATATGGTGCCTTCGTCGAACTGGAAGAAGGTATTGACGGCATGATTCACGTGTCGGATCTCAGCTGGACTCGTAAGATCAATCATCCGAGCGAGATTCTGAAAAAAGGTGACGACGTCGAAGCGGTTGTTCTCGACATCGATAAAGTCAATCAGCGGATCAGTTTGGGGATTAAGCAACTCGAATCCGACCCGTGGAAGGAAATCGATCAGAAATACAAGATCGGTGACTTGGTCCAAGGAAAGGTAACCAAACTAGCTAGCTTTGGTGCGTTTGTTCAGTTGCAGGACGACATTGACGGCCTGGTCCATATCTCTCAGCTCAGCGAGGAACATGTTGCCAAGGTCAAGGATGTGTTGAAAGTCGGCCAAGATGTTGAAGCTCGCGTTATCAAAGTGGATAAGGCAGAGCGACGAATCGGACTTTCGATCAAGGCGGCGCACTATTCCGAAGACGAATTGCGACGGGAGACTGAAGCATTTGATAGTCTGCGACCGGGCGAGGATATGGTTGGCCTGGAGCAGGCGTTCCAAGCGGCCGAAGAAGAATATCGACCCAGCGACCGCAAAAAGTAGCTTCTGGGGAAAGGCGTCCGAAATAAATTCTGGGCGCCTTTTTCGTTGAGAATCTACGGATATTGCCGCAGCTTCCTTATGTAGAAGGCGAGTTTACTGTGAGTCGAAGGTATAGTATTGATTGACCGGCTCCAGTAACCCGCAGATTAGAGTTCAACAAAGCAAAACACATTAGCATGGAAACACCGCAAATTGTCGCGTACTTAAAAACCCAATGTGGATGGAGCAACGGGGTACGCGCAGTCTTAAGCAAGTACAACCTTCCGTATCAACAAAAGGACATCATCCAGAACCCGGCGTTCCGTTGGGAGATGGAACAAAAGAGTGGCCAACCGCTTTCGCCATGCGTTGAGATTAATGGCGTGATGCTCGCCGACATCAGTGGGGAACAAGTGGAACAATACCTGGTGGAGAACAATTTGGTCCAGGCGAGCTCCCATCCCATCGAGATCCCAATCAACGCGCCTTGTCCTCCGGAACAGCACGAAGCAGCGAAAGTTTCGTTCCACCGGTAGTCCGCAATTCCCGCACGGATCGTTAGGCAACCAGGCAGTTATAATCATCCAAGCAGTGAAACCGTCTCTGCGAGGATGACAGGGTTGCCTTTGGAGTAATAGTCTCGAAATGCCCTGATCTTTTCCGGTAGCGGCGGCTGTCCGCCTGGGCCGGAGCGTTTGCCAGTTCTGGAAGATTAAACGGAGCAACTGATCGAGCCGACCGGATTATGGAGCCTGCGGACGCCTGGGCAGCCGCATCGCGGCCATCTCCTCCTACCGACCTCCCCTCCCCCGTCTACTCCACAAATTCGATCTCGATCGGCTCCGAAATGAAACCTCGCTTGCTCGCATATCCCAAAAATTCGCGAATCGCTTGCCGGCCGATCTTACCGTAGTCCAAAGTAAAGTCGTTCACATACATGCCGATGAATTTGTCGGCTTGAGCTAGATCTAGGTCGCGCGCTAATGGCATCGAATGTTGTATCCCATCTGCGCGATTTTCCAGTCCGTATCGGATGCTCTCCTTCAGGATATCGGAAATCTCCTTGCGTTGCTGGGGAGGTATGTCTTTCCGGATAACGTTTCCACCTAAGGGCAAGGGAAGGCTGGTTTGATCCTTCCACCAAGCGCCCAAATCCAGCACCAACTCGAACCCTTGTTGGGCGTAGGTCAGTTGACCTTCATGAATAAGTAATCCCACATCGGCTTTGCCAGCTTTGACAAAATCGAAAATCTCGTCAAACGGCACAACCACCGCAGATCCATTGGTAGTAAAAAGTCGTAAAGCGAGATATGCGCTCGTTTTGAGCCCGGGTACCGCAATTTTCCGATCGGCAAGCCAGTTAGAAATCTCTGGAGGAGTCTTTGGCGCCTCAGATAATGAGACCAACATGGGACCGTATCCGTCTCCCATGCTAGCCCCGCAGGGCAGCAATGCATACTGCGAAGTCAGGAACGCATAGGCATGAATCGACACGGCCGAGATGTGAAGTTCGCCACGCAACGCGCGTTGGTTCAGCGTTTCGATGTCCTGCAGAATGTGCTGAAAGCGGTACCCTCGGCTATCGATCTTGTTTTCGGCCAGCGCATAAAACATGAACGCGTCATCGGGATCCGGTGAATGCCCAAGAAGTAGATCCATGCCAGAACAAAGCCAGAACCATCTATGGCTGCAACCTTCTGTCGACGAAATCTTTCGAGGAGGTAGCGCGGGATGAGTTCGGTTCAGTTCTACTGGTATGAACTCGTTCCACCTCACCCTGCATCTCGCGCCAACGTGCGCGTCCTCTGGGAGAATAAAAGAGGTAACAGATACCTCCGATCATTCCGAAAAGAACGAAGTAGGAAAAACCGAGCAGCGAAATCAACACGCCTACTTCGCCCGGCACTTTGCAGAGATCACTAAGCAAAATCTCGAACAACGATTCGCGAAATCCAACGCCTCCGGGCGTGATCGGTAGAGAAATAATGCAAGTGACGATCGGCATGATCGTGATCATGTCGAGGAGTGAGACCTGCGCATGCACCGCCTGCGCCGCGCAATAGAACGCTCCATAGAACGAGAAGAGGACCGGGAACGACAACAGAAATGCCGATAGGAGCGATACCTTAGCGCGGGCGAACACATGATAGGCTTCAGAGGTTTCGATCAGTCGGTCTCGAAATGGGGTATGCCGCGGTAAGCGGTTGGCCAGCTTTAAGCCGCTTACCAGGAAGGATCCGACCGTTATGACCGTGAAACCGATCAACATAGAAAGAAGGATCCAGAGTAAGAAGGAGGCTTGCGGGGTTTGCTGTAACCATTGCCAGCGGAGCCCGGTTGTGACCACAGCCGCAACGACCAGGGCCAGCATGCCAATAAGCCGATCCATGACGATGGTTAGAATGACCTCCTTCTTTCGGTCGGGAAATTCCCGCATTGAGAAATAAAGCCGGGCAAAATCTCCACCGGTATATCCGGGCATGAACAAATTGAAGAATAACCCGACAAAAAAAAGCTGGGCAATTCGTGGCCAACTCAGATGCATCCCCTGTACCCGCAGAAGGATCTTCCAACGGATGATGTTAGCGATCTCTCCGGTCAGTGCGACCGGCAGTCCGATTAGCATCCAATGGCCGTCCGCCTGGGTGAACGCCGCCGCCATTTGAGCGCGCTTTTCTGGGCTGTGAAATACCCAAATCAAGATTCCAATCGTGAATACCGCCTGCAGTGTGCGGATAAGAGCTTTCTTCATTGGACCAACCAGGAAAGCGTTTCGCGATTATCTTTCCGGCTATCAGACCACGGCCGAGAATCACCAACGCGGTGGATCTTACACGATCGTGGTTTGCTTGACTTCATGATCCGCTGAGAACTGATTGGCAGTTTTAGAAAAGAAATGCGCTTCGGCGACTCAGATTGTCCGGACTGCCGTACATAAACTGCGGCTGCCAGTCTGATGGCTACTTGTTCGGTCCAATCGAATATCTGCCTCACCAGCGGCCGGCATTCGTTCTGTGTTATTGATTTAGGACGATACGCTCGGATCTTTCAGGAAATCAACGCTCCTTTTCCACCCAGACGCCACCGTCACAATCTGGGAAAATTGCGACGATTTTCGGAGCGCATCCGGAGAACGAACTCAGAAACCACACAGTCGCTTGCGAGAGATAACCTCACGGTACAGTGTCCGCCTCGGGCATGAAGTTCATCGACCTGACCTCCGAGGAGAGCACAACCGAGACTACAGAGCTGGATCGCAGATATTTTCCGGCCGACCGTTTAATCCAGCAGGTGCGGGAGATTCTTGATCAAGTGCGCGCAGGGGGCGACCAAGCGCTTCTTCAGTTGGTAGAGAGATTCGACCACACCCTTCTTTCTCGGCCAGAATTAAGAGTCGACCAGCACGAAATAGGTAAAGCGGTCGAAAATCTAGACTCTGGGATGCGCGACGCCCTTGAGATCGCTAAACAAAATGTCCAGGAGTTCGCCAGAAAAAGTCAGCGCATCGATTGGCTGGCGAAGAATGGGCAAGGAGCCGAAGTTGGCGAATATTTTCATCCTTTTCAACGAGTCGGCATCTATGTCCCGGCGGGTACGGCTCCTCTCGTGTCGTCGGCCATTATGACCGTCTCGCTAGCGACTGCGGTCGGCGTCCCCGAGATCGTAGTGGTTTCGCCGGTCGGACCCGACAAGAAAATGAACCACGCGCTACTCGGCGCATTGCAGATAGCCGGAGCAACTGAGATTTTTAAAGTGGGCGGAGCACATGCAATCGCGGCGTTGGCATTTGGAACGGAGACGATACCGAAGGTCGACAAGATATTTGGTCCGGGAAACGCCTATGTTACTGAAGCAAAGCGCCAAGTATTCGGATACGTCGCCGTTGATTTATTGCCCGGCCCCAGTGAAATCCTGGTCCTGGCCGACGCCAGTGCTCGGCCAGCTTGGCTGGCGGCCGATCTGCTTGCGCAAGCTGAACACGGCCCCGGAAGCGTGATTTGCGCGGTTTCGCCGAGTCGATCAATCTTGGATGCGACCCAAATGGAAATGACCAAGCAGGTGGCAACTCTACCGCGACGAAAGCTTTTAGAAGAGGTTGTTTCAAATCGCGCTTTCGCGGTTCTCGTCAGAGATCTTGCTCACGCCGTCCAATTCGTAAACGGCTTTGCTCCCGAGCATTTATCGATCGTGACGCAGGATCCGTGGAGTATCGCCAAACAGGTTAGAAACGCCGGCGCGATTTTTCTGGGCTCCTACTCGCCGGTCGTGGCGGGCGATTTTATGGCTGGTCCCAGTCACGAATTACCTACCGGCGGCGCAGGCAAATCGTTCGGAGGATTGACCGTGGATCAATTTCAGAGAAGAACAAGCGTCGTATGCTATAGCGCTGAAGCTCTCCAAAGATCGCTATCGGTGCTCGATAAATTCAGCGAAGCAGAGCATCTCGAAGCACATGGACGTTCTGCGCGGATCCGGTTTACAACAACGAACGTCAACGAACGACAGTGAACACCAACGAACGACAATCCCAAACTGTATTCATGACGTTCGTTGTCGTTCGTTGCAATTAGTGTCTCCTGCGCCGCTTGAATCTGAGCTGAGCAAGCGAGCGCGCCAAAGCTGCCTCGGTTTCAGCTAATTCGTCAGATGCAATATTCTTGTCCTTAAGAGCGGTTTCCGCGCGATGGATTGCATCTTCGGTGATTTTCTCGTCAATCGCGATGTCTTCCAGCGCCGAATCTGTAAGCACTGAAACTTGAGTCTGCGTAATCTCGGCGAAGCCGGATCCCACCACCAATTCGGTCTGCTTGCCGTCCTTAAAAATCCTCACCTCTCCCGGCGCAAGCTGGGTCATCAGGGGCGCATGGGCGGGATAAACACCCAGTTCTCCGTCGCTTCCGGGCAAAACAACCATATCCACGTCGTCCTGATATGCTCTCCCCTCCGGGGTTACGATCTCGAGCTTCAGTTTCGCCATCGCTAATCAGGTTTCGGCCCGAATTTCCTCGATACCGCCTTTCATATAGAAGTTCTGCTCCGGCAGATCGTCGTGCTTGCCGTCCAGAATTTCTTTAAACCCGCGAATCGTTTCGTTAATAGTGACGTATTTGCCCTCTATTCCGGTGAATACTTCGGCAACGTGAAAAGGCTGGCTGAGGAAGCGCTGAATTTTTCTGGCCCGGTAGACAGTCAACTTGTCCTCCGGGCTCAACTCATCCATCCCGAGAATGGAAATAATATCTTGCAGATCTTTGTACCGCTGCAGTACGCGTTGGACGCCTCGGGCCACATCATAATGCTCTCGGCCGACAAACTCCGGAGACAAGGCTTTCGAGGTGGATGCCAATGGATCTACTGCCGGGTAGATTCCAAGCTCGGAAATGGCACGGTCCAGAACGATAGTCGAGTCCAGATGAGCAAATGTGTTAGCGGGTGCCGGATCGGTCAAGTCATCCGCGGGAACATAAACGGCTTGGAAGGAAGTGATCGAACCCTTCTTAGTCGAAGTGATGCGCTCCTGCAGATCACCCATTTCCGATGCCAACGTTGGCTGATAGCCGACCGCTGAGGGCGTTCTTCCCAGTAACGCCGAAACCTCAGATCCGGCCTGAGAAAATCGGAAAATGTTATCGATAAAAAGAAGCACGTCTTGATTCTTTTCATCTCGGAAATATTCCGCCATCGAAAGCGCGGTCAGCGCCACTCGCAGGCGAGCGCCCGGCGGTTCGTTCATTTGACCGTAAACCAGTGCGACCTTCGATTTGCTCAGATCCTTTTGATCGATGACGCCAGCTTCTGACATTTCATTGTAGAGGTCGTTTCCTTCACGGGTGCGCTCACCAACTCCAGCAAATACGGAGAAGCCGCCGTGTCCTTTGGCAATGTTGTTGATCAACTCCATGATCACCACAGTTTTCCCCACTCCCGCTCCCCCGAACGCTCCCACCTTACCGCCTTTGGCAAATGGGCAAATCAGGTCGATGACCTTAATTCCGGTTTCGAGCGTACTTGCCGACGTGTCTTGCTCGATCAATGTAGGTGCCGGGCGATGGATTGGGTAGCGCTTTTCAAACGTTATCGGGCCACGCTCGTCGACCGGGTCGCCAATCACATTGCAAATTCGTCCGAGTACACCTTCGCCAACCGGAACCGAAATAGGATCTCCAGTGTGGGTCGATTTCATACCACGTTTCAATCCGTCGGTTGTCGACATGGCAATTGCTCTGACCCAGCCGTCGCCCAAGTCTTGTTGAACTTCCAAAACCAGACGATGATTCTCATTGCCTGCGTTGACCGTCACCTCCAGCGCGTCGTAAATCTTTGGGACCTTCTCAGCCTCGCTGAAATCGACGTCCACGACCGGACCGACCACTCTTATAATTCTACCTTCGCTCATGCTGAAGTCATCCTACGGCGATTTGCGCACTAGCAATCTCGAGCAGTTCAGTGGTGATGCTTGCTTGCCGCACTTTGTTATAATGTAGGGTTAGATCCTTTACCAGTTGCTTCGCATTGTCGGTGGCATTTTTCATTGCCACCATTCGAGCACTGTGCTCGGATGCCCGCGCATCGAGGATCATCTGAAAAATCTGGAAACTGACGTAATGAGGTAGAATCGCTGTGAGTACCCCTTGCTCACTTGGTTCGAAAAGAAACTCGCCGCTCGGAACCTTTGCTTCCTCCTCTTCCCCATGTAATTCCTCAGGTGAGACCGGTAACAGGTTCACGGTAGTCGCCTGTTGCACCAAAGTGTTTACGAATTTCGAGTAAACGACGCGTACCCGATCAACCTCGCCCGACAAGAACTTTTCGAGGCAAAAATCGGCGATTGGTCGCACTTCCTGAGTCCGCGGTATTTCACTCACTTGAAAATCGGCCAGTAAATTGCGCCTGGTGCGAACCAGAAATTGAAGTGCTTTTCGGCCGACTGCCGAGAACGAAGCCTCGGTAGCATTGATTGCAGTCAGTTCGCGGAAGAGGTTAGTGTTCAAGGCGCCGCACAGCCCTTTGTCGGTGCTGATCACCAAGATCAATTCGCGGTGAACCGGGCGATCCACTAATAGCGGAGTCGCCTGAGGATCGATCCTTCCCCGAAGCGCACCAAGGGCTCGGTTAAGCACTTCCTGGTACGGCCTTCCCGCCAACGCCGCCGCCTGCGACTTGCGCATCTTGGAAGCCGCAACCATTTGCATGGCCTTGGTGATCTGCGCCGTGTTTTTGACCGAGCGGATTCGCCGGCGAATATCGAGCGTACTGGGCATTTCCCTTACGGCTTATAAAATGACTTAAAATCCTTGAGAGCTGCATGGAGCTTTTCGTCGAGATCCTTGTCGATCGCTAGTTTTTCCAGAATGAGTTTAAGGAGATCATCTTTCCGCGTCTCAAAATATTCGCGGAGTTTGGCTTGACAATCCTTGATCTTGTCTACCGGAACATCATCAAAGTAGCCCTTCTGCATCGCAAACAGAACGACTACTTCAATCTCGACCGGCATCGGATCATGCTGACCCTGCTTGAAGACCTCGACAATGCGCTGACCTCGATCCAGCTTTTTTCTGGTGCCGGGGTCGACATCTGATCCAAATTGCGCGAACGCCTGAAGATCGCGAAATTGTGCCAAATCCAACTTGATCGAACCGGCTACTTGTTTAACTGCCTTAATCTGAGCGGCTGAACCGACTCGGCTGACCGAGATGCCGACGGAAATGGCCGGGCGGACGCCTTGATAGAAAAGATCGGTTTCCAAATAGATCTGCCCGTCAGTAATGGAAATGACGTTCGTCGGAATGTAGGCGGAAACATCACCCGCCTGAGTCTCGATAATCGGCAAGGCGGTCAGAGAGCCGCCTCCGGCCTTTTCGCTCAATCGGGCGCTGCGTTCGAGCAATCGTGAATGCAGATAGAACACATCACCCGGATAAGCCTCACGTCCAGAAGGCCGCTTTAAAACCAGCGAAACCTGACGATAGGCGGCGGCATGCTTGGATAGATCGTCAAAAACGATTAATGCATCCATTCCATGATCCATGAACCACTCTCCCATCGCGGCTCCCGCATACGGAGCCAGATATTGGTCCGTAGCGGAGTCAGACGCAGCCGCCGAGACTACAATTGTGTACGGAAGTGCTCCGGTTTTATCGAGAACCTCAACCGCACGAGCAATGTTCATGTTCTTCTGCCCGATTCCTACGTAAATGCAGTAGAGTGGCGCGTGATACTTCGCTTTGCCTTCTTCCGCTGCACGGTTAAGCCGAGCCTGGCTGATGATCGTGTCCAACGCGACCGTCGTTTTTCCGGTCGCGCGGTCGCCAATGATCAGTTCGCGTTGCCCACGGCCAATCGGAATCATCGCATCGATCGGAAGAATGCCGGTCTGTACCGGAACACCGACCGGGCGCCGCTTGACGATTCCCGGCGCAATCTTCTCGAGCGGATAAGTTGTCTCTGAACGGATCGGACCTTTGCCATCGATCGGCTGCCCCAGCGCGTTCACCACTCTGCCGAGTAATCCTTTCCCGACCGGTACCGATAATATTCGACCAGTCGTCCGGACTTCCGTACCCTCGGTAATTTCGGTGTAATCTCCAAGCAGAATGGCGCCCACTTCGGTTTCCTCCAGGTTCAACGCCAATCCGTAGGTACCGCCGGTAAACTCAATCATTTCATTGAGCATGACATCGCTCAAACCCTCAATCTTGCAAACCCCGTCCCCTACCTCGCGAACTATGCCAACGTTCGACCGAGTCGTTTCCGTCTTTAGCCCGGATATCGCGGTTTCCAACTCTTCGAGAATAGTGTTCATATTTTAGCGTCTAGAGCTGCTCCTGGAGAGCATTTAGCCGGTGCCGAACCGACCCATCCCAAACATCGTCGCCCACTTTGATCCGTAAACCACCGAGCAGAATGGCGTTCGTGCGGAACTCTGTGGTCAAATCGTCTCCGTAACGTGCCTTTAATCTGGTCAAGACTTGATCCTTGACTTGGGAATTCAAAGCGATCGCACTCTCGACCACGACGTGCCGGCGCTCCACTTCTAAACGCACGAGTCGTTGATAACTCTTCAGCACCTCAGCATAGTGCCGAGGTTTTTCCGATAAGACTGTTTGAACCATTCGCGATACTTTCTGCTGATCTAATTTTCCGTCGGTTAAACTCAGTTTGAGCATTTGCCGAGACGTCCGGCCTGCTTCTCGAGACGTTCTCATTGCTTTTTCTCGTTCACGCCGCTAGGTCGCGAAGCGCCTCCTCATTAATTCGTTGCTGATCTTCCGGAGTAAGAGCTTTTTTGGTCACCTTTTCGGTCACCTCAACGACGAGTCGTCCAAAATCGCGCTTTAACTCCACCATTGTCCGCTCACGCTCTTGCTCGATCGATTCGCGGGCCTTGGTCATAATCTGTTCCGCTTCCGCAATCGCTTGCTGCCGTTTTTGTTCGGCGAGGCGGTCACCGCTTTGCCGAACCTCCTCGATCAGTCTTTGCGATTCAGCGTTAGCCCGAGCCAAAATCTCCTCGTATTTCGCCTGTGCTTCCGCCAACTGCTTCTTGATCCGCTCGGCGTTGAGCTGGCCTTCCTCGATCCGGCGGCGCCTTTCTTCCAGCATTGTCACAATAGGCCTGAACGCATACTTGCGCAGGACAAAGTACACAATCACAAATAGAATGACCTGAGCGATGAAATTTGGCCAGTAGAGTCCAAACTGCTGAGAGATTGTGTCCATAGTCTTTAGATCGAGGAAGGTTTTCTTGGGGGTTGGGGCTGCGAGCGGGACTCCACCAGCAGCCTCTACCATTCAGCGGTTACTTCGTGAATGCAATGATCAACCCATAAATTGCAATGGCCTCGGAAAGCGCCATTCCAAGAATCGCCATCACCAGAATATTACCAAAAGCGCCCGGGTTGCGACCGACTGCTTCGGCCGCCTTCCCTCCACAAAAACCGACGCCGATACCTGCACCCAGGCCGGCGAAGGCCAATGGTAGCATTGGCCCAAAACTTGGTCCCGCCGCAGTATCAGCGGCTAACATAGGCAGAATTTCCAACATAATTTCTCTCTTTCTTTGTTCTCGATGGGTTTTGCTTTTTGTTCCCGCCGCCCACGCGTAGCATGGTCTCGACGGAAAAGTGGTTAATGCCCGTGTTCTCCTTCTTCCGAACCGGTGGAAAGTTTAATATAAACGGCACACAGCATCGCGAAGACAAATGCCTGCAACAGGCCGACCAACAGTTCGAGAAAGTAAAATGGAAGCGGAAAAAGCACCGAAGTAAGGAATCCCAGCCCGAACGGCAACCCCGACCCGATCGTCTGCATCGTGTGCAACAGCGTCTCGCCAGCGTAAATATTGCCAAATAGCCGAAAAGACAGCGAAACCGGCCGAATGGCTATCGAAATAAGCTCGATGACCCCGACGAAGAGAAAGAGGGGGATTAGTGCATACCGAAGAAAACCGGATACGTCGCCCTTGGGAACAAACTGTTCTTTGAGGAAGCCGATCACCCCTACTTCCTGAATTGTCCAGACTAACCACAAGCCCATAAAGAGGAGCGCCATTCCGAGCGTCATATTCAGGTCCGCACTGGCGGGTCTGAGTAGCGGCGTGTCCACCTCGCTCAAGGAAAGGAATCCCGGGCCAGGTTTACCAAACCCGATAGTTCCCACGCCTGGAAACAACCCCATCCAATTGGCCGCAAGAATGAAAATAAAAAGGGTAGCCAGCAGAGGGAAAACCTTGGCGATCATGTGCCGGCCTACGATCCCCTCAAATGTGTTGTACAAGGTTTCGACAACGAATTCGAAAAGATTTTGAGGGCCGGAGGGCACTAGCTGCATATTTCGAGTGGCCCAGCGTGACACCCAGATTATCAGCCCGGTCACAATCACCGTGAACACGAAAGAGTTCGTAAACCAGGTGCCCAACGGCGAAAGCGGGTTCGCGTTTACGGAAAGTGCTTCAGCGGCTATCAATGTCCAGACCTGCATAATGGTGTCACGCCCTCAGACGAGAGGAGAGAGGTCCGCAGGCTCCGGGGGGAGCACAGGACCGATCGCGCCAGCGGTCGGAGGGTTGGACTCGGTATAAAAGCAACGGCCAACGCCCCTGGCAAGTTATTTGTGAAATTTTTCACAAGGCATTTCCTCCTGAGAAAAATCCCCTTTTCCGGACACCTACTTTTCGACGCCCACGTCCAATTCGGATTCTGGTTGGCGCTCCGTTCGTCCCAGGAATAAAGATAATCGTGCGAAACGGCACAATAGCCTACCTTTTTGAGAGGTTTCCCGCTTTTACGAAAACGTTTTGCGCGCGCGAGGTCGCAGAACTTTATCGTCAAAATTATCGGGTTCCGGTTTTTTCCATTCGTCGACCGAACGACGAACGTCCCGTAAATATTCCGCTGGATGAGGTCGCGATCCATTATCTGCCGGATTCAAACAGCCCGTTTTTCAAAATCCCGACCCGTTGGGCAGCAAGGCGATTCTCCGATTACTGGCAAAAAGAGGCAGATAGCCGAGACAAACACCGTTTTTTTGAGGCAATTTACCTCGGGAATCGACTGAAGAAAGCTGGAATCAAACATCTGCATGTCCATTTCGCAGGCATGGCGGCACGAACCGCGTGGTGGATTGAGAAGCTTTTTGGAATCAGTTATAGCTTCACCGGCCACGCCAACGATATTTTCGTTGAGAAACCCAATCAAAGAGTGCCTCTCAAGAGTTTGGTGGCAGAAGCGCGATTTGTGGTCACCGTCAGCGACTACGGCGTCGGTTACCTTAGATCCCGATTCCCATTCGCAGCTCATAAAATATACCGCGTTTACAATGGAATTGATCTTGCGCAGTTTGTCCCAGCCGAACCAGGAGCCCAACCAGTTCGCATTATTTCGGTCGGTCGCCTCATTCCAAAAAAAGGGTACGCGGAGCTGGTTGAAGCTTGCAGTCTTCTAAATAACCAAGGTCTGGATTTTCGGTGCACGATCATAGGGGGAGGGCCGGAGCATCTTCCGCTTCGCCAGCTGATTGCAGCGCGTGGCCTCGATCGGATTGTCGAACTGGCCGGACCGAAGAGCCAGACTGAGATCGTGGAATTGCTGGCGCAGAGCCAAATTTTTGCTTTCCCAGCCCGCCGAGACGAAACCGGTGACCAGGATAACCTTCCGACTGTTTTGATCGAAGCGATGGCCAGCGGTCTACCTATCGTTACGTCCAACCTAGCCGGTATCCCGGAAATTATTACTGATCAAATAAACGGCATTCTAATTCCCGAACCAGCCCCAGATACATTAGCCTCAGCCATCCGAACTTTGCTCCTGGACCCGAAAAAGCGAGAGAACTTGGGCGCTTCCGGTTTGAGTACAGCACGCGAGAAGTTTAGTTTGGCGGCCACGGTTCAAGAGCTGATCGGGATATTTGAAAATCATCTGTAACCTGTGACCAAGCCCCTACGCCGCACCGACCCTGGTGGTATAAGAACAACTGATACGTTACTCGCGGTCGGCGCGGCGTAGGGGCTTGGTCACAGGTTACAGATGATTCGGCCTTTACATTGCGGCGGGATTAGCCTCTGAGATAAATCATGAATGCGCTGATTCTGGCAGCTGGCTATGCCACTCGTCTCTACCCGCTGACGCTGAATCGGGCTAAGCCACTCTTACCAGTGGCGGGCAAACCCATGATTGAAAGAGTAGTGGAACACCTCCAGCCGATCACGGATCTGAAAACAGTTTATATCGTAACGAACCACAGATTTGCACAGCAGTTCGTCGATTGGACGGCTGACTATCAGCAGCGAAACAAGGCGGCACCGCTCGATGTTCTGGACGATGGCTCGCAATCTGACGCCGACAAACGTGGGGCGATCGGCGATATTTTCTTTGCCTTGGAAAAAAGAGATCTCTACCGCTCAGACCTGTTGGTCGTGGCCGGCGACAATCTTTTTAGCCAATCTTTGGTCAACTTTGCTGATTTCGCCCGGGAGCATCCGGCTACGATCGGCGTATACGACGTAAAAAGCTTAGAGGAAGCAAAGAAATATAATCAGCTCACCACCAATCCCGCCGGAATCGTGACCGACTTTATCGAGAAGCCAACGCACTCCTCAAGCACACTCTGTGGAATTGCGCTCTATTACTACACTCCGGAGGCACTTCGATTGCTGAAGACGTATCTGGCGGAAGGCAATAACCCCGATCAGCCCGGTCGTTTTGTCCAGTGGCTACATAAGCGGATCGATATTTTCACCTATCCAATCGACGGTCTGTGGTATGATATCGGCAGCCAAGAGAGTCTCGCCGAAGCGAATGAAGTCTTCTCGGGTCGGTAAAAGAACCTTGTTTCCCCTCGCTCGCACAGGTAATTTGTGGTTGATTTCCCTCTAGGCCGTATTAATCCCACAATTATGTCGAAAGAAGGTAAAACAAACAGCGCGTTCATGAAACCGGTTCAACCGGATGAAGCGTTGGCGAAAATCGTAGGCTCCCACCCGCTGCCAAGAACTGAACTCACCAAGAAACTTTGGGAGTACATTAAGAAGCATAATCTGCAGCACAAGAAGCAGATTAAAGCGGACACCGCACTAGAAGCTGTATTCAACGGCAAGAAAGAGGTCGACATGTTCGAGCTAACCCGCTTGGTGAATACGCACATCGTTAAATAACCAACGCTCGCCGCAAGATACTCTCTGCTGATATTGGCAGAGAGGGATCTTTGGCGTAGCATCAAGCGTGTTTTCGTCTTTTCGGGCCAAGCTAATCATTGCTGCGGTCGTGGTACTCGGCCTGGCGTTAATCGCTTGCTATTTTCCGATCATTCCGACCCTCGAAGGTCTTTCCCACTGGATTGGTGATCTCGGGCTAATTGGCTTGGGTATCTTCGTCATAGTCCTGGCCGTTTCGTCACTTTTCTTTTTTCCGGCCAGTCCGGTCATCATCGCGACCGCTGCTGTCTTCGGCTTTGCCCTTGGAATAGTTGGAGCTGTTTTGGGCGTCGGACTGGGAGCCTCATTGGGTTTTATCCTTTCGCGATCTTTTTTGCGAAAAGATATCGCCGAGCGGCTCCGACGAAACCCGACGTTTCGAGCGATCGACTTGGCGATCGAAGAAGAGGGCTGGAAGGTCGTCGCCCTGCTGCGCCTATGTCCAATCCCGTTCGGTCTGGCGAATTACTTTTATGGCCTCACCGGTATACGGTTCCAACCCTATCTTTGGACCACCATCCTCGGCAGCTTACCCAGCATCGTGCTTTTCTGTCATCTCGGAAGTGCGGGCAAGGCCGGTCTGGAGGCTTTGGCTAGCGGCAACTTTCACAAAGGAGCTGGTGAAATCACTTTGCTCGTTCTCAGTGTGGTCGCTACCATTGCCGCCCTCATCTTTTTGCCCCGTTTCGCGCGTCGGGCAGTGGAGAAATACGCGAAGATTTCAATCCCGTCTTGAGTGCGCCATTCAATTTCGGTTGCTCATTCCGAAATCCACATTCCGCGTTCCGCAATTCCCCCTCACTCTATGTCGTAACAATAGTCCGGCTTCGGCACGATTACACGCGTACCCGGCAGACTCGCGCCGACTGCGTCCACAAACCATTGCACCGACGGAGGATCTCCGTGGACCAGGATAAGTACCTTCGGTTTTGTTTTTTGGATATACTGTAGGAGAGACTCCCGGGCAGCATGTCCGCTGAAGTTGAACTCATCGATCAAACAATCGATCGATTGCTTCGGCAAATCCTCGTCCAGCTGAATCGCTTCGCCGCGTGCGGCTGCTTTTAAGCGACCGGCCGGTGACTCGGGATCAGCATATCCGACAAAGAATATCGATTGCTTCCGATCTCCAACAAACCGGGCAGCCAAACGATTTGATAGCGTTTTTTCGGTCATCATCCCGCTAGAAAGAACATAGATTCCGTTCGGTTGGATTTTGGCGACTGGGCCCTCTCGTCCGTTGAGAACCTGGGGAGCTACAGTCGGTAATAGCTGGAGACCTGGATGAAGCCGCCGAGTGCTGGCCGCCAGCTGGTCGTGAACGATAGTTACTTTTGTGCTGAGTCCGCCGATAAAAATGGGTGCGTTAATCAGCGCACCATTCATCCTAAATCGATGCAACATAGTGAGGACCTCCTGCGTTTTTCCCAGCGCAAAGACCGGAACCAAGACCGATCCTCCGCGTTCGAAAGCCGCGAGAATCGCTTCCAGAAATCTATCTTCTTCTTTCAGTCGCGAAAACTTAGGGTCGGCAGCGCGGTCGCCGCGCGTAGTTTCGATGATAAGAACATCTAAAGGTTCCTCCGGGAAAGTGGCTTTGGGGACCAGGCTTTGATCCGAAAAGTTCACGTCGCCAGTGTAGAAGATTCGTTTACCTTCGCTGCGAAACAGAATGCCGGCCGCACCCAGAATGTGACCGGCTTCGAAAAATTCAAAGCTATCTCCGCTCGCATCATCGGGTACTCGCTCGCCTTCCATGCTCCACCGCTTTCCGACCTGCGCTTTGTGCCAGACCGCTGTCGCTTGTTCCGTTTCTCGGTGGGTGAAGAGTGGATAAGTTGCCAAGCCTAAATCCTCTCGCTGTCGAGTCATAACGTTTACGGAATTATGTAACATTATTTCGCTGAGCTTGGCGGTTGCCTCGGTCATGAAGACGCGCGCCTGTGGCTGCCGCCGCATCAGCACCGGGAGAGATCCGATATGATCCTGATGAGCATGGCTAACAAAAATACTCGACACGGCCTCATCGGGAATACTTCGGTAATTCGGAAGTGCTTCCTCCGCCACCTTGCGCGGATGCAATCCAGCATCCAAAACAATCTTCCTTCCAGCGATCTCAAGTAAATATGAGTTCGCCCCAATCTCCGTCTGCCTCGTGAGGTTAATAAAACGCATGATCGCCGTACCTTTTCGCTGAAACCGTAGCTCCCGTCATCTCGTCATTAAGGAAGATGGGACTTTTAACGATGATGTTTGATCAAGGTCGGGTAGCACCCGCTTGCGTGCAAATCCGTGCCGATGACCAAACAAAATCCTTCCATCTCAGCTTTAGCTGCTTCGATTTACCATGTTGACCCCCTTACCATCAAGCAAGTGGGACTATGACGCAGCCGGTCATCTACTGGTTCGCGCTGGTTTCGGTGGATCGCAGGCCGAGATCCAGGATTTGGCTGATCGAGGAATACAACCTAGCATTGAAAAGTTATTAAATTCGGTTCCGACCGAACCGACGCTTCCATCCTGGGTTTCTCCAAATAGTTTAAAGGATTTGGTTGAGCAGATCCATTCATCCACAACACCGGAAGAAAGAGTTAAAGCGCGCCAAGCCTTTAACCAGGCAAACCGTGCACAGATGGAGGAGCTTGTTCAGTGGTGGACTCAACGGATGACTGATACCAACGCTCCTTTGCTGGAAAAGATGACCCTTTTTTGGCACGGCCACTTCGCCACGAGCGCCACCAAAGTGAGGCCGGCTTACAAGATGTGGTTGCAGAACCAGACGCTACGGACCCACGCGTTGGGAAACTTTGGCGCTCTGACCAAGGCGGTTTCCCGCGATCCGGCGATGCTGGTCTGGTTGGACTTGGCCAGCAGTCGAAAAGAGAGGCCAAACGAGAACTTCGCGCGCGAGTTAATGGAATTATTCACCCTAGGAGAAGGAAATTACACGGAGGACGATATCAAGGAGTCAGCGAAGGCTTTCACCGGTTATCGGATCAATCAGGTCGATCAACAATTCCGGTTTGTTCCTAATCAATTCGATCCTTCCATCAAAGTATTTATGAAAATGGCCGGTCCGTGGAACGGCGATCAAATCATCGACATCATTTTGGAGCAGCCTCAATGTGCCAAATTCATCGTCGCCAAGGTCTGGCAGTTTTTTGTGTATGACGATCCCGATGCTTCGTTAGTCGACGCATTGGCGGCCAAATTCCGCCAAGCGCATTACGAGATAAAGCCGCTTCTGCGCACCATCTTCAGTTCGGAAGAATTCTACAGCGATCGCGCAAAGGGCGCGATCATTAAGAGTCCGATCCAGTATTTGGTACAGGCTCGCCGCTCACTAGGCGTTTACACGCCAACAGGGCGAGCCTTGGTAAATATTTATCGACAGCTTGGGCAAGTTCCTTTCTACCCTCCTAATGTAAAAGGATGGGACGGCGGCAAGAGTTGGATCAACACCGGAACGCTAACCTACCGCTACCAAATTGCGCGTGCGCTCGTCAATGGGATCAGGCCAGAACAGGTCGGCCTTCCCAGGTTTCCGCAGAAATCTACTACCTCGCCGAACCAGGGAACACCAGAGCAAAGCGTTATAGCTTCTATGCCAGCAAATCTTGATGCCGGTAGTCCAGGGCCGGCAGCTACACCGTTTCCGTCACTTACCTCACCATGGCCAGTGGAAGAATACGTCAACCATGAGGATCGGAAAGACGTAAAACAATTGCTCGGAAAATTGTATATCCAGATTTTTCAATCCAGTCCGCAATCGGATCTCCTCAAGAACTTCATCGAAGTCGCTTCCAACAAAACGTTGCCACTCGATGACGGGTCGATCCGAGACCTGGTCACGCTCATGATGACCACACCCAACTACCAAGTGAGTTAATTCGTATGTCTCAAGAACCTGATGTCGTAACCAGGCGCGATTTCCTGCGCACCTCCGTACTCGGCGCCGCTCTGAGTTGGACCGTTCCCGTCTTCATTGAGCGAACGTTCTCCGCGCTGAACGCGGAAGCTGCAGAGTCTTCTTTGCAGGTGGCAACGGGCAAAGATCACCCCATTTTGGTGGTGCTACAGCTGGCCGGTGGCAACGATGGCCTCAATGCGGTCGTGCCGTATGTCGATGATGCTTACTATCGCGCTCGTCCAACTATCGCTATTGCCAAGGACAAAGTCATCAATTTAAACGGTCACATCGGCTTTAATCCAGCCCTGGCACCGTTTAAGGCTCTCTTCGATGAGGGGCATCTGGCGCTGCTCCAGGGTGTCGGTTACCCAAATCCTAATCGATCTCATTTTCGCTCGACCGAAATCTGGCAGACGGCTTCAGACTCTAGCAAGATCATCCGCACCGGATGGTTGGGCCGATACTTTGATAACTGCTGCTCCGGTGAGGGAGCCACGGCCGGCGTCGCGCTTGGAGGCCAGCTGCCACAAGCGTTTACGTCAGAAAATCCAACCGGTATCACTCTTAACCCGGGGTCGCGGCTGGGCTTCGCCAAGGAGAAGGACGCCTCGGAGCAGGCGCTCTTTAATCAACTTAACGGCATCGACCACGATGCGGTAAGCGGAGCTTCGATTGGTGAACTGAGCGGCCCAAACGGTTCAGGTATGACCGCGATCGAATACTTGCAGAGGACAGCGCTAGACGCCCAAATCGGGACCGATAAGATCGCCGAAGTCCTGCGTCGGGTGAAACCGGAAGCGACCTACCCTAAGACGCAACTTGGTAACTCGCTCTCGCTGATTTCCCGCTTGATTGCCGGTGGGCTGCCGACGCGGGTCTATTACGCCAGCCAGGGCGGTTATGATACCCACAACGCCCAAGAAAACAGCCACAATCGGTTACTCGGCGACCTCGCGAATGCCGTCTCTGCATTTTGCCAGGATTTGAAATCGAAAGGGATCTTCGATCGGGTAATGACCATTACCTTCAGCGAGTTTGGGCGGCGCGTCGCCGAAAACGCGAGCAAAGGCACCGACCACGGAACCGCGGCACCAATGTTCATCTCCGGCGGCGCTATCAAACCTGGTATTTACGGCCGCTCACCTTCTCTTGAACAGCTCGACGCCGGGGATTTGATTTACAACGTCGATTTTCGTTCCGTTTACACTACGATCCTAAATCAGTGGCTCAAGGCGCCCGCTTCCAAAGTCCTGGGCCACGATTTTGGTTCTTTAGCCTTTGTCTAGGGCTCTCGCGTTCGGCGTTTGGCGTTTCATTGCTCTCATGGGTCTTAGAAGTCCCATGGGTCTCATGGGTTCCACCTGATCCCCCTACGCCCCGGCCTCCAGTCCCTCCGCAGGCTGCGCTGAAACCAGCGCGCGTGCGGTCGCCTAACGATTTCCCTCACCGTTATCAATCTGTGAATAACTAGTGAATTGTTTTTGGGATTGTGCCGGGCATCCCCTCTGAGATTAAGCAAAAAGATGACAAACCCTTTGAATTTCCATAAATAACACCCCATTACCATAAATCACGACGCCCAAGTTCTCCCATGAGCATTTGTGAATAACTCCGGGTTCTCGCTACCAACGCACAACCCATTCTTTCACGTTGACTCCGTTCCTAATTCGAGAGAGTTCGACGAAAGCGCTCGCGGTCCCCTAATTGCCCCCGGAAAACCAGTCTCATGCCCAAAGGATACTTTTCTCTGCTCCTTCACGCGCATCTGCCTTTTGTTCGCCACCCGGAGTACCCGGACTTTCTCGAAGAAGATTGGCTTTTTGAAGCAATCACCGAAACCTACGTCCCTCTCTGGCAAGTATTTGAGGGTCTAGTGCGCGATGGTGTGCCCTTCCAGATCACCATGTCATTGACGCCGACGCTTTGCGCGATGCTCGATGACGAACTGCTCCGCGAACGCTACTTGAAGTATCTCGATCGAGCCATCGGGCTGGCCAAAAAGGAAATCGATCGCACCCAAGGAACCCCCGAGCTGAATCACCTGGCTCGGCTCTACCACACCCGATTTCTTGAATGTCGGGAAATATACGTCGACCGTTTGAAGCGCGATTTGGTTGGAGCGTTTCGTCGCTATCAGGAAGGCGGGTTCCTCGAGATAATCACTTGCGCAGCCACCCATGGCTTCCTGCCACTGCTCGCTTCCCAACCAGAAGCGGTTCGCGCGCAGATCCGAATCGCTTGTGACCAGTATCGCCAATCCTTCGGTCGTGCCCCCCAAGGAATCTGGCTACCGGAATGTGCCTATTTCTCCGGAGTGGAAGAGTACCTTCGCGAAGCGGAAATTCGCTGGTTTGTCCTGGATGCGCACGGATTGATGTTTGGAAATCCCCGCCCTCGATACGCAATCTACGCACCTTGCTTTACCGGTGCCGGTCCCGCGGTTTTCGGCCGAGACCGGGAATCGAGCAAACAAGTCTGGAGCGCGCAGGAAGGGTACCCCGGGGATCCGGCGTATCGCGACTTCTATCGTGATGCCGGTTACGATCTCGATATTGAATATTTGCGGCCATTTTTGCCGGCAGACGGGCACCGGAAATTCACGGGCATCAAATACCATCGAATAACCGGGCGCACTCCGTACAAAGAGCTCTATGTTCCCGGCTGGGCGCATGGAGCGGCTGATCACCACGCGGGAGATTTCGTGTCGAAGCGCGTTCAACAGTTTTCGCACCTGCTCGGTTTGACCAACATTGACCCGATCATTTTAACTCCGTTCGATGCCGAACTGTTCGGTCACTGGTGGTACGAAGGACCGATTTTTCTGAACTTCGTCATACGAAAAGCCGTTTACGATCAAAAAGTTTTCCAGCTCGCCACGCCGAGTGCGTATTTGGAGAAACACGACACGCTACAAGTCATTTCTCCCAGCCCTTCCAGCTGGGGCAATAGAGGCTTCTGGGAGGTCTGGTTGGATCAGTCGAACGGCTGGATCTATCCTCATCTCCATGCGGCTGCTCGCCGAATGACCGAGATCGCCCGGACCGTCGCCAAAGCGCCGGCCCAATGGAAAGAAAGAGTGCTTCGCCAGATGGCCAGAGAACTTCTACTTGCCCAGGCGAGCGATTGGGCATTTTTGATGAAAACCGGTACCGCCAAAGATTACGCCACCAAACGAACCCGGGATCACATCCTGCGATTCACGCGGCTTTATGATCTGCTTAGGGGCGACATCCTCGATGAGGAATTTCTCACTCTTTGCGAGTCGCGCGACAATCTCTTTCCCAACCTGAATTGGAAATACTATGTCTGATGTTCCTGCGTTGTATCGAATGGACCGGACAAAAGCTCGTCATCGGAGATCACTCGTTCTTTGCGTCTTCGCCTTCATCTTGATCGGGCTGCCCTGCGCTACCCGCAGTGAACAGACCGAAGAAGAGTCGGCTGGGACTCATCAACTCATGTTTATTCCGCCGCCGGAAGAGGGTGTCATTAGTCTGGGTGTCTACGATGCCGGGGGGAAGTTGGTTCGGGTGCTGAAGCGGGCTGCCGAGATTGATAGCTTCAAATCCGGACTAAATGGACTTTTCGTCGATTGGGACGGAAAAGATTCCAAGGGCGATCCGGCGCCCGCAGGCAAATATTCGGCCCGCGGTGTGCTGGTGGGCGACGTGAATGTCTCGGGTCAGGCTTATCATTTGAATGACTGGGTCGACCCAAGTCTCACCATGCCAGCAAAGCGGATTTTGAGCGCAGCATTCCTCAACGGAAAATCGGTCTGCGCGTTCGCAGAAAGTGAAACTGGCAAACAATTGCTGGTTGACGCCATAAACGGCAAATATCGGACGACAGATTTACCGGCGGACACTAACAGCATCAAATTCGATGGATCGCACATTCTCGCCATTTGCAACGATCGCTTGGTGCAAGTGGACCCAGTGACCCGTAGTTTGGTCGGAGAAAAGCCCTACTCCAATCTTCGCGACGCCGATCAGTGGCATGGCCAGTGGATCGTTCTCGCGAGCAATCAACTGCATTCTTCTAGCGGTGGCACCGATCAAAGCATAACGCCGCCCAAGGAGGATTTGGCGTTTTGCGCTCAGCTCGATTCATCGGCGGTGGTGGCCAGCCGCAACGGGAATATATGGAGGTTTCAGGATCGCCAATTTTCGCCGATCGAGACCGGAAAAAGTGGACAACTATTAGATATGAGCGCAGGAAAAGGCGACACAATCTGGCTTTTGCTGGATGTGGACTCGAAGCGACTCCTTCGTCAAGTGGATCTGTCCGGACAACGCATTCAAGAGTTGGACTTACCGCCAGATTTGCAGACTGTTCGCAAACTGTGCGGTTCCCGGGACGACGAGGACTTACTGCTCACCATAGATCTCAATCCTGGAGAGCGAATTATTGGCTTGCATTTCCAAAATTCAAAAGCTCAACAATCGGTTTGGCAAAAATGGTTAGATCGTTCAATGACCCCTTTCCGCTATTTCGATGTTAAGGATGGGCAGGTCGTTCCAGTGCAGGAGAAAATCGAATCTCCAACCGTTTCAATCCAGTTGGCGGAGAATCCCTTGGAGAACGCAGCACCTGAGAGCCTTTCTTTGGGTGTAATCGCGGATGAAACCGGAGCCTGGATTTCAACCAGCGACGGTTTACCGCTCCTGCAGGTAACCAAGACCAAGAACATTGTTCAAACCAAGTGGACAGCCAATGGCGCCGATGGTTTGCAAGTTTTTATTTCCAACGGCTCGGTCGTTGAGGAATACCGAATAAAGGGTTTGGGAAATCTCTATCGGTTTGATGCCGGCAGTTTTGACTAAGGAAGCGGGTTACCTGATGCGCTTCGGACTCAGGAAGATTTGACGGGCTGAGGACTTGAATAATGCCTGCTTGCAAGGGTAGAGGTTGGCCGGCTTTCCTGAGTCCGGAGCACATCAGGTAACCCGCTTCCTATGGACATTATCTACTTCGATCTCGAAACCCAGCGCACCGCCAACGACGCCGGCGGTTGGAACAAGAAACGAGATATGGGCATGTCGGTCGGCGTAACCTACAGCACCAGATTGCGCCAATACCAAATATATTCCGAGCAACGGGTCAACGATTTGGTCAATCAGCTACTCCGCGCAGACCTGGTCGTTGGCTTCAATATCATGAATTTCGATTTCGAGGTATTGATGGGATACACCATACTCGATCTACCTCGTCAATTGCGCACGCTCGATCTGTTGATCGAAGTGGAGAAGAACTCAGGTGGCCGGCCAAAATTAGATAATATTGCGCAGGCCACACTCGGCATCGGAAAAACCGCGGATGGTATCGACGCGATCAAGTGGTGGCGCGAAAAACGGGTCATCGAAATCGCCGAGTATTGTTGCTTCGACGTAAAGGTTACCCGCCTGGTGCACGAATTTGGGTCGGCCAATAGGGAGATCTTCTATATGGATAAATTCAACCGTCGACAGAGGATACCGATTGCGTGGTAGAACGATTCCACCGTCGGTACCTTGGCGAGCGGCAAGCCAATAGCAAATAGCAGATAGCAAATAGCAGAGAACCAGCGAACAGTTACCTGGGAACACACAGCTGCAAACCTGTAACCCGTAACTCGCAACTTTTATGATCCAGCCGCTACGCGCGACCAAGGAAATCTGGAGTTTTAATTGGTTCGACCTCAATGTGCCGATCCAATTTGGCTCGCTGGTGATGCTGCCGACCTGCCTCTACGTTGTTCATCGCTACAGCGCGATGCTGATTGGTCATGAATTTGTGCGGGAAACGGATCAGCGGCGAGCAGAGCTTCTGCTGCATCGGCTTTTTCAAGAAAAGGGTGTTCCGGATGAGCTGCAAATTCCCGACTTCGAAGAATGGGATGAGTCGATCTGGCAAAGCTTGTCTCGAGAGTACCATTGCGAGATCAATCTGGTCGATACTGAACAAGAGGAGTCGCTTGAAGCAGAGGAAGAAGATCCCATCGAGGCCCAGATTAGCGGACTGATTACCAGTTCCGCCCAGAATTTGCTGTTGACTCAAGGTCCAGGATTTCTGGCCCAAGGCTTGGTCCGAGCAGTTAAGCACGTGCGATCGGCCGAGAAGAAGCGGGCCCTGCTCATGAAGGCTTTAGAGTTGGTCGAGGATCTTCCGGAGGCATTGGTCGAACTCGCCGACCTCGAACTGCAAGAGGGAAACATTGATTCGGCCGCCGAAAAATTCTCTACCGCGGCAGACGTCGCGGCTCCCTTTCATCAACCTGGGCAATCGAGCTGTTATGTCCGCGCTCAGCACGGAAGCATTCTCACTGCTTGGCAAAAGGGGGACCTGCCGCAGGCCATTGCCATCGGGGAGAAAACAATCTTCGAAAATCCAACCGACCACTCCGGAATTCGTTTTCTATTGCCTCTGCTTCAGCTCTCGACCGGCCAACTCGAATCAGCGCGAGAGTTTTTTGATTGGTATGCGCAAAGATTCGTCGACGACCTAGAAGATCCAGGATTTTATTTCGGCTGGGGCCTCGCTCTTTTCGATTCGGATGAAGAGAAAAGATCTGCGTTCCGGTATCGCCGCGGAATGGTGCAAAATTTGTATCTCGCCCCGCTCTTACTGGACCTACCAGAGCCATCTCCGGAAATTTGGCAACACAATGAGAGAGGCGACCTGCAATATGCCGCGGATTTTGTGAATTCTTTTGGAGTGCTTTGGGAACGAGACGCGGCGGCGGCTCGCTTTCTGCGAGAAGTTTATTTGGAGGAGGTCCCTCACCTGGAGCAGCTCATTTCGCTACGACAAAAGATGGCAGATTTCCAAGACCAACGGTACGAACCCAAGCACCGTGAACTCTGGCAGAGCTTTCTGGACCAGGAAAAAGCGTTGCAGGAGAGCTGGCAGCACGAAGGAGATAGCCGATAGCCAATAGCCAATAGCCAGTGGCGGCTCGGCTATCGGCTATTGGCTATTGGCTATTTCTTCAGTGGCTATTGGCTATTTCTTCAGTATCGATTTCGCATGGTCCGTTATTTAACTGGTATTCAGCCCTCTGGAGCTCTTCACATCGGCAACTATTTTGGAGCGCTCAAGCCGGCGGTAGAACTGCAAAATCAGGGCGAAGCTTTCTATTTCATTGCAGATTACCACGCTCTGACTTCGCTCCAGGATCCAGCTGCACTCCGTGAATATGTCCGAGGCGTGGCGCTCGATTTCCTGGCTTGCGGATTGGATCCCGACCGGTCCTGCTTCTTTCGTCAGTCAGACGTGCCATTGGTAACCGAACTGACCTGGATTTTGAGCACGGTGACCCCAATGAGCCTGTTGGAACGATCCCACTCCTACAAAGACAAAACCGCCCGCGGTATTCCATCTTCCCACGGGCTCTTCGCCTATCCAGTCCTAATGGCCGCCGATATCCTTCTTTACTCTGCCGACGTTGTGCCGGTCGGAAAGGATCAGAAACAGCATCTCGAGATCACTCGTGACATCGCGATCAAATTTAATGAAGCATATGGTTCTACGTTAAAAGTGCCGGAGCCGCTGATCCGCGAAGAAGTAGCAACCGTAGTCGGCCTCGACGGGCAAAAGATGAGCAAGAGCTACGACAATACTATCGAAATCTTCGGTCCGGAAAAACTCATCCGAAAGAAAGTAATGAGCATCGTGACCGACTCGACTCCCGTAGAAGCGCCCAAAAATCTGACGAATTCGACCATTCTTCAACTCTATCGACTTTTCGCCGCACCTGAACAGATTGCTTCAATGGAGGATGCTTTTCGAGCTGGTGGAACCGGCTATGGAGAATTCAAAAAGCAGCTATTCGAAGTCATCTGGAATGCGTTCGCTCCGATGCGGGCGAGACGTGCCGAATTGGAAGCCGACTTGAATTATGTGGACGAGGTCCTTCGAGCGGGAGCGCTTCGCGCCACCGATGTCGCGAAGAAAACGCTCGAAAAAGTCCGAACAGCGGTAGGACTAGCTTAACAGCCCGCCGTCGTTTCGCTTTGGGGCGGCCCTGTTCCCATAAGTGGGCGCGCTGCTATAGCGCGCAGAGCGAAGGAGCCCGCCGGCTTAAAAATCGGGCGACATAGTAGTTAGTGGTTATAGTAACAAAATGGCTGGCCTAAACAATGGGCGCTGAAATTCGCTGCATCACCCCAAAAGATTTTTTCTACTCAACGATTTAAACCCGACAGGCTGCTTGCAAATTCACCAAATTAGCCTCTACTTTCAGAATTTTCCCGCGCGACGTCCCCATATCGAATGAATCGAATTTTGAGAAGTCCATGAAGGTCTCGTCTAAAGGGATCGGATAAAAGAAGGTGGCGCTGCCTCGCAGCGCCAAAAGGTTATAGAAGGCTATGATTAACAGTAATACATCCCACAGATCGGATGATCCTCTCGCCTCCGAAAAAATTCAGGTGGATCGAAAAGTTTTCTTTCTCGACCTGAAAGAGAATCAACGTGGGCGTTTTCTTAAGATCACCGAGGATGTGAGTGGGAGACGCGATACAATTATGTTGCCGGCCAGCGGTTTCCGAGATTTTGTGGATGCGGATCGTTGATCTCGAGGAAAGGCTCTAGTCCGGCAGCTGCCGGATCGGGTTTGAAGGTAGTTAGGAGGGTAGCTTGACGATCGATCGGCCGAGCTTCTCGCCTGGTTGATCCCCGAGGCGGACTGGCAACTCCGCTTCGCGGAGAAGAAACGATTTACTTTTATTCGCGAAGCAAAATTTCAGCCGCCCCTCTAAAAGGATCGCCCTTTTCGCATTAGACTCACAATTTAAGGTGCCGCTCGGTTACTAAGTGGCCGCTAGCTTCATGCCTAAAAACGCTGATTTTCACAAAATCTTGCTGATCGGGTCCGGGCCGATCGTCATCGGGCAAGGCTGCGAATTTGACTATTCCGGAGTCCAGGCCTGCAAAGCTCTGCAGGAAGAGGGGTATGAGGTCGTCCTGGTAAATTCCAATCCGGCCACGATCATGACTGATCCGGAGTTTGCGGCTAGTACCTACATTGAGCCGATTACTCCCGAGGTTGTTGAGCTGATCATCGCCCAAGAACGGCCGGACGCGCTTTTGCCAACCCTCGGCGGCCAAACTGCACTCAACATCGCGATGGAGTTACACCGGCGCGGAGCGCTCACTCGGTATGGGGTCAAGCTGATCGGTGCCAATGCTGCGGCTATTGCCAAGGGAGAAGATCGCCAGCTCTTCAAAAGTGCTATGCAGCGCATCGGACTTGATGTGCCGCGCTCCGGAATCGCTCATAGCGAGGTCGACGCTCAGGCGGTTGCCAGCCAGATCGGGTCCTTCCCCCTCATCATTCGTCCCGCGTTTACACTGGGTGGCGCCGGCGGCGGTGTCGCTTACAATCGGGAGGAGTTCGATGAGATCGTCCATCGTGGACTAGAGCAGTCGCCCGTCAAAGAAGTGCTGATTGAAGAGTCACTTCTTGGCTGGAAAGAATTCGAGATGGAAGTGATGCGCGATCGGGCGGACAATTGCGTTGTTATCTGCTCAATCGAGAATTTTGATCCGATGGGCATTCACACCGGGGATTCGATCACGGTGGCTCCAACGCAGACGCTGACTGATCGCGAGTACCAGTTGATGCGAGACGCTTCCTTTGCGGTAATCCGCGAAATCGGCGTCGAGACTGGAGGTTCGAATATACAGTTTGCCGTGAATCCAGAAAACGGACGAATGGTCGTGATTGAAATGAACCCGCGGGTTTCCCGCTCTTCCGCTCTCGCATCCAAGGCCACCGGGTTTCCTATCGCTAAGATCGCGGCCAAGCTCGCCGTCGGTTATACGCTGGATGAAATCCGCAACGATATCACCCGCGAAACTCCGGCCAGCTTTGAACCGGTGATCGATTATTGCGTCGTCAAGATCCCTCGTTTCACGTTCGAAAAATTCCCGCAAGCCGATCCCACGTTAACGACTCAGATGAAGAGCGTTGGCGAGGCGATGGCGATCGGTCGAACGTTTAAAGAAGCATTTCAGAAAGCGATTCGGTCTCTGGAAATTGGAAGATTCGGATTTGGCGCTGACGGCAAAGATCGCGAGCCGAGATTGGAGAATGGCGCTTGGAACGTCGAAGAGATCGAACGTAAGCTGGTGAATCCTTCGTGGGACAGAATCTTTTTCATCCGTTACGCCCTGCTCGCCGGCTTTAGCATTGCGCGCATTCAGGAGCTTACCGGCATCGATCCCTGGTTTCTGGAGAATCTTCGAACTTTGGTAGCTGCCGAATCCGATATTCGGTCGAAGACGCTTTCTTTGCGCGCAGCCAAACGGCTCGGTTTTTCCGATCGACAGATCGCGAATTTGAGTGGCCGCAGCGAAGAGGATGTGCGGCATGAGCGGCACACAGAATCGATATTGCCGACCTACCGGCTCGTCGATACCTGTGCCGCTGAGTTTGAAGCCTACACTCCTTACTATTACTCCACTTACGGAGAGGAGAACGAGATTCGAGAGAGCGATCGCCGGCGAGTGATGATTCTAGGCGGCGGACCAAATCGCATCGGACAAGGGATCGAATTTGATTACTGCTGCGTCCACGCCTCCTTCGCGCTCAAAGAGGAAGGATTCGAGACGGTCATGGTGAATTCGAATCCGGAAACCGTCTCGACTGACTACGATACCAGCGACAAACTCTATTTTGAGCCGCTAACCCTTGAAGATGTACTAAGTATCTATCAGCAGGAGAAGTGCTGGGGGGCGATCGTACAATTTGGCGGTCAAACGCCGTTGAACCTCGCCGCTTCCTTACAAGCTAACGGCGTCAATATCATCGGTACACAACCGCAAAGTATCGAGATGGCAGAGGACCGAAAGCATTTTTCCGCTCTGCTGCAGCGCCTCGGCCTGAATCAACCGCCCAATGGCACCGCTACCGATGAAGGAGAAGCGGTGAAAGTAGCTCGATCGATCGGTTACCCGGTTTTAGTTCGCCCATCGTTTGTCCTCGGTGGTCGGGCAATGGAAATTGTGTACGACGAAGAAGACCTCCGGCGTTACATTCGAACCGCCGTGGAAGCGAGTCCGGAACGCCCAGTTCTGGTCGACCGCTTTCTGGACGACGCGACCGAGGTGGATGTCGATTGCATCTCCGATGGCGAAATCGTGGTTATCGGGGGAGTCATGCAACACATCGAAGAAGCCGGGATCCACAGCGGCGACAGCGCCTGCGTCTTTCCAGCCTTTTCCCTTTCCGCGAAGGTACTCTCGACGATCGAAACTGCGACTCAAGCAATGGCCAAGGAGCTCGCAGTTCGTGGGCTCATGAACGTCCAATTCGCGGTGAAGGACGAAGAAGTTTACGTTCTCGAAGTGAACCCTCGTGCTTCACGGACCGTTCCGTTCGTCAGCAAGGCGCTGGGTGTACCGCTGGCCAAGCTCGCTGCTAAGGTCATGGCCGGAAAATCGCTGCGCGAACTTGGTTTCACGGAGAAGATCGTTCCAAAGCACTTCTCAGTTAAGGAAGCCGTGTTTCCGTTTATCCGTTTCCCCGGCATCGATATCATGCTGGGGCCGGAAATGAAATCGACCGGCGAGGTAATGGGTATCGCGGATGATCTCGGTCTGGCCTACGCGAAATCTCAAATGGCCGCCCAGCCTCCGTTGCCGAGCGGCGGGAATGTTTTTGTCAGTGTAAAGGATCGGGACAAACCGGAGACGGTTCGGCTGGCGGCAGACCTCATCAGTCTCGGCTTCAAATTGTACGCTACCAGTGGAACTGCTCAGGCGCTGATTTCTGCCCACCTCCCAGTCAAGCGTCTATTTAAACTGGCCGAAGGGCGACCCCACGCGCTCGACATGATGAAAAACGGACAAATCGATCTCATTATCAACACCCCAAGCGGAAAGGTCCCCAGAAAAGATGAGATCCAGATTCGGAGCTTGGCGGTCGCTCAACGGATTCCGATTTTAACGACCACCAGCGGAGCGGAGGCAAGTATTCGGGCGATCAAAGCGATTCAAGCGAAAGGGATCAGTGTTACCCCGCTCCAAAAATACCATGCGGCTGGTACGCAGCACGACAGATGACAAATGGCAAATGACAGATGACTGTTAGGCAAAGCGGGTTTGCCGAAAGCAGCCTCCTTGAAACAGACTTTGGCTATTGATGGTGAAATGAAAGTGAGCGGCGCAGGTAGGGTCGCAACGAAGCAAGTGCATCCGGCAAAGTTGCCAGCCGTTTGCCCGATTTGTCATCTATCATCTGTCATTTGTCATACCGTTAGGTCCAAGCCATGCACAGCATGACGGGCTACGGCCGCGCGCAAGCTTCAGCTGAGGACGTTGCGGTTGTAGTTGAAATTCAGGCCGTCAATAAACGGCAAGCCGAGGTTATCCTTAACCTGCCCGACTCTCTTACCGCATGGGAATCTGAAATTCGCTCGCTGGTCGATCGAGCAATCAGCCGAGGACGCATTACCGTTAACTTCAATTTGGAATTCACCTCGCCGGAAGTGGAACCGGTCTTGAATCGGCAACTCGCTAAATCGTATCTCGCCGCATTCAAGGCGCTGCAATCTGAGTTGCGCCTCAATGGAGAAATCACCGTCGATACACTGCTCCGGTCGCCTGGAGTCATTGAACAACCCGCAACGAGGCAGTTAACCGCGAAGATGCGAACACCAATTTTGACCGCACTCCAAGCCGCACTTGATCAGCTTCTAGCTATGCGCGCAAAGGAGGGAGCTAATCTCAAGCGCGATCTCACGAAGAGAATCAAGGCGATGCGGAGCTGTTTGCATAAGGTCAAAAAGTTGCAACCGCGAGCCTCTGAACGCTATCGGACGAATCTGCACGCGCGGATTCGAAAATCGGGAATTGAAATTCCGTTGGATGACGATCGGCTGGTCAAGGAAGTGGCATTTTTCTCCGAACGTTCCGATTTCTCAGAGGAAGTTACCCGTCTGAACTCGCATCTTGGCCAACTGGTGGACACTTTCGAGAAAGAGGAGTCGATCGGACGCACACTGGAATTTCTTTGCCAAGAGATCGGACGGGAACTCAATACTCTGAGCGCGAAAGCCAATGACGCAGAAATTTCTCAGCTCGTCGTGCAGACTAAGTCGGAACTGGAAAAGGTCCGGGAGCAAATTCAAAACGTTGAATAATAAGCCAAAACAATCGGGAGCCGCCTTATGACGATCGTACTCGGCGTCACTGCATCCATCGCGGCCTACCGGTCCGCCGATATTGCGAGTAAACTGCGAAAAGAAGCGTGCAACATTTACGTGGTTTTGACTAAAGGAGCCACTCAGTTCATCACGCCACTTACCCTGCAGACACTCTCTCGCAATCCGGTCACCACTGATCTCTTTGCGGAAACCGCGGACTGGCATCCCGGCCATATTGACTTGGCGGATCGAGCGGACTTACTGCTGATCGCACCGGCAACGGCGGACATTATCGCTAAGTTTGCTCTCGGCCTGGCGGATGACTCTCTAACCGCGATCGCACTCGCAACCCGAGCACCGATGCTGATAGCGCCTGCGATGAATGGGAAAATGTGGCTACATCCCGCTACGCAAAACAACGTCGCGATCCTTCGCAGTCGCGGGGCCGATTTTATCGGTCCGGAAGAGGGAATGCTGGCCTGCGGTTACGAAGGCATCGGTCGATTGTGGCCGGTAGAGCAAATTGTGGCAAAGGCCTTGGAATATCGAAAGGACGCGTAACCGAATCGATTTTCATTTCGGACGAATGCGGCCGCAAAAAAGAAAAAATAGGAGGAGATAATTTGATCTCCTCCTATTCACACTAAATGAGGAAGGATTATTTAACGACCTTCTTGGCGGCAGGCTTCTTCTTTGCAGGAGCCTTCTTCGCGACTTTCTTCGCAGGAGCCTTTTTGACGATCGCCTTTTTAGTAGCCTTCTTCGCCGGAGCTTTCTTGGCTGGCATTAGTTATCCCCCCTTTCATTCCGCAGTTGCGGAGGATAAAACACAAATCACAATTGGCTTGACTAACGAACGTCGCGATCATTTTTTGTGGTACTGCATCCGGTTGAAATCGCAGACGATCGAAGCCAGCACGTCTGCTGATATTTGGTTTTCGCACACCACGATCGCTGAAGTTCCCAGAGAATATGAACACTTACCTTAACGCTGCTATTGAGTCCGCGCGCGCGGCTGGTGAATTGATCCGCCACCACCTTGGGACATCGCTCACGGTCAATGTGGAAGAGGCGCACGACCTAAAGCTCGCGCTCGATGTCAGCGCTCAGGATCTCATCACTAAAATGCTGCTGAAACAATTCCCGGATCACGCAGTAATCGGCGAAGAAGGATCAATCGGCAGCGCGCAGGCCAAACATCATTGGATCGTCGATCCGATCGACGGCACGGTAAACTTCTTCTACGGCATTCCTCACTTTTGCATCTCAATCGCGCTTCGTGAGACGGATAAACTAGTCATTGGGGTGATCTTCGATCCAATCAAAGACGAGCTCTGGTCCGTGTCGCGAGGTGAACCGGCTTTCTTGAACGATCGGCCGATCAGCGTAAGTTCTCGAAAATCTTTGAGCGAGAGTGTGGTCTCAGTCGGTTTATCCAAGAGTGCTCGCGCCATTGAGGCAGGGTTGAAGACTTTTAATGCGCTGATCCGCCGAGCTCGAAAATGTCGGATGATGGGCAGTGCAGCGTTAGATCTGGCCTACATCGCCACCGGCCGATTCGACGCCTACATCGAGAGCAGCGTCAATCTTTGGGATATCGCAGCCGGCTGGCTGCTAGTGGAGGCAGCCGGCGGTAAAATGCTAGTAGGACCGAGCCCGATCGAAGAAAATAAATTGTCGGTGATCGCTTCGAACGGTCACCTGGACCTGCAAATACCGGAATCTTGACCATGTTTCTCAGCGGAATTGGCTACGATGTGCATCGCCTAGTACATGGGCGCCGTCTCGTTTTGGGTGGAATTGAGATCCCACACTCGCATGGGCTCGACGGGCACTCTGATGCCGATGTGATAACCCACGCGATTTCGGATGCTCTGCTCGGCGCCGCTGGCGACCGAGATATCGGTCACCACTTTCCGAATTCCGATCCCTCGATCAAAGGCATCGATAGCCAAGAAATTTTGAAACGTGTACAACTGATTCTCATGGCCAAGCAGCTCGCGATCGTGAACATCGATTGCTCAGTTATCGCCGAAGCACCGAAATTATCTCCGTATATCTCCGCGATGCGCGCTCGACTTTCAGCGACCCTGGGAATTCCGGTAGAACGCGTCGGAATTAAGGCAACAACCAGCGAAGGTCTCGGTTTTGTTGGTCGCGGTGAAGGTATCGCGGCGTTGGCCGTCGTCAGTCTCGAAAAAGTCGAACCTCGGTTTCCAGATAACCCTCCCCGTGCTCTCGTGTAATCATCCGAAGACTATAAACGCCAATCACGGACCAAAGACCGCGAATCACAAAGCACGAATACGACCGCAGTAAATAGCCGCGGAACGCCAAACGCGAAACCTGCATGATTCAGTTCTATAACACCTACTCACGCTCGATTGAACCATTCCGGCCAATCAATCCAGCCGGAAAAGACGTGAAGATGTACAGCTGCGGACCGACCGTCTATTCGTACGCGCACATCGGCAATCTCCGAACGTTTCTGTTCGAAGACCTGTTGCAACGCCATCTGGAGGCGCGCGGCTTTCAAGTCTATCGTGTGATGAATCTGACGGACGTCGATGACAAAACCATTCGAGACAGCCGAGCGGCCGGCGAACCGCTTCCAAAATTTACTGCGCGCTTCATCCGGGCGTTTCATGACGATGTATCGACTTTGCGCATCAAACCGGCTACCGCCTATCCAGCTGCTACCGAACCGGTCAATATCGCCAAGATGATCGAGATGATTGGGGAACTTCTCGAACGCGACTACGCGTACCAGGCGGAGGATCGTTCTATCTATTTTCGCATCAATCGCTTTGCGGATTACGGCCACCTTGCGCACCTAAATCTGGAAGAACTCAGACCCTCCGGGCGAGTTCGGAGCGATGAGTACGAGAAAGAGAGCATCGGCGATTTCGCGCTCTGGAAAGCGTGGGATGAAGAAGATGGCGACGTCGGCTGGGAGAGTCCTTGGGGCCGCGGCCGGCCCGGCTGGCACATAGAGTGCAGCGCGATGGCAACTCGTCTGCTGGGCCCCGAAATCGATATTCATTGTGGCGGAGTTGATAACATATTCCCTCACCATGAAGCAGAGATTGCTCAATCGGAGTCTTGCACCGGACAGCAATTCGTTCGCTACTGGTTACACAGCGCACACCTGTTGGTTGAGGGACAGAAAATGTCCAAATCGTTAGGGAACTTTTACACGTTGCGCGATCTACTCAATAAGGGGTTCACCGGACGGGAAGTACGTTACGCTCTAATCCGGGTGAATTATCGGCTGCAGTTAAATTTCACTTTCGACGGGATGAACGAGGCGCGCCAATCGCTTCTCCGCATCGATGAATGGATTGGGCGCCTACGCGAGCTCGCCGGAAACAGCCAAGCTGATCAGCACTACGAACCTGCGCAATCCGACCGATTCTTTGCCGCACTCGACGACGATCTCAATATCTCGGCGGCGCTGGCCGAACTCTTCGAGCAAATTCGCGCCACCAATCGCGCCATGGACAATGAAAAGCTGGCGGCGGGAGAAGCGTCGGCTCTTCTTCGGTGGTGGGAGGAAATCAATCAGGTCCTTCAACTGCAAAGCGAAGAAGAGAACGTCAGCGCGGGAGTTCTCGCGTTGCGTGAGAAACGCGCGGCCGCTCGAGCCGCCAAAGATTGGTCTTCAAGTGATGCTATTCGCAAGCAGATCGAGGATCTCGGTTGGATTGTGAAGGACACTAAAGATGGTCAGAAATTGACCAAGAAAGTGCCGTAACCTAAAACAACGTATGTTCTCGCCAAGCGAGTATCTCGATCTGCAGGAATGCGCTCACTCAGCGTTGTTCGACGAAGCGGTCCACGCCTGGGACCCGCTGAAAAAAATCGGTGAGTACCTCAAGGCCAAATTAACTCCGGGCTTTTTCGGATCGCGTCTGGGAACTTCATTCATTAGCGATGCGGTGTTTATCGGAAAAGGTACGGTGGTTGAAGCGGGCGCCGCGATTAAAGGACCCGCCTGGATCGGTGAAAGATGCCAAATCCGGCCCGGCTGTTACATCCGAGAAAACGTCATCGTTGGGGACGGAGTGGTTTTGGGAAACTCTTGCGAGTTCAAGAATTGCGTGATCTTCAACAACGCCCAGATTCCCCATTTCAGTTACGTCGGCGATTCCATCCTCGGACACCGCGCTCATCTTGGTGCTGGAGTAATTCTTTCCAATTTCCGCCTGGATCATCAGGAAATCTCGGTACGTCATGAAGGAACCATCATTGCCACCGGTCTTCGTAAATTCGGCGCGATAATCGGTGATCGCGTGGAGATCGGCTGCAATGCAGCCATTAATCCCGGTACTTTGATCGGTCGCGACTGCATGATCTATCCGCTCACTTACTTTGGCGGCGTATTGGCTGCGAAAACCATCCTACAGAATCGGCAAAACGTCCGGAAGATTCCGCGGGAGCAGCCCGACTAACGTGCCGTCTCGCACGATAATGGTGTCGTTTGACTGTGCGCCGCTCACCGTTCGCGGTTCGCGCCACGCGCCTAGATACGGCCGCGTTTACTGACGTCAAAAATGGTTGAAGCAAAAACGGCCAATCTCAAACCCGATGCAGTGGTTGCTCGCATTGCACCCTGGTTTCCCGTCGTACTATTTATTTTTGCGCTTGTCTATTACGGCTCTTACGCGTTCTCCGGACTGGATTTGAATGGAGAAGGCGGCACGATCGCGGTAGTAGCAGACCGCATCCGCCATGGATCCAGACCGTTTGTCGATACTTTTCTCGGCTACAACCTGCTCTGGTTTTATCCGATTGTCTGGTTGTTTCGAATTTTCGGCCCAAACTTCACGCTGGTCCGACTATTCTTCTTCGCTCTGTCCGCGCTCATGGCGCTCTTGGCATACCGGACGCTGCTGCGAGCAACGCGCCGACCTCTTCTCAGTTTAACGATCGCAGTGATTCTGCTGCTGATACCAGGCATACAGTTCCGGAATTATCTTCCCTTCTTTGGAGTGGCCGATCTCATGGTTATCCTGGAAGCGTTTGCTCTGCCACACCGCAGTCAACGTGCGCGAATGGCCTGGATAGTAGTCGCGGCGCTGCTCGTAGCAACTACGTTCCTGGTTCGGATCGACCTCGGCCTCTTTTTTTCCGTCGTGCTGATCGGTGCAGCTCTGGCCTATGCGGTGCTTGGACCCGAACCTCGCCCGGAGCGTCTGCGGGCCTTACTCGCCGCGGCGCTACTGCTGCCGGTCACATTCTTTGCCTTGCATCTGCCGATTGGGTACTACGCCCAAGCGCACGGTTTCGGCGATGCCTTTTGGAACCAGTACACCAGTCAAATCGCGGATCTGGATAATCGTGCAGCGCATCTTCTGCCGCAGCCGGCGGCGACGAAAGCCACACCCTCTATCGCCCAAGCTACACCTACTGCTCACCTGGCCCAGCGGTCTTCCGAAGCGTCGGCGCCGACGGAAAATAACGATCGCTCCAATCGACCGCTGCCGCGTTGGACGGAAATGTTCACTAGTAGATGGGGTAAAACGCGGATCCTGGTTTTCTTGATCTATTATCCTCTCGTTGCTGGATTGATTATGGCCGGTGCAACGCTCGCGCTGGCTTTCAGCAGGATTAAGACTCTTGCGACCAGCAGCCTCGACCGGCATAACTTGGACCCGCGACAGGAGGATCGAACTGAAATTCATGCGTTGGTGCTCGGGATCTCGCTGGCTTCCGCCTTTACTCTTTTCCCGCAATACTTCTTCTTCCGACCGGATCCGCAGCATGTCAGTGAAATGATGTGCGTATTTCTTGTAACCGTGGGCTGCGCCTGCGGAATTGCCTTGGACCGATTTCGGTCCGCCAGCCGTTTATTACGCCGCTTATTAATCGCTTGGATCGCTCTGTGCGTATTCCACGTCTATCTTTACTGCGACTACGGACTGGCTATTCCATGGATGGGATCGATCGGCCGAAAAAAGCCTGATGAAGTCTGGTTTAAAGGTGACAACGGAGTGATCGCGCTTCTTCCGCCAACGGACGCGGAAGAGACGCGGCAACTTTACGAGGCGATAAAAGCGCACTCAAATCGAAATGACAACGTGATCTGCTTTCCCTACGCGCCGACAGTCAACTTCATGACCAATCGACCCTCCTACCTGTATAATCTCTACGTCGACAACGCGAGTCGTCCCGCCGACTTCGACGCGAGAGCCATTGCCGACATCGAAAGATACCGTCCGGCCGCGATTCTGGTGAACGACGATCCGATGAATGTGGTGAACGCATCGCGCTTCAGTGTTTGGGCAGCGACCACGATGGCCTACATCCGGCAGCATTACCGGTACAGCGGTACTTTTCGACGAAACGATGTTTACCTGGCTCCCGACAAATGATCGCTAACCTCTCCCCGAACAGCGGCAGCAAATACCTATGTCTCTTAGCCGGCGCGCCAATTCGATTGCTAGTCACCGCCGTTTCCTTTAGCCAACTCGGTCGAGAATGTCGCCGGAAATTTGACACAGCCAAGATTGCTGGATCATGCTGAAAACTGTGCCCGGCCCTGCAGAATGACTTCCGCTTCGAGATCCCCTGTTCACTTCGACTTTGGTAAAAACTGGGAAGACTTTTCCAGAAATTCCCTCGATCTCGAAAAGGTCCGCCAAGCGCAAGCGGACTTTCAAAAATTGGTCGAGGGAATTCCGCTGGAAAACCGCTCTTTTCTCGACATCGGATTTGGTCAAGGGCTGAGCTTGTTGTCAGCTGCGTCAGGCGGTGCGCATTGCCTTGGGATCGATATCAATCCACGTTGTCTGCATGTGCTGGAGGAAAACCGGAAAGCCTTTTTTCCGGAGATCGCCAACGAACGCATAAGCAGATTCCAGGGATCGATCCTCGACCCGGAATCGATTCAAAAATTGCGAGCCCACCGTCTCTCTAACAACGGGCAGTTCGATATTGTTCACTCCTGGGGCGTGCTGCATCACTCCGGATCCATGCTCCAAGCCATCCGCAACTCGGCTGCACTTGTTGCTGAAGGGGGTTATTTGGTCTTAGCCATTTATCAGACACACTGGTCAAGCGGACTCTGGAAGCGAATCAAGTATCTTTACAACCGAAGCCCTGCTTTTGTTCGGCCTCTGTGGATTTGGCTGTTCTATCCCGTAATTTACTTGGCCAAGTGGATCGTTACCGGGAAAAATCCAAAGAGCAAAAACCGAGGCATGGATTTTTACCATGATGTTGTTGATTGGGTTGGAGGTCATCCTTATGAGTATGCTGACCAAGCCGAAGTCACTCGTTATCTGAGCGAGTTGGGGTTTGACTTGATCCGTTTTCATCCGCCGACCACTCCAATTGGATGCATCGAGTTTGTCTTCCACAAGACCAACTAGCGCTGCTACACGAACCTCAGACTTGGTGCGCTAACGCGTCTTCGTAAATTTTTTCCATCTCCTTGACTTGGGCCTGCGCAGAGAATTCCCCATCAACCAAAGTCCTTGCCTGACTCACCATATCTGCCAGCCGATCCGGTTGGTTTAACAAAGCGTCGATTTTCGAGGCCCACACGGCTTCGCCCGCTTTTGGATCCAAGCAAAGCGCTTCCCGATTCCTCGCGAGTCGGGCCGGGTTAACGCAGACGATAGCCGTTGGAACCTCGGCCGAGAAAGCTTCGAGTACGACCATCGGAAGCTCTTCCCAGTCAGAGGTTAGTACGAAGAGATCAATCTCATCGAAAAATGGAACCAAAGATGGCAACGCTCCTCTCCATACTACCTTGTCAGCGATTCTTAACTGATCAGCTAGTCTCTGCAACGACTCCAACTCTGGTCCGTCGCCAGCGATCAAGAAGTGATATCGGTCGTCGACCAGCGCAAGCTCTTGCGCCAAACGAAGAAATCGGTCGAAATTCTTCCAATCGACCAATCGTCCGGCCGCTCCGACTATCTTAGGTTGGTTCGCAGTTTTTCGCGAATGACGCGGCCCAGTCCCAACTCCATTCCTTAGGTAAATTAGTTTTCGCCCTGGAATCCGTTCAGCCATTCGTAACCTTTCCAACAAAGATTGGGAAATCACAAAAATTCGGTCGGCGAAGCCGTTTGCCCACCGGTCCAACTCCAGAACCATTGGCCAAGCAAATCGGAATTCGTGGCTATGGTCGTGCGAGATTACTAGCGGGACGCGGAACAGCTTCGCCAGTGGCTTACCGAGCCAATTCGATGCGAGTAGATGGCATTGAACGACATCAAAGCGGTTCCGCCAAAGCAGTAAGGGTAAAGTTACCAAGTACACCGGTAACCAGCGATAAGGAGAAAGCGCAACCACGGGAAAACCTGAAGCGTGCGCTCTTTCCCAAAAGAGGGCCTTTCGATTGCCATGCAAACTCGCTAGGATTATTTCGTATTTTGGATCGGCATAAGTAAGGCAGTTAAATAAGACCGTCTGCGCTCCGCCCAGACCTAGATTATCGATCAGATGAAGAACCCGAATGCGTCGCTCCATTGGTTACTTCCTTAGACGCCACCAAGTCCGAAGTCGACGCCCGATGGCTAGCAGCCCGAGGCGAATAAACGTGAACAAAAACCGCGGATCTCGCCGCAATCCTTCGATCCAGGTTGAGAGAGCCTCGGGAAACCGACCCTGCACACTATAAATCATCACCTCGGTTGACTGACACTCGCGATCCCATTGATTAAGGCATTCGATCTGTTCACGGCTGAGGGGAAGATTTTGGATCGATCGCGCGATAATCTGGTGGCCATCGTGCATTCCGGCAAGCAAACTGTCGCTACCAGCGTTCATCGTCAAAGAACCGGCATGCCAACGGTATCGATAAAGTACCTTCGGAAGCGGCGCATCCGGTAGCCCGCGCACCGCGGCTCGAATGAGAAAGTCACGATCGGCAGCGATCGGATAAGCAGGATCAAAATAACCAATTTGATCGAATACCTTTCGGCGAAAGAAGCGCGCGTTAATGTTTGGCGTTCCTATCGTTACATTCTGCAGCGACAACACGTTGCGGCGAGGGTTATCGTATCGATGCATCTCGACTTCAGTTCCGTCGGAAGCGCACCGGAAAATCTGGCATCCGGCCGAAACGATCATCGTTCCAACTGCGTTTCGGAATATTTCAGCGCTGAGTGAAAGCGCTCCGGCCACTAATAAGTCGTCCGAATTTAAGAGGATGATAATTTCACCGGTCGCCAATCGAATCCCTTTATTGATCGCATCATAAACTCCGCGGTCCGGTTCGGAGACGACCTTGAGATGCTGATAGCCCTTCAACAACTCCAGCGTGCCATCGGTCGATCCGCCATCAATTATCCAATGCTCAAAATCTGGATAATCCTGGGCGGTCACGCTTTGGATCGTGGCAGTAATAAGTTCTACGCGGTTGAGACAGGGGGTGATGACAGAAAATTTCATTCGGAGAAGAAGGGGACGTTCCGTCGATCCCGTGCGCTAGCGTTTGACGGGTAAGCAGTGTCCCGTGGACCCGCATGCGCGTCAACATAAGGCTTAGTAGTATGCGAAGAGGTCTTGGCCCCAAAGGGACATTGATAATAGAAGCCCAGTACGAAGTGCTGGGAAAAACACATCCGTAAGCGGCGTGTCGGCGTACGGGCAAGTGGGCCTATAGGCCGTCCCGGAGGGACACTATAAAAGTAGAAGCCCGGTACGAAGTGCCGGGAACCGAGAGAGAAATGCGTCCAGCCCCGGAAGGGACGATAGAAACGCTCGGCTTTTGGTCTTGCACGCGGCTCAGCGATTGCCAGCACTCGTCGATCGTCCCGTCCGGGAGCGATTCCGCTAGCTCGCTATCATCCCAGTTTTCCGCGCGTAGTTGAAAAGGCCGCCCGCTTCGATGACCGGACGCACATCTCCCATCGGTTTGAGCGCGTAAACTTCTCCATTCAGTTCCAGCGTATCACTACCGAAGTCGATTGTCGCCGTGTCTCCGGTCTGGCATCGATCGATCAGACGCTGAGCCGATTCGTATGGGTATAACTCCCCGGTCGCGACGCTGTTCCGAAAGAAAATCCGGGCATACGATTCGGCTACCACTACTTCCACACCAGCCGCTCCCAACGCAATCGGTGCATGTTCTCGAGAGCTTCCGCAGCCAAAGTTTTTGCCGGCAATGATTATGCGATAAGCCGTCTTCATTTCGTTTTCCCGTATGAACCGTGTCGGGTACAGTTCATCCGGCAAGCCGGCCATCGAGTGAGAACCGAGCTTTTCGTACTCGTCCGGTATGGTCGGTACGAGCGTCAGAAAATGCGCCGGAATGATTTGATCCGTGTCGATGTTATCGCCGACCACGAATATTGAGGAGGTCAATCGTTCAGCCATATAATCAGGCGCGGAATCTAACTCAAAAATTCACGTGGATCGGTAACATGTCCGGTCAACGCCGAGGCAGCCACGGTATAAGGACTCGCGAGGTAAACCTTCGACTCCTTACTCCCCATTCTGCCAGGGAAATTGCGATTGGTGGCGCTGATGCAAGTCAACGGCGCATTCAATCGTCCAAAAGTGTCTGATGGACCCCCGAGACAGGCCGCACAAGAAGCGTTCTCCGTCATCATGACACCAGCATCAACCAATACCTCCCACACTGATTGATCTTCCCATTTCGTATTTTTCAGCTCAGACACCACATCGGAGGTAGCAGGCACCCCGTAGGTCTCAATCCGCACCCTTTTGCCGCGCACCACTTCCGCGAAAGCAACGAAATCGCTCGTTTTGCCTCCGGTGCATGAACCAATGTACGCTCGATCGAGCGAAACCTTTTCCAATTCCTTGGCCAAAGCGCGGTTGCCCGGATTGGGGTGCATCGCCACGGTCGGTTCTAGCGTTGATAGATCGTAGACTTTATCGAAGACAAACTTCTGATCTTGATCCAACTCAGCCGGCTGATAGTCGCTTCGAGTGCCATTCAAACCGATCCGCTCATCGACATAAGCGAACGTCTCTTCGTCGGCAGGAAAAATACCATTCTTGGCGCCGGCTTCGATCGCCATATTCGTAATGGTCATCCGGTCGTCGATGCTAAGAGAAGATGCTCCGGGACCTTCCCACTGCATGGCCCGGTAGGTAGCACCATCGAAACCGATGTCTCCGATCACCCAAAGGATCACATCCTTGGCCATCACTCCGGAAGGAAGTTCGCCTTCCAAATTAAAACGCATCGTTTCGGGAACCTTAACCAGCAGCTTACCGGTACCAAGAATGAACCCCGCGTCCGTGTTACCGACGCCGGAAGCAAACTCGCCAAAGGCGCCGGCCATGCAGGTGTGGGAATCGGTCCCAAAAAGGATTTCGCCGGGTCGAGCGTGCCCCAGTCGAGGAAGCGCAGCATGACATACTCCCTGGTAGCGCGACCCGTATTGGCGCCACAGCTGGCCTCGGCTTGCATCAAATTTCCAATTACCTTGCGGATCGTCGATGACGTCGTAGAAATACGGAAGGTGCTGTTCCTTCGCGAACTCTCGTAGGATGTCAACGTTCCGATTCGAGAGACGATCCGCCGTAAAGATGTAGTGATCTGGGATAATGACTATCTTCTTTGGATCCCAGACCTTGGCGTGCTCACCGAACTCGCGCTTAAAAACGCCGATGCTTCCAGGACCACAAACATCGTGGGTCAAAAGGATATCGGCATTTACCCAAATATTTTCTCCGGCTGCGACTCGGCTCTTGCCGGCGCCGCGAGCGAGGATCTTCTCCGTGAGCGTCATAGGGGCCTAGAATTTGGGCTGGAGAGTGGCCTAAATCAAGCGGAAAAACCTTAATATACTTGTTAAAATGCGTCTGGTAGGGACGGCTCCCGTCGCTCCGCATCCATCCGGTGAGGCAGACCGTAGCAATTTAACCCGAACGACCAGGACGTTCGCGGACGGGCCGAAGAAAAAGGACGCTCGGGAGCAATCGGCGTTGTCGGCGCTATCGGCGCTCTACTGCGGAGGGACAAGTACAGTCAGCGCGTTTCGTCGGACAGCAAATCGGACGGGGGTCGCTCCAACTGGATGACCGTCTACATGAACCTGCAGTTCCTCCTTAGCGGTGACTTCTAACCAGGCGCATTCGAACATCTCGAGCTTGGGATGATATTGACGTCTACCTCGACTGATCGACAAAAAATGAAATAGCAGTTCTCGCTTGCTGAAATCTCGAAAAACACCGACTGACAATAATCCGTCGTCGAGTTTTGCGCCGGGACAAACCGTAAAATTGCTGCCGTAGTAAGGACCATTTCCAACCGCCAAAAAAGAACTGCGGAGGCGAATGCGCCGGCGATTGTCGCGAAAACGTCGTCGCCGATGACGTACCGGCGATTGTCCACGAAACGAACGTTGGTAAGCTCGACCGATCGGCCGATCAAAATTCAGTTCGACGGCTGTTTGCTGATGGACAAATGCGAGCCGAACAGCGCGAAAGATTGCGGCAAATCGGCCTTGTTTCACCGCTTCACCCAATGGAAACAGCTGAGCATCCACGCCGACTCCGGCCGCTTCAAAGAAGAGGTGTTGGCCGTTGGCAGTTCCAACGTCAACTTGTCGAAGCGCGCCAGTGTGGACAAGCTGACATGCCCCGATCGGATCGAACGGAAGGCTAAGGCTCCGGGCAAAATTGTTAAAGGTCCCTAACGGGATGATGAGCAATGGAACCGGCTTCCCCACTAGAGTGGATGCCACTTCGCGAACAGTGCCGTCGCCTCCTGCCACCACAATCAAATCGACCCCTTCACGGAGTAGCTCCGAGGTGCGAATTGCGATCGATTGATCTGGCTCGACCACCAGCTCTTTCCAGAGACAACCCGCTGCGGCCAGTTCGTTCCGGACCGCCAAACGGGGCGGCTCGCCGCCGTTTCCGCTGGCCGGGTTTTGAATGAGCGCGACCTGGGAGAACCTAGTCATGCCGCATCCTCCAGTTCGCAACTGACGGACGAAACAGGCGCATCGGAGGCGGATGATCGATAGCCGATAGCAAATAGCCAATTTCCTATCCGGTATTGGGCCATGCCATGTTTCCTTGCAATTTGAGCCGACGCTGTCGGCTATAGGCTATTGGCTATCGGCTATCTTCTAGTCTCGGCGCTCTTGCACTTGGGCAGAGTAAGAGTTGTTAACGACGTCCAATATCTTTTGACCCGTGATCACGTGGTCGGTCGCATAATCCAGATTTCCGTCGGTACCGATTAACGCAATCCCGAAATCGCCTACCCGATAAGAATCGGCCACCGAGAGCGGATCGGGCAAAACGACGAATGGCACGTCGGACCGACTAATCACTCCGGTTTCTTTGGTGAAAGCTACAAAAAACAGGACGCTGCGCGTAGACAGGTTCTTGTACCGGCGCGTGATTTGTTTAACCTGTTTCTTAAATTCGTTCTGGTCCGGATTGGTCGCAAATATTAGCACCACCGGCTGGCCACGCAGATCACGAAGCCGGCGCACTTTGCCGCTAACACTGCTCCAAACAAATTCTGGTGCCGGTCGCGGCACGTTCGGCAATGCCGGAGTTGGAGACTTCTTGCCTTTAGTTGATTGGGCCTCAGCCAAAAATGGTACGAAGAACGCCAGTAACGCGAAAAAGCAAACGCGTCTCATACTTTCATGATATCCACTTCTTTAGTTTCCAGATAACGGTCTATATCCTTCACGTATTTGTCGGTCAGTTTTTGGATCTCCTCCTCCAAATTCCGGCGCTGATCTTCGGTGATGTCACCTTCTTTTTCTAATTTTTTTACCAGGTCGATCCCATTTCGCCGGCTGGACCGGACACGGACCCGTGCTTCCTCCGCCATGTGGCGAGTGGTCTTGACCAAGTCTTTGCGCCTTTCCTCGGAAAGCTCCGGAATCGGCAAACGGATCAATTTGCCATCCACTGCCGGGTTAATTCCTATTTTCGATTCCTTGATCGCTCTTTCGATGTCGCGGGTGACCGAGGCATCAAAAGGCTGAATCAAGAGTAGACGCGGTTCGGGCGTGGAGATCAGGGCGAGTTGTTTCAACTTCATCGACGTTCCGTAGGCTTCGACATCGATGTTCTCCACCAAGCCGGGCGACGCTTTGCCGGTGCGAACCGACGCGAACTCGTGAACCATGTATTCAACGCCCTTTTCCATGGTCTCTTCGGTCTCTAGTAAGATGTCATCTGCTGTCATAAAAGGAGGTCTGGCTTAAGAATTGAGGGAACTTGCTGGAAATTGCGGTTACCGATTCCACGTTCTAACAGGTCGAACGCTAGAACAATGCGCTAATCCGCGGTAACCAATGTACCCACCTTCTCGCCGCAAACCACTTTCGTAATATTCTGCGGATTACTCATATCGAACACGACAATCGGCACGCGATTATCCATGCATAGGCTAAATGCGGTCGAGTCCATTACTTTCAAGCGTTTAGTGAGCGCTTCGGTGTAGCTTACCGTCTCGTACCTGGACGCGTTCGGGTTTTGTTTGGGATCGCTGTCGTAAATACCATCGACTTTGGTCGCCTTCAAAATGATCTCCGCTCGAATCTCACTGGCCCGCAACGCGGCAGTCGTATCGGTGGAAAAGAAAGGATTGCCTGTCCCAGCCCCAAAGATCACTACTCGGCCGACCTCCAGATGCCGAATTGCTCGCCGATAAATAAACGGCTCAGCAACATTCGCCATTTCGATCGCTGACTGCAGCCGCGTTTCAACCCCTAACTGTTCCAGCGCGCTTTGCAACGCCATCCCGTTGATCATGGTGGCAAGCATTCCCATGTAGTCTGCCGTTGTCCGATCCATTCCCCGGTGGGAAGCGGTCAGTCCGCGCCAGATATTGCCGCCGCCAATAACAACGGCGGTTTCAACCCCTAGTTGGCGAACCTCCTGAATCTGCTTGGCTATATTCGTGACAATAGCCGGAGAAATGGTCTCGTGACTGCCTGATTCTCTTAAGGCCTCGCCACTGAGTTTGAGAACAATGCGTCGGTATTTCGGCTTCCCTGCAGCCGTTTGTGGATTGGACATGGGAAAAGTCTCTAGGGCTTAGTAGAGGACGCTTGGGAAGTCAAGAACAGCCCGTCGGATTCGGAGTCGAGCGGCAAGCCAAACGCCGAGTCAGGAGAGAAACACGCGGACCGTCTAGACGGGCTGTTGAAATTTCGCTTCGAGAAGGAACCCAAAAGTAATCGCTTCTCCGCGAAGCGGAGTCTTAGCGGCCCGTCGGGACGGCCGGCTTGTCTCTCACGCCATGCACTATCTACCATGCCGCTCTATTTCGAATCCAATGGGCCGCTGATCAGCTTTCGAAATTCGTCCTCGCCGACCGTTTTTACTCCAAGCGATTTTGCTTTCTCCAACTTACTTCCCGCCTCTTCCCCAACGAGCACGTAATCGGTCTTCTTGCTCACTGTCCCCGTAACCTTCCCTCCATGGCTTCGAATGAGTTCCGCCAAGACCTCGCGCGGTTCGCTCAATGTTCCGGTGATTACCCAGGTGCTTCCTTCCAACCGGTCACTCTCAGGTTGCTCGGTCGCCTTGGTTCCAAAATTCAGGCCGTGATCGCGAAGCGCTTGGATCAAAGCTGTATTGTCCGGATTACGAAACCATTCCCAGATGCTTTGCGCTACCACGTCTCCGGTGTTCGGTGCTTTTTTTAATGTCTCTAAAGAAGCTTTTTGCAGCGCGTCCAAATTCCCAAAGTATTCGGCTAATTCGCGGGCGGCAGTAGCTCCCACATGGAGAATCCCCAACCCGAAAAGGAGACGCCAGAACGGTTGTGATTTACTTGACTCTATTGCTCGCAAAAGATTGGCTACACTCTTCTTGCCCATCCGTTCCAAGCCTTCGAGATCCTGCTGCCGAAGCCGATAAATGTGATCGACTCGACGAACCAGGCCGTGCTCCACCAGTTGTGCGACCATCGCTTCGCCCATGCCCTCAATGTCCATCGCTCCTTTATGCGCAAAATGCTCGAGCCGCCGCTTCACCTGTTCCGGACACTCGACGTTGGTGCAACGAAGATCGACCTGTCCTTCCACTCGCGACACGGGCGTTCCACAGCTCGGACAGGCGCGCGGCATGTGAAAAATCTTCTCTGTCCCGGTCCGTCGCGCGGCTACTACTTCGACCACCGCTGGGATGATCTCACCTGACTTTTCGATTACGACGATGTCCCCGATCCGAATGTCTTTCCGTTTGATCTCCTCTCCGTTGTGCAAAGTCGCTCGGGCCACCGTTGTGCCGCTGACGAAAACTGGCTCCAAATTGGCCACGGGCGTTAATTTGCCAGATCTGCCGACCTGAACTTCGATCGAGAGCAGACGAGTCTCTGCCCGTTCAGCCTGATACTTGTAAGCAATCGCCCAACGCGGCGCTTTGGAAGTAAAACCGAGCCGTTCTCGCAGTTCGTAATCATCGACCTTTATGACCGCCCCATCGGTTTCATATCGAAACTCGTCGCGAATCTGATCGAGTTCGCGCAACGCAGTAATGATCTCTTCTGCGCTTTCTGCATTCCAAATCTTGGAATGGGTCGGAAATCCCCAGCGCCCGAGGTAATCGAGTGCCGCATGATGCGCTTTGATCTCCGCGTCACTGAGAAAACCAAATCCGTAAAAAATGATCCCTAATTTGCGTTCGGCGACGAGCCGCGCATCGAGCTGCTTCAGACTCCCGGCGGCGGTATTACGCGGATTAACAAATGGCGTCTCACCAGCCGCTTCCCTGGCCTCGTTCAAACCACGAAAAATTGACTTCGGTAAGTACACCTCGCCCCGGACTTCAATCTCGTCCGGCACTTTGGGTCTGAGGCGGACTGGAACGCCGCGAATCGTACGCACATTTTGGGTGACATCGTCGCCCAAATCGCCGTTTCCCCGCGTGGCGGCGTACTCCAGGGCTCCATTCTTATAAAAAAGTGAGATCGCTACCCCATCGACCTTTGGCTCGACGATGGATCTAACGCGTTCGAGCCCTAGCAGCCGTTGAATCCGTTGATAAAATTCCATTATCTCAGCTTCGGAGTAGGTATTATCGAGGCTCAGCATCGGCGTTCGGTGTTTGATTTGGCGGAATGCCTCCAACGGCGCGCCGCTTACTCGTTGCGTCGGGGAATCGGGATCAATCAACTCCGGAAATTGGGTTTCGAGATCCTTAAGCTCGCGATAAAGGCGATCGTATTCCTGATCGCTGATGGTCGGGGCGGCCTCTATATAATAGCGCCTGTCGTGCTCCTCTATTTCCGCCCTTAATTCATCCACCCGTTTTCTTGCTCCACTGACGGATTCCATGCCTTTGAACAATATTCGCGTTTTAGGCTGGAGCCAAGACGAGGAAATTGCCCTTCGGTTTATAAAAAGGGAAGGGTAGCGGCGACTAGCCTGTCCGACATAGTTTGGGGCTTTCGCGTGGCGGCTGCTGCATTGAGACGACGTCGGATCCCCGCTGCGCCTCTGGCTTTGGTGCGACCTCAAAATCGGCCCGGAGCTGGCTCGGTGCTACCAGAAGATGCAGTCGCCATCGTTTGCGATGGGCAACGGAACCGCGCCCTAGTTACTTCGGTTTGGCCTGGTAACGGTTCGGCTGCTGCAGAATGAACAAACAGGTGCAGATTCTTTATTATAAGGAGGTTTCGATGGCGAGAAATTGGGTCGGATCTGCGGCTTTTTGAACATCCGGGATGAAATTAGCTGGACAATCCGGCAAAACTGCTCGCACCGGCACGATTTGGCCCGAACAAGCCGCCTTGGCACGCTCACTGCTTAAATCACACTCGTTCGCTAAGAACGGATCAAAGGAGCGCAGCCCGGTTAGACGGGGATTGGTTACCAAGTGTCGGGGGGACCCTGGTAATTATCACCAAGGGGGAAGTCTAACCGGGCATTCCTTCCAGGAAGTTGACCGATAGGTACACTTTCTACTTGCCTTGGTTACGAACCTGCGCCAAGCTACACGCTGTTCGCTAAACCAAACGGTCTACCGTGAAAACTCGCTTCCTACGTCGCCGGCGTCGTAACACCCAGGTTTGCCAGCCCCAACCTGCTACCGGCAAAGACAATAGCCTGCACTCAGCTTGGAGCTTTACCTATCAGTTTGGCACCCCGCTCGTGAGCGCAATACGATACACCGAGTAATTGGCTTCTGTCGATTGCTCTTGAGGCTTCTTCAACTGACGCAGCCGATTGAGGCGCAAGCCAGGGCTCATCGACTACGCGAAAGCGTTGCCGGCGAGCTTGCGACGGCCTCAGGCGGCGACGCTTGAGCCATATTCGTTCAGTTCGCTGGCCCTTTCAGCGCTTTTGCCGACGCGGCAACGCGTCATAAAATGGTATGTGCCTACGCAGAAAAGCAGTATCTCATTCCGGGCCTGCGTTCTCACCATATCTATCAGAGTTTCTGTAAAACAATAACAGCCTGCCTCCAACTGAGATAGAATCTGGTGGTATTCGTCTGCTTTGCTCAATATCCTTGGTCAAGCAAAGCCTTTCCCTCGATCTTAATGGACGCAGTCGACCTCGAGATTCTTTCCCTCATTCAGAATGACGCCAGAGTAGCTCACGCTTCGGTCGGAGAAAAACTGGGTCTCACCGCGCCAGCAGTACACGCACGGATTAAACGTCTTGAACGAGAAGGAATCATTCAGGGTTATCTCACCGCGATCAATCCAGCTGCTGTTAACCAGGTGCTCCTGGCCTTTGTTCGAGTAACCAATAATGCATCGGGCGCGACTGAAAAAGAGTTCGAAGAATTCGTGCGTCAGGAGCCAAATATTCTCGAGTGCCACGATACCTCGGGCGAAGACAGCTATCTTCTCAAGATTCGTACCGATTCCGCGGCGTCGCTCCGTGCTCTGCTCGGCCGGATCCGGGACTTCCCTGGCGTCGAACGCACTGTTACTTCCATCTCGCTTTGCACTATCAAAGAATCCGGCGGACCGCCGCTCTTCCCGGTAACTTCAAATCACTCGAATTCCAAGTCATCGGAAAACACCTAACCCCATCTCGGGCGAATCTGTCATTTGTCATTTGTCAT
>WNFQ01000250.1_pt1 | contig 60104 bp, 57 predicted proteins | sample 5400171 | NCBI WGS metagenome assembly WNFQ01 (sample SAMN13153356, study PRJNA577476) | soil metagenome | isolation source: 20 cm soil under Madrone tree | place: USA:California | collected 2016-06-14
TCATGCCCGCGCTTGGCGCGGGCATCCACGTCTTGTTACCGCTTGCGACGACGTGGATGGCCGGGACAAGCCCGGCCATGACGACCATGAGCGGCGCGCCCTTGTCGAGCACGCCCCCGATGTGCGATTTTGCAGCAGCGATCTTGCTCGCCGATAAGGGGACAACCATGCGCACTGGCCTGATAACCGCCGCCCTCACGCTCATTCCCGCGGCTGCCTTCGCTCATACCGGCGCTCCTGATGCGCACGGTTTCGTCTGGGGCTTCGCGCATCCGTTCGGCGGGCTCGATCACGTTCTCGCGATGGTGACGGTCGGCATCTTGGCCTGGCAGCTCGGCGGTCGCGCGCTCGTCCTCGTGCCTGCGACCTTCGTCCTCGTCATGGCCGCGGGCGCCGCGCTTGGCATGGCTCGCATCCCGCTGCCGTCCGTCGAACTTGGCATCGCCGCCTCGGTGATCGTGCTCGGCGGCATGGTGGCTTTCGCCCGCAAGGCCCCGATTGCTGTCGCCATCGCCCTCGTGGGCTTGTTCGCGATCTTCCATGGCCATGCCCACGGCACCGAGATGGCGCTCGATGCCGCCGCCGGCTCCTACGCCGCTGGATTCATGCTGGCGACCGCGCTGCTCCACGTCGCCGGCATTGCGCTCGGCTGCGCGATCGGCCGCATCGCCGACGGCCGCGCGGCTTACCGGCTCGGCGGCGCGCTCGTCGCGCTCACGGGCTTGGCGATCCTGACGCAGATAATTTGAAGGTTACAATCATTGCCCGTGCCACACCGTCCCCTCCCCCGCTTGCAGGGGAGGGAGCACATCGAGCGCGCGGCATCACTCCACTTCAGGTCATCGGGCATCGAGGCCCATCGCCAGCACGCGCGCGACGTGGAGCGCCTCGCGCCCGCTGCCATCCTTGATCTGATGGCGGCATGAGACGCCGTCGGCGCAGATGAGCGTGTCGGCGTCGGCTTTGCGCACGGCAGGAAGGAGCGAGAGCTCCGCCATCTTGAGCGACACGTCGATCGTATCGGCGCCGTAGCCGAAGGCGCCCGCCATGCCGCAGCAGCTCGAATCGACCGTGTCGACCGCCAAATCGGGCACCAGGCGCAGCACGTTCTCGACCGCGCCCATGGCAGCGAAGGATTTCTGGTGACAGTGGCCGTGCAATAACGCCCGTTTCGCCACGGGCTTGAGCGGAAGTTTCAGCGCGCCGGCCTTCGCCTCGCGGGCAAGAAACTCCTCGAATAGGAGCGCGTGTGCCGCCAAGCGGCGCGCATCTTCGCCCTTCACGAGCGCCGGAATCTCATCGCGGAAGCCGAGAATGCAGCTCGGCTCGAGCCCGATGAAAGGAATCCCGCGCTCGAGGAGCGGCGCAAGCGCGGCGATGCAACGCTGCGCCTCGCGCCGCGCCTCCTCGATGAGGCCGACCGCGAGGAACGTGCGCCCGCAGCAGAGCGGCCGCTCGCCATCGGCAGGTTTGGGCAGCTGCACGCCATAGCCGGCGGCGGCGAGCACGGCGAGCGCGGCCTCGATATTCTCCGGCTCGAAGTAGCGGTTGAAGGTATCGGCAAACAACACGACGGGCCGCGACTGCGCATCGCCATCACGGGGCGGCTCGCGCCATGCATCGGCACGCCAGCGCGGCAAGTCCCGCCGCGCGCTCAGCCCGGCATATCGCTCCGACAATTGCCGCAGGCGCGGCACGCCGTTGCGCATGTTGGCGAGCTTGGGCCATTTGGCCGCGAGCGGAGCGTAGCGGGGCAAGTATCCGATCAACCGGTCGCGCAGCGAGAGCCCGCGTTTGGCTACGCGCGCCGCTTGCGCCTCGATTTTCATGCGCGCCATGTCGACGCCGGTCGGACATTCGCGCCGGCAAGCCTTGCAGGAGACGCACAGCTTGAGCGTCTCCGCCATCTCCTCCGAGGTCAGCGCGTCCGCTCCGAGCTGGCCGGTGATGGCAAGCCGCAGCGTGTTGGCGCGCCCGCGCGTGACATCGCGCTCGTCGCGGGTGACGCGATAGCTCGGGCACATGACGCCGCCGGTGAACGTACGGCACGCGCCGTTGTTGTTGCACATCTCGACCGCGCCCTGGAAACCGCCGCCGGCGCCGGGATAGACGGACCAATCGAGATGCGTGCGGATATCCTCCGCCCGGTAGTCGGGCCCGTAGCGGAACAGGGTGCGATCGTCGAATTTCGGCGCCCGCACGATCTTGCCGGGATTGTAAAAACCCTTGGGGTCGAACCGATCCTTGACCTGTTCGAAGGCGCGCGAGAGACGCGCCCCGAACATCTTTTCATGGAACTGCGAACGCACGATGCCGTCGCCGTGCTCGCCTGAATGCGAGCCCTTGTAGGCGAGCACCAAGTCGAAGGCCTCCTCGGCGATGGCACGCATCGCTTCGACGTCGCGCTCGAGACGCAGATTGAGCACCGGCCGCACATGCAGGCACCCGACCGAGGCATGCGCATACCAAGTGCCGCGGGTGCCGTGCTTGGCGAAAATGTCGGTGAGCTTGGAGGTGTATTCGGCGAGATGCTCGAGCGGCACCGCGCAGTCCTCGACGAAGGAAACGGGTTTCCCCTCCTCCTTCATCGACATCATGATGTTGAGACCGGCGGTGCGGGTTTCGCCGATGGCGGCCTGCAGCTTCGGATCGAAAATCTCGACGACGCCGCCCCATTTGGCGCCTAGCTTGTCCCAGCCCAGCCCGAGAGCGCCGATTACGTCCTTGAGCTGCATGAGGCGGCGCAGGTTGTGGTACTGGTCGTCCTCGGCAAATTCCACGAAAAGGATGGCTTCGGGGTCGCCGCGCACAACTGTCTCGATGGTCGGCCGGAACATCGCGATGTCGCGGGCGAGACCGAGCATGGTGCGGTCGATGAGCTCCACCGCGATCGGGGCGAGCTTGACGATGTGCTGCGCGGCCTCCATGGCTTGAACGAAACTGCCAAAGTGGCAGGCGCCAATCGCGCGGGCGCCGAGCAAGGGCGCAAGTTTCAGCTCGATGCGGGTGGAGAACGCGAGCGTGCCCTCGGAGCCGACGAGGATATGCGCGAGATTGAGCTCGTTGCGGCCGGGCAGGAGCGAGTCGAGGTTGTAGCCACCGACCCGCCGCTGCACCTTGGGGAAGCGCGTCTCGATCTCGTCGGCCTCGCTCGAAGCGAGCACAAGGAGATCGCACGCGAGCGGCAAGAGCGGCGAAGCGGGCGCAAGGTCGGAGAGATCAGGCGCAACCGGGCCGAAATGCGCCAGCGCTCCGTCGGCGAGCACCGCGTCGATCGACAGCACGTTCTCGCGCGTGTTGCCGTAGCGCAGCGAGCGCGCGCCGCAGGAATTGTTGCCCACCATGCCGCCGACGGTGGCGCGCGAGGAGGTCGAGATGTCGACGGGAAACCACAGCCCATGCGGCTTGAGCCGGCGGTTGAGGTCGTCGAGAACGATGCCGGGCTCGACCACGCAGCGCCGGCCGGGCACATCGAGCTCGATCAGGTGGTCGAGATATTTCGAGCAGTCGAGGATGAGCGAGGAATTGACTGCCTGCCCGGCTTGCGAGGTTCCGGCGCCGCGCGCGAGCACGCTCACGCCCTCCTCGCGCGCAATCGCCATCGCGTGCTCGGCTTCCTTGGTCGAACGCGGCGCGACGACGCCGATCGGCATGATCTGGTAGTGCGAGGCGTCGGTCGCATAGCGGCCGCGCGTGAACGCGTCGAACTCGACCTCACCCAGGAGATGCGCCTTGAGCCGCCGCTCGAGCCCCGGCACGATAGTTTGGGCCATTCCACTTACTCTCCGCCGCAGATCAACTCCCGCGCCGCAAGAGGCTTGACTGACTCTCGCATTCGTCCTTGATGGCGGCAAGCTGCGGCCCGGGGTCCGTTGCGCCCGAAAAACCGCGCCTGCAAAGGATCGACCGATGTCGAAGAATTCTTCCCGCCCCGTGGGCCGCCACTTCCTTCACATTCCGGGGCCAACGCCGCTGCCCGACCGCGTGCTGCGGGCCATGGACACGCCGATCATCGACCACCGCGGGCCGGAATTCGCCAAGCTCGCCAAAAACTGTCTCGAAGGCGTCAAGACCATCTTCAAGACCACCAATCCGGTCGTGATCTACACCGCCACCGGCACCGGCGCATGGGAAGCCGCGCTCGTCAACACGCTCTCGCCCGGCGACCGCGTGCTGATGGTGGAAACCGGGCAGTTTGCCACGCTGTGGAAGACCATGGCGGAAAAACTCGGACTGCGCCCGGAGTTCATCAAGACAGACTGGCGCATCGGCGCCGACCCCGCGGCGATCGAGGACCATCTGCGCAAGGACAGGAACAAGGAGATCAAAGCAGTTTGCGTGCTGCACAACGAGACCTCGACCGGATGCCTGTCGCCGATTGCGGAGATTCGCAAGGCGATCGACGCCGCCGGGCATCCCGCCTTGTTTTTCGTCGATACGATCTCCTCGCTCGCCTCGACCGATTACCGGCACGATGAGTGGGGCGTCGACGTCACGGTCGGCGGCGCGCAGAAGGGGCTGATGCTGCCGCCCGGCATGTCATTCAACGCCGTGAGCGAGAAGGCGTTCGCGGCGGCGAAAAACTCGCAGCTGACGAAGTCGTTCTGGGCCTGGGACGACATGCTCGCCATGAACAAGATCGGCTTCTTTCCGTACACGCCGGCGACGCAGATGCTGCACGGGCTTTCCGAGAGCATCGCCATGCTACACGAGGAGGGCCTCGAGAACGTGTTCGCGCGCCATCATCGTCTCGCGGAGGCGACGCGCCGCGCGGTGCGCGCATGGGGGCTCGAGATCATGTGCCGCGAGGCCAAATATTATTCGCCCACCGTCACCGCGGTGCTGCTGCCGGACGGCCACGATGCCGACGCGTTTCGCCATTTCGCGCTCGACACTTTCAATATCTCCTATGGCTCGAGCTTCGGCCGCTACGCCGGCAAGTACTTCCGCATCGGCCATCTCGGCGACGTCAACGAGGGCATGATCGCAGGCGCGCTGGCGATCACCGAAATGGCGCTGGCGCTCGCCGGCATCCCGCACAAAAAAGGCGGCGTGCAAGCCGCCATCGATTATCTCATTGCCGAGCAAGCAAGCCCGGCGCGGGCCGCGGCGGAGTGACGACGCCGTGGCCGGACTCGGGCCGCCGCTCGCTGAATGCACTTCAAACGGAATGTTCCGAACGATCACACGGCTGTTCTTCGCGTTCGCGCTCGCGGCCTTCACGCTGAACGGGGGCGGCGCCGTCGCGCAGACCTATCCGAGCAAGCCGATCCGCATCATCGTCCCCTTCGTCGCTGGCGGCGCGGTGGACGCGCTCGCGCGCATGCTCGGCGCCAAGCTTTCCGAATCTTTGGGCCAGCCCGTCATCGTGGAGAACCGCCCGGGCGCGGGCGGCAATATCGCGGCCGACGCGGTCGCGAAGTCGCCGCCCGACGGCTACACCGTCCTGCAGAACACGAATGGCCAGGCGATCAGCCCCGCCATCTATCGCTCGCTGCCGTTCGATGTGGTGCGCGACTTCGTCCCGGTGACGCAACTCGTCGCCTCCCAGCTCGTGCTGGTGGCAAGCCCAAAACTGCCGGCGGGCTCGGTCCCTGAGTTGATCGCGCTGGCGAAGGCGAAGCCTGGCACGCTCAACTACGGCATGACTGGCGCCGGCAACCCGCTGCACCTGACCATGGAGATGTTCAAGACCGCGGCCGGAATCGACATCCAGGCGGTTCCCTACAAAGGCGACGCGGGAATTTTCCCAGCCCTCATCACCGGCGAGATCCAGGTGGCGGTTGCGCCGATGGCGACGACGCTGCCGCACGTGACGGGCGGGACCTTACGCGCGCTGGCAGTCGCCGGCGCCAAACGTTCGGCGGCGCTGCCCGATGTGCCCACCATCGCCGACAGCGGGCTCGCAGGTTTCGAATCGTCAAGCTGGCAAGGATGGTTCGTACCGGCCAATACGCCGCACGACATCGTGAATGCGATCCAGCATGGCGCCAAGGCCGCGCTGTCCGCGCCCGATGTGCTCGAGCGCTTGCACGTCACCGGCAACGAGGCGGTCGCCAGCACGCCCGCGGAATTCGAGCAGCGGTTCAAGGCCGACCTTGCGAAATTTGCCAAGATCGTCGCCGAGGCCCATATTCCCTTGCAGGATTGAATCCTGACGGAGGCCGTCCATGGACATTCAAGGTCTCGGCTATGTCGGCATCCGCGCCAAATCCCTCGAGGACTGGACGAACTTCGGCACCCGGTTTTTAGGGATGCAGCTCCTCGAGCGAACCGGCAAGACCCTCGCGCTGCGGATGGATGATCGCAAGCAGCGCGTCGTCGTGAGCGAAGACGGTGGCGAGGGGGTGGCCTTCTTCGGCTGGGAAGTCGCGCACGCCGCCGCGCTCAATAGTTTTGCTGCAAGACTAGAAAAAGCCGGGGTCGAGGTGGCGCGCGGCTCGCGCGCGCTTGCGGACGAGCGCCGCGTCAAGAACCTCATCGTGCTCGCCGATCCCGTAGGCAATCGGCTCGAAATCTTCCATGGCGCCGAGACGACGAGCGAGCCGTTCAAGCCGGGACGGTCGATCTCGGGTTTCCGCACCGGGCCGCTCGGCATGGGTCATGCCGTGCTGCACGTCAAACACATCGATGACGCGGTGCCGTTCTACCGCGACGTGCTCGGGTTCCGCCTCTCCGATTACATGGTGCGGCCGTTCAACGCCTATTTCTTCCACGCCAATCCGCGCCATCACTCGATCGCCTTCATCGAGACGGGGCGCAGCGCCACGCACCATTTGATGGTGGAGCTCTACAGCCTCGACGACGTCGGGCAATGCTACGACCTCGCGCTGGGCGAGGAAGGCCGTATCGGCGTGACGCTCGGCCGACATATCAACGACGAGGTCACCTCGTTCTACTCCAACTCCCCGTCAGGGTTCATGGTGGAGTACGGCTGGGGCGGGCGCGTGATCGACGTCGAGAATTGGCAGCCGCAAGAGGTCACCTGGGGACCCAGCATGTGGGGCCACGACCGGCTGTGGCTGCCGCCGGAAAAGCGTGCCGAGGCGCGCGCGATCCGCATCGAGGCGGCCGCGAGCGGCCTGCGCAAGCCGGTCAACGTGATCGAGGGCAATCACAAGCTCGCGCCAGGCGTCTGTCCCTGGTGGGACGGCGTGCTGCGCGGCGAGGCGGCGGAGTAATCCAAGCGCGCGTGTCGCGCGCAACGTCCGGCGCTCGGTAGCTCCCGCCCGCGCCGTGCCAGTCGCCGCGTAGCGCGATCGACGGAACAATCTACCGCAAGCATCGTTTGCAGCGCAGAGAGGAACTCCTCATGCACGCTCGGACGCTTTTGTCGATTCTCGGCGCCGCGGCGCTGATCGCCGCCCCGCATCAGACGATCGCTCAATTAGAAAAGCAGCCGTTCTGCCTGCAGAGCCCAACGGGCTCGATGAACTGCACCTATGACAGCCTCGAGCAGTGCCAGCAAATCCTCGGCGGCCGCTCGGTGAGCGGGACGTGCATCGCGAAGCCCGCTTGGTCCGAAACGACCGGCGCCGGCGGAACGAGATCGCCGGATCGCCCGCCCGGCAGCCGCGATCGTCCGCCCTCAGCCGCGCGGTGAAATACGGACCAGGTCCGGGCGCAGCGCAGCATGAAGCGCAGCGGAATGATGCGTTGCCGACGCGGCCGCCATCAAGCCGCGAGCTTCACGTATTCGAAATCGCCCGGCTTGTTGTCGATGCCGACGCGCGGCGGCGCGATCCAGCTTGCGAAGTTACCCGGCTCGACCACCTGACGCATCAGGCTCTGGATGAAATCGCCGTCGTCCTTCGACGGCAGCCATTTGTCCTTGTGATTGTTCCAGTTTGATCCGTCGAGCAGCTCCCCGCTCGGGGATGCCTTGACGTCCTTGAACTCGCCGATCTGCCGATGAAATGCCACATGCGGCAGCTGGAACCGGAAGTTCACGCCGACGCGATCGATGATCTTGTTCCAGCGGTCGAGGCCGCGCTGGCAGTCGGCGGTGTAGTCGTCGCGCAGCCGCATGTTGATGGCGGTGAGCGCCGGCTCGTCCACGCGCTTGATCTCGCCGTCGACGAGCTTGAGCACCGGATAGGTCGAGTTCTCGAGCTTGTGGTCGTCCTCGATCTTCGTCTCCTGGAAACGGCCCTTGAGGCTGGCGTTAAACGCATTCGCCGCGTTGGTGGAGACCTCGGACCCGAACAAGTCGAGCGACAACGAATAATGCAGATTGAGCTTCTTCTGGATGGTCGGAAGATCGATGACGCCGAGGTCACGGACCTTGGTGATCCCGGAGGGGTCTTCGATGCCGGCCGCCTTCATCGCCTCGCAGGTGCGCTGGATCGTGCGGCCGATACCTGTCTCGCCGACGAACATGTGATGCGCTTCCTCGGTGAGCATGAAGCGACAGGTGCGCGAGAGCGGATCGAAGCCGGATTGCGCGAGGCTTTCGAGCTGCATCTTGCCGTCGCGGTCGGTGAAGAAGGTGAACATGTGGAACGAGAGCCAATCCGGCGTCGCCTCGTTGAAGGCGCCAAGCATGCGCGGCTTGTCGAGGTCGCCGGAACGGCGCTGCAGCAACTGCTCGGCCTCCTCACGGCCGTCGCGGCCGAAATATTTCTGCAGGATGTAGACCATGGCCCACAGATGCCGGCCTTCCTCGACATTGACCTGAAAAACGTTGCGCATGTCGTAGAGCGAAGGCGCGGTCTTGCCGAGATGGCGCTGCTGCTCGACCGAAGCGGGCTCGGTGTCGCCCTGGATGACGACAAGGCGCCGCAGCATGGCGCGATATTCGCCCGGCACCTCCTGCCAGGCCGGCTCGCCATAATGCTGGCCGAAGGGAATCTTGCGGCCCTCTTCCTGAGGCGCCAACAAGATGCCCCAGCGGTACTGCGGCATCTTGACGTAATCGAACTTGGCCCAGCCCTTGGGGTCGACGGAAACCGCGGTGCGCAGATAGACGAGCGCCTCCTGGAAGCCTTCCGGCCCCATGGTCTTCCACCAGTCGATGTAGCCGGGATGCCAGCGCTCGAGCGCGCGCAGCACTTGCCGATCGTCGGTGAGGTTGACGTTGTTCGGGATTTGGGTCGAGTAGTCGACGTTGACGATATCGCTCATGCCTGCCTCCTCAAACTCTGCGCGTGTCGAATGCAGGTTTCTGTCCGGTGCCGTAGCGCTTGAGCGCGCCCTCCTCCCCGACGGCGTTCGGGCGCTGGAAAATCCAGTTCTGCCAGGCGGTGAGGCGCGCGAAGATTTTCGATTCCATCGTTTCGGGGCCGCCGAAGCGCAGATTGGCTTCGAGCCCGGTGAGCGCATCGGGCGAAAAGCTCGCCCGCTCCTCCAGAAACACGCGGATCTCATCCTCCCAGTCGATGTCATCGAGCGCGAAGGTGACGAGACCCAGGCTTTCCGCCGTCTCCGCATCGAGCCTCTCGCCGATGGCGCGCTTGGCCTTCTCAAGCGCGCCGGCATCGGCAAGGAAGCGGCTCGCGAGGCGCGAGAGTCCATTCGACATGGGGTAGGCGCCGAAATTGACCGCGGCAAGCGCCAGGCTCGCGGGCGGCTTGTTGTCGCCGTCGCGTTGGCCGATCAGCATGTAGGAGCGGTCGCTCGCGAAGACGAGCTCGGCAAGCGTACCGGCAAAGCAGGAACCCGGCTCGACCAGCGCGACGAGAGAACGCGAGGTCAGATCGACCCGTTTGAGCACCCGCTTCCAAAACGCTCGGATCTCGCGGGCGAGCCAATGCTTCGCGTTGGCTTGGAGAAACTCCTCATAGGCGAGCACCTGCGCCGGATCGCCCGACGATTTAAAGATGATTGCGGCGACCTCGAACTCGTTGGCGCGGATGTCGAGAATGGCATCGTTGAGTTCGCGCGCGAGACGCAGCGGCCAGAACTGCGCGCCCGCTTCGACCATGGCCTCGGCGGATGCCGGCGGCGGCGCCTCTGGGCCGCGCAACGTGATGGTCGCGCGGCGCGAGGCCCGCTCAAGTTCGACGGATAGCGTGCTGTACTCGACCGCGTCCGCGGAGCGCTCGCGCTTGAGCGACGTGAGGGCAATGCCCTTGGCGGCAGCCGGACGTGGCGATTTCGCCGCGAATTCGCGCGCCCGTTTTGTCACCGCCTCTTCGAGCCGTGAGGCAGGCACCACTTCATCGACGAGGCGCCAATCCACGGCGCGCTTGCCTTTGATGCCCTCCTCGGTAGTGCAAAACACATCGGCGCGGTCACGGCGGACCTTGCGTTTGTCGGTCACGCGAGTGAGGCCCCCGGTGCCGGGTAACACGGCGAGCAGCGGCAGCTCAGGCAGCGAGACTGCGGAACTGCCGTCGTCGACCAGCATGATATGGTCGGCGGCGAGCGCGAGCTCATAGCCGCCGCCCGCGGCGGTGCCGTTGATCACGCAAATCGTGGACAGGCCGGAGACCTCGCTGGCATCCTCCATGCCGTTGCGCGTCTCGTTGGTGAACTTGCAGAAGTTGACCTTGTGCGCATGCGTGGCCCCGGCGAGCATGCGGATATTGGCGCCAGCGCAGAACACGCGTGGCTTGCCCGAGCGCAGCAGGATGACCTTCACTTGCGGGTGCTCGAAACGCAGCCGCTCGATCGCATCCGCCAGCTCGATGTCGACGCCGAGATCGTAGGAATTGAGCTTGAGCTCATAGCCCTCGAACAAGGCGCCCTTCTCGTCCACATCCATCAGCAAGGTCGCGACTTCGCCGTCGTCGGCGAGTTTCCAATGCCGGTATTTGGACGGGTCGGTCTGGAAATCGATGCGGCTCTTGCCGTTGTTCAATTTGCGTTCTGCCTCGGCCATGGATGTCCTCGCAACGTGGCTCAGGAAGCCGAAGTCCGGCGATTGCGACTGCGGCGGGTTGCAACAGCCGACATCGCGATGGCGCGGTTTTCGGCGCTCATGTCTGCCTCGTGATGCTCGCGCAGCAGCCGATTGATGAACTGCGAGGTCGCGCGCAACGTCGCCTCGGGCGCTTCGCGGTGAGGGACGTGCCGCGTGTCCGCAAACAGCGCGACCTCGATCGGGCAGTAGCACTCCTCCTGCGCCATCTCGATCTGGCGCAGCGTGCCGTATTGATCGTCTTCGCCCTGCACGATCAGGATCGGAACCCGGATGTGGGCGAGCTCATCGCCGAGCTCCCATTTGCGGAATTCGGGATTGAGCCACGGCCCGCACCAAGCGTGGAACGCGTTATCGGGATCGGCATGCCAGCGCGCCAACTTGGCGCGCAGCGGCCCGGTCTCGAAAGCCGTCTTGGTGCGCTCGATTTCGGCAATCCCCATCTCCTCGGTGAAAAAGTGCGGCGCCATCAGCACGAGCCCTCGCACGCGGTGATCCTGCACGCTGCCGGCATAGATCGCGGCAATCGAGGCTCCATCGCTGTGCCCGACGAGAAGCCCGCGGCGGAAACCGATCGCGTCGAGCACGCGGGCAAGCACATCCAGCGCCTCCTCGCGCATGAACGAGACCGGGCGCGGCAATGTCACCGGCGAGGAGCTGCCGTACCCGGCGCGGGAGTAGACGAACACGCCGCTGCCGGTCGCTGCGGCAAGCTCCTGCGCAAAGCTGCCCCAGCCTGCAACACAGCCGAGCCCCTCGTGCAGCAATATGAGCGTCGGCGCAGCGTCGGGGCGCGGTCCAATCATGCGGTATTCGAGCCGCATCTGGCCCAGCTCGAGAAAGCCTTGGTCGGCGAGCGTCATAACCGCTCCTGTTGCCGTGGCCCACAGGTCGCGGCCTGAATCCCTCTGCCCGCTTGCGGGAAGAGGTAAAGCGCGCGCGGCTTCGCCGAGCAAACGATCACTGCTCACCTCCGGCCGTAAAATTCGTGACGATTTCCGCGAGTTTCGCCAAGCTCTGCTCCACCGTGTCGTCGGAGGTGTCGAGCTCGGCCTGCGCGCGCGCATAATCGCTCCGCCGCGCGTCGAGGATGGCCACGAGATCGGCCATGGCCTCGCGATTGTGCGCCATGGGGCGAAAATCGCCCTGCGCCATCACGCGGCGCATATGTTCCTCCGGCCGCGCTCTCATCCACACCGTGTGCGTGCGCCGCAGGAGCAGCGCATAGCTTTCGGCATTCGACACGATCCCGCCTGCGGTGGCGATCACGGCCGCCTCGTGCTCGTCAATCACGCGCTCGAGGCATGTGCGCTCGTAGCGGCGGAAGGTTGCAAGTCCTCCCATTTCGATCAGATCGGGAATGCGCGCGCCATAGTCCTGCTCGATGAGCCGGTCGAGCTCGATAAACGGGCAGCCAAGCGCATCCGCAAGACGGCGGCCCAGCGTCGATTTGCCGGCGCCGCGCAACCCAATGAGTGCGATCCGGCGCCCGCGCTCGACCTGCATGTGCTGCGCGGCGCGCCGCTCGATCAGTTCGGCAAGCGCGGGAAGTTCTGCAACCGGCACGCGGGCGAGACCATCGAGAATCTCGGCCATCGCCGCGGTGCGCCCGTTGCTGCGCGGGAGTAATTCGATGATCGGAATGTCGAGCGCGCGCGCGATCGACTCGAGGATGACGACCGACGGATTGCCCTGCCCGCCTTCGATCTGCGCGAGATAGCGCTCGGAGGCGCCGGAGGCCTGGGCGAGCTGGCGGCGCGTCATGCCGCGCTTGGCGCGCGAGAGGCGCAACAGGCGACCGATCGCAGCGGCGAATGCGCGATAATCATCGCGCAGCGGCGCGGCCGCAGGCTTTTTCACCTTCACTCTCGCCTTGCTTACCGCCACAACCTTACCAATCACAGGCATTATAATTCATGCACTATAGTGCAGCTCGGCCGCGCCGTCAATCCGCACCGCGCAGGCTCGTCGCGCCGCGCGCTTTCATCGCGCGCGGTGGCACCCGGCGGGTTATCGGATGATGGTCCGCTCGGCGCGCAGCTTGAAGCGCTGAATCTTGCCGGTCGCCGTCTTCGGAAGCTCGGTGCGAAATTCGATCCAGCGCGGATATTTGTAAGGCGCGAGCGCCGTCTTGACGTGGTCCTGCAGGGCCCGCGCCAGCTCTTGGCAGCTCTTCTCGGGCGACTTGAGAACCACGAAAGCTTTTGGCTTGATCAGTTCATCGTCGTCCGCCCAGGCGACCACCGCGGCCTCGAGCACCTCGGGATGCGTGCAGAGCGCGCCTTCGACCTCGAACGGCGAGACATAAATGCCGCCGACCTTGAGCATGTCGTCGCGGCGGCCGCAATAAACGTAGTAGCCGTCCTCGTCTTGCAGATACTTGTCACCCGACCGCGTCCATTCACCGAGAAAAGTCTCGCGCGACCTCTCGCGGTCGTTCCAATACATGATCGCGCTGGTCGGTCCGCGCACCTGCAGCTCGCCCATTTCACCTTTGCGCGCGATCACGTTGCCCTCGTCGTCGACAAGGCGGATGTCGTAGCCTGGCACCGGCTTGCCGGTGCTGCCGTATTTCACGTCGCCGGGATAGTTCGAAAGAAAGATGTGGAGCATCTCGGTCGAGCCGATGCCATCGAGCACGTCGAGCCCATAACGCTCCTTCCAGCGCCGGCCGACGTCGGGCGGCAAGGCCTCACCCGCGGACACGCAGCATCGCAACTTCAAATCCGCGCGCTTGGGCGCGGCCGGACTGGCGAGGAAGGCGGCGTAGAAGGTCGGCACCGCATAGAACGCGCTCACCGGGTGCCGGCGTAGGATCGCGGCAACTCCCTCGGGTGTCGGACGGTCAGGCGAGAGGATGGTTGTCGCGCCGACCGCCATTGGAAATGTCAGCGCGTTGCCGAGGCCATAGGCGAAAAACAGCTTCGCCACCGAATAGCAGACGTCGCGTTCATCGAGGCCGAGCACGCCAGCGCCGTAGAGATCGGCGGTGAGGCGCAGATTGGCGTGTACGTGCACCGCGCCTTTGGGCCTGCCGGTCGAGCCCGAGGTATAGAGCCAAAAGCACATGTCGTCGCGTGTCGTCGGCGCGGTATAGGCTTCGCGCTCGGCGCTCGCGAGCAAATCTTCGAGACGGCGATGTTCGCCCCCCTTTTCGCCCGAGACGACGACGTGCATCAGATCCGCGCTGGATCCGATCAGGTTGGCAAATTTCGGTAACAGCGCTTCCGATACGACGAGGGCCTTCGCGCGGCTGTCGGCGAGCATGAAGCGGTAATCGTCCTCGTTCATCAACGTATTGACCGGAATGGGCACAACGCCCGCCTTGATCGCGCCGAGGAACGCGGTGGGCCAGTCGATCGTGTCGAAGAGTGCGAGCAAGATGCGCTCCTCGCGCCGGATTCCAAGCGAACGCAACGCGTGGCCGAAGCGGTCGACGCGCTGGGCGAGCTGACCATAGGTCCAAGTTCCGCGCGGATCGATGAAGGCGGGCTTGTCGGCACGCCCGGCTTCGAGATTGCGCTCGATGATATCGGCGGCGAAGTTGTAGCTGCGCGGGATCGCCTCGGCGGCCGCGCGTGCATCGAGGCGCGGCGTAGGTTTCGCGGCGGCATCGAGCATGGGGCGTTTCCTCCCGCGGCGGTGAACGGCTTCTTCTTTGAGCGAATTATGCAAGCCGCCGGTGACGGCCGCAACGAAAAGCTTGCTATAATCGCGGCACCGCGGCGTCAGGGGCGCCGCCGCGAAAGACAAAACGTGCAGGAGAGGCTCCCATGGACGAGACGGTCCGCAAGATCAGCGCCGACGATATCAATCCGCGTTACAACTGGGGCCGGGCGTTGCCGGCGCTCGGCACGATGGGAGTCGATTTCGAAGAGCGGGTCGATTACCGCCGGCTGCACCGCTACCGCCTGAGCCGGGTCAAGCAGGCGCTGGACAAATCCGAGCTCGGCGCGCTGCTCGTCTTCGACGTCAACAATATCCGCTACGTGACCTCGACGAAGATCGGCGAGTGGGAGCGCGACAAGCTCTGCCGTTGGGCGCTGCTCGCGCGCGACCAGGAACCGATCTTGTGGGACTTTGGTTCGGCCGCCGTGCACCACAAGCTCTATACACCTTGGCTGAAGCCGGAGAACTGCAAGGCCGGCCTCATCGGTCTGCGCGGCACCGTCAATCCAGCGTTCGGTTTGATGGAGCGCCACGCCAAGGAGATCGCCTCACTGCTCAAGGAGGCGGGCGTCCACAAAATGCCGGTCGGCGTCGACATTATCGAGCCGCCGATGATGTTCGAGCTGGAGAAGGCGGGACTCAAGATCAAGGACGGGCAGCAGGTGATGCTCGAGGCGCGCGAGCTCAAGAACATCGACGAGATCGCGCTCCTCAACCGCGCGGCCGCCATGGTCGACGGCGCCTATCATCTCATCAGCGAAGAGCTCAAGCCGGGTGTGCGAGAGAACGACATCGTCGCCAAAGTGAACGAGTTCCTCTACCGGCACGGCTCGGACGACGTGGAGGCGATCAACGCGATCTCCGGCGAGCGCTGCAACCCGCACCCGCACAATTTCACCGATCGCATGTTGCGCCCTGGCGACCAGGCGTTCTTCGACATTCTGCAAGCGTTCATGGGCTATCGGACCTGCTACTACCGCACCTTCAATGTCGGGCGAGCGACGCCGGTGCAGCACGACGCCTATAAGAAAGCGCGCGATTGGCTCGACAAGGCAATCGCGCTGATCAAGCCGAGGGTCACCACCGATCAAATTTGCAAGGTGTGGCCGACGGCGCCGGAGTTCGGTTTTCCCGACGAGATGTCGGCCTTCGGCTTGCAGTTCGGCCACGGCTTGGGTCTCGCGCTGCACGAGCGGCCGATCATCTCCCGCGTGGTCTCGCTCGACCATCCGACCGAGATCAAGGAAGGCATGGTGTTCGCGCTCGAGACTTATTGCCCGGCCACCGACGGCTACTCCGCCGCCCGCATCGAGGAGGAAGTCGTGGTGACGGACAAGGGCTGCCGCGTGATCACGCTGTTCCCGGCTGAGGAGCTGCCCATCAGCCACCGGTATTGATTTGAGCTGGCGGCGGGCTCAAGAACCTCTGCCGCTTGCGGGGAGAGCTAGCGCCTGCCGCAGGTTCACGGAAAATAATGGGTGGTCATCCGATCGACCGCACCACGCCGCCGTCGACGCGCAACGCCGCGCCGGTGGTGGCCGAGGCTTGCGGCGAGCAGACATAGACGACCATGTTCGCCACCTCCTCCGGAGTCGCGAGCCGGCGCAGCAGCGAGGTGGGGCGGTGCTGGGCGATGAACCGCGCCTCCATCTCCGCCTGGGAGACGCCCTGCTCCTCTGCCATTTTTCCGAAGAAATCGGAAACGCCTTCGGACCGGGTCGGGCCCGGCAAGACCGAATTCACGGTCACGCCGGTGCCGGCAACGGATTCGGCGAGCCCGCGCGCGATGGCAAGCTGCGCGGTCTTGGTCATTCCGTAGTGGATCATCTCGACTGGGATGTTGAGCGCCGACTCGCTGGAGATGAAGACGATACGACCCCATCCGCGCTGCACCATTTTCGGCAAGTGGTAGCGCGACAGGCGGATGCCGCTCATGACATTCGTGTCGAAGAACCGATACCAATCGTCGTCGGTGATCGCCTCGAACGTCTTGGGCTCGAAGATGCCGAGATTGTTCACGAGAATATCGGCATCCCCGGCGCGCTGCAGAAAATGCGCCACGGCCTCGACATCGGCAAGATCGGCGGCGATCGCATCTATCCTGGAACCCGGCACAAGCTCCGCGAGTCGCTTTTGCGCGGCCTCGAGGCTGCCAGCGCTGCGGCCATTGATGACCACCGTCGCACCCGAGGCCGCAAGCCCGGACGCAATCGCGAAGCCGATTCCGGCCGTCGATCCCGTGACAATGGCTCGCTTGTTGCTGAGATCGACGATCATGCTGGACTGGCCTATTGCAACCGGCGTTGGGGCCGCCGCAAAACAAACCCGGCTGGTGCGCGGCAGATCCCGAGCTGGTGACATGCCCGACGCGTCGAATGGTACGATTCCCCGCGGGGATCATTGTTGCCCGCAGCGCGGGGCGCCTGTGAGGGGACCCACGCGCCATCTAATGTAGTCGGGATAACGGGAGTAATTTGTCCTCTATTGCCGTCACTGGCTCGGCTTTGCGACTAAGCTGGCGCATCGCGTTGGAGACCGCGGAGAGGGAACTTGCGTGCCGATCCGAGCCGCCGGTTGAAAGCAGCGCTCCTTGCCACGGTCACGGAATTAACAGTAGATACCGGCGCAGAAACCACATGGAGGGTCGATAATGGACACGGCACTACCGAAGCTCCGGCCGATCATGGCTGCCGCCGCGCTGATCGGCCTCGGGCTTGCCTTCGCGTCTTCGCCCGCTGCTGCGCAGCAGTGGAGCCCGGAGCAACGTGCGGCCTGCGAGCCGGACGCGATGCGGCTGTGTCAGCCATATCTTCCGGACATCGGCCGCACCAGGGCATGCATGGTCCATTATCGGCGCTACCTCAGCCCCGCCTGCCGCGCCGTCTTCGATGGCGGGAGGCGCGGGGCGAGACGCTAGCGCGACGACAGCTCGCGCCCTGCTCTTGAGGGCGTTCACATCGCGCGGCCGCTCGGCCGCGCGATTTATTTTGTCAAGGATGGGTCATGTCCGCCGGCCGCACCCACTGGTCGAACTGCTCGGCCGTGAGATAGCCGAGCTTTGAGCGCGGCCTCATGGCGGTGGGTGTGGAACGCCGATGCTGCTAACATCACTGCGCGGCCGCTCGAAAGCGTGCGCGCATAAACATCGGAGGGTGCCATGGCGAGGAAAAAAGACGCGGTCTACAAGATCGTAGAGGTCGTCGGTGTCAGTGAGAAGTCGTGGGAGGAGGCGGGGCGCGCTGCAGTGGAAACGGCAGCCGGCACGCTGCGCGACTTGCGCGTGGCGGAAGTGACGCAGATGGATATGAAGGTGGACAACGGCAAGGTTTCGGCGTTTCGGACCCGGGTATCGCTGTCCTTCAAATACCAAGCCTGAGACGACGTTCACGCGACTTAGCGCCGGTCGTAGGACGGCCGACGCCCGCGGCCCGCATCGGGGGGGCACGCGCTCGGAAAGCGTCCGATCCGCGGCCGCGGTCATTCGTCGAATCGCGACTCCGGGGGGGCCGGCCTGCGCTGGGCGGGGCCGGTAGGGAGCGCAACCCCTACATATCGCATCAGCTCGAGCGGCTGCAGGCTCGGCGGCACGCGATCGGGAGCAAATCGCCACGCTGCCAGGAGCGCGCCGATCGCCGCGACCACGAGCGTCATCAAGATTGCAAAAGCTCGCCAGCGCCTCAGGCGCCGGCGAACCAGCGCCGTCGTTCGCTCGAGCGCCTGATCTCGCGTGGGCTGGGGTGCAGCAGCGGCAATGGCTGGTGCAACTGGCGGACTGGGCACGGCCTCGACAGCGGACGTTCTGGTCGCTTCCGGACTCGGGACCGCCGGTGCTTCGGCAATTGGCGCCGAAGCCGTCTCTGAAACCGGCACGGACACCGCTTCCGAGCCAGTCGCCGAAGCCGTCTCTGAAGGCGGCGCGGGCACCGCTTCCGAGCCAGTCGCCGAAGCCGTCTCCGAAGCCACCGCGGGCACCGCTTCCGAGACAGTCGTCACCTCCGATGGCAGCGCCAGCGGCGCCTCCTGCGTGGCCGCCGAACTCGCCTCTGCACTCAGGGTTGTTGCCGCCTGCGATATTGCCGCTTCGATCGCGTCGAGGCTTGGCGGCGCAGACGCGGCTGGCGAGGGGCTGGCTGGCGGCACCGACGGCGGCATCGACGGCTCCGGAGGCCGGATCCCTTGCTGGACTTCGGGCAGCTTGGCCTTGATGCGCGCCCAAATGCCGGAGTCCGGCTCGACCGGCTCGACCATCAGGTGCAGTTCGCCGAACCGGCGCTCCCACAGCTCGACTTTGGCGGCGAAGGTTGGATCCGCCTCGAGCAAATTGCGCGCCTGCGCGCGCTCCTCGACATCGAGGCTGCCGAGCACATATTCGGCGGCCAGCGCATCCATGTGGTCGAGTTCGCTCATGACTTAAAGCACCCCTCGATCTCGAGCAGGCTTCGCCGCAGGGATGCCCTGAGCAGATCGATCGGCATATCGAGCTTGGCCGAAAGCTGTTCGCGGCTGAAGGCGCCGTAATAGGCGAGCAGCAGCATGCGCTGCCGGTCCGGTTCCAGCCGTCCGATGCAGGTGAGCAGCTGCTTGAGATCGTCCGTCAGCTCGTGCCGCGGAACGGTGCCGGGGCCCTCATCCTCTTCGACGATGTCCGGCTCGCCTTCGGCCGCGGGCGGCTGCGGCCCGCGCGCGACATCGATGGCCAAACGGCGGGCGATCGCCACCATCCAGGCGAGCGGACTCGAACGGGCCGGATCGTAATCGCCAGCGTCGCGCCAGATCTGCAGATAGGCTTGCCCCATGACGTCGCCGGCGAGGTCGTGGCGGCGCAGGATCCGCAGCACGACGCCGTAGAGTTTGGCGCAGGTCGCTCCATAGAGGCGCTCGAAGGCCACCGCGTCACCTTTGGCAACCGCCGCAAGCAGCCATGTGATTTCGACAGCCGTCGACATGAGAACAGGCGTTCCTCCTCGCTGGAACTGAACATACAAGCGTCTAGCCAGGACTTGTAGGCGCGCCGCCGGCCGGCCGCGGCGGAAAAGGAGTCAGCCCGACGGCCGCATCCTTCCTGGCCATCAAGCCGAGCGCCCCCGCAAGGGCCGATTATGGCCGTCGAGATTGCCGTCCGTCGAGACACGAATTTTCGAGCGCCCGAGGGCACCGAGTTCGTGCAGTTCGGCAGGACCGATACGCTCGCGCGGCAGGAGTTCGTCTTACGCGCGCGCGCTGCTGCCCATCATGCCGAGCGCCTCGGGCCCGACCCGGGTTTCTTCTTCGGACCGCTCGCGCATTTGATCGCGCTCGTCGAGCAACTCGACCTTCTTCATCTCCTCGAACGCCTCGTTCAGGGCCGCTTTGGCGTCCTCGAGCTGGACCTTCAGGTCGTTGGCCGAGCGCTTTAGGTTGTCGCGCCGCTGGATCGCCGCCTTGGCATAGGTCGGATAGGCGAAATGACCTGGATCGTGAATACCGGAGCGATCCTGCTCGACCTTGATCTCGCGCTCGAGATCGCTGGTGATGCGCTCGAACTCGCTGATCATGCTCTCGATCTGGGCGACCCGACGCCGCCGCTCGTCGACCTGAAACTTTTTCAGGCGAATGAGTGTCTCGCGTGACTTCATCGACTCATGCTCCCCGAAGCCCCGGCGCCACCGCATCGAAATGCGCGCCGCCCCCCTTGCAGCCTCGCGAAGCGCGGCGGGGACAATGACTTCCCGCCGCCCCGAAAGTTCGCGCAAGGCGTTGATATCCTTGCCCAAGACTCGTTGCTGCTTCCTTACCTCCCCGCTGCGGCAGGCGAGGTGTTCCACAAAAGCAACAGCGCGGTGCGGAGCCGACGAATGAACTGCGCGATCGCACCGCGTTTCTTAACTTCGTGTTTACCCGCGTCGTTAATCATTAGGTCATCGTTGTGGGACGTCAGGGGACCCGCCGTCGGCCCGAGGCGCATGGGCAGAACTCTCCCGATCGATTAGAGCCGACTGTTAAAGTCAGACATGAGATGGCGCTTGGAAAGAAAACCGCTCCCGTGCAGTATCTTAGGGCGATTCGCCCGAGCTTTCCCGCAGAGGGCACGCGCACGTTGGAAGTAGGTTTTGTTAACTGCGCGCCGTTAATGTTTTGCGTCCGTTTGTCCGAAGGCGTTTTCGAGGGCCGCCGCTGCGGCGTGCCGACCTGAGCCCGGAGCGGGAGGAAGGGGGCTGGCATGCGCGTGTTGCTGATTGAGGACGACAGCGCCACTGCTCAATCGATTGAGCTGATGCTGAAGTCCGAGAGCTTAAACGTCTACACCACCGATCTGGGCGAAGAAGGCGTCGACCTCGGCAAGCTCTACGATTACGACATCATCTTGCTCGACCTGAACCTGCCGGACATGTCCGGGTTCGAGGTGCTGCGGACGCTGCGCGTCTCGAAGGTGAAGACACCCATTCTGATCCTGACCGGCCTTGCCGGCATCGAGGACAAGGTCCGGGGTCTCGGCTTCGGCGCCGACGACTACATGACCAAGCCGTTTCACAAGGACGAGCTCGTCGCGCGGATCCACGCCATCGTGCGCCGGTCCAAGGGCCACGCCCAGTCGGTGATCCAGACCGCCGATCTCGTTGTTAATCTCGATACCAAGACGGTGGAAGTGGACGGCGCACGCGTGCATCTCACTGGTAAGGAGTACCAGATGCTGGAACTCCTGAGCCTGCGCAAGGGCACGACGCTGACCAAGGAGATGTTCCTCAACCACCTCTATGGCGGCATGGACGAGCCGGAGCTCAAGATCATCGACGTCTTCATCTGCAAGCTGCGCAAGAAACTCGCCAACGCCTCGAGCGGCAAGAATTACATCGAGACGGTGTGGGGCCGCGGCTATGTGCTGCGCGAGCCCGCCGCCGACGACGCGGCGCGCATTCCCGCCTGATCGGCACCGCCGCGACAAGCGCTCGATACGGACTGACTCTCGACACCCCGGGCATTGCCGTGCCCGGGGTGATTGACGCTGCGCGGGCGGCCCGTAGAGTGCGCTGCCGCACCTCCCTGCCCTGTCCCTTACGCCCATGGCTGCCCCCTCCATCCCCACCTTATCCGCGCACGGCGCCGAGATGCCGGCCATCGGCTTTGGCACCTCCTCGTTGGGCGATTGCGGCGAGATCGTCGCGACCGCGCTCAAGCTCGGCTACCGTCACATCGACACGGCGTGGAAATACGGGACCGAGCGCGGCGTCGGCGAGGGCATGCGCACCTCCGGCGTGCCGCGCGGCGAGATCTTCCTGACCACCAAAGTGTCGCACGAATATCTGCGCGCGGACGACTTCGCGCGCTCGGTCGAGGAGAGCCTGAAGAATCTCAGAGTCGATTACGTCGACCTTCTCATGATCCATTGGCCGAACCCGGAGATCCCGCTCAGCGAGCCTGTCGGCGCGCTCGCCAAAGCGAAGCGCCAAGGTCTCACACGCCAGATCGGCGTTGCCAATTTCAATATCGCGCTGCTCGACGAAGCAATCCGGCTCTGCCCGGAGCCGCTGGTCAATCTGCAGGCGGAGTACCACGCGCATCTCGACCAGACCAAGCTCACGCAGGCGTGCCGCCAGCGCGGCCTGATCTTCACCGCCTATTGCCCGCTCGGCCGTGGGCGCCTGTTGCGCGACCCGGTGCTCGCCGACATCGCCGCCCGCAAAGGTCGCACGCTCGCACAGATCGCGCTGCGCTGGCTCATCCAGCAGGGCAACATCGTTCCGATCCCGCGCTCATCGAACGCTGCGCGCATGGCCGAGAACCTCGACGTGTTCGACTTCGCGCTGACCAAGGAAGAGATGGATCGGATCGCGACGCTCAAGCGCACGGACGGCAGGATCGCTGATCCGGCAGGCCGCGCCCCGGCGTGGGATTGAGGTCCACGCGGAGGTGCAGCGATGCCCCCAATGGAGCAGCCGCCGAAATATTTCATGTACTTTCCCGGCAACTACCGGTGGTCGGCGGCCTTCGTCAACATGCTCGGACGCGCAAGCTACGGCGGCGCCGACATCGGCGAGTTGCACAAGATCGGACGCACGCTCACAGGCAAGGACGCCGAGGACGATCAAGCCTGGTTCGACGCGTGTGTCGCGGTCGCCGACGAGGTGCGCTCCCGCGCCGAGCGCTTCGCCGCGTCGGGACATGCAATCTCCGCCGCGGCCTTCTACCTGCGCGCGTGTCACTATTATCAGATGGGCGAACGCTTTCGCACTCCGAAGGACAAGGCGGCGCTCGAGGCTTATCGCGTCGCGGTCGATTGCTTCCACAGATTCGTCGCCCTCGGGGAGGTCAAGATCGAGATCGTCGAGGTGCCGTTCGAAGACAAAAGCCTGCCGGGCTATTTCGTTCACGCGCAGAACAGGCGATCGGCGCGCGCACCGTGCGTCGTGTTCTTCGATGGCCTGGATGTTACCAAAGAGATCCAGTACCTCGCCGGCGTGCCGGACCTGATCAAGCGCGGCATCTCGGTCTTGGTGATGGATGGGCCGGGCACCGGTGAAGCGATCCGCTTTCGCGGCCTCGTCCTGCGCCACGATTATGAGAAGGCCGGTAGCGCCTGCATCGATTTCCTGGAAAAGCGCGACGACGTCGACAGCAACAAGATCGGCGTGGTTGCGATCAGCCTCGGCGGCTATTACGCGCCGCGCTGTGCTGCGCTCGAGCCGCGCTTTGCCGCCTGCATCGCCTGGGGGGCGATCTGGGACTACCACGCGGTATGGAAGCGGCGGATCGACGCGCAATTCAAGGCTTCGCTGTCGGTGCTCGGCCACCACGTCATGTGGATCCTAGGCGCCGCAATGCTGGAGGATGCATTGAGGCGGCTCGAGCCGTTCAAGCTCGATGGCGTCGTGCAGAAAATGCGCTGTCCGCTCCTGGTTGTACACGGCGCGGATGATGAGCAGATTCCACTCGCCGACGCGCGGGCGCTCTACGATGCCTGCGGATCGACGGACAAGACGCTGCGCGTATTCACGAGCGAGGAAGGCGGCGCGCAACACTGCCAGCGCGATTATCTCACGCTCGGCTGCGCCACCATGTGGAGTTGGTTCGAGGACAAACTCGTTCGCGGCTAGCCTGAGGCTCGCAGACTAAACGGCCGCGACGACGATAACCTCGCCCTCCGCCTTGAGGCTGACTTCGAGACCGCACGCGCGAGCGAGGAGGCCAGCGTAGAACGGCTGAATCGCGTGGGCGTCGACAGATCCGTTTTCCGAAGTGCCTTGCAGCAGGGCAATCACGCCTTGCGGAATGCGGGCGTTGAGTCCGGAGGCAGCGATACGGAAGCCCATGCTCTCTCCTTCTCCGACCGCATCGACCGTCAGCGTGCCCCCGCGCGGGATCGTCTGGCCCGCGATGATCAACAGGTTGAGCAACAGCTTGACCCGGTTTTTCGGCAACAGCTCGCGCGGCAAGTTCCAGGCGAGCTTAGTCCTGTCATCCTGGATAAAGGCCTGCGCCATGGCTTGCGCGTCGCCGAGATTGATTGAACCGCCGGGCGCCCCCGCCGAGCCGAAGGCGAGGCGACAGAATTGCAGGCGCGCCGACGCCGTTTTCGCGCTCCTCTTGATGAGATCGAGCGCGAAGGTCTTTGTCTCCTCGTCACTGTCTTCTTCTTCCAGCACCTCGAGCCCGTTGACGATCGCGCCGGTGGGGCTGATCAGATCGTGACAAACGCGCGAACACAGGAGCGCGGCGAGATCGAGCGCATCGAGGGCAACGGCTACGGACATCGCGGGCGTCTCCGATGGAGGGATCGTCGAACTGGGTGCTGGACGCGACTCAGGACCATGGCGTCGCTCGGCCGGTGTGATACACCGCAGCCGCTCGACCTGCCAAGGCTTGAACTGACCGCAGGAGCCGCCCAGCGTGCGACCGCAGGACAACATCACGGGTGGTAATGAACGGCTGCTTGACGAGCTCACGACCATCGTCTCGGCCGCGGCAGCTGCCATTCTCGCGGTACGCGTGGGCTCGCTTGCGCCGCGCACCAAGTCAGATCGGACCCCGGTCACCGCAGCCGATGAGGCGGCCGAGGCCGTGATACTGGAGGCGCTTGGCAGGCTTCTTCCCGGTATGTGCATCGTGTCGGAGGAGGCGGCAGGCCGCGCATGCCCCGACCGCCTTCCCGACAGCTTCGTTCTGGTCGATCCGCTCGACGGCACGCGCGAGCTCGTTGCCGGGCGGGACGAATTCACCATCAATATCGCGATCGTGCGGGGCGGGTGTCCACGCCTCGGCATTGTCGCGGCCCCCGCGCAGGGACTGCTGTGGCGCGGGATCGAAGGCCGGGGTGCCGAGCGGCTGCGCCTCTCCCCCGGCGCCCCCGCGAGCGCGGCACAGGCGCGTAATGCAATCCGGACCCGCCGGGCGCCGGATACAGGCTTGGTCGCCGCGGTCAGCCGCTCACATCTCGACCCCCGCACCGAGGCGCTCCTGGCACGGTTACCCGTCGCCGACCGGCACGCATGCGGGTCGGCGGTCAAGTTCTGTCATCTGGCCGAGGGCAGCGCCGACGTCTATCCCCGCCTCTCGCCGACCTGCGAGTGGGACGTCGCGGCCGGCCATGCGGTGCTAGCCGCCGCCGGCGGGTTGGTCACCACGGCGGCGGGCGCGCCACTGAGCTACGGAGGGGTGGCCGAGAGCTTCCGCGTTCCGGCCTTCATTGCCTGGGGCGACCCGTCAGCAGCGGCGCGCCTCAGGGTATGAATCGCTGTCGTCCGGCCCAGTGCACGCCGAGCGACTGCCTCCCCTGCGCCGGCCAGCGAAGAAAGTTGGCGGCGCCGCCGTGCGGCCATAGTCTTGCCTGTCATGGGGCGATTCGGTTGCGGTTTGGCCGCAAAGCCCAGGTATCTTCGTGGGTAGCGGTGTCACTTGGCCTCGATTCACGGAGCATTCGATGCGCGCCCTGACGCGGACCGTCGCTCTCACCCTCATCCTCCTCGGTTTGGCGAGCGCGACCCTTTTGGCCCAGGCCAATCCTCCGCCGCCGACCAATCCCCCCGCCGCACAACCCCCAGGGCCGCAATACCAACCCCCAGGGCCGCAATACCAAAGTCCGCCGCCTCAAGCTCCGCAGGCTCAATCACCGCAGACACCGCAACCGCAAGGCCCGCAGTACTCCTCGAACGAAATCGTCGATGCCGGTCACCGCTTTTTCGGCACCATTTCGCGAGGCCTCGCGCAGATCGTCGAGAAGGCGGGCAGCCAATTCGGGCTGCCCAACGGTTACGTGCTCGGACAGGAAGCCGGCGGCGCGGTGGTTGCAGGGCTGCGCTACGGCGAAGGCATCCTCTACACCAAGAATGCCGGGGACCTCAGGGTGTTTTGGCAAGGACCTTCAGTCGGCTTCGACTTCGGCGGCGAAGGCGCGCGCACGATGATGCTGATCTACAATCTGCCGGCCACCGACGCGATCTACCAGCGCTTCGCCGGCATCGACGGCTCGGCCTACTTCGTCGGCGGCTTGGGAATGACGGCGCTGACGATGAACAACATCGTCGTGGTCCCGATTCGCACGGGGGTGGGAATGCGGCTCGGCGCCAATGTCGGCTATCTCAAATTCACGCCGACGGCGACCTGGAACCCGTTCTGAACATCCGTTGAAGCGCTACCGGAGCATGGCCTCGCCGCCGGCTTTGCGAGCGGCCGCGCGAATGCATAGGCCATGCTTATTCGCGCGACTGGGACTGGGTAGGGCTGGGCCGGATAAGGCGTGATCGACCCAAGACATTCTGGTAACAATCAAGGGTGGTGCAGGAGACGTCATGATCGAACCGATGATGTATATCGGCATCGGCTTTCTGGTCGCGGGCTTGCTCGTGATCGGCGTCATCCCATTGGTCCATGCGCGCGCGGTGCGCCTCACGCTACGGCGGCTTGAAGCCTCGACGCCGGTTTCCATGGCGGAGCTTGCCGCCGAAAAGGATCAATTGCGCGCTGAATTTGCCATGGCCATGAGCCGGCTCGAAATGACCGTCGAGCAGATGAAGGCGAAGACCACCAGCCAACTGGCGGAGATCGGCAGGAAAAGCGAGGCCATCGCGCGCATCAAGTTCGAGCTTGGCGAGAAGGCGGCGGCGCTGCTTGCGCTCGAAGCCAAGGAAAAGCAGCTCACCGAGGACTTAGGGATTGCCCAGGGCGAACTCGCCGCCAAAACGGCTGCGCTCGAAGAAACCGAGCGCGCGCTCGCGAGCGCGCAGGCCGAGCTCGCCCACGTTACCGCCAGCTTCAATGACACCTCCGTCACGGCTGGCGGCCAGCGCGTCGAGCTGACCGCAGCGCGCGCACAGGCCGACGCATTGAAGGGTCAGCTCGAAAGTTACGACAAAGAAACCAAGGCCCTGTGGGATCACCTCAACAGCAAGACCGCCGAAATCGAGACATCGACCAGACAGCTCGCCGAGGAGCGCGCCCGCGCGGACGATCTCGCCAACCGTGTCGCCGAGCTCGATCGCCAGCTCGTGGCGCAAACCGCCGAATCGGAGTCGCTGGGCACTCGCCTCCAGGAGCTCGCCGCGCAACTCGACGAGCAGGCGCGGTTGAAGACGGATCGCGAATATCACTCCGAAAACTTGCGCAACGCGGCGATGGCCGCGCAGAAGATCGAGGCCGAACTGCGCGCCCAGCTGGCCGAGGCGCAAGAGCGCCATCGCGTCGCAATGGAGACGCTGAGAACGGAAAAAGCTCTGATCGAGAGTGAATTCAAGCGTTCGCAAGAGGAGCGAGACAGACTGCAGCGCGAGATCGCGGCGGTGAAACGCGATACCGACAATGTCGGCGCGTACGAGCGCATGGAAAATGCCGTGCTGCGCGAACGCCTCGACGAGGTCGCCGCGGAGGTGGCGCGACTGACCGCCACGCTGGAGGGCCCGGACTCGCCGATTGAAGGGATCCTCAATTCCGGGCGGCCGGCGGCAGCTTCGGGAAATGGCCCCTCAATTGCGACCGCTGCGGCTGGATCAAAAGGCACGCTCGCGGACCGCATCCGTACATTGCAGGCTCGCGCCGCGCGCGCGGCAGCGCCGCAGCGAGAAGCGAGGCGAGGCAGCGCGCAGCGCGGGGCACGCGCGGACAAGTGACGCGGACGGCGCGGCGCAAGCATGAGTTCGCTTGACAGGGTGCGCCACCGCTTTAGATCCGAGGCTTGCGGGCGCTTAGCTCAGCGGGAGAGCGTTCCCTTCACACGGGAGAGGTCGTAGGTTCAATCCCTACAGCGCCCACCATTACTTACGGGTTGCCGCAAGCGGGCAGCTAGGCCGCATCAGAAGAAGGCCGGCTCAATTCTCCGGGAGGGTGAAGACCAGGCATGGCGATGCGATACCGCGGAGCGCATGCGTTCCAAGCGCGACCAGCGGCATCTCCGTCTCGGCGGCAAGTGCGCCGGACACAAGGACCGTCTTGCGCAGCGGTTTGCACAGCCCCTCCAGCCGGCTGACCAAATTGACGGCGGAGCCGATGGCGGTGAAATCCAGGCGATCCGCCGCGCCGATATTGCCCCAGAGAATCTCGCCAAGATGCAAAGCAGCGCCGAAGGGTAGAGCCGGCAACCCTTGCCGAAGCCGCTGCTCATCGAGATGTGCCATGCCGATGCGCGCGGCGGACACCGCGCGCAATGCGGCATCGCAGGCGCTGCGCGGCGTTCCTCCGACGACCGGAAAGATCGCCAACACGCCGTCGCCGATAAATTTTAGCACCTCGCCGCCGAAGGCATGAACCGCGCCCGCGATGCGATCGAACCAGGCATCCAGGGCTGCGATGACCCCGGCGGGAGGATTGTTATCTGACAGCGCCGTGAAGCCGCGCAGATCGGCGTAGAGGAGAGCCGCCTGGATGGTCTCGCCGATATTGCGGCGTAAGGGTGCCGCCAGCACCCGCGCCGCGCTGCGCCGGCCGAGATAGGCTTCCAGGGCCGCCGTCAATGTGGCGCGCGCGGCGAGGGCGGCAAGCGGCGCCGCGGCGAAGCGCGCGGCCTCATGCAGTTCATTGGTCTCGCTCGGCGTAAACGGACGCGGGCCGATCCAGCTGAGCAAAGGCCCATTGCGCCCTGAGCCTATCGTGTCCTCGTGCACAGGGCCCGCCGCAATTCCGGCGAGCCAGCGCCGGCCGGCATCGTTGGGTGTGTTTGCCGCTGGCGCTGCCGCGGGTCCTCCTGGCGCGAACCCCAAAGCCTCGATGACTTCTCCGCTATCGCCGCGCCACAACCAGGTGCGCCGGGCAATGAGCGGGTGCGGAATATCTAGCGACAAGGCGGCGCCGGCGAGCGGCAGGCCGTCGGCGAGCAGATGGACGCCGAGTTCGGCCAAGAACCGATCGGCGCCCGTGCTATGGGCGGCGGCATCGACGAGCCAAGAAAGAGTCGAAGAAAGCGCCATCGGGCGATCATGGGTTGACGCACCATTCTTGTCACGACCTATCCCTCCAGATGCGCGTCAATGCGGTCTTTGCTTCAGAAATGATCCGACGCGTTGGAGAGTCCGCCGCTCAGAGCGGCCGGTGACCCAAACTCAAATCAGCGCTGCGCCGGTCCGTGATCGATGCCGGGATTTCCGCCGCCGGCTGCAATGGTGAGCCGGCCTAGATAATGCTGCCAACCCCTGTTGTGGCCAGCGCACTGCGCCTCATTGGGAAGGCCGCTATGGGTCATGCGCAATAACGTGCCGCCGTCGCGCTCGATGAGATCAATTTCGACCAAGCTCGATCCCGGCGGCACCTCTTGGCCGCCCTCCCACCCGAAGGTGTAGGCAAGACGGTGCACCGGCACGACTTCTCGAAACGCGCCGCGCGCCACGCGGGCGTGGTCGCCGCCGACGCCTTTGAGAAGATAGAGGCCGCCCGGATGGGCTTCCGTCGTCGCTTCGACGCCCATCCAGCTGACGATCTTTTCCGGATCGGTCAGGAACGCGAAAACGGTGGCCGGCGGGGCCGCGATCTGGGTCTCGCGTCGCACGACCAGCGGTTCATTCATTGATGCCTCCTAGGCCGAGCGGGCACCGCTTCGCCGGCTGGAGACCAGCTTCAGCCAAGGCGCCAAATGGAACGCGCTCATCAGCAAGTACATCGGGACCATTCCGCTCGGCGACGAGACATCCCGCGCGGCCGAGCACAGCATATCCTGCGACCCGCCGCCAAGAACACCCGTAAGCAGCGCCATTATTGCGAAAATGGGATAGTTCGGCTGCAAGCCGTCGCCGTCCTAGCCCGACGGGCGAACACGGCGGCCATCAATGAAATAGATCGCCAGCGCTTATCGGCCCGCACCATCAGCCGACGGCGCGCTGGCTTGCAATGATCGATGTAGCGTCAGGCCAGGTCCACTGCGAACCGCTTGAGATCGGCGAGCGAGCAGTAGCTCAGTGCGCCTTCGTGGGTGGCACGCAAGACCACGCGCGGCGCCTGGCCTGCCTCGAGCGCCTCTTGCCAGCGGGGAGCGCAGAGGCACCAACGGTCGCCGGGCTTGAGACCGGGAAAGCCGAATTCCGGCATCGGCGTTGAAAGGTCATTGCCGCTGGATTTGGAGAACGCCAGGAAAGCCGCCGTCATAACTGCACATACCGTGTGGCTGCCGACATCCTCCGGCCCGGTGTCGCAGCAGCCGTCACGAAAGAAGCCCGTCATCGGACTTATCGAGCAGAGTTCGAGCAGCTCGCCGAGGACGTTGCGGGGCAGCCTGCGCCGGCCGCCTCCATTGCCGCTGTCGTCTCTGAGCATTCTCACCTCCGGCGGGCTCTTGCGGCTGGGCGGTCCGTCTGGCGGCGCATAGTACCATTTCCGAGGCTTGCGCGACGAACGCGGGTCGCCCGAGAGTGTCGCCCGTAAGACATTGCAGCGACTTTTTGGCAACACCGCGCGGCAAACGCGTGCGCGGACATCCCGAACCGATCGACAGCCGCGCCATAGCTTGTAGACTCTCAAACCTCACGGGTTCGGGCTCTTTCATTCTACGCCCGATGATGCGGGGCTTCGCCATGTTTACACGTTTGCTGTTCCGCGGCGCATGCGCTGCCGCGCTACTCGCCGCCCTCTCTGCCACGCCGGCCGCGGCCCATCCTTATGACCAGTATGCGCGTGGCCGCTCGCTCTTCGCCACCTTGTTCGGTTCATCGACGGCGCGGACGCTGGTGAGCTATCCCGGCAATCAGAAGCCCGGCACCATCGTTATCAGCACGGCGCAGCGCCGACTCTATCTCGTGCTCGGCAATGGCCAAGCGCTGAGCTATGCCATCGCCGTCGGCAAGGCGGGCTACGCCTGGAGCGGCGTCTCCCAGATCACCGACAAGCGCGAATGGCCGGACTGGACGCCGCCCGAGCAGATGCTGCAGCGCCGTCCCGATCTGCCGCACCATATGGCGGGTGGGCCCGACAATCCGATGGGCGCACGCGCGATCTATCTCGGCGCGAGCCTTTACCGCATTCACGGCTCCAACGAGCCGGACAAGATCGGGCAGGCGGTGTCGTCGGGCTGCATCCGCTTGACGAACGAGGACGTGATCGATCTCTACAGCCGGGTCCGGATCGGCGCGACCGTCATCGTGCAGTAGCGCCGTCGAGGCCCGGCGACGCACGCGCGATCGTTCGAGGTCAGCGCGTAAGACCCTTGCCCGCCAGTTCGTCGAGATAATCCTGCCAATAGGCGTCCCGATTTCGTCCGAGCTCGAGGAAGTAATCCCAGCTGTAGATACCGGTCGAGTGCATGTCGTCGAAAACGAGCCGCGCCGCGTAATTGCCGATTGGAACGACTTCGAGAATCGCGACGTCCTTCTTGCCCGCGACGGTCTTGCGCTCGTCGGGCGAATGGCCCTGCACCTCCGCGCTCGGGCTCTTGACGCGCAGATATTCCGCGCTGAGATCGAACGCTTGCCCATCGTCGAACGTTAGGGTCAGCGTCTTGCGGTTCTTGTGCAAACGCAGTTCGGTCGGCCAAGGCTTCGGCGCTGCACCGCTCATGTCGAGCTCCCGACTGAAAGGACCGATCGAGGCAAAGCTAGACGACCTCGGCGGTATTCGATAGCTCGCGCTGCGGTCGCGGCCGAGCAGACCGAACACCCACGCGCCGAGGCGAGCGGCTTTCCCGTCATCTGATCTTCTGCTTACATGAGCCCGAAACAATTGAGTAGACGACCATGGAGGCTGGTCGTCGCAAGGAACTCGGGCGAGGGGCGCCAGTCAAAAGCAAACGCGATGCGGGGGGATGCACGCTTTCGCTGGAATGTGTTGATCCCACCTGCAAGGTCAAGTGCAGCCTCGCGCGACCTGCGTGAGCCGTATTCGTCGCAGGTGCATGCGCGGGGAAGCGATCTCGAGGAGCGGAAGAGATGGACATGATCGGCGGGGAAATCGGCTTCATGGCCGCCTCCGCGGGGAAGGCCTTCCTGACGCTCATGGAGCCCCACCGCCTGATGTTCCTCGCGCTCGGCTGCATCATGGGCCTCGTGCTGGGCATCATTCCCGGAATCGGCGGCCTTACCGGGACGGCAATGCTGCTGCCATTCACGTTCAACATGGATCCGTATTCAGCGTTCGCGCTGCTGCTCGGTCTGGGGGCGACGACGGCAACGGGCGATCCCATTCCAGCGATTCTATTCGGCGTGCCCGGAGGTGCCGCCTCGGCAGCGACGGTGCTCGACGGCTTTCCGATGGCAAAGAAAGGTGAAGCAGGACGTGCGCTCAGCGCCGCCTACATGTCCTCGCTCATGGGAGGCGTGTTCGGCGCGGCGCTGATGGCCGTCAGCATTCCGATCCTGCGCCCGGTGATGCTGTTCATCGGATCCCCGGAGCTTCTGGCGTTTTCCGTGCTTGGCATCTCCATGGTCGCGGTATTGTCCGGCAACGCGCCGCTGCGCGGGATTACCGCGGGTTGTCTCGGCGTCATGATCGCCATGATCGGCACCGATCCGCAGACCGGCACGCTGCGCTGGACCTTCGATAGCCTTTATCTCTGGGACGGGCTGCCGCTCACACCGCTTTTGCTCGGTGTCTTCGCGCTGCCGGAACTCTGCGACCTCCTGATCGCGCGGGTCGCGATTGCGGCGGATACGGGAATGGCCAACATCTACAAAGGCCAGTGGCAGGGGGTGAAAGACTGCTTCAGTCACTGGTGGCTGATCATGCGCTGCTCGTGGATCGGCGGCGGTATCGGCTCCATTCCCGGGATCAGCGCATCCGTCGTCGACTGGCTGGCCTACGGCCACGCGCTCAAGACCGAAAAGGGGGCGAGCGCCACATTCGGCAAGGGCGATGTGCGGGGCGTAATCGCGTCCGAGAGCTCCAACAACGCCAAAGAGGGCGGCGCGCTCGTTCCGACCGTCGCTTTCGGCGTGCCCGGCAGCGCCACCATGGCAATCCTGCTCGGCGCGTTCTTGATACACGGCCTGGTGCCGGGTCCGGACATGCTGACCAAGAATCTCAGCATCACCTACGCGATGGTGTGGTCGGTCGCCCTGGCGAACATCTTGGGCGCGGGCCTGTGCTACGCGTTCAGTCCGCAATTCGCGAAACTCGCCACGCTGCGCTACACGCTCATCCTGCCGGCCGTCCTCGGGATCATCTATATCGGCGCGTTCGAGGCGACCCGCCAATGGGGCGATCTTTTCACCTTGCTGTTTTTTGGCCTGGTCGGCTGGATCATGAAACAGTTCAAATGGCCGCGCCCGCCGCTCATCCTCGGCGTCGTGCTGGGCGACACCATCGAACGCTATCTGTTCATATCGATCGAACGCTACGGGTTGAGTTGGATGCTGCGACCGATCGTGGCCTTGCTGTTCGCGCTCGCTATCGGCGCCGCGGTGGTTGCATCGCTGCAGTGGGATTTCAGCGCCAAGATCGTGCCGCTGGTCGTGGGCACCGTCGCCTTATGTGCGGCGGTGCTCAGCTTGTTCAACGAGATGTGCCGCAAGCCGGTAGCTGTCGCGGCGGAGGGGCTCGCCGAACACGCCCAGCACGAGGTGGGGGAAAAGATCCACATGGATTTGGTTTCCGATACCGCGCATCTGCCGGTGCGCGAAATCGTCATGCGGGCCGCGTTGTTCTTCGGCTACCTCATCGGTTTCATGGCGGTGATGGCCACCATCGGGCTCATTCCCACCGTGGGCGTGTTCATCATTTTCTTCATGCGACACGAGGCGAAAGAGCGCTGGTCACTGGTCATTCCGTATGCCGTCGTGCTCGTGCTCTTCATCTGGTTCACCTTCGACTATTTCATGGCCGTGCCCTGGCCGCCGACGCTGATCGGCCAGTGGTTTCCTGTATTGAAGGCTATTCCCTCGGTGTAGCGCACAACCAAACCGCGGCACCGGCCTTTGACCGCATGACGGCGAGGTCCTAAGAAAGGCGCATGCAGGCGCGGGAGCGGGATGTAGCAGGCACGCAGGCAGCAAGCGCCAGCCAGGGCCTGTTCCGTTCAGTCGCCACGACGCTTGCGGCCAAGTCGCTCGCTATTGTCGGCGCTTCCGAGCGCGCCCGCTGGCCGAGCGAGATTTTCAGGAACTTGCGCGAGTTCGGCTATCCGGGTCGGATCGCGCTCGTCAATCCGCGACAGAAGGCCGTGTTTGGCCAACGCTGTTTCCCCTCGCTGCGCGATCTGGACGAGCCGGTCGAGCATGCGCTGGTCATCGTGCCGGCGCCCGGGGTTCCCGAAATACTGGCGGCCGCGGAAGAAACCGGTGTCGGTTCAGCCACGGTGTACGCCTCGATGCTGGGCGACGGCGACGCGCCGGAGTCGAAGGCGCGCGGCGTCTGGCTCCAGGATTTCACGGCGAAAAGCCGCTTGCGCGTGGCCGGACCGAACTGCATGGGCGCTTACTCCTATCGCGAGCGCCTGTTCGGCTATCCCAACACTGATTTGTGCCGGCTTGCGCCGGGCTCCGTCGCCTGCATCTTCCAGTCCGGCGGACTGATCCAATTCTGGATGAAAGCGGCGGCCGAACGGGGGCTGCGCTACTCCTATTGCATCACATCGGGCAACGAGCCGGATCTCGGCCTTGCCGATTATCTCAATTTCGTCATCGACGATCCACACACGCGCCAGGTCGTTCTGTTCGTCGAAGGCATTCGCCGGCCGCAGGCGTTCATGCACGCGGCCGGCCGCGCGCTTGCCATGGGCAAGCCGATTCTCGCGATCAAGACCGGCGCAACGGCGCAATCGCGGGCCGCCTCGCAGTCTCACACCGGCGCCATCGCTGGCGACTACGCGGCCTACCTCGCCATGTGCAATCGTTACGGCATCGTCAATCACCGCTCGCTGGACGATCTCGTCGAAACCGCGCTCGCGTTCGAAGGCGGCCGGTTGCCGAAAGGGCCGCGCATCGGCTTCGTGACCAACTCGGGAGCAACCGTCGATCTCCTTTACGATTATGCCGAGGCCGAGGGCGCGGCCATTCCCGATTTCGCCGACCAGACCAAGGCGGCATTGCTGCCGCTGATGCAGGCAGGGATCACGCCGAGAAATCCACTCGATGTCGGCATCCCCTCGACGCTCGAAGTTGCCGCCAAACTCTGCGAGACCGCGGCGCGCGATCCTAATATCGACATGGTGGCATGGACCTCGCCCATGCCGCGCCCGGGCGAGCCGTGGGGCGATCCGGCTGCGCTGCGACAATTGCTCGAGAAAACTGACAAGCCGATCGTGGGCTTCGGCCGCGTGATCCAGCAGTTGAGCGATGAACAGCTCGCGCTTCACCAGGCAGCCGGCTTCCCGTTCCTGCAGGGCATCGAACCGACGATCCGCGCGCTCGGCGGCTTGTGGTTTCATGCCGCGCGCCGAGGCCGCCTGCCAGCGATGCCCGCGCCCGCACCGCCGAGCGATCTTTCGCCGGCAAAATTGCCTGCGACGCTCGCACGCTACGGCATCGCGCTGCCACGAAGCGAGGCCGTCGCAAACGCCTTGGAAGCCGCGAGCGCGGCCGAACGTATCGGCTTTCCGGTCGCGCTGAAGATTCGCTCGCGCGATATCTTGCACAAGACCGAGGTCGGCGGCGTGGCGCTCGACCTGCAAAATCGCCATGCGGTGCAAGCCGCGGCCGAGGCGCTGACCGCCTCCGTCCGCGCTGCGCAGCCCTCCGCCCGCATCGAGGGGTTCCTGGTGCAGGAGATGGTGGACGGCGTCGAGACGATCGTCGGTGCGCGCAGCGACCCGTTCTACGGCCCGCTGCTGCTCATCGGCTCGGGCGGCGTGCTGGTCGAGCTCGTCAACGACACAGCGTTACGTCTGCTTCCGGTCAGCTCCGAGGACGTGGGCACGATGATTGATGGCCTACGCTTGGCGCGCCGTCTGTCCGGCTTTCGCGGACGTCCTGAGGCCGATCGCGCGGCGCTAGAGGCGGCCGCACTCGCGCTCGGCCGCTTCTTTCTCGATCACTGCGCAAGGGTCAGAGAGATCGAGATCAACCCGCTGATCGTGCGCGATCGACGTCCGACAGAATCGAAACCGGTCAAGCCTACCATGGGTGCCATTGCCGTCGACGTGCGGGTGTTGTGGCAGGAGGGCGTGGAGGAAGCATAGGTCGATGGATTTCGAATTGGCGGAAGAGCTGCGGCTCCTTAAAGCCACCCTGCGGCGTTTCGTCGACAGCGAGCTCATCCCGATCGAGCGCAAGTCCACCGACGGCGAGCAGATCAAGCCGGACTATCTCAAGCGCTTCGAGGATCGCGCGAAAGAGCTGGGCATCTGGCAGCTCGATGTGCCGACCGAATACGGCGGTGGCAGTATGTCGGTCCTCGCACGGGTCGTCGTGTGGGAAGAGCTCTCGCGCACGGTTGCCATACCGGCCCGCGGGGATGGCATTACAGGTCCGTCCGCGCGCGGCATCCTGTACTCGCTCGAAGGCGAGATGAAGCAGAAATACCTGCTGCCGCTGCTGCGCGGCGAGAAGAAGGCCTGTTTCGCGCAGACCGAACCCGATGCGGGATCCGATCCCGGCAGCATGCGCACCACCGCCGTACGCGACGGCGACCACTACGTCATCAATGGGGTCAAGCGATTCATCACCGGCGCCGGCGAAGCCGATTTCATGCAGCTCATGGTCGCGACCGACCGCACCAAGGGCTCGCGCGGCGGCATCTCCTGCTTCATCGTGGACATGGACGCGCCGGGCGTAAAGCTCGGCGCCTGCTATGAGACCATGATGGGGGATGAGCCTTGGGAAATCGTGCTCGACAACGTGCGCGTGCCAGCAAGCCACCGCGTCGGGACGGAAGGCGAGGGCATGCGGTTCGGGCAACAGTGGCTCAATATCGGCCGTCTCAAGCACGGTGCGCGGGCGCTGGGGGTCGCCGAGCGCTGCCTCGAAATGGCGACCTCGTACGCCAAGCAGCGTTCGACCTTCGGCCGCCCGCTCGCCGAGCGCCAGGCGGTGCAATGGATGTTGGCCGACATGTTCATCGAATTGCAGGCCGCGCGGCTGCTCGTCTACAAGACCGCGACGCGGCTCGATCGCGGCGAGGAGGCCCGCGAGGATGCCTACGTGGCGAAATATTACGCCGACGAAATGGCGTTCAAGACCGCCGACGCTTGCATGCAGATCCACGGCGGGATCGCGCTCACCACCGACTTGCCGATCGAGAAGATGTGGCGGCAGCAGCGCAGCTTCCGCATTACCGAAGGCGCGAGCGAGGTGATGAAAATGGTCATCGCGCGCCACGTGCTCAAGACATACGGTTGATGATGCCACGCGGACATTCATGAGTGCAGCGTTGTTTTGTCCGGGACAACACCGCATTCACGTGCGTCGTCCGACGCGTCATGCCAGGCCATGACGGCCGATCGTTACCGGTACCGCCTCGGCGTCGATGTGGGCGGCACGCATACCGATCTGGTTCTGCTCGATACCGACACCGGCGAGCTTGCGGTCGCGAAGGTCGCGAGCACGCCGAAAAATCCTGCACTCGGTGTACTGGAAGGTCTCGCCAACTTCGTTGCCGAGGGTATTCCGCCCTCGCAGATCGAGTTTTTCGCGCACGGCACCACGATCACGACCAATGCGCTGTTGGAAATGCGCGGGGCCAAGGTCGGATTGCTCATCACCAAGGGGTACCGCGCGGTACAGGAAGTTCAAAATCAGGCGCGCGACGGGAACCTGTTCAATTATTTTTATTCGAAGCCGACTCCCATTGCCCCGCAAAGCCTGACCAAAGAAGTTCCCGAGCGCTGCGACTATGCGGGCCGGGTGCTGCAACCGCTCGATAAAGATGCCGTTCGCCGCGCCGCGCGCGAACTCAAGCACGCCGGCGTCCAGTCGATCGCCGTCTGCTACCTCTTCTCGTTCATGAATCCGCGGCACGAGCAAGAAACCCGCACGCTGCTCCGCGAAGAATTTCCCGCCGTCCACGTCTCGCTCTCGAGCGAGGTCCTGCCGCGCATTCGCGAATGGCCACGCCTCTCGACTACCCTACTCAATGCGTATCTCGAGCCGGTCATCATGGAGTACGTGAGGCATCTCAACCAAGGATTGGACGGGGCGGGCTTGGACACGCAGCAGCGCTTCCTGATGCAATCGAACGGCGGCGTCATGCCGTTTTCGGCAGCGATCGCGGGTGGCCGCACCGTGCACACTCTGTTCTCGGGCCCGGCCGCCGGCGCGCAAGCAAGCGCCCACCTCGCACGCGAGGACGCGCGGCGCGGGCTCGTCACGCTCGACATGGGCGGCACCAGCGCCGATATCGCCTTTATCGAAGGCGGTACCCCGCTCGAAGTCACCGAAAGTATTATCGCGCGCCGGCAGGTCGACGTGCCCGCGCTCGATATGGTGACGATCTCCGCCGGCGGAGGCTCGATCGCTTGGGTCGACGGTGGCTTCCTCAATGTCGGCCCCCACAGCGCCGGCGCGGATCCGGGCCCGGCCTGCTACGCGCGCGGGGGACTCGAGCCAACGGTTACCGATGCCGACCTCGTATGCGGCTATCTCAACCCTGATTATTTCCTCGGCGGTACCCACAAGCTCGATGTCGCGGCGGCGCGCGCAACGCTCAAGGCGCGTATCGCCGATCCGTTGCACATGGAGGTGGTTGCGGCCGCTGCCGGCATCCAGCGCATCGTCGATATGCGCATGGCCGACGAGATACGCGTCTTTGCGGCCAAGCGTGGCGTCGATCTCTCCGCCTTCACGCTATTGCCGTTCGGCGGCGCGGGTGGGGTGCATGCGGCGGCGGTCGCAGAGGAACTCGGCATGCGCAGGATCCTGGTGCCGCCACGACCGGGTGCATTCTCGGCGCTTGGGCTGCTGTGCACCGACGTCGTGCACGACTATATCCGCTCCGATTTGCGCAGCCTTGCCGAGATCACCGCGGAGCATGCCGAGGCGATCTTTCGGCAACTAGAGAGCGCCGCACGCGCCGAACTCGACGCGGAAGGCATGGGTGTCGCCGGCGCGCGCTTCGCGCGCGAACTTGACCTGCGCTACAGCGGCCAAGGGTACGAGTTGCGCATCCCGCTCGCGGGATTGTTCCACGACCGGCTGACACCCGCATCACTTACTGCGGCACGGGAGAGATTCGATGAGCGTCACGCCCAGATCCACGGCCACGCCGCCAACGAGCGCCCGGTCGAAGTCGTGAGCTATCGGCTGCGCGTGCGCGTTGCCGTACCGAAATACGCGCCGCTGGAGATTGCGGCGCCAGCTTCGCCGCGCAGCGCTGCTGCGGTGAAGGGGCAACGCACGATAACCCTCAATGGAGCAACGATGGAGGCAACGCTCTACGAGCGCGCTCGCCTCGACGTCGGCACGAGCATAACGGGGCCGGCGATCCTCGAGCAATTCGACGCCACGACCCTCATTCCGCCAAGCTGGAGCGGGCGCGTCGATGGGCACGGCAATCTGGTCCTGACGAGGGCGTGAGCATGGACGCCATCACCGTTCAGATCCTACGCAACAAAGTCGCGAGCCTGGTCGATGAAATGCACTATCACTTCTACCGCTCCGGCTATTCGACGATCATCCGCGAATCGCGGGATTTCAGCTGCGTGATTTTGGACCGAGAGGGGCGGCTGATCGTGGCGCCGCCGATGTTTTTTCATGCGCCCGTCTATCGCCATCTCGTGCGTCGCATCCTCGAGGTCTATGGCGGCACGCAATCGATCAAGGCCGGTGACGTCTTCGTCTCCAATCACCCTTACGAAGGCGGCCTTCCGCACGTTTCGGACATGGCTTTCGTCGCGCCGGCTTTCGCGGCGGGCGAAATCGTCGCGTTTGCCGGCTCGATCGCGCACAAGGCGGACGTGGGCGGGGCAGTCGCGGGCTCGACCTCGGCCGATGCCACCGAGATGTTCCAGGAGGGGCTTCTCGTGCCGCCCATCAAGGTCGTGGACGCCGGCGTCGCGCAGACGGATGTGGAGCGGATCATCCTCACGAACAGTCGTCAGCCAGCGCTGATGCGCGGCGATATCCAAGCCCAGATCGCGGTGACGCAAATGGGCGCGCATCGCGTCCAAAAGTTGTGCGAGCGTTTCGGCGCCGGCACGGTCATGGAGGCGTTTGCGGCCATCCTCAAGGCGGCGGCCGACGAGCTGCGCGCGGCGATCGCGAGATTGCCCGAGGGAGAATCCGCGGCCGAGGGTTTGCTCGACAGCGACGGCGTGGTGATCGACAGGCCGGTGAAGCTTGCCGTCACCGTCGCCATCAAGGACGGGATTGCGAGCTTCGATTTCTCCAACAGCGATCCGCAGGCCCGCGGCCCGGTCAACCTGCGGCCCTCGATGGTCGAGGCCTGCGTGTTCTATGCGCTGATCGGGTGCCTCGGTCCAAACCTGCACTTCAACGATGGCATGCGCGACGTGGTGCGGCTCAGATACGCGCCGCGTACCGTCACGAATGCGGAGCCGCCCGCGCCGGTGTCAAACTACCAGATGGTAAACCTCAAGCTGGTGGATGTGCTCCTCGAGGCGCTGGGGCGCTTTCATCCGGTGCGCGCGATCGCCAATGCCGGCTCGTCGAGCGCGCTAACGATCGCCTGGGTCAAGGGCCGGTGCGGACAGTCGACCATGCAATACGAGATCATGGGCTCGGCTTATGGCGGCGGCATGGGCCACGATGGGGCCTCGGCGACGGCGACGCATCTGAGCAATCTCCACATCACCCCGATCGAAATTCTCGAAACCGAGTTTCCCTGCCGCATCAGCCGCTTCGAACTCGTCCCGGACACGGGCGGCGCGGGTCGATGGCGCGGCGGATTGAGCGTGCTGCGCGAATACGAGCTTCTGGAAAGCGCGACTGTCATTCGCCGCTACGACAAGAGCCGCTTCCCCCCCGCCGGCCTTGCGGGCGCCAAGGCGGGATGTGGAGCGCGCTTCGTCATCAGACTCGGCACCCCGCAGGAAGCCCCGATGCCTTCGGGACGCTACGAGATGCAAGCGGGCGAGCGCTTTCTATTGCAAAGCGCCGGCGGCGGCGGCTATGGCGATCCCCACCGACGCGATCGCGCTGCGCTTGCCCGCGACATGGCCGAGGGATATGTCTCGGCCGCCGAGGCGACAAAGGATTACGGCAAATAGCATCGGCCTGCATCTGAGCGGATGCGATTTTGCTCTCGCTTGCAGCTCCTGAGGCGGAACGGAAGGTTCAACGCATGGCCTTCTCCAGCTGGCGCGGCGTCGTGGGCATGATCAATCCGACCATGCGGCCGGGGGTGACCGAAGAGGTCATCCGCCTGCTGCCCGAAGGGATCGGGCTCATCCCGCTGTTCTTGAACATTCGCCGCGGCACCGAAGACGAGTTCGCGGCCGTGATGCCGGCCTACGAGGAGCGCATTGCGCAACTGGCCGAATGCGGTTGCGACCTCATTCATCCGCACGGCGCGCCGCCGTTCATGGTGCAAGGCCGCAAACGCGAAGCCGAGATCGTCAGGGCGTGGGAGAAGAAATACAAAATTCCCATCATGAGCGTGGCGCAGAACCACGTGAATGCGCTCAAAACGCTGAAGGCCAAGACAATCCTGGGCGCCACCTATTTTCCGCCCAAGCTCAATGCGATCTTCGCCAAATATTTCCGTGACGCGGGCTTCACCGTGCGCGCCATGGCAGGCATCGACGTGCCGTTCACCGAAGTGCAGAACCTGTCGAGTCATCACGTCTACGCTCATATCAAGCGGCATTTCCTCGCCGCCGAAGGCGCCGATGCGATTTACATGCTGGGCTCCGGCTGGCGCACGCTGGACATCATCGAGACGCTCGAGCAGGACCTGCAGGTTCCGGTCGTGCACCCGGTGACGGCACGGGTTTGGGAAATTCAGAAGCGGCTGCACGTGCGCGAGCCGCGCCGTGGCTTCGGGCATCTGCTCGCCGCATTACCTTGAGAGGGCGAGCCATGTGCGCGAGCCGCACGGCGGCCGTTGTTCTCATCTGCAGTATTTGTTGCGCGCTTCTGGCCGCGTCGCAAGCCATGGCAGAGGCGCTCGAATCGTTCTATAGCGGCCGCACCGTCACCATGCTGGTGGGCACCTCGCCGGGCGGCATCAACGATATTTCGGCGCGGCTCGTGGCCCGACATCTCTCTCGATTCATTGCGGGCAATCCGACGATCATCGTGCAGAACAACCCCGGCAGCGGCGGACTCGTCACCGCCAACCGCCTCTACTTCAACTCTGAGAAGGACGGCTCGGTTCTCGCCAAGCTCGAACGCGCCGTGCCGCAGCTCGCCATCCAGGGCAATGCCAATGCGCAGTTCGATCCGATGAAGCTCACCTGGCTCGGCAGCTTGTCATCCTACGCCGACGACGCGTACCTGATGCTCATCAACGCCAATCACCCGGCCAAGACCGTTGTCGACCTAAAGGTGCCCGGCATGCGTTTAGTGCTGGGTGCCGATAATGCCGCGTCGAGCAATCTCATCTTCGCGCTCATCGCAAAGGATGTGCTCGGGCTCAACGTGGCCGTGGTGCGCGGCTACACCGGCGCGGCGCCGCTGTTTCTAGCCATGCAGCGCGGCGAGCTCGACGGGCAGATGGTGGGCTTGAGCTCGGTGCGCACCGGCCAGCGCGATCTCTGGGTGAAAAGAGCGTTCCGGCCGCTCATGGCCTTCGGCCGTGCGCGGCGACATCCGGAGTTTCCGGAGATGCCCATCGCGCGCGAGCTCACCGACGATGGCAGCGCGCTCGCGCTCATCGAATTCGCAGAACTGCCGTTCTTTATGGCGCTGCCGTTCGCGGCGCCGCCCGATATTCCGCCAGATCGCGCGAAGGTCCTGCAGACAGCGTTCGCGGCCATGTGCCGGGACCGAGGCTTCGTCGAGGAGGCCGAGAGGCTCGGCATCGACATGAGCCCGATCGATGGAGATGCGATCTTGACCTTGCTCGCACGTACCGCCGCCACGCCGAAAGACGTGATCGCACGCTACAACGCGATTACGGAACGAAAGTAACTAGAACACTGGCGAGGCTTACGCCTGCGCGAGCATGCGATCCTGCTTGCCGAAATGATAGCGCGGGAGCACGTCGAGATCGGTGCCGGTGACGCGGATCACCCAAGCCTTCTTCGGGTGCGCGGTCGAATGGATCACGCCGGGGCCATAGGCTTGGGTCTGCCCCGGTCCGAGCCGATAGCTGCTCACCGGCTGGAGAACCGCGTGCGCCTCGCTCTCGGGGTTCGTGCGACGCCATTCCGTCATTTCCGTGTATTCCCGTGCATTGCCATAGATTGCCCACGATGCGCCGTGGCTGTGCGGCTTTCCGGTCTTGTTCCCTTCCTGAACGTGCGCAAGCACATAGAAGTCGGTTTCGCCGTCGTGGTGCAGGACGCGCCGGCCGGGCGGCATATCGTCGCTGAACGTCTCGGCAATGAACGCGGGATTGGACACAAGCCGCCCGAGCCGCTCCGCGATGCGCCCCAGCGCATCCGACAACGGCTCGGTTTTGAGGATCGCGCGGGTTTCCATACAAAACGCATCCAGCGTGTAAGCCATAGGTTGCTCCATTCCGATCCCTCTTCTCCTACACGAAGTCTCGCTTTTACGCAGCCGCTGCGCATGGGCTATGAACTGGTGCCGCGGATAATGAGTGGAGGAAGCAGATGTCGCGCTTTGCCGCTGTGATCGGGCTCACGGCCGCCGCCAGCCTCGCAGTGTGGTCGCCGCCGAGCCCGGCACAGGAGCCCTATCCGGCGCGAACGGTCAAAATCGTGGTCCCGGCCGTCGCCGGTTCGACCACCGATACGCTCGCGCGCATCGTGGCGGACCAACTCAGCCAGAAATGGGGCAAGCCGGCCATCGTGGAGAACATCCCCGGCGGCGCCATGAACATCGGCGCGCTGACCGTCGCACGCGCGACGCCCGACGGTTACACTTTGCTCATCGCGCCGCCCTCCCCGCTCTCGTTCAATCATCTCCTCTATCGCGATCCCGGCTACGAGCCGACCAAGTTCGTTCCAATCACCATGTTGGCGAAAATCTCCAACGTGCTGGTGGTGCGTAACGATCTTGCGGCAACCACCTTGAAGGAGCTCATTGATTACGGCCGAGCCAATCCTGGCAAGCTGTCCTACGCCTCGCAGGGCGTGGGCTCGACCGCGCATCTGTCGGCCGCGCAGCTCGAGGTGCGCTCCGGCATCAAAATGGTGCACGTGCCCTATCGCGGCGCGCAGCCCGCGCTCACCGATGTCGTCGCCGGTCACGTCGACATGTTTTTCGATACCCTTGCGACCTCCGTGCCGCTCTACCGCGATGGCAAGGTCAAGCTGTTGGGCGTCGCCGATCTCAACCGCGCCGGCATCGTGCCCGAAATTCCGACGATTTCCGAAGCGGGGCTTCCCGGCTTCAAGTCGATCACGTGGTTCGGCCTGGTCGGGCCGCCGACGACGCCTGCGGCCTTGGCCGAAAAGATCAACCGCGATGTGGTCGAGGTTCTCCACAGCCATGAGGTCGGCGACATGCTGCGCAAGCTGTCGCTCGAGCCCGGCGCGACCGCGCCTGGCGAGACCAGCCGTTTCTTTGCCGAAGAAACAGCCTTGTGGAGCAAGGTGATCAAGGAAGCTGGCATCGAGCCACAATAATTGCGACGCGCATAGCCGCGCTTAGGTCAGCAAGCCGACCTCACGATAGGCGCGCAACGCGCCCGGATGCAGCGGCACACCGCCGAATTCGAGCGCGGCTCGACCCTGGGACCGCAGCGGCTCAAACAGCTCCTCCAACCCGGCGAAGAGCGGATTGAGACGCCCAAGCTCGGCGCAGCGCGTTGCGATCGACTTGGCCGCCTCATGCACGATCGCCTCAGCCACGCGCTTGTGGGTGACCAGCACGTTGAGGACCGCGATCTGCGCCACGTCAGCCTCGAGGCCGCGGATTGCGCCCGCGCGCATCACGGTGCGGCGATAATGAGGCACTGCCTGTATCACGGCTTCGAGCTCGCCGGGCTGATAGGGCAGCACGCGTAGTGCGATGCGTTGGGCGAGTTCGGTCATGACCGCGTTGGGGATCGGACATTGGAACTGCGCGTCGATGTCCCCGGCGGCGAGCGCCTCCGCGCCGGCCGCAAAATCGAGATAGGCCGGAGAAAAGTCGGAGAAACTCATGCCCAGTGCCCCAAACAGCCCACGGGTATGTTGCACCATGCCGCTCGTGCGCGGCCCGACCGCAATCCGCCGACCTCGCAGGTCGGAAAATGACCGGATGGGCGAGTCCGCCCGGACGATGAAAAACAGCGGGCCCGCATTCATCGGCGCGGCCATCGCGAGGTCGATCGGGCGCTGGAAGGGAGCCTCGCCATTTTTGGCGCGGCCGATCCAGTTCGAGGCCATAAAGCCGAACTCGATGTCGCCCGCGTGCAACCGATTGGCGTTTTCGATGCTGGCGGAGTTGGACGCCACGACCTCGACTGCCGGCAAAGTGGGTCGTCGTTCGAACAGGGACTCGAGCGCGCGACCCTGGCTATAGAACGTGCCGTCGCGTTCAGAGGTGCCGATTCGGATCGTCATCGAACGAATCGAGGTCCTTGCCCATGGAGCGTCTCGTTGCCGAGATCGCGCTCAGCGTGTCAAGCTCATGTAGCTCTGGATTTCCAGTTACGGGAAGAGCGGAAAGACGTGCGTCGAATCGAAACGGATTTCCGCTAATGCGGCTTGCGGCGCGGCAGGCGCGTCGCGTGCGCGATGATCTCGCCCGCGCGCTTTCCGAATTGTCTGAAATCGACGGGCGCCACGTCGCCGCTATCCCTAAAAAGCGCGGATATGGCCTGCTTGTGGTCCGAATTGGACCACCGCTCTTCCCGCTGTCTTTCCTTCTCTTTCGGCCTGCCTGCCACAGGAACACCAGAGCGTTCCCCCGTGCGTCTATTACCTAACAAAGCTTGGTCGCGATAGGTTCCCGAATTGAGGCGCTGCGCCATCGCGGTTCCCAATCACATGGCGAATTCGTTATTGAGTTCCGCGCCCGCGCGGGCTCGTAAAGAATCCGGCCATGAGTTCCCCGCTCAAGCCCGCGCAAAGTACGGCATCACCTCGCGCGCGAACAGCCGCATCGAGGCCTCCGCCTCTGCACGTCCGATCATGCCAAAATTCACTTGCAGGGAGGCGCATTCGAAGCCGCCGACGCTGCGGTGATAATCATCAATGGCGCGACGGATCTCCTGCGGAGTGCCGATCCAGGCCAAGCCCTTCTCAACCTGCGACTCGAATGTCTCCCGTGACAGGCCTTCGATCATCTTCTGGTAATTGGGATAATCGCGTGAGGCCACGCCGGACATCCAGCCCGACGCGGCGTCCACGATCGATTTGAGATACTGGTTGAGCGGCACGCGGGCGACGGCGGCGGCCTCCGCAGCGGATTCGGCACAATACATGTGAAAAGCCAGCATGACTTTGCCGCGCCCCGCGTGCCCCGCCGCCGTCCGGGCGTTGCGATAGGCTTGCAGCAGGTCTGCCATATGCGCGCCTCCGAGGGGGATCCCCATGAGATAGTGGCCGAGCGCGCCTGCGGTCTCGAACGTCTCCTTCGTGGACAGCGCCGCGATCCAGAACGGCGGCCTGGGCTTCTGCGTGGGCCGCGGCAGTGAGGTCGCGTTTTCGAAGCTGTGGAATCGGCCTCGCGCCGTAACCTTTTCCTCCTCGAGCAAGCGCCGCACCTGCTCCAGTCCCTCCTCGAAGCGGGCGCGGCTCTCGTCCATGGAGATGCCGAAACGGGCGAACTCGTGCGGCAAGAAGGCGCGCGCAAATCCTACTTCGAGCCGGCCGCCGGAAATGGCATCCACCATACCGATCTGGCCCGCGAGCTTGAGCGGATTATTGAATACCGGCAGCACCGCACCAGTGATCAGGCGCATCGAGCGCGTCAACGCCGCGGCGGCGCTGAGAAAGATGAGCGGATCGGGACTATACCCGCCGTAGGACAGAAAATAGTGCTCGACCGTGCGCACATTCGTGAAGCCCAACTGCTCGGCGAGCTGCGTGAGCTCGAGCGCCTCGCGCCAATACTGCTCGGCCGGCTTCTGGTCAGGGCCGACGGCGGGAAAGAACTGGATGCCGAACTCCATCGGTCACCTGTGGCCGCTCAGAGCTCCACGCCCATGCGGCGATCTACCGAATAGGGCCCGCCGCCGCGCAGCGCGATGGCGAAGCAGACCAGTCCCCAAAGCAGCGTGTATTCGTAGCCGCGGTTGAGCCAGGAAAAACCAGTCTTCCAATAGAGTATGGTGATGACCAGCATTTCCACCGCGGCCGCGGCGGCGAAGAAGCGGGTGAACAGCCCAATGATGAGCGCGATGCCCCCGACGAACTCGATGATCAACGCCGACCAGATCCAGGGAAGCGCCGGATCGAATCCGATCTCGACGAAGGCGCGAACAAAGGCCGAAGGCCCGCGCGTGACCTTGCCCCAGCCGTGCACCAAAAGGTTCCAGCCCACGGCGATGCGCACGATCGGCCAGGCAAGCGGAATGGCGAAGTCGTAGAACGAGTGCAGGCCGGGAAAGATGAGCTTGGTCTCGTGCTTGGGCTCGATGCGCGTCATGAGTTGTCCTCCCTTGGGCACGCTGTCAGTCATTGCTGCGGAATGCATCGTCGGGGAACGGCATCACGTCGAGCCGCCGGCCAGTCGCGTGAAGCAAGGCCTGCGCCAGCGCAGGAGCAACCGGCGCCAGAACAACTTCGCCGACGCCCTGCGGGGGACGGTCGCTGGCGAGCACAATCGGCACGATTTCCGGCATCTCGTCGATGCGCAACAGCGGATAGTCGGAAAAATTGCTCTGCTCCGCGCCGCCGTTCGAGAACGTGATCCTGCTTTTGAGCGTGTTGGTCAGCGCGAATCCTATCCCGCCTTCGATCTGCGCCTTGAGCGTGTTCGGATTGAGGACCAGGCCGGGATCGACGGCGCAGAACACCCGCCTGACTGCGAAGCGCCCCGCGACGCGCGCGAGCTCCACCACCTCCGCGACATAGGTTTTGAAGCGGCCGCCGCGGCCGATGTAGCAGTTATAGGCAATGCCGCGAACCGTGTCCGGCGACGCTCCCCAGCCAGAGGCCTGCGCAGCGGCATCGAGCACGCGCAGCGCCAAGGGATCATCCGACAGCAATTCGCGCCGATAGGCATACTGGTCGATGCGGGCGCGCTGCGCGAGCTCGGTAATGAAGCTCTCCCAAAAGAACACGGCCGCGGTCGAGCCGACCGAGCGCATGAAATAGACGGGGATAGGCAGCGGCGTGTCGACGGTCTCCACCAGAAAGTGCGGCAGGCGATAGGTTTGATTGTAGATGCCGTCGACCATGCTCTCGTCCCAGACGCTTTCCGGCGTCTGATCGAGCCAGCTCTTGCGCACCGCGCCGAACAGCGACTGCCCGGCGACGCGAGCGTGCACCGCGAGCGGATAGCCGCGCTCGTCGAGGACGGCGCGAAAACGGCCGCCCGCGTTCGGGCGGTAGACGTCGTGCTGCATGTCTTCCTCGCGCGAGCGAATGAGCTTGACGGGACGGCCGACCGCCTTGGAGGCCTGCACCGCTTGGAGCACGTAGTCCGGCACGATCTTGCGGCCGAAGCTACCACCGAGGAAGGTGACATTGACTTTCACGTCGTCAGGAGCGCAACCGACGGCCTGCGCCACCGCCTCCTGACACGCGGTCACCGATTGGATCGATCCCCAGATCTCGACCGCACCATCCTTGTAGCTCGCGGTGGCGTTGACCGGCTCGAGCGGAGCGTGCGCGATGTGCGGCAGCACGAACCGCCGCTCGATGACGATAGCCGCGCGTCGTTTTAGGATTTCTCCCGGCTGTCCTCGCACGAGCGCAGTGACGCCGTGCTCGGCATCCAAGGCTGCGGCCAGCATCGCGTCGATCTTGGCGGTGGAGAGGTCGCCCGCGGCGCCGGCATCGAATGTCACATCGAGTGCATCGAGCGCACGCTTGGCTTGCCAGAACTGGTCGGCGACCACGCAGACCGCGTTGTGACGCGGTAGATGCGGCACTTGCGGATGCTGGGTACCCGCGTCTTCGTTGGCGATGGCCAGCGCCGCGATCTTCACCACCGCGCGCACGCCGGCCATTTTGAGAATATCGGCTTCATTCTTGATCGCGGTCAGCTCCCCGCTGAAAGAGGGCGCGGTTTTGATGGCGGCGTTGAGCATGCCGGGGACCACGACGTCGATCCCGAAGATCGCACTGCCATTGCACTTGGCCGGCGTGTCTAATCGCGCGAGCGGCTTCCCGATCAGCTGAAATCGGCTGCTGTCCTTGAGCCGCGGGGCGTCGTTGAGCGGGAGCCTGGCGGCGGCGGCGGCAAGCTCCCCATAGGATAGCTTGTCACCCCGTGCATTGATGACGAAACCCTTCTCGGTGCGGCACTGCCCGACATCGACGTTCCAGGTCTGCGCCGCCGCACGGGTCAGGGCATCACGGGCAGCAGCGCCTGCGGTACGCAGGCGCTCATAAAGCGCCGTCGTCGACATTGAGGCGCCTTCTTTCTGCGCCGGCGGCTCCTGCCGGAAGGCGATTTTGTAGGCCGCTTTGCCGGTTGCGAACCGAATCCTGACGCGCTGCCAATCGGCATCGAGCTCATCGGCGAGAATTTGCGGCAGCGCGGTGTACGACCCTTGCCCCACCTCCGGCTGTGACAGCGCGAGCGTGACTTCTCCGTTCGCCGCGATGGCGATCCAGTCGGTGATCTCGGTTTCCGCCGCGCGGCCTCCCCGCATGCGGATGGGGACGATGAGCGATGCGGTGGTCATCGCGGCTCCCGCGAGGACGAAGCGGCGCGACACGGGCGTTATCGTATGGGGCACGGGACCGGTCTCGATGTTGCGTCGGGCAGGGGTTTTCCGAGATGTGAGGCTTAATTGTTGTAGCAGAATCTTGAGGGCTCTGGCGTGGTATGGACGCACGCGTCCGCGGACCCCCAAGTGGGACAGCTCATCGCGATTTCGCCCGGGACTTCGCTTGTCCAAAAGGCTGCGGCCGCATTATCGTGAGCCATGTCCAATCTGGCTCCTGCGGCATCGCCCCACGTTCTCACCGCCGGGACACCGCTGCAGCGCGGCGAGAGCCGGTGGCGCGTCATCGCACGCACCGCCTTCCCGTTCCTCGTCGTGGCGCTCGCGTGGGAAGCGACCGCGCATGCCGGCATCTTCCCGCGCAAGCTGTTTCCACCGCTGGAAGACGTGGCCGGCGCTTTGCTCCGACTTACTGCCACGGGGATCCTGCCGCACCACGTACTCGACACGCTCCTTCGGCTGATTGCCGGCTTTGCGCTCGCCGCGGCGGCGGGTGTGGCGATCGGTTTCGCGATGGGCCGCTCGCGCCGCGCTGAAGACGTCGCCCTGCCGCTGATCAGCATCGGCGCGCCGATTCCAGGCCTCGCCTATGCGCCGCTGTTCCTGCTCTGGTTTGGCCTGGGCAACGTGACCGCCGTGCTGCTCGTTGCGGTCGTCTCCGCCTTCCCCATCGTCTTCAACACCTGGGCAGGCGTGAAGGCAGTCAAGGAGATCTGGGTACGCTCGGCGCAGGCGATGGGCGCGGATGACCGGCGGCTCTTGCATCGGGTGATCCTGCCCGGCGCGCTGCCCTATGTACTGACCGGATTGCGGCTGGGTTTGGCGCAGGCTTGGCGCATCCTGGTCGGGGTGGAGATGCTCGCCGCAGTCCCGTGGGGCCTCGGCTGGATGATTTTCGGCGCGCGCGAGTTCTTGAACACCGACGTGATGCTCGCCGGGGTCGCGGTGATCGGCGCAATCGGGCTTGCGCTGGAGAAACTCGTGTTCCAACGGCTCGAGCGGTACACCGTCGTTCGCTGGGGGATGATGTCGTGAGCGCCGCCACGAAAGCTGCGATGGAGCGCGCGACTTCGGCCTACCGCGCAGGCATCACGCTGCTGTTGGCGGCCGCCTGCTACGAGGCGGTTGCGCGCAGCGGCGTCTTTCCGGCGGCGCTGCTGCCAACCTTGCCGAAGATCGCCAGCACGCTCTGGGCGCTTCTCCTCGACGGGACCATGCTGGAACACGCCGGCTTCACGATGTATCGCGTGCTTTTCGGGCTCGCCCTCGCGGTCGCCGTCGCGTTGCCGCTCGGGATCCTCATGGGTCGCTTCCGACCGGTCGAGAACTTCTGTCTTCCGCTCGCCAGTGCACTGATGCCGATTCCATCGCTTGCCTGGGTACCGTTGTTCATTCTCTGGTTCGGACTCGGCAACACGGTCGCCATCCTCATCGTGTTCTATGCCGCGCTTTTTCCGATGCTGCTCAACACCTGGTCCGGGGTGCGCGCCGTCAATCCGCTCTGGCTGCACGCGGCAGGCGCCATGGGCGCCGACGAGCGGGTGCTGTTCTGGAAAGTGATCATCCCCGGCGCATCGCCCTTCATCATCACCGGGCTGCGACAAGCGTTCCTGAGGGCGTGGATCGCGGTGGTGGGCGCCGAGATGCTCGCCGCCTCGGACTGGGGACTGGGCTGGGTTATTTTCGATGCCAAGGAATTTTTGAACGCCGATGTGATGCTCGCCGCCCTTGCCGTCATCGGCGCCATCGGCTTCGTGTTCGAGCGGCTCGTCTTCGGCTCGCTCGAACGCGCCACCGTCATGCGCTGGGGCATGGTGCGCACGGCGAAGGGGTAGCAAGATATCGTCGTCTTCGCGCGAGCGAATGACAATGGAAGGGACACGATGAAGCGTTGCTCTGTGTTACTTATCGCGGTGGCGCTGCTGGCGTGCGTGTCCCCGACGGCCGACGCACAGGACTATCCTACGCGGCAGGTGACGATCATCGTGCCTTTCGCGCCCGGCGGCTCCGCCGATATCGTTGCCCGCATGTACGCGCAAAAGCTGTCGGACCGATTGGGCAAGCCAGTCGTGGTCGACAACCGGGCTGGTGCCGGGACGGCAATCGGCGCGGCCGCGGCGGCGCGAGCGACACCCGACGGATATACGTTCTTGCTGGGCGGAAGTTCGGCGCTCGCCTACAACGTGACGCTGCACAAGGCGCTACCATACGATCCGGTCAGAGACTTCGTGCCGCTCGCGCATGTGAGCTCGATTCCTTTCGTGCTGGTGGTACAACCGAAGCTGCCCGTGCATTCGCTGTCCGATCTGATCGCGCTTGCCAAGGACAAGCCCGGCCACCTGGCATTTGGAACGGCCGGCACGGGTTCGCCCGCGCATCTGTGCGCCGAATATCTCAGGCTCCTGACCGGGATCGACATCACGTACGTTCCCTACAAGAGCAATTGGCGTCTGGTTGGCGCTGTTTAGCGCTGTTTCTGACTTCAGAGAAGCCTTGCAAATTCGGGCCTTTCCGCTATTTTGAAGCTGCATGCAGTCACATGCAGCCAGAGCCAGCCAGAGCAATACTGGACAGCGGCTCGACACCAGCGGAAAGGCACCATGGCCAAGATCAACCTGCAAACTCAGACATCCCGCGCACGGCTGGCACCACGCGGTAGGCCCTACCAAGTCCGGCTCATCCCCGGCGTGCATCTCGGTTATCGCGCCGCGCAGTCCGGCACCGGCGCGTGGGTCGTTATCGCCGCCGACGGCAAAGGTGCCCAATGGCAGAAGGTCATCGGCCATGCCGACGACCAGCAGGCGAGCGACGGCACAGCGGTGCTGTCCTACGAGCAGGCGGCGCTCAGGGCGCGTGCAATGGCCCGCGGCGATGCCAATGCCGCCGCCGATCGTCCGGCGTCAATCAGCGAGGCCCTGACCGCCTACGAAGCCGATCTGACGGCACGCGGCCGCAACCCCTACAACGCCGGGCTGGTGCGGACCCATCTGCCGGCGCATCTGTCTGCGCAGCCGCTTTCGCAGGTGACCGTCAAGCAACTGCGCCACTGGCGCGACGCGCTGATCAAGGCGGGCATGAAACCGGCGACCGTCAATCGGGTGCTGAAGCCGGCGCATGCTTCGTTCAATTTGGCGGGAAAGTTGGACCCAAGGGTCGCCGCCAATGCGCAGTCGTGGAAGATCGGATTGGAAGCGCTGCGCAACACGGTGACGGCGCGCGATGCGGTACTGACCGACGGGCAGGTGTTGGCGGTGGTTGCCGCCGCCTACGAGCAGTCGGCCGCCTTCGGGCTCTATGTGCAGGTGCACGCCGAGGTCGGCGCACGCTCCAGCCAATTGGCGCGGCTCGTCGTCGCCGACCTGGAGCGCGACCGGCTGATGGTGCCGGCGTCGCACAAAGGCCGCGGCGATCGCAAGGCCGATAGGACGCCGGTGCCGCTAACGCCGGCACTCGCGGCCCGGCTCAAAGCCGCCGCCGCTCGCCGCCCGGCCAGCGCTCCGCTGCTGCTACGCCCCGATGGCGAGCCGTGGCAGCCAAGGAACGCCGACCACCGGCTCCTGTTCGAACGGGCCGCCCGCGCCGCCGGGCTACCGGCGGGAATGACGATCTACAGTCTGAGGCATTCGAGCATCGCGAGGGCGCTGTTGCGCGGTGTGCCGATCGCGATTGTCAGCCGCTGGCACGATACGAGCCCGCCGATTATCGAGCGCCACTACGGCAAATTTCTGAAGCATCATTACGATGATCTGGTACGGGCCGCCTTGCTCGACACCGCACCTGCCGCAACCGCCGCCGTCGTGCCGCTGCGGCGCGCCTGATCGTGACCGCGCTGACCAACACCGCGTGGACCAAAATCTGCGCCGCCGCCAAGCCACACACCCCGGATGCTGATGCGCGCGCGGTGCTCTCGAAAGTTCTATTCGAGAGCTATCCGGCGTTTGCCTACGATCGCGAGCGTGTTGCCACGGACGCCAAGCGGGCTGAGCGCATGCTGAAGCATCTCGACGCGTTCGAGGCGGACTATCGTGTGCAGTTTCCGTCCGGTGTGTGGAAAACAGATCGGAATTACGAGATCAAGCGCAACATCGCTAACAAGACCGAGCGCGACTTGTTGTGCCTCGAAGGGCTACGGCGGCGAACGGAGGACGTGTTGCTCGTCGCCCACACGCTGCAAGATGCCAACGCGGCCCGCCGGAACGAGCAACACGCGATGCTATACCATTGGCTGTGTGAGGTTTGGCTCAGCTATTTCGAGCCGGAACTCCCTAATGTCGGTCCGCCGCGCACCCCGCTCGTCAACTTCATGCTCGCGGCCATGCGGCTCGTCATGCCGAAACGCGAGCTGCCTCAGCCCGACACGGTGCGCGACGCCATCGATCGCCAATACAAGGGACGCGCGAGCCTCAGAGCGCAGGACCCGCGACGGCGGGGGGAGCGGACAGGCGGCTGATTTGCGTCTTGTCAGCATTGACAAGACGTTTCAACCACCGACAGCGCAAGAGAAAATCCGTTTTACTAACGTTAGCAAGACGCCACGCGCTCGACGCGGGTTTTACCCCCAAAAATAGGATTTTAAAACCCGCCTGTTTCCGACGTTTACTGGCTTCGTCCTTCACGGAACGGAGGCGAGCCAACGTCCCCCCGCAAACGTCAGCAGCAGCGCGACACGCACGAGCGCAAACGCAAATTCAAACGCCGCTTGGCGTTTCGTCAACGCAGCCGCCAGCGCAAGCCCGGCGACGCTCATACCATCCTGAGCTTTTGCGAGAGCAACGCGATTTCCGAGAGCAAGTATTACGACCTGAAGCGGAAGAAGAAGGGGCCGCGCGAGATCGAAATCGGCGGCAGGGTCATCATCACCCCGGAAGCCGAACTCGACTGGCGGCGCGAGCGCGAGGCCGAGACCGCGGCGAAACGGCAAGAGCGTGCCGCCGCATAGGAGAGAGCGGCCGCCTTATACGTCAGAATTTTTTCAACCGGAGGATGCCGTCGAGCCGGACTACAAGTTGGCGGTAAAGCAGTGAAGGAAGCGGCTGGTGCCGAGTGGTTCAGACCAACACCAGCCGCAATAGAAGACCTCAGCAACCAACCGTAGGAGGTTAAAAATGCTGAAGCCTGACTTCCTAAATGGCACAACCAGCGTCATCCGGCAAGTCGCCGGTCTTGAGCTGGCTTATCAGCTCCGCGGCAAGAGTGCCGAGCAACGCGCGGTACTCGCCGTTGCCGAGTTTGATGATGTCGCGTGGGCACTCGCCGAACTTACCGACGGGCAGCGCTGCGCGTTGTTTGGCTTCTCTCGGTACCAGCTTAACCAGGCGGCCCCGACGCGACGTGGAATGCGGCTCATCAACACCCTGGATTGAAGCGAAACACGGAGACGCCGTCGCGAATGACGGCGTCCTTTTTTCTAGGAGAAAAATCATGATAACCTACGACACCACGCCAACGCCCGAATTCCTCGAAGCGTACCGTCGGGTGACCGGCAGCGACGATGTGAGCCCTGCCGCAGTCTTCGGCGCAATATTCGACGACGCGACAGCGTTCAAAATCAGTCGCGCGTACGACGAAATCATGCGCGCGAAGGCCGCGCCCACATCGATCTGAATTAGCCAGCACGAGCGTTGGCGGGTAAATGTCGGATTTCGACAAACACCCAGTGAGCGGAGGTTAATCGTGAGTGACGATCCCAAACTTAAAGTCGTGTACCCCGAGACCGAACCGGCTGAACCAATACCGCAGCCGGAGCAAAAATTCAGTCTCGATAAATTCAAGTCCAAGAACCCCAACGCAACACCCAACATCGAAACATTACCAACAGCCCTGCCGCACGGCACCCTTTCGGAAGCCAAAGATTTCGTGCGGCTTCATCCTGACGAGGAAAAATACTGGTCGGCCGAGCTGTGCTTCGTGCGTGTGCCGATCATCGGCCAGAAGCGCGATCTTCTACACTTGATCGACGAAGAGGTGGCGCTACGTAACAACGTCTCGGATAAGAAAATCCTACGCTTTCGCTTGGCGCTCGCCACCAAGCCCTACGACGCGTTTTTCTTGTGTCACGTCCCATCGCGAAATCTCGACAACAGCTGGAATGCCAGCATGCTTAAAGCGTGCCAACAAGCCAAGACGTTGTGGACACAGGTCAGCAGCCAAAAAGAACGCGGCATTGAAAGCTACAAGATCGACAAAGCGCGCGACAATGATGCCTTCCCAACGACGAAATGGCTGACACAATATCTCGCTGAGCTGATCTGCCGGACCTTCGAGGGTTGCCAGATCGAGACGGATAACCACCCCGGTTTATTGCGCATAGTCGGCGACAAGCAGTCCGTATCGTGACTGCCGACCACCACTTCGAGCAAGTCGTCGTCGTCGATTTCGAATACGAGATCGAGGACGGCGGCTTGCCCGATGTTCTCTGCATGGTTGCTCATCTGCTCAACAAAAACCTTCAATACCTACGCACCATTAAACTATGGCGAGGTGAGTTTGGCCGTGTGCCGCCTTTTGATACTAGTCGAAATACCTTATTTGTTGCTTATTCTGCTTGGGCCGAAATGACTTGCTTCCTGCAATTGGGGTGGCAGTTTCCAGTCCACATTCTCGATTTGCATACCGCCTATCTTTCGGCCAGCAACATCCTGTTGCCCTACGACCCGGACGACGAAAAGCAGCGAAAGAAACCGCGCAAACGATTACCAGACGCGTGTCGTGCTTACGGCATCGAGGGTTGGGAACGCGTTGACAAGGACAGCATTGCTGCGGACATCGGCGCAGGTAATTGGCGTAAGTACGGCCGTGAGGGTGTCCTCGATTATTGCGAAGAAGACGTTCGTGTGTCGGCGTTGCTGTTGCGCCGAATGCTCAGCGGCTACACTCGGTTTTCACCTATTGACGTGCCGCGTGTGCTGCACTGGTCGAACTACAGCGCCAAATGCATTGCGCGCATCCAGGCCCGCGGCATTCCGATCGACACGGCCTTGTGGAACCTCGTACAGGAAAACAAGCGCGCCGTCATCGGCGAACTGCTGCGGAGGTTCGACCCGAGCTATGGCAGCGAAGACCCTATCTACACGGCGGACGGCGAGTGGGCCTATGTGCGCTTCGAACGGTGGCTGCCGTCAGTCGGCATCACGGCGTGGCCCCGATTGGAAAGTGGTGCTCTTGATATTTCCGGCGACGCCTTCCGCTTGATGTCTTACTACCCCGGCATCGAGAGCCTGCACGCCCTACGCGACAGCGTCGGCTTCATCGCCAAAGCCCGATTACCGATCGGTCCTGACGGGCGCAACCGGCCGAGCTTGTTTCCTTTCGGCACCGCGACGGGACGCAACGCCCACGCCAAATCCCCGTACAACGCGCATGCCGGCGTGCGCGGTTTCATCCGGTTCTCACCTGACACCGTCGGGGCCTACTTAGACTGGCGCACACAGGAAGTCGGCATTGCTGCTGTCCGCTCTGGTGACGAGACACTAATGGCAGACTATCGCGGCGGCGATGTCTATCACGCGCTCGCACGCCTCTGCGGGCTCACCGACGACCCCAACCCGCAGCGTTGGAAAGCCAATAATCCCGATCAGCGACAGCGCATGAAGCCGCTGCAATTGGCCATCAACTACGGCATGGGCGTGCCGAGCTTGGCCAAGGGATTGAACCGACACCCGCTGATCGCCAGCGGCATCATCGAGCTACATCGGCGCACCTACTCGCGCTATTGGCAGTGGCGTGACGACGTGGTGATGCAAGCGATGCTGGACCGGCGCATCGAAAGCTCGCACGGCTGGCCGCTACACATCACCACCAGCCCAAACAAGCGCACGCTGTACAATTTTCCCATGCAGTCGGGCGGCGCTGAAATGATACGCCACACCACCTGGAAGCTGTGCGAAGCCGGAATTGCGCCGGTGATGTTGGTGCACGACGGCATTTTGTTCGAATTGGAGAGCCGCGAGCAGGTCGAGCCCGCCAAGGAGATCATGCGCACGGCCGGAAGTGAGATTTGCGACGGCTTCGAGATCGGCGTGGACGAAGACCAGATCCTGCTCGGTGGTGCGCGCTACAGCGACAAGCGCGACGTGGCCAAAAAAATGTGGGCGACGATCATGTCTGCGCTGGAGGCGGTGCGGGCCATTCCACAGAGCGCCTGATGGTGTACCGCATCTGCCCGGTGATTGGTCGCGACTGCGCCGGCAACGACGCTGAGGCGGCCCCGTGCCTTGGCAATCTCGTGGCGGATTACCTCGACGAGCTACGCGATCAGGTGCACGGCGCTCCCAATGATGGGTTTACGCTTAGCTCTCGCCGCCGCGACATTGCCCAACTCTGCGAGAGCTTCACCACCCATGCCGAGCTCCGCGCCCATCGGGAACGACGCACCGGGCTGAAGTGGCCCTGACCAGAGGGAGGACGATTGCCATGGGTGAAGTGCACTACGTGATGCGCCGCGGGCGACGAATTGAGGTCGAGACCGTTGACGCCGGCATCCCACCTGAAAAACGAAGGGCAACTGAGCCTTTCGTCAAGGTGCCGCTGGGGTGGGCAGCGGCAGCAGCTAAGGCCATACAATCACCGGACACACTGGTCCTCGTCGAGCTTCTCTACGCATCCTGGAGGGCCAGGAGTCTAACCTTCCCGCTGTCGAACAGTCGGCTGAAACAATTAGGTGTCAGTCGCAAGATTAATCGCGAGTGCTGCGCGACTTGAAGCGGGGAGGGTTGATTACGGTCAAGGTGCGTCAAGGCAAGACCCCAACCATCACCCTGATTGCTCTCTAACTGTTCCCCAGCGGGCCATGTACTGTTCCCCAGCGGGCCATACGGGGGTCGTCTTATCTTTTCTCTCTTCTCTTTCTACGTCTCTCTTCTCTACGTTCTACAATCAATAAATAATCAATGACGCTTCGACAGTTTGATCATGTTGCAATGTCCATCCCTACGAGAAGCTAACCGACAACGACAGCAGCGTTGGAGGATCCGGCGCAAGCAGGGGATGGTCACCTTCCGGGTCGAGGCGAACGGGTTTCGTGTGGCTGATGCCCTGATCGCCAGCGGCAGACTGTCGCCCGATCAAACCCGGCGACAATCCCTGGTCGAGCGCGAGCTCGCTAAGGTGGTGCAAGATCGGTTCGATCGTTGGCTGGCTGACCGTCCGTAACGCGTTACGTGTCGCGACCGCGCTCTTGCCGCGCGCCTATTGAGCGCCTGTACCCTTTACCCGTGACCTGAAGGCTCGGCGTCGCAGTCGATGGTGCGGCGTCCCAGCAAGGCCGCGATGATATTGCCTACCTGGACAGCACATACTGTGTATTCTCTCCAGATTATTCCTCAGCAGAGGGCGCTCCGGTCAAGCGCAACTTCAAGAAACCATGCCGTCCCGCGTAAGCAACCATACTCCGCATTTTGCTTTCAGAAATACCGCCGTAGAACCAGGCGGCGCGTTCGGGCGTCCATCCGGTTTTAAAAACGTGGTCCATCATCTGATAGGCCACGCGCTCGACCCAGCCAGCATAGGATTTCTCACTGACGGGTAGCACAAGCGGCGTCCACTCTACTACCTTGACCGGCATCAGGCTCGATGCGCGCCCGATAGCGGGCGCGCATAACAGTGAAGCTGTCACACCAATAAGAAGGTCTCGGCGATGCGTCGGGGGCGAAGCTTTGGGGACATCGGCGTGGTGGTGCGACATCATTCGCTCGGCCACAGCGATTTTACATAATCTGCAAACGCCCTAAGCTCGGCAGGGCCGCCCTTACGGCGGCAGTAGCCGCACCCGAACTCGTTCAGCGAAGGCGACAACATGATGGTATGCGATCTGCGGGGGCAATCCGCCATCCATGCGCTGTCGTTGTAGCCTGCTGGCCTGGGATTGAGGCCAAGCTCACTCGCCAGCTTGATGATAGGGGCCTCATGGCCTCGTTGCGCAGTTTCCGCCGCCAGTGCGTTGCGCTCCAACTCCTCGGTGACTGCTCTGACGATGTCAGCCAATTCGGCAATTGTGAGCAGGCCCGGCAGATATGGCGGCCGTGGGAACTCATGGTGAACCCTTGCACGCACGAGCGCGTCCAGAAGCCGCGTCGCCGCTTTACTCTGCGTGCCCTCGCGCGGGGCGCCAGCGACACAGCCGCAAGTTATTTCGGACTTGATCCAGGCGGGATCGCCGCTCTTGCGTCCGGCTAAGTTTTGCTGCGTGGATTTCTCGGTGTGAGTTGCGAGGGACCACAGCAGGTCCTGCCGGTTATTACGAACTAGAAACAAAGCCTCGCTCACGCTGAAGATGCCAAGATCGTTTTCCCAGGCACCGATGAACAGTGCGTCGGCTGGAACCTCGCCCTGATGGCTTGGTTTCTCGCTCCACGGATCAACGAACGGCGTCTCGCTTTCGTCAGGGAGACGCTTTGATGTATGCGACATA